>Ga0116149_1000004_pt1 | contig 319368 bp, 259 predicted proteins | sample AD_UKC057_MetaG_FD_89787 | JGI IMG/M metagenome (GOLD analysis project Ga0116149, IMG submission 89787) | Active sludge microbial communities of municipal wastewater-treating anaerobic digesters from USA - AD_UKC057_MetaG | ecosystem: Engineered > Bioreactor > Anaerobic > Digestate | place...
GTCGGTGGACGGCGGGGCGTTCGTGACGGTGTGGGAGAACACCGACACGATCGACGGCGGCTCGTGGGTGGAGGAGGTGGTGGACGTCACCGCGCAGGCGGCGGGGCACGCCGACGTGCGGATTCGGTGGACGATGGGGCCGACCGACTCGTCGTGGCAGTTCGCGGGCTGGAACCTGGACGACGTGGTGATCGAAGGGGCGTTCCCGTGCGACGGGTCGCCGATGCCCTTCGTGGACGGGTTCGAGTCCGGGGACTGCTCGGCCTGGAGCCTGATGGTGCCTTGAGGCTGAGGATCTGGGGGCTGGGATCTGGGGGATAGGGCCCCGCCCAGCCCGTTGCGACGTGACGTGCAGAAGCGATCGGGCGGGCCCTTCGGGGCCCGCTCATTCTTCCCGCATCCGCATCTTCGCCCGGGAGGCGAGGCGAGTGCGCGGCAAGTGCGTCTGGCGGGCGTGCCATCTTTGGCGATTTCGGGAGTGGCGGTCCTGCTGAAGAAGCGCTCGAGAACCGAAATCGCCAAATGTGGCTCCCTCGGGGAGCGCCTCCGGAGAATTGGCGCGAAGCGCTCTTGAGGACGGAGCGAACGAGCGGGCACGGGCACGGATGCGGGCACGGGAACGGGAACGGGTACGGGAACGAAGGCGGGCGCTGCAGGGGAAGTCGAGGCGGACGAGGGGAAGGGCCTTGACCCCCTGTCCCCCAACCCCTACTCCCTATCCCCTGGGTGGGAGGGGGCTGCTATACTCTGCGGTGACCATGGGCATCCTGCGAGGAATGGTCCGAGCCGGCCCATGAGCAACCTGTGACCAAAGGAGGTTGGACATTCGGAAGTACGCATTTCGTGATGACCCCGATGCGCCGCAAGTGCGCATCAATGAACGGATCAGACTCTCCCCCGTTCGCCTCATCGACGACGAAGGCAACCAGGTCGGCGTGGTGTCGGTCGACGAGGCGCTCCAGCGCGCGCGCGACAAGGGCCTCGACCTCGTCGAGGTGGCCGCAAACTCGCGGCCGATCGTGTGCAAGATCATGGACTACGGGCGCTTTCGCTACGAGCAGGAGAAGAAGGCGCGCGAGGCCAAGAAGCAGCAGCACCAGGTCGACCTCAAAGAGGTCAAGTACCGTCCCAACATCAACATCCACGACTTCGAGACCAAGACGCGCCGGGCCCGCGAGTTCCTGGAGGAGGGCAAGCACGTCAAGGTGACCATCATGTTCCGGATGCGCGAGATGCGGCGCCCGGAGAACGGCTACGAGCTGCTCCGCCGGGTTTACGAGAGCCTGAAGGACGCCGCCAAGATGGAGCGTGAGCCGTCGAAGGAGCTGGAGGGCCGGGACCTCACCATGGTGCTGAGGCCGCTCAAGAAGTAGCCGGCGCCGGCCGCTGCCGAAGCGGCGCCGCTCCAGTCACTCCGCACCCCGCCGGTCCAGGTTCGCGCGGACGATGGCCAGGCTGTGCCGGAACTGCGCGAACGGGATCCGGCGCAGCGCGCTGCCCTGCCGCCAGGCCCGGTAGCCCTCCTCGTCGAGCGCCTCCAGCTCGGCAAGCGGAGGCCGCAGGCGGTGCGCGGCGGGGGCGAACTCGTCGTGGAGATCGGCCGGCGCCCGGCGCGTCCACGGACAGACCTCCTGGCAGATGTCGCAGCCGGCGACCATCGATCCCATGGCCGGCCGCAGCTCCTCCGCCACCGGCCCCCGATGCTCGACCGTGAGGTAGGCGATGCAGCGCCGCGCATCGAGCACTCGCGGCCCCGGGAACGCACCGGCCGGGCAGGCGTCAAGGCACGCCGTGCAGCGGCCGCAGTGGTCGCTCACCGGGCCGTCGGGCGCCAGCGGCGCGGTGGTCATCAGCACCCCGAGGAACAGCTCTGAGCCCAGCCGGCGGTTGAGCAGGCTGGTGTTCTTGCCGATCCATCCCAGCCCGGCGCGGGCCGCCCACTCGCGCTCGAGCACCGGCGCCGTGTCGACGCAGGCCCGCCAGCCGGCCCCGGGCCGCTCCGTCTCGAGCCAGCGGCCGAGCCGGACCAGCCGTCGTCGCAGCACGTCGTGGTAGTCCCGCCCCCAGGCGTAGCGCGAGACCCAGACCCGGCGATCGCGATCCCGGACACCGTCCAGCGACGCTTGGTGGCTGGTCCGGTAGCTCATGGCCACCGCGACCACCGACCGGCAACCGGGGAGCAGGCGGCGCGGGTCGGACCGGAGCTCGACGTTGCGAGCCATCCAGGCCATCCCGGCATGGCGGCCGGAGGCCAGCCAGCGCCGCAGGTGCGCAGCCCCCGTCGCCTCGGCGGCAGCGGCGACGCCGACCAGGTCGAAGCCCTCGGCGAGGGCGCGCTCCTTGAGGGCGGCGGTGAGGTCGTCCATCCGCGGAGTATGGTAGCCCCCTCCCAGCCAGGATCCAGGATGTAGGATCTGGGGGATAGGGCCCCCGCCCGTTCCCGTTCCCGTCTCCGATGAGAACTGCCCCGAGAGGGAAGCACATTCGGGAACGGGAACGGGAACGGGAACGGGACCAGCCCGGAACCGGCAGCGGGCACACGGCGTCATCCCGCGCGGCCGGTGAGTTAGAGTTGACCCATGGCGAAACGGTTTGCCGCCGCGCTGGCCGCTCTGCTCCTCGTCGCCCCCTTCGTCCTCGCCAAGGACCCGCCCCCGCCGCCGGGGCTGCTCGCCGCCTCGGTCGGTGACTCGGTCGTGCTGGCCGATCCCGGCACCGGGCAGACGGTGGCGTTCGACACCGGCCCGGTGGGGTGGCTGTTCGAGGCCCCCGGTGGTGCGCTGTTCGCCCCGGACCTGGTGAACGGCCGCACCACGATGCTCGACCTCAAGGCTCGCAGCACGGCCGGGCGCTTCGACGGAGTGACGATGCCGCACTTCGCGCCCGCGGGCGATCGCTACGCCGTGGTGGCCGACGAGGTGCTGCTGGTGTCATATCCGGAGCGAGCGGTCATGACGCGGATGGAGGCCGGGATCCGTCACCCCTGGCAGGTGGAGATGGTCTCCGACACCGTTCTGCTGGCCCTGGAGCGGGGCCCTGACGGCGCCGGCACCGCCGTGCTGCACGCGGTCGACCTGGTCACCCAGCAGGTGGTGTACCGCCGCGAGCTGGCGGGTGACGTGCGGCGCTTCGCCCTGTCACGGGCGCTCGGGCTGCTCGCCTTTGCCGACGCCTCGACCGGGACCGTCGAGCTGGTGGCGCCGGCGACCCTGGCGACCGTCGGGTCGGTGCAGCTGGGCGGCACGGCGCGCGATGTCGCCTTCCTCGATCGGTACGGCGGGCTGGCCGCGGTCGCCGTCGTCGGCGGCTCGGGCGGCGAGCTCAAGCTCTGGAAGCTGAAGCTCCTCGACGGCGGGCTGAAGGTCAAGAAGGAGCGCGCGCTCGCCCTGCCGGGCGCTCCGGTCCGGCTCGCGGTGGCGCCCGGCGACCTCCGCCTGGCGGTCGCACTGGAGCCCGGCAGCATCGCGGTGGTGGACGTCGAGGGGCTGGTGGCGGCGACGACGATCGAGCTCCCGGGACCGCCGCGCGACCTCGTCTGGTGCGACCCGACGCGCCCCGGGCCGGTCCTGCCCGACTGGTCCGACGACGACCCCCAGGAGCTGCGGCTCGATCTGAGGTAGGCCCGCCGCCCTCAACCGCCAGGCCCGCCGCGTCGAGCGGGGTCATTTGCCGCAGCGCCCGGGGACCCCTTGCGTCGGCGCCGCCGCCGGCGCGCCGATCGCTCCGGGGTCTTGGACACCGGCGCCGTGGCGTCGTCGCCGCCCGGCCGTTTGGCGGGCCGCCGCGGCGCGCGCGGGCGAGCCGGCGACCGATCTCCAGGGGGCCGCAGCTCGCGGTACAGGGTGTCGTCCGCGAAGGCGACCGGGATTGAGTAGCCGACGTACTTGTGGATGGCGTCGAGCGAGTACACGTAGTCCTCGCACGCCAGGCTGATCGCCTTGCCCGACGCGCCGACCCTGGCGGTGCGACCGATCCGGTGGACGTAGTCCTCGGGGTCCTGCGGCAGGTCGTAGTTGATGACGTGGCTGACGCCTTCGATGTGCAGCCCCCTGCTCGCGACGTCGGTCGCGACCAGGATCGGCAGCTCGCCATCGCGGAAGTCGTCGAGCACGCGCAGCCGCTTGGTCTGCATGACGTTGCCGGTGAGCGCGCGGGCGGTGTGTCCGTGGCGGCGCAGGTCCTCGACCAGGCGGCGGGCGCCGTGCCGGGTGTTGACGAAGATCATGATGCGGGTGCCGCCTTCCCGCTCCAGCAGCCCGAGCAGCAGCGACATCTTCTCCCGGGAGGCGACGTGGTAGAGCTCCTGCTGGATGGTCTCCGGCGTCAGCTGCTCGGGGTGGATGACGATCTCGGTGGGGTTGTTCATCTGCCGCCACCCGAGGGCCATCACTCGCGTCGACAGCGTCGCCGTGAACATCAGCGACTGGCGCTCCTGGGGAGCCGGCAGCCGGCGGAGGATCCAGCGCAGGTCCTCCGAGAACCCCATGTCGAAGAGGCGGTCGCACTCGTCGATCACGACCACCTCGGTGGCGCGCAGGGAGTAAGCGCCCTGCCGGTGGTAGTCGATCAGCCGCCCGGGCGTGCCGATCAGGACATCGGCCCCGGCCGCCAGCACGTCGCGCTGCTTGCGGTAGTCGATCCCACCGAACACGACGTGGACCTTGAGGTCGCAGTGGCGACCGAGCTGGACCGCGTCGCCGGAGATCTGCACGGCGAGCTCGCGGGTCGGCGCCACGATCAGGGCTCGCGGCACCTCGGGCGGGCTCTGCCGCGGATGGGCGAGGAGGTGCGAGAAGATCGTCAGCAGGTAGGCGGCGGTCTTGCCGGAGCCGGTCTGGGCCTGGGCGACGACGTCGCGGCCGGCCAGCGACAGCGGCAGCACCTCGGCCTGGACCTGGGTGAGTTGGATGAAGCCGAGCTCGCTGACAGCGCGCCGCAGCGGCTGCGGCAGGTCGAGGTCGTCGAAGACGACATCGGAGAAGAGCGTGCCCTGGGCTGCGTCGGCCGGCGACATCGGGCGGTGATTGTAGCATCGCGGCCGCCCGCGACGGGCGGTGCCGAGAATCGCCGGAGGGGCCGCGGGGTTGTACACTCGGCGAGGCGGTCTCGAGGGGCCCCGCTCGCAGGGGGTCCCGGAGCGGTCCGAGCCCCGAACGGAACGGCATGAACCGAGCCCGAACGGCAGTCCTGCTTGTGGCGCTGGCGCTGTGGCCGGCGGCGGATGCATTCGCCCAGGACGAGCCGCAGCCGGCCCCGCATCCGGGGCTCGCCGCCTTCCTCCAGGCCAGGGTCCTGGAGTCGCGAGGTCTCTACCGGGAGGCGGTGAGCGCCTACGAGCGCGCGATCGCGAGCGATCCGGAGGTCGTCGAGATCCGGGTCCGCTTCGCCGCCCTGCTGGTCGACCTCGGGATGGCCGACCGCGCGGTCGAGGTGATCGGGGAGGGCCGGAGCCTGGACTGGTTCGGGACCAGGGTCCTCGGCCTGGCGCTCGCCCAGAGCTCGGCGCGCGATTCGGCGCTCCTGCCGCGAGCCGAGGCGACGCTGCGCAGCGCGCTCGCCGAGCGCGAGGACGACCCGAACCTGCAGATGGCGATGGCCCAGGTGCTCCACCGCCAGGGTCGCACCGCCGAGGCCGAGGAGGTGGTCGCCAGGCTGCGCAGGACGAGGGGCGGGAGCCCGCAGCTCGCCGCCTTTCACGCCGGCCTCCTCCGCCAGCTCGGCCGGCCGCAGGACGCGGCCGACGTCTACGCCGAGTGCGCCTCCACCGAGTTCGCCGGCGGTGTCGACTGCCGCGCCAACCTGGTCCAGCTGCTGATCGACCTCGGCCGTCCCGGTGAGGCGGGCGAGGCCATGCTGCGTTGGCTCACCGACCGCGATCTCGACGAGCTGCTGCGGGCGGCCTCGCTGCTCTACGAGGGAGGAAGGCCTGCCGAGGCGCTGCAAACGGTGCAGCGGGTGCTGCGCGCCGCCCCGGACTCACCGCGCGCGCGGGACCTCGAGGCATTCCTGCTGACCCACCTCGGGCGCTGGGACGAGGCGACGCCGCGCCTGCGCGAGCTGCAGCGAAAGGACCGCAACAACCTGGACGTCCTGCTCGCGCTGGCGTGGTCCACCGCCAACACCGGCGAGCTGGATGAGGCGCGCCAGTGGATCGAGCGCGCGTGGGAGGTCGTCCAGGACGACGCCGCCTCGCAGCCTGCGATCCGCGTCGCGCTCGCCGCCGCCCGAGTCGAGCTGGTCGCCGGGAAGTCGAGCCAGGCCCGCGAGTGGCTGGATCGGATCGCCGAGCCCGGCGAGTCGGGCAGCGAGCTCGCGTTCCTGGTGGCCGAGACCTACCGGAGCGACCAGGACTGGGAGGAGGGCGTCGCGGCTCTGCTTCGCCTGCAGCCGGAGCTCGACGGCCGGGCCCAGCTGGAGGCGCGCTCCTTGGAGGCGGAGTTTCGGCTTCGCCTGGGCGATGAGCGCGGCATGTCGATGCTGCGGCCGCTGCTCGACTCCGAGGACCAGCGGCACGTGCTGAACGGGCTCAGCGTGCTGCAGCGCGTCGAGCGTTGGGACGAGGTGGCGCTCGAGGCGAAGCGGGCGGCCGACCGGCTGCCGTGGGACCGCGACCTCGTCTTCACCCGCGCCGGCGCCCTCGAGCGGCTCGGCCGGTTCGACGAGGCGGAGCCGCTGTTCCTCGGGCTGCTGGAGAAGGACCCCGGGGATGCGGCCGCCGCCAACTACCTGGGCTACTCGTGGGCCGACCGCGGCATTCGCCTGAACGAGGCGCTCGAGCTGATCACGAGGGCGATCGCCGCGGACCCAGAAAACGCCGCCTACCTGGACTCCCTGGGCTGGGTGCACTACCGCCTTGGGGACGTCGCACAGGCCGAGCACTGGCTGCGCCGCGCGATCGCGGTCGGGGGGGACGACGGCACGGTCCTGTCGCACCTCGGCGAGGTCCTGCTGCGCAAGGGGGAGGTCGATGAGCCCCGCCAGCTTCTGCGACAGGCGCTCGCCGTCGGCTGCGAGCATCCGGAGCACGTGCGTGAGCTGGTGGACAGCCTCGGCGACGACCGCTGAAGGGGAGCGGCGTCGCGCCTGCTCCGCGGGCCGCCGCCGCGCGCGGCGGCTGGCCGTGCTCCTGGCGGCGGGCTGGCTGGCGGCGGGGGCGGGCTGCCGGACCACGGCCGACCGGCCGCTGGCCGACGCGGCAGCCCTCGCCGACGCTCGAGAAGCGCTCGGCAAGCCACTTTCGGGTGACCTCGCGGCGCTCTATCACCTCCGCGTGCCGTCGTCCGGCGCGCTGCGGCTGGCAGTGCTCAGCCGCGGCGGGGACGGGCGGATGACCGTCAGCGAGCCCTTCGGGGGCGCGGTGTCGGTGACGTCGTGGGCCGCCGGCAGGCGGTCGCGCCACTTCGACCTGCGGCGGGGGTGCTGGCAGGATGCCGGGGATGCCGCCGCGGGCATCGGGGTCGCGGCGATGCCGCTGCCGCAAGCGGTGCGGCTGCTGGGCGGCCGGCTGCCGGCGGTCGGCGACGACCGCGTGGCCGCGACCACGGATGGCCGGCTCGAGGTCATCGGCGCCGGCTGGCGCGCGCTGGTCACGGTTGCCCCTGGCCCCTGGCGGGTGACGGCGGTCGACGAGGTGACGACGGACGGCGGGCCCGGCTGGCGGGTCCGGTTGCGGGGCCACAGCGGGTCGGTCCCGGGGACGATCCGGATCGAGGGTCCCGACCGCGGCTGGGCCGAGCTCGAGCTGCTGCGGCTCGAGTGGGACGGCGGCGACGGCCTTCCCGAGGAGCCCGAGCTGCCGCCGTGCGGCGCCGCGCCGGACGGCCGGCCGTGACCGTCGGCGGTCCTTTGGGCCGGCGCCGAGGTTGACCGGGTCCGGCGCGGCAGCTAAGGTAGTGCGCCTCGCCGAGGGGCCGAGGAGGTCGAGCGATGAAGGTGACCGAGGTTCGCATCAGCCCTGCGAAGGGCGGCAAGGTCCGCGCCTTCGCGAGCATCGTGATCGACGACTGCTTCATCATCAACGACCTCCGGGTCGTCGAGGGGCGCGAGGGCGAGTGCTTCGTGCAGATGCCCGCCCGCAAGGCGCGCAACGGCCAGATGCGGGACATCGCGCACCCGCTGAAGAGCGAGACCCGCAAGGAGATCGAGGAGCGGGTGCTGTCCGAGTTCGAGAAGGCGGTCGCGGCGCTGGCGGTGCCCGCTCAGACTGACAGCGCGGCGCGCCAGAAGGACCAGCCGTCGGTGCTCGATCGGCTGGCGTCGAAGCTGTTCACCGACGACTTCTGGACCGCCGATGCGGAGCCCGAAGAGGAGTCGAAGGAGTGACCGCCCCGGCCCTCTGCGCGGCCGGCCCGAAACCGGTGTTGGGCTATACTGAGCGCCGCTTGGGGCGTCGGCAAGCGGTAAGCCACCGGTCTTTGGAACCGGCATTCGCAGGTTCGAATCCTGCCGCCCCAGCCAGGGAGCGGGTGGACAGATGCTGAAGGAGAATCCGCTGTTCATCTTCTCGGGGCGGACCAACATCCCCCTGACCGAGGCGATCTGCGGCTACCTGCAGACCGAGATGGGATCCGTGCGTCTCGGCAACTTCTCCGACGGCGAGATCCACTGCCAGATCGAGGACAACGTCCGCGGCGCGGATGTGTTCATCGTCCAGCCGACCGGTAACCCCCCGAACGAGTCGCTGATCGAGCTGCTGATCATGCTCGACGCGTTTCGGAGGGCCTCGCCCGCGCGCGTCTGCGTGGTCATTCCCTACCTCGGGTACGCGCGGCAGGATCGCAAGGACGCACCGCGGGTGCCGATCACCGCCAAGCTGATCGCCAACCTGATCACGACGGCGGGCGCCGGGCGCGTGCTGACCATCGACCTCCATGCCGCGCAGATCCAGGGGTTCTTCGACATCCCGGTCGACCACCTGTATGCGGCGCCGGTGCTGATCTCGGCGATCAGGCGCAAGGGCCTCGACCGGCTCATGCTGGTGTCGCCGGACGCGGGCGGTGTCGAGCGGGCGCGGGCGTTCGCCAAACGGCTCGAGGTCGACCTCGCGGTCATGGACAAGCGTCGGCCCGAGGCCAACAAGGCCGAGATCATGAACGTCATCGGGTCGGTCCAGGGCTGCGACTGCGTGATCATCGACGACATCATCGACACTGCTGGCACGCTGGTCCGGTCGGCCGAGGCCCTCCTCGAACGGGGGGCGCGGAGCGTTTACGCGGCCGCCGTGCATCCGGTCTTCTCGGGGCAGGCGATCGCCCGGATCAGCTCGAGCAGGATCGAGAAGGTGATGGTGACCGACACCCTCCAGCTCAGCGCGGAGGCGGCGCGGTGCCAGAAGATCGAGCAGCTGTCGTTGGCGGTGCTGCTCGGCGAGGCGATCCGCCGGATCCACGAGGGAGCGTCGGTGTCGAGCCTGTTCGTATAGACACGTGCAAGGAGATTCGAGACATGAGCGAGAGCACCGATACCGTGCTGACCGTCGCAAAGCGATCCGATCAGGGCAAGGTGGCGGCGCGCCGGCTGCGCAGGCAAGGTCAGGTCCCGGCAGTGGTCTACGGCGGCGACCGGCCGCCGGCGTCGATCAGTGTCGACGAGCATGCGCTCCGCGAGCTGCTCAAGCAGCAGGCCGGAGAGCACACCATCTTCCTGCTCAAGCTGGAAGGCACCAAGGATGAGCGCCGGGCGATGATCCGAGAGATCCAGCGGGACCCCATCTCGGGTCACTTCCTCCACATCGACTTCATCCGGATCACCGCCGGGCAGAAGCTCCACGTCCGGATGCCGGTGGAGCTCACGGGGGACTCCGTCGGGGTGCGCGGGGGCGGTCGCATCGACTTCATCTCGCGCGAGCTCGAGGTCGAGCTCCTGCCCCGCGACATGTTCGACAAGTTCACGATCGACATCTCCAACCTCGACCTGGGGCAGCATCTCAGCGTCGCCGATCTGGAGGGTCTGCTGCCGGAGAGCGGGCGCTTCCTCGAAGACCCGCACCGCGTGGTGGTGCTGGTCGCGACGCCGAAGATGACGGCCGAGGCCGAGGCGGCGGCGCCTGCCGGCGAGGCGGTGATCACCGAGGCCGCGGAGCCCGAGGTGATCCGCAAGGGCAAGGTCGAGGCCGAGGAGGGCGACTAGGCGGCGGCGGGCCGACGCCGCCTCCCGGCAGCGTCAGCGGTCATCCGACGCCACTGGTGCCGGCCCGTTGAAGCGCCCCATCGCGGCGTCGATCCCTTCGCGCACCGTCGTCTCCACGGCATCGGCGGCGCGCGCCACCAGCTGCCGGGCGAGCGGCTGCTCGTCGTCGGCGAAGGGCGACAGCACGTAGTCGGCGAGATTCTGCCACGGGCCGCTGCCGCGGACGCCGAGCCGGAGCCTGGGGAAGCCGGTGCCGATCCGCTCGCAGATGTCGCGCAGGCCGTTGTGAGTGCCCGGCCCGCCCGAGCGCCGCAGCCGCAGCGTCCCGAGGTCGAGGTCGACGTCGTCGAGCACCACCAGCAGCCGGGGGGCATCGAGGCCGAGGTGGTCGAGGAGCCAGGCCGCCGCGGCGCCGGAGCGGTTCATGAACGTGAGCGGCCTTGCCAGCAGCAGCCGCGGGCCGAGCGGCGCCGACGTGACGTCGCACAGGGGGCGGTGGGACCATGGCGCGGCCCGGAGCCGGCTCGCGAGCTCGTCGACCACGAGGTAGCCCAGGTTGTGGCGGGTCGCCGCGTAGCGCTCCCCCGGGTTGCCGAGCCCCACCACCAGCTCGATGCCGGGGGCGGGCTCGAGCGGGGAGACCGCCACCTCGCGAGGGGCGTCGGCCTGGGTGGCACCCTCTTCGTCGGTGCCGGCGGCTTGAGCCGTCTGCTGCGCTCGCTGGCCGGCTAGTGACGACGCGGCGGCGCCGAGAATCCGATGCGGCGTGCTGCTCATCGCTTCCTCGACACGAGTATACGGGTGCCCCGGACGCGGGCCGATGAGTGTATGGCACGCCGTCGGCACGGCCGGCGAACAACTTCGGCGACATGCTCCTGTTCGAGCTTCAAAGCTCAGCGATCCAGGTCGGCATCTCGCACAAGCAGAACGTCACCTTCCCGGATGATCCCGAGCGCGGTTGCTGCCTGCGTCCCGAACACTCCCTCACTTTCGCGAAGCTGGCGGCGTACGACGTCGACCCCAAAGCCGAGGTCCTGATGGCGCTGGAGGTCCCGCAGCGGCCGCGACCGGAAGCGAGCGTCCCTCCCGCCCCTATGGAACCGTGAGCGACCACGCCGAGGTGTCGCTCGTCTCGAAGCCGTCGGCGAACGGGAGCGGCGCCGCGAGCGCGAAGTCGATGGCGCCGGTGATCGCATCCTCGGTCACCACAACCGGGTCGCCGAGCAGGGGATCGCAGGCGCCGCTGTACGCCGAGCCCCCGGGGCACGGGAGGTCGTCGAAGATCTCGTTGAGGTAGCCGAAGGGGTTGTCGGTTGTGACCCGGTAGGTCCCGGGCGACAGCTCGGCGAGGTACGCGCCGGACGCCCCGCTCATGGTCGCACCTCTCCACTCCCCGGTGCTGTCCCAGAAGTCGATCGCCACTCCCTCGACCGGCTGACCGCTGCCCTGCTCGGTCACCGTTCCGGCGATCCCCTCTCCTCCCCAGGGCTGGAGGGCGAGGTCGACGAAGCGGGTGATCGAGCCCTCGACCACGGCGATCGGCGTCCCCTTGGTCGGGTCGCAGCCGTCCGGCGGCCCCCAGAGGCAGGGAATGTCGTCGAAGAGCTCGTCGAGCAGGCCATTCCAGTAGCCGTTTTGGGTCGCGACGAAGTAGGTGCCGGTCGGCAGGCCCCGCAGCTCGTAGAAGCCGCTGGAGTCGGTTGTGCCTAGGGCCACGAGGGTTCGGGTGCTGTCCCAGGCGGTCACCGACAGGCCGGCGATCGGGGCGCCGCTCGGGGCGGCGACCACCCTCCCCGCGATGCCTCCGGACCGCGGCAGATGGAAGTCGACCCCGGAGGTCACGACGTTGTAGCTGAGCGGAATCGGGGTTCCGGCGCCGGGGGTGCAGCCCACGCCGGGCCCTCCAGGGCAGGGGATGCCGTTGAAGAGCTGGTCGAAATGGCTGGGGCTCTCGTCGTCGGTGACCGCGAAGAAGACGCCCGGCCAGGCGCCGCTCCATTCCCACTCGCCGCTGCTGGACGTAAAGACGGATCCGAGGCGGGACCCGCTCACGTTGTAGACGGCCACATCGACGTACTCGAGCGGCTCACCGGAGGTCTGGTCGAGGACCACACCCTGCATCGCTCCCAGGCGGTCGAGGGTGAAGTCGATGCCGCTCACGACGCCCCCGACAGGAAGCTCGACGAGGGTGCCGGCGGCGTGGCTGCAGTGCTCCGGGTACTCTCCATCGCACGGCAGGTCCTGCCACACCTCGTCCCGGTGCGAGGAGTCCGAGTCGGCGATGACGACGTAGCTGCCCGGCGCGAGGCCGCTGGCGGTGTAGGTGGGCGCGTACTCGCTCCAGTAGGCGCTGGCGACCTCGTCGCCGGCCGCGTTGACCACGCGCACAGACCCGTAGCCCGGCGAGGCGCCCCCGGCGTCCAGCACGGTCCCCGTGATCTCGCCTCGCCTCAGCAGGGCGAAGTCGATCCCGGTCGTGGGGGAGCCGGCCGCGGCCGCCACCGGGGTGCCGGCGGTGGGGTTGCACCCCTCGGGCGGTCCCTCCCAGCACGGCAGATTGTCGTACAGCTCCTCCAGGTACCCCGCCCAGTAGGAGCCGGCGATGACGACGAAGTAGGTCCCGTCGGCGAGCCCGGGGACGCGGTACCCGCCGGATCCCGAGTACGCGGAGTCGACGTAGTGGCCTGCCTGGTCGTAGACCGCCACCTCGGCCCCGATCTCCTCCCCGGTCGCCTGGTCGACCACGGTGCCGCTGATCGACCCCTTCGGGACCAGGGTGAAGTCGATGCCGGTGGTCTGCTGATCGAAGTCCACGGGCACCGGCGTGCCGGTCAGCGGATCGCAGCCCACGGCGCAGGGCAGGTCGTCGTAGAGCTCGGCGAGGTGATACTCCCCCCCGGCAACCACGAAGTAGGTCCCGGCCCAGAGCTCGTACGCAAGGTAGGTGTCGCCCGGGTAGGTGTACGTCGAGCCGGCGACCGCGCCGGAGGCGTCGTACACGGTGACGGGAACCGAGTCGGTGCCGGGCCCGCTCGGCGCCTCGAGGACCAGGCCGGAGATGCTGCCCAGCGGCTCCAGGGCGAAGTCCACGCCTGCCATCGAGCCGCCGCTGCTCACCACCACCGGCGTGCCGGCGGTCACGTCGCAGCCGGGAGGGCAGAGGATGTTGTCGTAGAGGACCGTGGTGTAGCCCCATTCCTCGGCAGTGAGGAAGTAGAGGCCGTCCTCGAGACCGACGAAGGCATAGCTGCCGTCGCTCTCGGTGGAGGTGTATCCGGCGTAGCCTCCGTCGGACGCGAACAGCTCGACGTCTGCCCACGGGAGCGGGCTGCCCGTCGAGTCGCGAACCACTCCCGCGATGCGGCCTCGGGTGTCGACCGCGAAGTCGATCCCCTCGGTGAGGGCGTTGACTGCCACCTGCACCGGCGTGCCGGCGGCCGGGTCGCAGCCGTTGGGGGGGCCGCCCGGGCAGGGGATGCCGTCGTAGAGGACGTCGTCGAAGCCGGTACCACTCACGGTGACGAAGTAGGTTCCGGGCTGGGGCAGGCGGATCTCGTAATGGCCGTCGGGCTCAGGCCAGGCGGTGTCGACCCAGCTTCCGTCGTCGCTCCATACCCGGACCCAGGCGTTCGTCACCGGGCTGCCGGTTCCAGAGTCGGTCACGGTCCCCCTGATCCCCCCGCAGGCGTCGAGGACGAAGTCGACGCCGGTCTGGTGACCCCCGGCGGTGACCGTCAGCGGGTCGCCGGTGAGCGGATCGCAGCCGTCGGGCGCGCCGCCCGGGCAGGGGATGTCGTCCCACAGCTCGTCCTGGAGCGGGACTCCGTAAGGGTACGCAATTGTGGTGAGGTAGTAGGTGCCTGACGGCAGCCAGTCCACCGCGTATTGGCCGGCAGAGATGTACCCAAACCCGAGGCTCGCGCCGGCGACGGACCACACGCCGACGTCCCCGTAGACGGGATCGCCGGCGTCCGTGCGGGTCACCTCCCCGCTGATGGTGGCCGGGTTGCCGACCGAGAGCTGGTACGCGCCGATGGCTCCATTCATACCCGCCAGCCGGATCAGGTACTGCTGGCCGGCGTCCGCCCAGAACGACACGCCGGACTGGAGCCCCTGGATGTCGTCGTTGCACTCGAGCTGGTTGGCGAAGGTTCCGGGACACGCCGTGTGCACCGACAGCACGGTGTCGTAGGAGGATCCGAGCGTGTCCACGGCGACCTGACCTGAGGCGGCGGCGACGTAGCGGAACCAGACGTCGGGCGAGAGCATCGAGGCTCCGCAGGACGCCTGTCCGTCGTTGGTGGCGGCGCTGGAGTCGCCAACGTACACCCCACCCATCGCGGCCAGGTCCGCGTGGGTGCAGAGGTCGTTGGGTGGCGCCATCGTCTTTGCGTGCCCCACCCGATGCGCCCGGCTCGCCCTCTGCCTCGCGGGAGGAGCGAAGGTGCCCTCGGCTGCGAGACGGAGGTTCGACACCTCGAGCGCGAGCGCGTGGACCTTGGCGGCGACCACCTCGCGATCTGAGGGGGCGAGCCCGCGAACGGCGGCTTCGAGAGCTTCGACGTTGGCGCTGAAGCGTCTGGCGTCGCTTGCGACCGCCGAGCAATCGAGCGCGCCGCGCTCGAGGTTGAGCCGCGCCAGCTCGATTCGCCGCTGGATGCGCAGGTCGAGCGCCTGGATCCTGGCCAGGATCTCCTCCTCGGACCTGGGCTCTGCCGCCGCACCGGTTTCCGTCATTGCGATCAGCAGGGTGAGAGCGATCGCCCACCCCGCGGTCAGACCTCGGGTCACAACCAGCGCTCGCATGCCGTCGCTCCTTCCCGCAGCGAGATCAGACCACGGTCCCCAGCCTCCCTGGGATCTCGCGCCGAGCGTGGACACGGGACGTGCCCAATATGATGGTTATCACGTTGCGGCGATTCTACCACCGCTGGCGGCCGACCGTGGGGCGGCGCCCACTGCGGGAAGGTGGTGACCCGGACCGGGCTCCCGGCGGGCGTTCAGCTGCGCAGCCGCGCCGCGAACTCGTTCGCCTTGGCCCGCACCCGCTCCTCGTCGACGGTCGTCGCCTGCCAGTCCCGGACCACGACCCGGCCGCGCACGAGCACGTGCCGGACGTCGGCGGCGCGGGCCGCGAACACGATGTGGGAGAACGGGTCGTAGATCGGCGTCGCGTGGGCTCGGCCGGTCTCGAGACAGATCAGGTCCGCCTCCATGCCTTCGCGCAGGGTGCCGATGCGGCCATCGAGGCCGAGCACCCGCGCGCCGCCGACCGTGACCAGCTCGACCATCGTGCGCGCCGGCAGCACGGTCGGGCTGCCGGCGACCCCTTTATGGAGCAGCGAGGCGATCTGCGCGTCGCGCAGCAGGTCGAGGGTGTTGTTGGAGGCCGCGCCGTCGGTCCCGAGGCCGAGCTTGACGCCCCTCGCGACCATCGCCGGCACCGGCGACACCCCTGAGGCAAGCTTGAGGTTGGAGACCGGGTTGTGGGCCACGCCGACGTCGAACTCGAGCAGCAGCTCGACGTCCTCCGGCGACACGTGCACACAGTGCGCCGCGACCGTGCGCTCGGACAGGACACCGAGGTCCGCGAGGTAGGCGACCGGCGACAGGCCCTTGTCGCTGAGCGAGCGCTCGACCTCCCAGCGCGCCTCGGCGAGGTGGATCTGCATCGGCACCTCGTACTCCTCGGCGAGCTCGGCCTCCCGGACGAGGTTGGGCGCGGACACCGAGTAGGGCGCGTGGGCGGCGACCGACGGCGTGACCAGCGGGTGGTCGCGAAACGCCTCCAGGAGCTCCCGCTGCCGGGCGAACATCTCGTCGGTGGTCGCGCAGCGGGGGGTGGGGAAGTCGATCAGCGACTCGGCGACGACGCCGCGCATCCCGGCCTCGGCGAGCACCGCGGCCACCTCGTCGCCGAAGAAGTACATGTCGGTGGTGGTGGTGACCCCGGCGCGCAGCTGCTCGGCCACCGCGAGCTCGGTCCCGAGCCGGACCGTTTCGCGGTTCATGTGGGTCTTCTCGGCCGGCCAGATGTGGCCCTCCAGCCACTCCTTGAGCGGCAAGTCGTCGGCGATCCCCCGCAGCAGCGTCATCGCCAGGTGGGAGTGGGTGTTGACCAGGCCCGGAAGGATGATGCAGCTCGACGCATTGATCAGCTCGCCGGTGGGCGCGAGGTCGAGCAGCTGCTCGGCGGGCCCCACGGCGGCGATGGTGCCGTCGGCGATCGCAACCGCCCCATTCGCGATCGGCTCGCGGCCCTCCTCCATCGTCAGGACGGTGCCGCTCAGCACGATCGTGTCCCAGTTCGCGGCGTCGGTCATCGGCTCCTCCACCGGGCCGGCCCGGAGCCACGATTGTAGCGGAGGAGGGCTGCTGGTCCGGGCGGGGCGTCGTGCTCGTGCCCGCTCCCGTGCCCGTTCCCGTTCCCGCTCGCTCGCTCCGTCCTCGAGTTCGCTTCGCGCCGATGCTCTGGAAGCGCTCCCCGAGGACGGGAACGGGAACGGGATCGGGAACGGGCACGGGCGCGCTTCGGAAGCGGAAGCGGGCGCGGAAGCGGAAGCGGGTAAGTGGACTTGCCGCCGGCCCCTACTCCTCGGGGCCCTCCTTGAGGCGGCGGAGGTCCCGGCGCTCCCGCTTTTTGGGGGCGCCGGCGCCGGGCGGGCGCCGGAGCGGCGCTCCCAGCCGCTGCAGGCGGCGCAGCTCGACCTCCTCCCGGGTCGGCGGCGGCGTGTGGTCGATGTAGAGCTCGCGGGCGCTCGCCCGGGCGACGTTGCGGTCGGCGATCCCGGCCACCTCGACGATCCGCCACCGTCCGGCCGGCAGGGAGATGCGAATCCGGTCGCCCGGGCGGATCAGCCGGTGGGGCTTGCCGCGGTCGCCGTTGACCTCGACCCGTCCGAGCGCGCAGGCTCTCTGTGCCTGGGACCTCGACTTGAACAGGCAGGCGACGTCGAGCCAGACGTCGAGGCGGACGGCGGGGGCATCGGCCATGGGACCGGGGCCGCCGCTACTCCGCCGGCAGGTCCACGGCGGCGCGGCCCATCGCCTCGTACTCGAAGCCGCACTCGCGCATCTTCTCGGGCTGGTAGACGTTGCGGAGGTCGACCACGGCGGGCCGCGCCAGCAACGAGCGGACCCGCTCGAGGTCGAGCGACCGAAACTGGTTCCACTCGGTCACGATCACCAGCAGATCGGCGCCCTGGGCCGCGTCGTACGAGTCGCTGCAGTAGTGGACCCCTGCCGGCAGGAGCGGGCGGGCGTTGTCCATCGCCACCGGGTCGAAGACGCGGACGGCGGCGCCGCCATCGACGAGCGTCCGCACCAGAGGGATCGCCACCGACTCCCGCATGTCGTCGGTCTCGGGCTTGAACGAGAGGCCGAGCAGCGCCACGACCTTGCCGGCCGGCCCGCCGGGGATTGCCGCTAGCACCTTCTTCACCGACCGTTCCTTCATCCGCTCGTTGACCTCGATCACGGTCTCGACGATCTCGAACGGGCGGCCTGCGCTGCGCGCGATGTCGGCCAGCGCCTGGGTGTCCTTCGGGAAGCACGAGCCGCCGTAGCCGGGGCCCGGGTGCAGGAACTTGGGGCCGATCCGGCGGTCGAGCCCCATCCCCTTGGCGACATGGTGCACGTCGGCGCCGAGGCGCTCGCACAGCTCGGCCACCTCGTTGATGAAGGTGATCTTGGTGGCAAGGAAGGCGTTGGAGGCGTACTTGATCAGCTCCGACGACTCCACGTTGGTGATCACGAACGGCGTCTCGATCAGGTAGAGCGGCGAGTAGATGTCCTTCATGATCGCCACCGCCTGGGGATCGCGGGCGCCGATCACGACCCGGTCGGGTCGCATGAAGTCCTCGATCGCCGACCCCTCGCGCAGGAACTCCGGGTTGGAGACGACCGAAAACGGGAACGCGTTCCCGGTGCGCTTGCGGATGATCCCCTCGATGAGCTGGCCGGTCCCGATGGGAACCGTCGACTTGGTGACGACCACCTTGTACCCGGTCAAGTTGTCGGCGATCGACTCGGCGACCTGGATCACGTACGAGAGGTCGGCCGAGCCGTCCTCCTTGGGCGGCGTGCCGACCGCGATGAACACGGCGAGCGCGCGCTGGATGGCGGTCTTCAGATCGCCGGTGAAGTGGAGCCGGTCGGCCTTGGCGTTCTTGGCGACCAGCGCGTCGAGGCCGGGCTCGTAGATCGGCATCTCGCCGCGGAGCAGCATGTCGATCTTCCGCTGATCGTTGTCCACGCAGGTGACGTTCATGCCGAGGTCGGCGAGGCAGGCGCCGGTCACCAGGCCAACGTACCCCGTTCCGACGACGCAGATGTGCATTCGAAGCCTCCGCTCGCGTCCGCGAGTGGAGGATGTTAGCAGAACTCGCGCGTCGCCTCGACGGGCTCGTGCAGTGCGTCAACCCGTCTCCGTGCCCGCTCGTTCGCGCCGTTCTCGAGTGCGCTTCGCGCAGATCTTCTTCCGGCGCTCCCCGTGGGTGCCACCTTCGGCGATTTCAGGTCTCAAGCACCTCTTGAGGAAATCCGTTGTTCCGAAATCGCCAGAGATGGCACGCCCGCATGACGCCCTCTCCTCGTACTCGCCTCGCCCCTCGAGCGCGGAAGCGGCGGCGCATTGGCTCGGAGAGGGGGACGGGAACGGGGACGGGAACGGGGACGGGGACGGGGCGGGCGGGCCCCTATCCCCCAGATCCCAGATCCTTGCCCCTATACTTCTCCCATGCTGTTCCCGATCCGCGACTCGATCGCGCCCCGGACGGCGCCGGTGGTGAACATCGGGCTGATCGTGGCCTGCTGCCTGGCCTTCGTCTACCAGCTGATCCTCGGCGGCGACGTCGAGCGGCTGTTCTCCGCCGCGGCCTTCATCCCGGCGCGGCTGTTCGGCTCGCTGCCGGCGGCCGCCGCCGGCATCCCGGACTACGGCATCGCCGGCAACCTGGTGACCATCGTGGCGTCGATGTTCATGCACGGCGGCTGGCTGCACATCATCGGCAACATGTGGTTCCTGTACGTGTTCGGCGACAACGTCGAGAGCGCCCTCGGCCACCTCCGCTACCTCGCGCTCTACCTCGGCGGCGGCACGGCGGCGGCCCTCGCCCACGCGGTGGCCGAGCCGTCATCGACAGTGCCCACGGTCGGTGCCTCCGGGGCGATCGCCGCCGTCCTTGGCGCCTACCTGGTGATGTACCCCCACTCGCGGATCCACACCCTGGTCTTCCTCGGCTTCTTCATCACCGTCACCGAGCTGCCGGCGGCGGTGATGCTGGGCTTCTGGTTCGTCCTCCAGTTCCTCCAGGGCGCGCTGTCCTTGGCGGCGCACCCGCAGGCGGGTGGGGTCGCCTGGTTCGCCCACGTCGGGGGCTTCGTGGCCGGTCTCGCGGCCGCGTGGTGGGTGCGGGCGCGGGGGCGGCTGCAGCGGCCCGCGCAGCGCTACCAGATCTGGTACCGGCACTGAGCCCGGCGAGACCTCGCAGCAAGTACCGTCTGCCCTCGTTCCCGTTCCCGTTCCCGTCCCCGCACCCGGACGGGGCAATCGAGCATCAAGCGCGCCTCGTTTCGCTCGAGCCACATCAGAAGGCCCGACGACGTTCGGTTGCTTCGGGAGCGGGAGCGGGAACGGGAACGCTTCGGAAGCTGGCGTGTGGGCGGACCAGGCCCGGGCCCGCCGGGTTATCCTGTGCCCCTGGAGGTGGCCGCCGATGCCGGTTCCGCTGCTCGATCTCACGCGCCAGTACCGCCCGCTCCGGGAGCAGATCCGCGAGGCCATCGACCGGGTCTGCGACAGCCAGCACTTCATCCTCGGGCCCGAGGTCGAGGCCTTCGAACGGGAGGCCGCGGCGGCGCTGGGGGTGGCCCACGCGGTCGGTGTCAGCTCGGGCACCGACTCCCTCCTGGCCTCGCTGATGGCGCTCGGGGTGGGGCGCGGCGACGAGGTGGTGGTCCCCACCTTCACCTTCTTCGCGACCGCCGGGGTGGTCGAGCGGCTGGGTGCCAGGCCGGTGTTCGTGGACGTCACGGCCCATGACTACTGCATGGACCCGGCGGCGCTGGCGGCCGCGATCTCACCGCGCACCAAGGCGGTGATCCCGGTCCACCTGTTCGGCCAGGCGGCGGACATGCCGTCGATCGCGGCCGCCGCCGGGGCGGCGCCCATCGTCGAGGACTGCGCGCAGTCGTGGGGAGCGGACCTCGATGGCCGGATGACCGGCGGCCTCGGCGTGATGGGGGCCTTCTCCTTCTTCCCGTCGAAGAACCTCGGCGGATTCGGCGACGGCGGGCTCGTCACCACCGGCTCCGCCGAGCTCGCGCAGGTGCTCAAGGAGCTGCGCATGCACGGCCAGTCTGGCCCCTACGAGCATCCGCGGGTCGGCGGCAACTTCCGCCTCCACGCCCTCCAGGCGGCGGTGCTCCGGGTCAAGCTGCCCCACGCCGCGGCCTGGGTCGAGGGGCGGCGGCGCAACGCGGAACGCTACCGCGTGCTGTTCGACGAGGCCGGCCTGGACGGGGTCGTCGAGCTGCCCGAGGCCCTGCCCGGCCGCGGCCACACCTTCAACCAGTTCGTGGTGCGTGCTCCCAGGCGCGACGAGCTCAAGGCGCGGCTCGCGGCGCAGGGCATCGGCTGCTCGGTCTACTACCCGCTGCCGCTCCATCTGCAGCCGTGCTTTGCGCACCTCGGGCACCGCGCGGGGGACTTCCCGGTGGCCGAGCGGGCGAGCCGCGAGGTGCTGGCGTTGCCGGTCTTCCCGGAGCTCGCGGAGGGCGAGCTCGCCACCGTCGTCGAGATCGTCGCGGACTTCTATCGGTCGACGTGATCGTGGCCATGGAGCGAGGCAGACGCACGCGATGAGGGTCCTGATCGTCGCCAGCCGCTTCCCGCTGCCGCCCTGGCGCGGCAACCAGGTGCGCACCACCGAGTGGCTGCGGGCGCTCGCCGCCGAGGACGTCGCGCTGGTCTGCCCGAGCCCGGCCAGGTCGCAGCTCGTCGGTGAGCTGCGGCGCGACCGCCTGGCGCTGTGGACGCACGGGTCGGGCCCGGTCGCGGTTGGGAGCGCCCTGGTCGGGTCGGCGGCCGGCGGGCGTCCGTTCCAGGAGGGGCTGTACGCGACCGGGTCGGCGCGGCGGGCGCTGTCCCGCGCGGTCCGCGAGCACCGGCCAGACGCCGCCATCGTCCAGATGGTCCGCTGCGGCTGGGCGCTCGACCAGCTCGGCCGCGAGGCCCCTGGTCTGCCGGTGCTGTTCGACGCGATCGACGCCATGGGCCTCCACTTCGACCGCGAGTCGCGGTTCGCGCACCCGGTGCTGCGGCCGCTGCTGCGGGCCGAGGCCGGCCGCTGCCGCCGCCGCGAGCGCGAGCTCGCGGGCCGGGCCGCCCTCGCGGTCGCGGTCTCGGCGCGGGACCTCGATGCGATCGGCGCCGAGTCCGGGCGGGTGGTGCCGGTGTCGGGCCGGCCGGTCGCGGCCCCGCCCGGCGGCCGGCCAGGGCCCCGGGTCCTGCTGTCCGGGAACCTCGGCTACCGGCCGACGGTGCGCGGCGCCGAGTGGTTCGCGGCCGAGGTCTGGCCCCGGATCGCGTCCCTGGTCCCGGAAACGCGGTGGGTGCTGGCCGGCGCGCGCCCAGCCGCCGCCGTCCGCAGGCTCGGCCGGCTGCCCGGGGTCGAGGTCCACGGTGATGTCGCGGACCTCGGCCCGTTCCTCGCCTCGGCGACGGTGGCGATCGCCCCGATGGCGAGCGGCTCCGGGGTGCCGATGAAGGTCCTCGAGGCGTGGGCGTCGGGCGTGCCGGTGGTCGCGCATCCGTGGACCGCCGCCGGGCTGGCCGCCGACGCGCGCGACGCGCTGGTCGTTGCGGAGAGCGCGGAGGAGTGGCGGCAGGGGGTGGTGGCTCTGCTGTGCGACCAGCCGGCGGCCGCCCGGCTGGCCGAGCGCGGCCGCGAGCTGTGGCGCCGGACCTACCACCCGGAGCAGGTGGACGCGGCGCTGCGCGCCGCCCTGGTCGCGGCCAGGAGCGCTCAGGTAGGCTGCAGGTGACACCCCGTCGCCCCGGGGGGACGAGGCCGGCGAGGCTGGCCGCTCCAGGCGGCGAAACGGCTGGCACCCTTCGTGCGTACCTTCTCGAGCGGCAGGCCGCCGAGGTTCGCCTCTCTGTCAGCGGGCGGTGGTAGGTTGGGACGCCGGTCGGCCGGGAAGGCGGCTCGGGCCGCGCCAGGTTGTCCGGAGAGTCTGGTCGAGGGAACGGAGGGATGATGGCGACACCGATTCGTGATGCGATTCGCCGCGCGCCGATCGGCTGCCTGGCGGCGGCCTGCTTCTCCCTGCTGGCGGCACGGCCGCTCGCTTCTCAGCAGGAGGTCCCGGACGTCCCGCCTGCCCAGACGCCGGTGTTCACCGAGCAGGTGGAGGTCAACGTCGTCAACCTCTACGTCACCGTCGTCGACCGCAAGGGCGAACCGGTGCAGGGGCTGACGGCGGCCGACTTCCGGATCGAGGAGGCCGGCCAACCGATGGAGATCACCAACTTCTCGGCCATCGGCACGGTCGAGGTCGGGATCTCGGAGGCAGCGGCGCCCGCCGCGGCGGCGCCTGCGGCCCCCTCCGCGCCGCCCGGTGCTGCGCAGCGGCCGCCGTCCCAGGTGGCGGTGGTCTTCGACCACACCGGGCTGGAGAAGCGGCAGCGCACGCGCGTGCTCAAGGCGTTGGTGCCGTGGGCGGGCAGCGCGACCGCCGGCGGCGGCCGGGTCATGGTGGCGGTGCTCGAGCCTGACCTCAAGATCCTGCAGCCGCTCACCTCCGATCCGTCGCTCGTGATCTCGGCGCTCGAGGAGGTCAACCAGCGCCCGACGCAGGGCGACATGATCAAGAGCTCCAAGCGGATGCTGACCAGGGGCATCCAGGCGGTCCAGGCGGTGTCCACCGAGTTCGACCACACGCAGCCGACGTCGCGCCCGGGCGGTGGTGGGGGAGGCGGCGGCGGAGGGGGCGGCGGCGGAGGCGGCTCCTCGGGCGGCGGATCGGGCCCGTTCACGGTGGCCCAGACGGTGGAGTCCACCGCCCTCGGCGAGCAGCAGGCCAGGGCCTACTTGAACCAGATCGAGATCCTGCGCCGCCAGGAGCAGGAGCGCGTGGGTGCGACGTTGATCGGCATCGACCGGCTGATCCGCGGCATGACCGGGCTGGCCGGGCGCAAGGACGTGCTGTGGGTCACCGAGGACCTGATGGTGCAGCCTGGCCTCGATCTCTACCAGGTCTACTTCACCAAGTTCAGCAACCTGTCGCAGAAGCTCAACCTGACGCAGCCCCAGATGTGGGGGACCGAGGTGCAGCTGCAGCGGGAGTTCCGGTACATCGCCGACATCTCCCAGATCGCCGGCACCGTGCTCCACCTCGTCGACGCCTCGGATCGCGATCGGGAGGCCGCGTCCGCCGACTTTGGCGCCTCCGACGCCGTCTCGCAGTCGCTGTCCGACCCGCGCGGTGCGGGCGCCACCGGGGGCTACGACTTCGCCTCGATGAGGATCCTGTCGGAGGGCGGCGCCTACCTGGCGGACGCGACCGGCGGCATCGCCTTCGGGGGCAGCCGGAACTTCGACGAGTTCTTCGAGAGGCTCGGCGGGGTGCTGGGCTCCTACTACTTCATCGGCTACCGCAGGCCGGTACCGCCCGACGGCAAGGCCCACGATGTCACGGTCCTCCTCGCGCGCGACGACCTCCGGGTGCGGACCCACGAGCGCGTCCCCAACCCGACCGCCGACCAGCGGCTCGGCGACATCGCCGCGTCCCGCCTCCTCATCAACGAAGGCCCGAACCCGCTCGAGCTCGAGGTCTCGCTGGGCAAGACCGAGCCGGCCGAGGGCGAACGCTACATCCAGGAAGTCCGGCTCGAGATCCCGGCCCGGAATTTGCTGCTCGTCCCGGATGGCACCGACCAGGTGGGCTCGCTCGCGGTCGCCGTGGTCGCGGGCGACGCCGGCGGCAACCCGCTGCCGGCGAGGCTGCTCCAGCTGACGGTCCGGCTGCCGTCCGATCGGCTGAGCCAGAGCACGGTGGCGATGGCGCGGCTTCGGTTGATGGTCGAGCAGGCGTCGACCCGGCTCGCGGTCGCGGTCCGCGATCAGCGGTCCGGGAGCGAGGCGTCGGCGCTGGTGGAGACGGGGCCCTGACCCGCGGGGGTGCGGCGCGGTGGTCAAGTTCCTGACCCTCCTGGCCGGCCTGGTGGTCGGGGTGGAAAACGTCGAGGTCGCGGTGATCGAGCCCGCGGCGAGGGTGGAGCTGCGGCTCAACGGCCGGGTGGTGGCCGGTACATCGGCCCCGCCGTGGGTCCTCAGGTGTGACTTCGGCCGCGAGCTGCACCCCGGCCTAGTCGAGGCCGTTGCCTTCGACGAGTCCGGCCGCGAGCTCGGGCGCGACGCGCAGCGCGTCAACCTCCCGGAGAGCCGCGCCGAGGCGGCCATCGTGCCCGAGACCGACGAGTCCGGCCGGGTGGTGGCGGCGCGGCTGGCATGGAGCAGCCCGGAGTTCGAGCGGCCGCGGTCGATCTTGGCCCTCCTCGATGGCCGCCCGGTCAAGGTGAGCGGCTCGCACCGGCTGGACCTGTCGGCCGCCGCTCCGGATGAGCTGCACGTGCTCAGCGTCGAGCTCGAGTTCTCACCCGAGCTGCGGCTGAAGCGGCAGCTCGAGTTCGGAAAGGGCTTCAGCGGCGACGCGTCGTCGGATCTGACGGCGGTCCCGGTGCTCGTCGACGGCTTGTCGCAGCTGCCGGCGGCCGCGTCGATGGTCGGCTGGCTCACCGCCGGCGGCGAGGAGCTGCGGGTGACTGCGGTCGAGCGGGAGCGCGGTCGCCTGGTGGTGGTGCGCGACCCCGGCGCGGAGGACCAGCTGGTCCGGCTGCAGGCGGAAGGCAAGCGCCTCAGCCGCGAGGCGCGGCGCGCCGGAGTCGCCGGCACGGGGTCGTGGCTCGACATGCTCGATGGCGATGTCGAGCTGCGAGTGCTGGTCGCCGAGCCGGTGCGGCCCAGTGACCGTGCCCGGGCGACCCTGCTGTTTCCCTACAGCGGGGAGGGTTTGCCGGGGACCGAGGGGATCATCAGGGCGGCCGCTGCGCCCAAGAACGAACGCCTGCTCGGCGCCGGCCTGATGGTCGGGGACGGAGTCGCGGTGGCCGGCCTGCGCGCGGCTGAGGGAAACCTCCGGCGCGCCGTGCTGCTGCTGCTGGGACCGCAGCGCGAGGACGCGTCCCGCTTCCATCCCGATGCGGTGCGCCGCTTCCTCGCCGAGCTCCACGTCCCGCTCGTTGTCTGGGATCTCTCCGGGCCCGGCGCGGAGGCGCCGCCCGCGTGGCGGCCGGATGTCGACATCGCCAGCTTCGACGACGTCGCGGAGGCGACCGGCCGGCTGCGCGCGCTGTTCCGCCGACAGTGCATCGTGTGGGTCGCCGGCCGCCACCTGCCCCAGGCGGTCGAGCTCGGGCCCGCCGCCGAGGGGATCGAGCTGATCCGGTAGGGCAAGGCCGGGCGACCGCCCGATCTGACCGCCGAGGTCCTCGTTGCCGGTGCTTCGCGTAGAATGACCAAAGGAGCGGATCCGGTGATCGTCACCATCAACCCCGAGGAGCCGGAGGAGTGGCTGATCGGCCAGGTCACCAACGTGCTCCGGAAGGGTGGCGTCGTGGTGACGCCGACCGACACGGTGTACGGCCTGACCTGCTGCATCGACCGGCCGGAGGCCATCCAGCGGGTGTACGCGCTCAAGAAGATGGACCCCAAGAAGCCGCTCGCCATCCTGGTCGCCGACATGGCGACCATCGGGCGCTACGCGCGCGGGGTCTCGACGCCGGCCTACCGGGTGATGAAGAGGGTGTTGCCCGGGCCCTACACCTTCATCTTCGAGGCCAGCCCGGAGGTCCCGAAGATCATGCTCCGCAAGCGGCGGACGATCGGGATCAGGATGCCGGACCATCCGGTGCCCCGGATGCTGCTCGGCGGGCTCGACCGGCCGCTGCTGAGCAGCTCGATCCGCAACCCGGACGACGATTTCGTCAACGATCCCCTGGAGATCGACGCCACCTTCGGCGACCGCATCGACGTCGTGATCGACTGTGGCCCGCTGCTGCCGATCCCGTCCACAGTGGTCGACCTGAGCTCGGGTGAGCCGGTGCTGGTGCGCGAGGGCAAGGGAGACGTCGACGTCCTCGAGATGTTCGAGTGACCGGGCCCGGCAGCGCCCGCGCCGCGGGCGGCCGCCGGGATCGACCGGCCCTCAGCCGGGGGCAACGCCCGCCGCAGCCGCCGCCGGGCTCGCCGATGGACCGCCACTGGTATCATCGAGCGGCACGGAGGAAGCAATGAAGCGGGGACCGGTTTCGAGGTTCATCGAGCACCACTACCGTCACTTCAACGCCGCCGCGCTGCGCGACGCGGCCGAGGCCTACCGCGCCCACCTCGACGGCGGCGGGGCCATGATGATGACCCTGGCCGGCGCCATGAGCACCGGCGAGCTCGGGCTGTCGCTCGCCGAGATGATCCGCGCCGGCGCCGTGCACGCGATCACGACGACCGGCGCCAACCTGGAGGAGGATCTCTTCAACCTGGTCGCTCACGACCACTACGTCCGCATTCCCCACTACCGCGACCTGACCCCGGCCGACGAGACGGCGCTGCTCAACCGCCATCTCAACCGTGTCACCGACACCTGCATCCCCGAGGAGGAGGCGATGCGCCGCCTCGAGCAGGCGGTGACGGCGGAGTGGCGGCAGGCCGACCAGGCGGGCGAGAGCCGATTGCCCCACGAGTTCCTGTTCCGGCTGCTCCGATCGGGGGCCCTGGAGGAGCACTACCAGGTCGACCCCAAGGACAGCTGGATGATCGCGGCGTGCGAACGAGACCTGCCGATCTTCGTCCCCGGTTGGGAGGACTCGACCCTCGGCAACATGTTCGCGGCGGCATGCCTGCAGGGGCGGGTGCGGCGGCCGCAGACGATGAGGAACGGGGTCGAGTACATGATGCGGCTGGCCCAGTGGTACCAGGCGACCGCTCCCGAGCGGCCGATCGGCTTCTTCCAGATCGGCGGCGGCATCGCCGGCGACTTTCCGATCTGCGTCGTGCCGATGATGCACCAGGACATGCAGCTGCCGGACATCCCGGTGTGGGCCTACTTCTGCCAGATCTCGGACTCCACCACCAGCTACGGCTCGTACTCCGGCGCCGTGCCCAACGAGAAGATCACCTGGGGCAAGCTCGCCGAGGACACCCCCAAGTTCATCATCGAGTCGGACGCGACCATCGTCGCGCCGCTGATCTTCGCCTGGGTGCTGGGGTGGTGAGCAGTCGCGGCCGAGCACTCGCGCCCCGCACCGTTCCCGCTCCCGTGCCCGTCCCCGTTCCCGATTCCTTCCCTACTCCTCGGGGGCAGGGCGAGGGCAAGGCGAACCACGGGAACGGGAACGGGAAGGGGAACGGGAACGAGGCGGCCGTCACATCCATTCGGCGCGAGTCGCCGACCCACGCCGACGCTCCTTAAGTGACGAGCTTGCCGCGCCGCAGCGCATGTACAATGCCACCGGAAGCGCCCAAGGAGGGAGCCATGAGCGAGAGCGGTCTCGGCAGCATCGGGGTCATCGGCATCGGCACGATGGGCAACGGCATCGCCCAGGTCACGGCGCAGAGCGGGTTCCCGACCGTCGTGGCGGACGTCAGCGAGGAGCTCCTCAAGCGGGGCCTCGAGACCATCACCCGCAGCCTCGACCGGCTGGTCAGCGCCTACGAGAAGTCGGGCGGTGAGAAGGGGATCACCGCCGAGGCGAGGATGCAGGCTGTCGCCCGGCTGTCCACCACCACCTCGCTCGAGGGTCTGCTCGGCTGCGACCTGGTGATCGAGGCCGTCCCCGAGCGGCCCGAGCTCAAGGAGGAGATCAACCGGAAGCTGGCCGCTCTCGGGTACGACAGGATCCTGGTCAGCAACACTTCCGGCATCAGCATCACCCGGCTCGGCGCCGCCTACGGCAAGCCGGACCGCTTCATGGGCATGCACTTCATGAACCCGGTGCCCATCCAGCAGGGGGTCGAGATCATCCGCGGCCTGGCGACCTCGGACGCGACCTACGCCAAGGTGGTGGCGCTGTGCCACGACCTCGGCAAGATCGAGATCCCGGCCGAGGACAAGGCGGGCTTCGCGATCAACCGGATGTTCGTGCCCTTCGTCAACGAGGCGATCCGGATCGTCGAGGAGGGCATCGCCTCGGTCGACGACGTCGACAAGTGCACCTACTGCCTCGGTCACAAGATGGGCCCGCTGATGACGGCCGACTTCGTCGGCCTCGACACCATGCTCTTCATCTGCAACGTGCTCGAGGACGAGCTGGGCAGCTTCTACAAGCCGAGCCCGCTGCTGCGGCGGCTGGTCGAGTCGGGCCAGCTCGGCGCCAAGTCCGGCCGCGGCTTCTACACCTGGGAGAAGTTCAAGGCCTCGGGCGTCAACCCCGACGTCGCCCGCTATCGCATCAAGTAGGGGTTAGGGGATAGGGGTTGAGGGTTCGGAACCGTTCCCGTTCCCGTTCCCGTTCCCGAACATGCCAGCCCCCGCCCGCTCTCGTCACGGCGTAGTCCGCAGGACGACGCCGGAAGCGCTTTCGCGACCGTCGCCAGTCCGCCTCCCGAGCAACCGCCGGGGAGCTTGGGCCGCAGTACGGCGCGACGGCACTGCGGTCGGTGAGTCGTCCGGGTGGTAGCGGTCGAACGGAGCTGGAAGAAGCGGCGGGCGGCCGACTGACGACCGCCCGCCTACGCGAGGGAGGGGAAGAGGAGGCTCTACTCGAGGTCGGGGCCGCGGTCGGGCGGCGGCCCACCTCGCCGGCCTCGCCGGTCGCGCATCTGCTGGAGCTGGTCCTGTTGCTGTGCGGTCAAAACGGCGTGGACTCGCGCCCTCGTCCTTGCGCCGGCCACCATGAGCTCGACGTGGGCCTGAGCCTGCGCTTCGGCGAAGGCGCGGACCGCGGCCTCGTCGAACTCCCCGGGCGGGTGGCTCTCCCGAAACTCCCGGTGGGCGTCCCGCAGCCGGTCGCGCATCGCATCGATCGCCGGCAGGTCCTCGTCGAGGATGGCCTGGATCCGGCCCTGCTGCGCCTCGGTCAGGTCGAGCTCCTCGGTGAGCCGCGGCAGCATGTGCTCGAAGAAGTGAGCCCCGGGGCCGCCGAGCTCGTCGCAGCCGCCGAAGCCGGGCGGGGCGCCGTGCCCGTGGTGCCCGCCGTAGCCCTGGGCGAGAGCGGCGCCGGGCACCGCCATCGCCGCCATCGCCACTGTCGTGATCAGGAACCGCGTCGCATTCATCGTTCACCTCCGTGTGATCGCCGCGCGGGCGGCGTCGTCGATCGCCTGGCGGTACGCCCCGCCGCCTTCGATGTTGACCGTTCTTTCGCGAGGAAACGCGAAGGCAGTGCAAAGAACGGTAAAGCCCATTCGCCGCCGCGAGCGCCTGGGGTACGATCGGGTCGTGACCAGGGTGCTGCTGATCGACGACGACACCGAGCTCTGCGAGCTGCTCGCGGAGTACCTCGGCGAGGAGGGCTTCGTGGTCGACGCGGCGCACGACGGCGAGTCCGGCGCGAGGCGGGCGCTGGCTGGCGGGCACGACCTGGTGGTGCTCGACGTCATGCTGCCCGGGCTGAACGGCTTCGACGTGCTGCGCCGGATCCGGGAGTCGTCGCCGGTGCCGGTGGTCATGTTGACCGCCCGCGGCGACGAGGTCGACCGCATCGTCGGCCTCGAGATCGGGGCCGACGACTACCTGCCCAAGCCGTTCAACCCGCGCGAGCTCGCGGCCAGGATGCGGGCCGTGCTGCGCCGCGCCGCCCCAGCTCCGGGGGACGACGCCGGCGCCGTCGTCGAGGTCGGCGACGTGCGCCTCGATCCCGGGACCAGATCCGCCAGCCGCTCAGACCAGCGGGTCGACCTGACCGGGATCGAGTTCGAGCTGCTCGCCGTGCTCCTCCGGGCTGCCGGGCGGGTGGTGACTCGGGACGAGCTGTCACGGACCGCGCTCGGCCGCCGTGCGAGCTCGTTCGACCGCAGCCTCGACGTGCACCTGTCCAACCTTCGCCGCAAGCTGGGCACGCTGCCCGGTGGCGGCGACCGGATCAAGACCCTGCGGGGCGTCGGGTATCAGTATGTCAAGTGAAGAAGGGGATAGGGGTTAGGGGATAGGGGATAGGGGACAGGGGACGTGAGGTCGCTGTTTCTGCGGATCTTCCTCTGGTTCTGGGCCGCCATGCTGGCGGTGGCGGCGGTGCTGGTCGTGAGCTCGCCGCTGTGGACCCGGGCCCGCCCCGGCATCGACCGCTGGCAGCGTGGCGCCGCCCGCCTGCTCGAGGGTCGGGTGGGGGAGGCCGCCGCCGCGGTCGAGCGGGGCGATGGCCCGCTGGCCCCCGGCCGGATGCGCCCCGGGCGCCCCGGACCACCGATACGGGTCGTGGTGCTGGACGAGACCGGCGCCGCCGCGGGCGGCCGACCGGTCGAGCGCGCGGTGCGAGAGCTCGCGCTGCGGGCCCTCGCCACCGGCGAGGTGACGCACGAGAGGTCGGGCACCGAGCACCTGCTTGCCCGCCCGGTGACGGGAGCGGACGGCCGGCCGCGGGTGGTCGTGGGGGCGCTGCGCCACCCGCCGGACGCCATCGACCTGCTCGACCCGCGGGCCATCCTGCCGAGGCTCGCGATCCTGACCGTGGTGGTCGGCCTGTTCTGCTTCGTGCTGGCGCGGCACCTCAGCTCGCCGTTCGGCGCCCTGCGAGCGGCGGCCCAGCGCCTGGCAGCAGGCGATCTGTCGGCCCGCGTCGGCCAGCCGGTGGCGCGCCGCCGCGACGAGGTCGGCGACCTCGCCCGGGACTTCGACGCCATGGCCGAACGCCTCGAGCAGCTGGTGAGCGCCCAGCGCCGGCTGCTGCGCGACGTGTCGCACGAGCTGCGGTCGCCGCTGGCGAGGCTCGAGGTCGCCCTTGAGCTGGCCCGGCGGCACGGCGGCGACTCGGCGGTCGAGCCGCTCGACCGGATCGGCCGCGAGTCGCGGCGGCTCGACGAGCTCATCGGTCGGCTGCTGTCGCTGGAGCGCATGTCGTCCCGCGGGCTGGAGCCGGAGCGTGCCCGCGTCGACCTCGGCCGGCTGCTCGGCGAGGTCGTGGCCGATGCCCGCTTCGAGGCCGAGACCGGCGGGCGCACGGTGTCTCTCGCCGTCGAGCGCCCTGCGGCGGTCCGCGGCTCGCCGGAGCTGCTGCGCAGCGCGCTCGAGAACGTCGTCCGCAACGCCGTCAGCCATGCCCCGGCAGGGACCTCAGTCGACGTCGCGATGGCCGTCGCTGCTGCCCCCACCGCCGACCGGGAAATGGCGCTGATCACGGTCCGCGACCGCGGCCCGGGGGTGCCCGAGGCGGAGCTCGACCGGCTGTTCGAGCCGTTTCATCGCGTCTCCGAGGCCCGGGATCGCCAGTCCGGCGGCGTCGGCCTCGGCCTCGCCATCACCCGGCGCGCCGTCGAGTGGCACGGCGGCACGGTCGGCGCGATGAACCACCCGGACGGCGGCCTCGAGGTCACACTCCGCCTGCCCCTCGCCTGACCTGGACTCCTTCATGACGCGCGCAGCGCGTCACGATCTAGGAGCGAGCCGCGCAGACGCCATCCGCGAGCTGCCGGCCGGCGGATGGCTCGCGAGCGTCTGCCCGGCTCGCTCCTAGATGACGATGTTGACGAGCCGGCCGGCGACCACGATCACCCGCCGGGGCGTCCTCCCCCCGAGGGTCCCGGCGACGCGCTCGGAGGCCAGGGCCAGCCGTTCGAGGGTGGCGTTGTCCGCGTCCCTGGGCGCCTGCATCTCGTCCCGCTTCTTGCCGTTGACCTGGACGACGATCGTCACCATGTCGTCGACGCACAGCGCCTGGTCGTGGATCGGCCAGCGAGCGTGGGCGATCAGCTCGCTCTCGCCCAGCCGCTGCCACAGCTCCTCGCAGATGTGCGGCGCATACGGCGCGAGCAGCCGCAGGAAGGCGGTCGTCGTCTCGCGAGGCAAGGTGGCGCTGGCGGTCGCCTGGTTGACGAAGATCATCATCTGCGCGATCGCGGTGTTCATCCGCAGCGCCGCGGTGTCCTCGGTGACCTTCTGGATGGTCTTGTGGAGCAACCGCTCGAGCTCCGGCTCGGACCCGGCTGCGGCATCGGTCAGCTTGGCGGCGAGGCCTCCGCTCCTCTCGTCGACCACCAGGCGCCAGACCCGCTGCAGGAAGCGGTTGACGCCCTCGACGCCCTTCATCTGCCAGGGCTTCTGGACCTCGAGCGGCCCCATGAACATCTCATAGAGCCGCATCGCATCGGCGCCGTAGCGGTCGATGACCTCGTCCGGGTTGACCACGTTGAGCTTGGACTTGGACATCTTCTCGACCTGCGCGGTGAGCTCCTCGCGGGTCGCGACGGCGAGCACCCGACCGTCGTCGAGCTCCTCGACTTCGCTCGGGTGGTAGTACTTGCCCCGGCTGTCGCGGTAGGAGTACGCGAGCACCATGCCCTGATTGAACAGCCGCTGGAACGGCTCCACCGTGTGCACCAGGCCGCAGTCGTAGAGCACCTTGTGCCAGAAGCGGGCGTACAGGAGGTGGAGCACGGCGTGCTCCACGCCGCCCACGTAGAGGTCGACCGGCATCCAGTAGCGCTCGGCCTCCGCAGCCCACGCCTCGCGGTCGTTGCCGGGGTCGAGGAAGCGCAGGTAGTACCAGCACGAGCCGGCCCACTGCGGCATGGTGTTGGTCTCCCGGGTCCCGGTGCGGCCGTCGGGCAGGGTGACCCGCAACCAGTCGTCGCCGGCGCGGGCGAGCGGCGGCCGCCCGTCCGCGGTTGGCCGGTAGTCGTCGATCGCCGGCAGCGTGACCGGCAGCCAGTCGTCGGGCAACGTCACCACCGTGCCGTCGTCGGCGTGGACGACCGGGAAGGGCTCCCCCCAGTAGCGCTGGCGGGAGAACAGCCAGTCCCGGAGCTTGTACTGGACCTTGCGCCGGCCGAGCTGGCGCTGCTCGAGCCAGTCGATGATCCGGCGCTTCGCCTCGTCGATTCCGAGCCCGTCGAGGAACGAGCTGTTGATCGCCGGCCCGTCGCCCGGGTAGGCCTGGCCAGCGAAGTCGGCCGGCGGCTCCACCGTGCGGATGATCGGCAGCCCGTAGGCCGCGGCGAAGTCCCAGTCGCGCTGGTCCTGGCCGGGCACCGCCATGATGGCGCCGGTGCCGTAGCTCATGAGCACGTAGTCGGCGATCCAGACCGGGATGCGCTCGCCGTTGACCGGGTTGATGGCATGGGCCCCGGTGAAGACGCCGGTCTTGACCTTGGCGGCGTCGCTGCGCGCAACCTCCGAGGCGCGGCTCGCCTCCCGGACGTAGCTCTGCACCTGCTCGCGCTGCGCGTCGGTGGTGATGGCCTCGACCAGCGGGTGCTCGGGGGCGAGCACGCAGTAGGTGGCGCCGAACAGGGTGTCCGGCCGGGTGGTGAAGACGGTGAAGGTGTCGTCGCGGCCGTCGAGGCGGAAGACCACGTCGGCGCCCTCGGAGCGGCCGATCCAGTTCCGCTGCATCTCCTTGACGCTCTCCGGCCAGTCCACGCTCTCGAGGTCGGCGAGCAGCCGTTCGGCGTAGGCGGTGATCCTGAGCATCCACTGCCGCATCAACCGCCGCTCGACCGGGTCGCCGGTCTCGACGTAGACGCCGTCCTTGACCTCCTCGTTGGCCAGCACCGTGCCGAGGGCCGGGCACCAGTTGACCGGGACGTCGGCCATGTAGGCGAGGCCGCGCTCGTGGAGCCTGAGGAAGATCCACTGGGTCCAGCGGTAGTAGTCCGGGCTCGAGGTGCTGATCTCGCGGTCCCAGTCGTAGCTGAAGCCGAGGCGCTGGATCTGGCGGCGGAAGGTGTCGACGTTGCGGGCGGTGATCTCGGCGGGATGGAGGTTCTCGCGCACCGCCGCGCGCTCGGCGGGCAGGCCGAAGGCGTCCCAGCCCATGGGATGAAGCACGTTGAAGCCCTGCATCCGCTTCATGCGGGCGACCACGTCGGTGGCGGTGTAGCCCTCGGGGTGGCCGACATGGAGGCCGGCCCCGGACGGGTAGGGGAACATGTCGAGGATGTAGAACTTGGGACGGGCCGCGAGCTCGGCGGTCTGGCTGGGCGTCCGGAAGGTCTTCCTCTCGCGCCAGACCCCCTGCCACTTGGGCTCGATGGTGGCGGGGTCGTAGCTGAAGTCCGTCATCGCTGTGCTCCTCGGGCCACGCCGGACCGGCCGGCGCGTTCCGCGTATTCTACGCACCCGCCCGGCCGGCCGCCAACCTCGGCGGGGCGGATGGTGCCGACGGCGCCTGTGGCATAATCGGAGCCCACCGCGCAGGACGCCGCCGTCACGGCGCCGGATCACCGTCCGGACGCGGGATCGGGAGGTGCCATGAACGACGCGACCGGGCTGAAGAGCTACGCCAAGGCCCTCGAGGACTCGTTCTTCGAGCGCGAGAACCAGCAGCTGCTCGCCAAGCTGCGCGAGCAGGGGGCGCGGGAACGGAAGCGCGCCACGCTGCGGGAAGCGCTCAAGATCGACGACGAGGATGTCCTCGACCACCTGGTCGCGCTCGACGTGTCGCCGGAGGCGATCGTGGCGTTCAGCCTGGTGCCGCTGGTCGAGGTGGCGTGGGCTGACGGCCGGATCCAGCCCGACGAGCGCGAGGCCATCCTGCGCGCCGCCGACGAGCGCGGAGTGTCCTCCTCGCCGTACAGCCGCGAGCTGCTCGACAACTGGCTGCGGAGGCGCCCGCCGGCCGCGCTGCTCGAGGTCTGGCGCCACTACGCGAAGGCGCTGCTCAGGGACCTGGATGCGAACGACTGCCGGATGATGAGGGAGCGCGTGATCGGATCGGCGCGCGCGGTCGCGGAGGCGGCGGGCGGCTTCCTGGGCATCGGCTCGATCTCGGCCGCGGAGAAGGGCGCCCTCGAGGACCTCGACCAGACCTTCGGGTAGCGGCGCCTCCGCCTGACGCAATCCGCCGCGCCGGTCTGTGCCGCCGTCAAGCCGGAGGCTGCCCCTGCCAGTCTCCCGGCTCGTCTCCGTCTCCATGCCCGTGCCCGTCTCCGTGCCCGCTCGTCGCGGTGGAGCCGAAGGCGAAGCCGGTTGCCCGCGTTGCCTGTTGCCATGACGATCGTCCATTCGGAGACGAGAACGGAGACGGAGACGGAGACGGGTGGGTGGGGGCCCTATCCCCCAGATCCTAGATCCCAGATCCTGTCCTCAGCCCCTTCTCAGCTAGAATCCCTGCCGGGAGGCCACGATGCCGGGTATCGCGCTGGTTTCGGTGTCGGACAAGACCGCTCTCGACGAGCTGGGGCGCGCGCTGGAGCGCCTCGGGTGGACCGTGCTCACGACCGGTGGCACCGCCGCCGTCCTGCGCGCCGCCGGCTGCAAGGTGACCGAGGTCGCCGACCACACCGGCTTCCCGGAGATCCTCGGCGGGCGGGTGAAGACCCTGCATCCGAAGATCTTCGCCGGCATCCTCGCGGCGCCGACCGACGCCCACCGCGCGCAGCTCGCCAGCCACCAGATCCCGGAGGTGGACCTGGTCGTGGTCAACCTGTACCCCTTCCGAGAGACCGCGAGGCGCGAAGGCGTCACCCTCGAGGAGGCGGTCGAGCAGATCGACATCGGCGGCCCGAGCCTGCTGCGGGCGGCCGCCAAGAACCACGCCCGGGTCGCGGTGGTGGTCGATCCGGCCGACTACCCGACCGTGATCGGCGAGCTCGCCGAAGGCGGGGTGTCGGACGCCACCAGGTGGCGACTCGCGGTCAAGGCGTTCCGCCACACGGCAGCGTACGACGCCGCCATCGCCGCGGCCCTGCCCCGCTTCGACGAGGGCGGACGCGCTTCCCTGGGCGCCGCCGTGGCGGCCGAGCTGCTGGCGTCCGAGGAGGAGGTCCTCCGGTACGGCGAGAACCCCCACCAGCTCGGGATCGTGGCCCGCCGGTTGCCGCTGCGGGGGCTGGCGGGCGCCCGCCAGATCCAGGGCAAGGCGATGTCCTACAACAACCTCGGCGACGCCACCGGGGCGTGGCGCCTGGTCTGGGACCTGCCCGGACCCGGGGTGGCGATCGTCAAGCACGCCAACCCGTGCGGGGTCGGGCTCGGCGACTCGATGGCCGCGGCCCTGGCCAAGGCGCGGGCGACCGATCCGGTCTCGGCCTTCGGTGGAGTGATTGCGGCCAACCGCGCGGTGACCGCGGAGTTCGCCGAGGCCGTGGTCGAGGAGTTCGCCGAGGTCGTGGTCGCTCCCGGGTACCTCGATGGTGCCGAGGAGATCCTGGGCCGGAAGAAGAACCTGCGGGTGCTCGAAGCGGTGGCCCCGGATCCCACCGAGGTGGTGGTCCGGAGCATCGACGGGGGCTATCTGCTGCAGGGCGCGGACCACGGCTGGGAGGGTGAGGAGCGCGAGGTGGTGACGAAGCGCGCCCCGGACGTGGCGCAGCGCCGCGCCCTGGAGCTCGCCTGGCGGGTGGTCAAGCACGTCAGCTCGAACGCCATCGTGGTCGGCGGCCAGGACCGAACCCTCGGCATCGGTGCCGGTCAGATGAGCCGGGTCGACTCCGCGAAGATCGCGGTCGCCAAGGCGCGCGAGATGGGGCTCGACCTCGCCGGGGCGGTCGCCGCGTCGGACGCGTTCTTCCCGTTCCCGGACGGCGTCGAGGCGCTCCACGCGGCCGGGGTCGCCGCCATCATCCAGCCCGGCGGCTCGATCCGGGACCGCGAGGTGATCGATGCCTGCGATCGGCTCGGCGTCGCCATGCTGCTGACCCGGCGCCGCCACTTCAGGCACTGAGGCCCCCGCCCGCCCAGGTGATAGGGGATAGGGGGTAGGGGATCAGCCCCCAGCCCGCTTCCGCGCCCGCTTCCGACTTCGTTCCCGTTCCCGTTCCCGATCCCGTTCCCGGGCCTCCACCCGCCCGCTTCCGCTTCCGCGCCCGCTTCCGACTTCGTTCCCGTTCCCGTTCCCGATCCCGTTCCCGGGCCTCCACCCGCCCGCTTCCGCTTCCGCGCCCGCTCCCGACTTCGTTCCCGTTCCCGTTCCCGATCCCGTTCCCGGGCCTCCACCCGCCCGCTTCCGCTTCCGCGCCCGCTTCCGACTTCGTTCCCGTTCCCGGACGTGGAATGATCCGTCGCTCCCCCTGCTCTCGGCGCAGGGCAACCGGCGCCGCTGCACCGCCAGACACGCCGATCGGGAATGAGACCGAAGACGGATTCGGGAACGGGAACGGGAACGGGTACGGGAACGGTCAGGGAGTCGAGCGCTCCGGCAGTCGGCTCTCCTCCCGTGCTAGCATTGGGGGTCGAAGGACGGAGGGGGAGATGAGGGACGGATCGCGCGGAGCCGTCGTGCTCCGATACCGCGACGGGCACGCGCTGCGGTGCAATCTGACCAAGGAGTTCACGCCCGCCGATCGGCTGGTCGAGGCGACCACGGACGACGGTGACCGGGTCCACGTCGAGATCGATGACCTCAAGGCGGTCTTCTTCCTCAAGAACCAGGCCCGCCGCGACGCCGAGATGCACCTCGGCCGGTCGTCGGACGAGGGGCGGGGCGGGGCGGTGGCGACGGTCGAGTTCTTCGATGGCGAGGTCATCCGGGGGCGGATGGAGTCGTACTCGGTGGCCGACAGCGGCTTCTACCTCTACCCGGTCTCGGTCGACAGCAACAACCGGCGGATCTTCGTGGTCGCGAGGTCGCTGCGCACGCTGTCGATCGACGGCTAGGCCGTGGCCCGTCGCAGGCGACCGACCGGCGTCGTCGCGGCGGTGGCCACGGCCGCCCTGCTGGCCACCGGCCCCGCGGCGAGCCAGGAAGGGCCGATCGCCGTTCTCGAGTCCCTGGCCGGTGCGCTCCGCGCGCGCCCGGTGTGGACGGCTTCCTACCACCAGGAGTTCGTGCCCGCCGGCATGACCGCCGGCGAGCAGGTCGACGGCGACGTGTGGGTCGGCTGGCCGGACCGTGCGCACTTCCGTTCGGGGGACCCGACCCTGCGCATCATGGGCCTCGACGGCCGGCTGGTGCGGCTCGTCGACCTCGACCTGCCGACCTGTGAGGATCACCGTCTGGACGACGACGAGTGGGCCAGGATTCCGCTCGCCGCCGTGCTCGATCCGCAGGCGGCGGTCGACCGCTTCACGGTGCTCGGCATCGGTGAGCGAGGCGTCGCGCTGGAGCCGCGGCGCCCCGGTGGGGTGGCTCGGGTCGAGGTCCACCTGCGGGCCGACAACTTGCCCCTCGAGGTGGTGGTGATCGACCCTCAGGGCGCGACCAACCGGCTCAAGTTCGGGGCCTGGACGCCGCTCGAGCAGCCGCCGCCGGGCGGATGGCTGCCGCCGGCTCCCGCGGGAGTGGAGTGCACGGGCGAGGGCGCGGGACCCGGCCCGGGCGGCGACGCCGACCGTGGTAGACTCCGCCGATGACGTCGGCCGTCATCCGGTCGTTCCGCCAGGCGCAGCAGCTTCGCGAGGTCTTCGGCCCGATCTCAGATCGGCTGGAAGCCGTCGAGAGGTTCATCGCCAAGGAATTCGAGGCTGCCCAGCCGCTGGTCGCCGAGGTGGCAGGCTATGTCCTGTCGAGCGGCGGCAAGCGCATCCGCCCGGCGCTGGTGCTGCTGATCAGCCGCATGCTGGGCGCGAAGGGCGAGCGGGACGTCCGTTACGGGGCGGTGGTGGAGTTCATCCACAGCGCGAGCCTGATCCACGACGACATCATCGACGAGTCGGACCTGCGGCGGGGAAAGCCGACGGCCAATCACCGTTGGGGGAACCAGGTCACGGTGCTGGTCGGGGACTGGCTGTACACGCGGAGCATGTCGCTCTGCCTCGAGTTCGGCGATGTCGAGATCATGCGGCTGCTGACGGCGGCGACGCTGCAGATGACCGAGGGCGAGATCATGGCCGACCGGGTGCGGTGGCGCCTCGACCTCGCCGAGGATCTGTACATCGACATCACGCGCCGCAAGACGGCCGAGCTGTTCGCGGCGGCGTGCGCGTTGCCCGCCCTGTTCCAGCCGGCCACCCTGCACCTCACGGAGCCGCTCGCCGACTTCGGCCGCGACCTCGGCCTCTGCTTCCAGCTCGTCGACGACCTCCTGGACTTCACCGCGACCCAGTCCAGGCTCGGCAAGCCGGTGCTCGCCGACCTCAGGGAGGGGCGCGCGACGCTCCCGATCATTCTCCTGCTCCCCCGCCTCGACCGCGACCAGCGCGCGCGCCTCGACCAGGTGGTCAGCAGCGGCAGCTTCGACGCGATGTCCGAAGAGGAGGTGCTCGAGCTCGTCCGCACCTCCGGCGTCCTCGACGAGGTCCGGCGGCGCGCCACCGCCCAGGCCGAGCTCGCCAGGCACCGGCTCAGCGGGCTGCCCGCGGGCCCCGAGCGGGACGCCCTGATGCGGGCCGCCACCCTGCTCGTGACTCGCGAGATGTAGGGGGCCCCCTCCCGTCAAGGGGGCGGCGGTTGGGGGATAGGGGACAGCGCCCGCCCGTTCCCGGTCCCGTTCCCGAACCCATGCCGGGTCCCAGTCCACCGGCCTCAATTCGCCGAGGTTTGACCCGTGGCCGCATCCGAAGCCCGCGAATGCCCGCCGACGATGAACATCGATGTGACGACTGACTGTATGGTGGTTTTGCTGGATCCGCGCCGTGAAATCAGCGGAGAATCAGGCCCAGGTTCTCAGCAATCGGTTGAGCGATGCGTGAGCTCGCTGCGCGTGCGGATGCGCGAGATCGTGTCCGCAGAGTGTGATGACCTTTCGATAGCATTGCACGGCAGACAGGTCATCTTCGTGGCAATGGTGGCGCAGGAACCCCTTCATGAGCCAGGCCTCGGTGTGATGGGGATCGACGTCGAGAATTCGGTCGAGAAAGATCTCAGCAACGTGCCAGCGTTCTTCGGATATTGCGCGGGCGACGTGACGCCGGTAGACGCGGATCATCGAATCGTCGCGAGAGGTCTCGTCAGTCGAGTGAGGCTTGAGAAAGCTGACCGACAACATGCTTGTCACAGGAACGATGACGAAGTGTGACGGAGATGTCAAGTGTTTTCTGTGAATATTGCGGAGTTTTTCTCGGAAAATTCGACGGCGACTGACGCGAAAATGTCCAGCGAGCTGGGCTGGCGGGTGCGCCATGGCTGACGGCGGGCCCTGGCGGGCGGCTGGCTGGGGCGGATCGCGGAGGTTGGCGATGGTGGTGGCGGCCAGTGGGGCGGGGCCGCGAGGCCGGGGTATGATGGCGCCATGAGCCCGACCGCGGCCCGGCGGCAGTTCGTGCACCTGCACGTGCACACACACTTCTCGCTGCTCGATGCGACGATCCGCATCGACGAGCTGGGCAAGCAGGTGGCCGCACTCGGGATGCCGGCGGTGGCCGTGACCGACCACGGCAATTTGTTCGGCGCCTTCCAGTTCCATGGCGCCGCCCTGGCCGAGGGCATCCGCCCGGTGATCGGCTGCGAGGTCTACGTCGCGCCCGGCGATCATCGCGACCGGTCGCCGGCGCCAGGGCGCAGGCGACCGTATGACCACTTGGTGCTGCTGGCCGAGAGCGACCTCGGGTATCGCAACCTGGTGCGGCTGGTGAGCCTCGGGTACCTGGAGGGCTTCTACCACAAGCCGCGGATCTCGAAGACGCTCCTCGCTGACCATGCCGAGGGGCTGATCGGGCTGTCGGCGTGCCTGTCCGGCGAGCCTTCCCGCCTCCTGCTGTCTCGCGATCCGGGCGGGGCTCGCCGGGTCGCCGAGGCGTACCGCGAGATCCTCGGCGCCGACGGCTTCTACCTCGAGATCCAGGACCACGGCCTCGCCGACGAGGCGCTGGTCAGGGCCGGTTTGGGGGAGCTGTCGCGGGCGACCGGCATACCGCTGGTGGCGACCAACGACTGCCACTTCCACCGGCGGGAGGACACCTTCGCCCACCGGGTGCTGCTCGGCATTGGCCAGAACCGGACACTCGAGGACCTGGACTACCCGTATAACGCCGAGTTTTACGTGAAGTCCGCAGACGAAATGTACGAGCTATTCTCGGAGTATCCGGGCGCGTGCGAGGTCACGACCGAGATCGCGTCGAGGTGCCACGTACTGTTCGACAAGGAGACCCTCCACCTGCCCCGATATCCGGTTCCGGAGGGGCACACTCTGGAGAGTTTCCTGACCGAAGTCGCAACCTCCGGGCTCGAGCTGAGGCTCGCAAAAAGGGGACCGAGGCGCGCGGCCGACGGCGTGTACCGCGCGCGACTGACCCAAGAGCTTTCGATCATCAGCAAGATGGGTTTCCCTGGGTATTTTCTGGTGGTCTGGGACTTCATCCGGTACGCCAGAGAGCATGGTATTCCGGTCGGCCCTGGCCGCGGATCGGCGGCTGGCTCGGTGGCGTCGTTTGCCCTCGGAATCACGGATGTAGATCCGCTGGAGTACGACCTTCGATTCGAGCGATTCCTGAATCCCGATCGGATTTCGATGCCCGATATTGACATCGATTTCTGCCAGCGCCGACGGGATGAGGTCATCGAGTACGTGCGTGACCGCTTCGGCAAGGACTCGGTCTCGCAGATCGCGACCTTCAACATCCTCAAGGCGCGCTCGGCGGTGCGGGACGTGGGCCGGGTGATGGGGATGCCGTTCGGCGACGTCGATCGGATCGCCAAGCTGATCCCGGAGGACTTCAACATCACCGTCACTCAGGCGCTGGCGGACTCCCCGGAGCTGAAGGCGCTGGCGGAGGGGGACGACGACGTCCGCCAGCTCGTCGAGACCGCGTCGCGCCTGGAGGGCCTGGCACGCCACTGCGGGGTCCACGCGGCCGGGGTCGTGATCGCGCCCGAGCAGCTCGTCAACCTGGTGCCGCTGATCAAGACCGCCAACGGCGAGGTCTGCACCCAGTTCGACAAGGACGACGTGGAGGCCCTCGGCCTGCTCAAGATGGACTTCCTCGGCCTGCGCACCTTGACCGTGATCGCGGACGCCCTGGAGTCGATCCACGCCACCGCCGACCCCGACCTCGACCTCGCCTCGATCCCGTTCGACGACCCCGCGGTCTACGACCTCTTCTCGGCTGGAGACACCGACGGCATCTTCCAGTTCGAGTCGTCAGGCATGCGGGAGGTGCTGCGCAAGGTGCAGCCGCGCGCCTTCCTCGACCTCGCCGCCCTCAACGCGCTCTACCGCCCGGGGCCGATGCAGTTCATCGACGACTACTCCGACCGCAAGCACGGCCGCAAGCAGATCACCTACATCTTCCCCGAGCTCGAAGGGATCCTCGGCGAGACCTACGGGATCATCGTCTACCAGGAGCAGGTGATGCGGATCGCGGTCGAGATCGCCGGCTTCTCGATGGCCAAGGCGGACACCCTGCGCAAGGCCATGGGCAAGAAGATCCAGGAGATGATCGACCGCGAGGGCGAGAACTTCCTCCGCGGCGCCGTCGACCACGGCTTCCCCAAGGACAAGGTCCGCCAGCTGTGGGAGCAGATCGTCCCCTTCGCCAAGTACGGCTTCAACAAGTCGCACTCGGTGGCCTATGCCCAGGTCGCGTACCTGACCGCATTCCTGAAGGTCCACTACCCGGCCCACTTCATGGCGGCGATGCTGACCTCGGAGGTCGCCAACACCGACAAGCTCCACCAGTACCTGGGCCGTTGCCGGCAGATGCGCCTCGACATCCTGCCGCCGGACATCAACGCCTCCGCGCAGCACTTCACCGTCGAGGGCGGCGGCATCCGCTTCGGGCTGAGCGCCATCAAGGGGGTCGGCGACGCCGCCGTGGAGCCGATCCTGGCGGCGCGCGCCCGCCGCGGGCGGTTCGACTCGATCTCCGACTGCCTGCGCTCGCTGCCGGCGCGGGCCGTCAACCACAAGGTCATGGAGTGCCTGGTCAAGGCGGGCTGCTTCGACGGCCTCGGCGTGGCCCGCAAGCCGCTGCTCGAGCACCTGTCGGAGCTGATGGAGCTGACCGCCAGGGAGCGCGAGCAGAGCGAGCTCGGGCAGGGCTTCCTGTTCGAGGACTTTCGGTCCGACAGCTTCGAGAGGTCGCTCCGGGGCGCCGCCGAGGGCGAGGAGGCCGAGCGCCTGGGTTGGGAGCGGGACGTGCTCGGGTTCTTTCTGTCCGGGCACCCGCTCGACGGCTACGCCGACCAGCTCCGGCGGTTCGCCGACTGCCCGGTCGCCGAGCTGCCGCAGCGGCTCGCGGCCGGAGCGGAGCGGGTTACGGTCGCCGGCCTGGTGAGCGGCCTCAAGGTGATCCCGATCAAGCGGGGCGGACCGAACCACGGCCGCCGGATGGGGGTCTGGGAGCTGGAGGACGCGAGCGGCAGCGTCCGCGTGGTTGCCTTTCCGGACGCCTTCGACCGCGCCGAGCGCGCGCTGGCCGACGGCAGCGCGGTGCTGGTGGTGGCCACGCTGAAGGGCGAGGGCGACCACGTCGAGCTGTCGGCCGAGGAGGTGAGCAGCCTGGACGGGCTGGCCGAGAAGCGCGCCGCCGCGCTGCGGGTGGTCGTCGATCTGGACGAGGCCGACCAGGCGTCGCTCGAGGAGCTGCGGGAGTTCCTGCTCGACCACCCGGGCGACCTCTCGGTCCGCTTCGAGCTGCTGCGCCGGGGCCGCTTCCGCGCCCGCCTGGTGCCGCCGCCGGCGCTCACCGTCGACGGCTCCGAGGAGACCCGGGACGCCCTGAAGGAGCGGCTCGGCAGCGGCTGGTGCGAGTTCGAGTACGACACGCCGGCCCGCAACGGCGGCAGCCGGCCGCGACCGGCGCCGCCGCCGGCCGACGAGGGCGACGGCGACCCGCTCGGTCCCGTGAACTGAACGCCACCCACCGGAAGCCGGGAACGGGAACGGGACCGGGAACGGGAACGAGCGGGCGCGGATCCGGCTTCGCCTCCGGCTACGCCGTGACGGGAACGAGCGGGCGGTTGGGCCCTATCCCCCAGATCCTATCCCCTAGATCCTCCCCCTCAACACCTTGTACTCGCCGGCAAGCCAGCGCTTGACGTCAGTCAGCCGGTGGCGCGAGAAGCGGCTGCCGGTGGGGCCGCCCGCCAGCACGGTGTGGGCCTCGTCCTGGGCGAGGTCGGTCACCATCCGCCACGACGGGGCGAAGGTGGTGCGCCGGCCGTGGGCGGTGAGGATCCCGCCCTGGACGACCGTGGCCCGGTTGCCCGGCAGCTCGATCGGCCCGAGGTCGAAGCCGAGCCAGCGCGGCAGCTTGCCGCCGAAGAAGATGTCGGTCATCACCACCCGGCGGGTGGCGCCCCAGCGTGGGACCTGGTCGGGGTCGACGGCGGCGAGCTCTTGCTCGAGGACCCGGCGCAGCGCCGCATCCCGGCCTTCGCCGCCGAACCAGCGTGGGTCGCCGCCCAGGATCGCGTCGTCGAAGAGGTGGTAGAAGTCGGCCAGGATCGTGGTCGCCTCGACGATCGCGCGCCAGGCCTCGCGCCCGAACAGCCCGTCGCCGAACACCCGCGCGAGGATCGCGTGGTAGACCTGCTCGAAGAGCGTCGCGCCCCGCGAGCCGCAGTCGTAGCGGCGGTCCCAGCTCCGCAGCAGCCCGGCGGCCGGCAGCGCGGGCAGCAGCGGGTCGAGAACGGCCATGAAGCGCTCGGCGTGTACCGAGTAGAGGTCGTTCTGCAGGCGCCGCATGTCCTCGATCGTCACCCGCGGGTTGGCCGCCAGCTGGGAGCAGATGCGATCGTGCCGGTAGCTGGCCATCGGCAGGTTGACGGCGAGCGGCCCGCCCGGTGGGTTGAGCAGGTTGTTGGCGGTGGCGACGAAGCCCTCGGCCGGGTTCAGCCTCGACAGCAGGCGGGAGGGGTCGACCCAGCCGCGCCAGCGGTTGGCCTCCTCCGCGGCCGGCACCGGGTGGAGCCCGGAGTGGGCGCGGTCGGGCAGCCGGCCCGACTGCTGGTAGCCGATGTTACCGCCGCGGTCGGCGACCACCCAGTTGCAGGAGATCGTGATCGAGCGCAGCACCGCCTGCGCCTCGATGACCGACCGCGCGGCGAGGACCCGCACGATCGCGTCGAGGCTGGGTGCGGCGCCGCCCCGCTGCGCCGACCAGGCCCGGGTCAGGTAGAGCCCGTCCTCGAGCACCTCCCGGCGGGGGTCGGCCTCGAGGACGCCGAGGTCGTTCTCGCGGGTGGTGACCACGACCGGCTCGGCGCCCTTGCGCCGGACCTCCTCGCTCCGGACCTCGAGCGGCACCCAGCGTTCGCCGCGGCGCACCGCCCCGTCACGCACCTCCTCGACGAAGGAGTCGATCATGTCCATGAAGCCGTAGGTGAAGCCGAAGGCGATGTGCGAGGTGCGGCCCATGACCAGGCCCGGGACCCCGGGCATCGTGATCCCGATCCGGTAGTCGTCGCGGGTGTGCAGCACGGCCTCGTACCAGAGCGCCGGCAGCCGGTTGACCTCCATGTGCGGGTCGGTGGCGAGCAGGGCGGCACCGGAGGCGCTGCGCCCGGGCGAGACCGCCCAGTTGTTGCTCGCCGACGCCCGCGCCGCCGCCGTCGCGAAGCGGACCGCGGCCGGCATCAGCGGCTCGACCCAGCGCAGCTGACGGAGCTGCTCGATCGTGGCCTGGTCCAGGCCGTCGAGGTGCGGCGCCAGCAGCCGGCGCAGGGGCTCGACCGGCACCCCCGCGCGGACCGCCTCGACGATCAGCTTCTCGAAGTCGAGCTGGGTCTGGGCGAGGCCGACGTAGGTCATGATCTTGATCGTCATCAGGACATCGGCCAGCCGCCATGGCTCGGGCCGGTGGCCAACGAGCAGCAGCTCGAGCGGCCGCCGCCGGTGGGCAAGGACCTCGTTGACCCCTGCCGCGTAGGCCTCGGCGAAGGCGCGGGCCTCGGCGCCGCACACCTCCTCGTCGGCGGCGACGTCGTGCGCGAAGCCCATGCCCCGCGACCACACGTCGACGCCGAGGGCCTCGTCGCTCGCCTGCAGGCACTCGGCGAGCCGCCCCTGGCCGATCAGCCGCAGCAGCTCCATCTGGACGAGGCGGTCGCGCGCGTGCGCCCAGCCCAGGCCGGTGGCGAGCCCCAGATCGTCGTCGGCCCACAGCTCGATGACGCCCTCGGGCGTCCGCCGCGCCTGGAGCCGGACCGGGCCGATGCGCAGGGCGCGGCGACGGTCACTGACCTTCATGGCATCCCCCTCGTGACGGCTGCTCTGGCGCAGAGCATAGCAGCCGCCGCGGGCCGGATCGCCACTACCGGCGCGATCCTCGCAACATCGCGTGGATTCGACACGTTACACTGGCAGGCGCGCGGCTCACCGCGACGTCCGCTCGACCGCCGGAGGTGCGTGCATGAAGCGAATCGTGCTGGGCCTTCTGATCGCGCTCGTCGGGTCCCCCGCCTTCGGCGGCGGCCCGTCGCGCGACCTCGGCGGTCACCTGCCGCACGCCGTCGCCGACGCCGCCAGCAACGCCTTCGCCAGGCTGGACACGCCGGTGGCCGCGATCGCGGCCGCGGCCGACCCGCTGGTCGAGGCGCGGCGATCCGGCTTCCGGGTGCTCGACTCGAAGGTCCAGCTCGAGCTGGTCGCGGCGCCGTCTGGCGTGGCCGAGCTGGCCTCCTGGCTCGAGGCCGCGGGCGCGACGGCGATCGACAGCTCGGGTCCGGTGCTCGAGGCCTTCGTGCCGGCCGGCCTGCTCGTCGCGCTCGACCGCCATCCTGCGGTGCAGTGGGTGCGGCGGCCGCCGGTCGCGGTGCTTCCCGAGCCGTGGCTCGAGGCGGCCGCGACGGCGCCGAAGGTGGCGGTGATCTCGGAGGGGGTGGCGGCGACGAACGTCGCCGAGTGGCACGGCGACGGTTTCACCGGCGACGGCGTCAAGGTCGGGGTCATCGACATCGAGATGTACGGCTGGGACGACCTGCTCGGAACCGAGCTGCCGCCGGGAGACATGGTCCACTACCAGTCCTTCGGCGGCGGGTCGAGCTCGGCCGGCGAGGTGCACGGCACCGCGGTCGCCGAGATCATCCACGACATGGCGCCGGACGCCGAGCTCTACCTCGCCGAGATCGGCGGCACCACCTCCAACTTCTTCAACGCCGTCCAGTGGATGGTGAGCTCGGGCGTGCGGGTGATTGCGATGTCGATTACCTACTTCGGGATCTCGCCCGGCGATGGCACCGGCGCCTTCCAGAACCAGATCGCGAGCTTCGTCGCGAGCGCGAGCGGCGTGTGGGCACACTCGGCCGGCAACTACCGCGACTCGCACTGGCAGGGGCAGTCGTTCGACGCCGACGGCGATGGCTGGGTGGAGATGGACGGGGCCGACGAGATCCAGGCGTTCTCCTCCTCGTCGAGCGCTGGCGATGACATCCGCGTCTCGCTGCAGTGGAGCGACTGGAGCGCCGTCAACCAGGACTACAGCCTGCACCTGTTCCGGGTCGACCTCGCCGAGCCGGTCGAGGTCGCCGCCGCCGACAGCCGGCAGACCGGGATCCCCGGGCAGGCTCCGGCCGAGTTCCTCGACTTCACGGTCAGCGAGACCGGGCGCTACGGCGTCGGCGTCTTCCGCAAGAGCGTGACCGGCACCCACGCCATGGAGCTCTTCTCGCTCGACGAGCCGGTCTCGGGCTCGGTGGAGGAGGGCTCGGTGACGACCCCGGGCGACGCCCCGGCGGCGATGGCGACCGGCGCCATGGCCGTCGGCAGCCAGGCGGTGCGCGCCTTCAGCTCGGCCGGGCCCGTCAACGGCCCCGGCGGTACCCTCGAGGGCGGCGCGGTGAAGCCGGACGTCGCGGCCTACGACGGGGTCTCGACCGCCTCCTACGGCGGCCAGAGCTTCGGGACCTCGTTCACCTGCCCGCACGTCGCCGGCGCGGCCGCGGTGGTGATGTCGGCCCAACCGGCCTGGACGGGCGCCCAGGTCCGCGCCTTCCTCGAGCAGGCCTCGATCGACAAGGGCACCGCCGGCATGGACAACGACTTCGGCTGGGGCCGCCTCAACCTCGGCCCGTCGCCGCTGTCAACCTGCAGCTACTCTCTCGACCAGGCCTCGCTCGAGTTCGGGGTCGGGTCGGGCAGCGCGATCGTCAACGTCGACACCGCCGCCGGCTGCTTCTGGTCGGCGGAGAGCCAGTCGGCCTGGCTGCGGGTGCCGATCGACAACGACACCGGCCCGGGCCGGGTGATCGTCCTCGCCGAGGCCAACCCCGGCCCGTCCCGCACCGGCAGCCTGCTGATCGCCGGCACCACGGTGCCGGTGACCCAGGCGGGCAACGACTGCACCTACAGCGTCGAGCCGCTGTCGTTCCGGCTCAGCGTCCGGGGCGGGGCCGAGGAGCTCGAGGTGAGCGCCCCGGCCGGCTGCGACTGGACCGCGGCCTCGCAGGAGGACTGGATCGTGGTGACGGGTGGGGCGAGCGGGAGCGGCAGCGGGACCGTGACCTTCGCGATCGGCGAGAACAGCCTCACCTGGCCGGCGTCCCCGCGCACCGGCACCCTGCTGGTGGCCGGGCAGACGGTGGAGGTCCATCAGCTCGCCTTCGGCTACCGCTACATGGTGGGGGGCATCGCCGAGACCGCCGGCGCCGCCGGCACTCGCTGGAAGTCGAGCCTGGCGCTCGCCAACCCGAGGTCCGAGCCGGTCGACGCGACCCTGACCTACCGCCACCAGGACGGCACCGACTCCGCCGAGCTCACCGTTCCCGGCGAACACATCGTTGAGGTCGACAACGTCGCGGTCGAGCTGTTCGGCCGGCCAGACTCGTCGGGCGTCGTCGACGTCCAGGCGAGCGACCAGCTCTTGGTCACCGCCCGGACCTACAACGACGCCCCGGCCGGGACCTTCGGCCAGTACCTGCCGGGCGTCATGTCGGACGAGGCCGTCTCCACCGGCCAGCGGGGCGTGCTGTCGCAGCTTTCGAGCAACGCCGCCTTCCGGACCAACATCGGCTTCGTCAACCTCGGCGGCTACCCGGCGCAAGCGAGGATCCGGCTGTTCGACGGCGGCGGTGCTGCCCGCGGTTCCGAGCTCGTCGAGCTGGTGCCGGCCGGTCGCTGGCTCCAGGTCAACCGGGTGTTCCAGGCGGCCGGCGCCGGCACCTGCCAGGGCTGCTACGCCCTCATCGACGCCGTCAGCGACGGCGAGGCCTGGATCTGGGCCTACGCCTCAGTGGTCGACAACGGCTCCGGCGACCCGACCACGATCCCGCTCACGATCCTCTACGACAACGTGCCGGATGCCGATGTGCTGGTGGCCGGGATCGCCGACATCGACGGCGCCGAGGGCACCCGCTGGGCCTCGAACCTCGCGTTGCTCAACCTGTCGGGCGCTGCGATCAACGGGACCGCCGAGTACCGTTACGGCGGCGGCACGGCGCAGGCCGACTTCGCGGTCGGCGACGGCGAGCTCCTCGAGTGGGAGAACGTGGCCGTCGCGCTCGGCGCGCCCGACTCCTCGGGCGCGGTGGCGATCGTCGCCGACGGGCCGGCCGTGGTCACCGCCCGCACCTTCAACAACGCGCCCGAGGGGACCTTTGGCCAGTTTCTGCCTGGCGTGGGCGCGAGCTCCGCGACCGGCCCCCCCCAGGGACTGAACGGCAGCCTGTACCAGATCAAGAGCACCGGCGACTTCCGGACCAACGTCGGCTTCACCAACTTCAGCGACGCGCCGTGCGACGTCACCGTCACCCTGCACGGTGCCGACGGCAGCCAGCTCGGCAGCCCGGTGAGCGTGACCGGCATCCCGGCCGGCCGCTGGAAGCAGGTCAACCGGATCTTCGAGGCCGCCGGCGCTGGCGAGTGCCCGATCGGCTACGCCGTGGTGACGCCAGTGACGCCCGGCTGCCTGGTCTGGGCCTACGCCTCGGTGGTCGACAACGGCTCCGGCGACCCGACCACGATCCCTATGGTCAAGGCCTACTAGGGCTCTGGTGCCAGAGCTCACGGAGGAGACATGGCACGACACGCCGGCACCCACCGCATCCTGAGGGCGTTCGTCGAGGGCCGGCCGGAGTGGCTGCTGGCGCGGGGCAGCGGGGCGTTCCTGCTGCCCGAGGGCCCGTACGGCGCCGATCCCCCGGTCGGCCGGCGAATCGGCGCGCCCGGGGAGCTGCAGCTCCTCGCCCCGACCGTGCCGACCAAGATCATCGGCATCGGCCGCAACTACGTGGCCCACGCCGCCGAGCACGGGGTCGAGGTGCCGGCCGAGCCGCTGCTGTTTCTGAAACCGCCATCGAGCCTCCTCGATCCCGATGGGACGATCGTGGCGCCGGCGCTGTCCGAGCGCGTCGAGTACGAGGGCGAGCTGGCCCTGGTCATCGGCCGCCGCTGCAAGGCGGTCGCCGAGCCCGAGGCGTGGGCGCACGTGCTCGGCGTCACCTGCGGCATCGACGTCACCGCCCGCGACCTCCAGCGCGCCGACCCGCAGTGGACCCGCGGCAAGGGCTTCGACACCTTCTGCCCGTTGGGGCCCTGGATCGCGGCCGGGCTGGACGAGGCGGAGGCCGCGGCGCTGCAGCTCGAGACGCGCGTCAACGGCGTGCGCCGGCAGCAGGCCTCAACCGGGGAGATGGTGTTCCCGCCGGCCCGGTTGATCGCCTACATCACGCAGGTGATGACGCTGGAGCCCGGCGACGTCATCCTGACCGGGACCCCGGAGGGCGTCGGCCGGCTGGCCGCGGGCGACTCGATCGAGGTCGAGATCGCGGGCGTGGGCGTGCTGCGCAGCACGGTGCGGTGAGCGCGTGGCGGCCCACGGAGCCACGCCGATGGAAGGGCGCGTCTGCGTGATCACCGGGGCGAGCTCCGGGATCGGCCGCGCCGCCGCCCTCGATCTGGCGGCGCTCGGCGCCAGGGTCGTGATCGTGGCGCGTGACCCCGGCCGCGGGGCAGCGGCGAGGGACGAGGTCGCGGCCGCGACTGGACGCCGCGACGTCGCTCTGGAGATCGCCGACCTGCGGTCGCAGCGCGAGGTCCGCGACCTCGCCGGGAGGCTGCTGGCGGCGGAGGCCGCGATCCACGTGCTCGTCAACAACGCCGGCCTCACCCTGAGTGAGCGTCGCCTCACCGAGGACGGCCTCGAGGAGACCTTTGCCGTCAACCACCTCGCGCCGTTCCTGCTCACCGGCCTGCTGCTCGACCGGCTGCGGGCGAGTGCGCCGGCGCGGGTGGTGACCGTGGCCTCGGCAGCCCATCGCGCCGCCGTCATCCCGTTCGACGATCTCAACGGCGAGCGCGGCTTCTCGGGCTGGCGGGCCTATGGCTGGACCAAGCTCGCCAACATCCTGTTCACCGCCGAGCTGGCGCGGCGGCTCGACGGCTCGGGGGTGACCGCCACCTGCCTCCACCCGGGAGTGGTGGCGACCGGCTTCGCCCGCGAAGGGCCGCTGCTGGTCCGGGAGTTTCAGCGCCGCCTCGGCCGCCACCTCCTGCTCGACCCGAAGCGCGGAGCGGACACGCTGGTGTGGCTGGCTGCCTCGGCCGAGGTCGAGGGGGCCAGCGGCGGCTACTACGCCAACCGGCGGCCGGTGACGCCGGCGAAGGCGGCCCGCGATGCGGCGGCGGCACGCCGGCTGTGGGAGATCAGCGAGCGGCTGACCGGCCTCGCCGGCTGAGCCGCGCCGGCGGTTTCGCCACAGGGCTCGGCCTCACTTCCAGTGGGCGGTGACGAACTCGTCGACCTCGGGCAGTCCGCCCTGCAGGATCAGGTAGCCGTTGTGGGGCTCGCGGTCGGTGATCTCGCGGTTGACCGGGGTCCGCATCATCTCCATCACCCGGTCGTGGTCGTCGGTGTGGCCGAGCACCCAGCCCAGCTTCATCAGCGCCGTCTCGGGCAGCATGTTGTCGAGCGGCACGATCCCGATGTCGAGCAGGTCGCGGCCGGTGTCGTAGACGTACATCTGGGCGTAGCCCCACAGCGTCTGGACGGTCATCACGATGTGCACGCCGGCGGCGATCGCACGCTTGAGCGCCGGGTAGAGCGGGGCGTTGACGTGGCCGAGGCCGGTCCCCGCGATGACGATCCCGCGGTAGCCCTTCTCGACCAGGGCGTCGACCAGGTCGGGGTGCATGCCCGGGTAGTAGTAGAGGATCGTCACCCGGTTGTCGTGGGCGGTGTCGATCCGCACCTTGCGCGCGCGGTCGCGGGGCAGGTGGTCGGCGTTCAGGATTTCGAACGACTCCCGGCTCACCATGCACAGCGGGATGTCGCCCACGGTGCGGAAGGTGCTGCGGTACGACGAGTGCATCTTGCGACAGCGAGTGCCGCGGTGGAGCAGGCCGTAGCTGTCCGAGGTCGGGCCGAACATGCAGATGACGACCTCGGCGATGTCGCCGTAGGCGGCCGCGCGCACCGCATGGATCAGGTTGAGCGCGGCGTCCGACGACGGACGGTCCGATGATCGCTGGCTTCCGACCAGCACGATCGGGACCGGCGAGCTCTGCACCATGAAGCTCAGGATCGCCGCGGTGTGGCCCATGGTGTCGGTGCCGTGGCCGATGACCACGCCGTCCGCCCCGCCTTCGATCTCGCGGCCGATGTTCTCGGCGAGGGTCACGTACTCCGGCCAGCCCATGTTCTCGGAGAACACGCCGAACAGCTTGCGGGTCGTCAGGTTGCAGATGTCGGCGAGCTCGGGCACCGCGCCGTACAGCTCGCCGGGGGTGAAGGCCGGGATCACGGCCCCGGTCCGGTAGTCGAGCCGCGACGCGATGGTCCCGCCGGTCCCGAGCAGGGTCACCGCGGGCAGCTGCGGCCGCACCGGGAAAGCCTTCTCGGGGATCTTGTAGACCGCCTCACGGTAGCCGATCTCCTCGATGCTGGTCACCCGGTCGACGTGGACGCCGACGTTGTAGCCGTTGCGCATCTTGAGCACGAGGTGGAGGTCGTCGAAGGACTCCGAGCGGGGGAGGATGACCCCCTCGAAGACGCTGCCCTGGGAGTTCACGACCCGGACGTCGCTCCACACCCGGACGCCCCAGGCCTCCAGCCGGCTGCGCGCCAGGCCCCGGTATCCCCGCAGCGGGTCGGTCATGGCCCCACCTCCAGGCTCTGCTCGAGCTCCGCCGCCACCTCGAGCGCCGGGACGCGGCCCCGCAGGTCGCCCATGACCCGTCCCATCAGGTAGCGGACGAGCTGGTCGCGGGTGCCGTCCGCGCGGATCGGCCGGGCGCTGCGAGCGACGACCGCGAGCCGCTCCCGCCACCCCGCGGGCGGGCGGCCGAGCCCGGCGCTGTCGAGCCACGGCGCGAGGTCGGCTTCGGGCGCGTCGGCGAGCCGACGGACCAGCCGGTCAATCGCTTCCCACAGCACCGGCCGCTCGCCGAGCAGCCGGAACAGCTCGCGCCAGCGCGGCCGGGGCACCCGGTCGACCGCCACTCCGGCTCGGCGCAGGCCCTTCAGGCGCTCGCCGAAGAAGGTGCAGGCCCGCCGCAGGTCGCTGCCTTCCGCCACCACCTCGTCGACCACCGCCGCCCCGCCGCGCCGGATCAGGAAGTGCGCCGTCGGCAGCGGGACGCCGGCCGCCGCGTAGCGCGCCTCTCGCGTCCACGGCGGCTCGGGCAGGGGCGTCCGCAGCCGCTCGACCCGGTCGCGGGTGATCGCCTGCGGCGGGCTGTCGGTATCCGGGTACATGCGATCCGGTCCGGGCAGGATCCGCTCGAAGTCGGTGCTGCCGTCGGCGAACGGCTGGCGGGTCTCGTTGGGGATCCCGTCCACGGCGTCGACGTAACGCAGCCGGATCTCGTCGGCGGCGGTGACGGTGTCGTCCTCGGCGCCCCACACCACGACCAGGGCGTCGTCGGGGCCGCACCCCGTCCGCTGGCGCAGCTGCTTGAGCTCGCGGGTCGCGCCGTCGTAGTCCGGCCACTTGTCCGAGTGGAGCAGGATCGGCTGCTGGTCGAGCGCGGCGATCACCCGCACCCGGCCGCGCAGCTCCTCGGCGAAGCTGTAGTCGGGCTGGGTGGGCCAGCGCAGCGTGCCGGCGAGGCGGGGCAGCCGGACCGCGCGCACCGTGAACGGCCCGCGGCCACGCTCCAGGGTGCGCCGGCGGCCCTCCTCGCCCAGAGCGCGCTCCCAGGTGTCGCGGTGCAGGCAGGCGAGCGCCGATCGCTCGACCAGCTCGGTCACGTCGCGGTGCTCGACGACGACGTCGGCGGCCGAGGCGAAGCCGCGGCGCGCCAGCTCGTCACGCAGCGCGAGCAGGTTGACCTGGCGGACCGCCTCGCCGTGGACCAGCCGCGGCGCCCAGCCCGCCTTGGGGACGCCCTTGATCTCGACCCGGCGGCCGCCGCGCACCGACACGTTGATGTCCTGGCGGCTGGCCCCGATGCCGACCCGGACGTGGCCGGTGCTGCGGCACACCCGGCCGATCAGCAGGATCGCCTCCTCCACCTCGTCGGGGGTGTGCAGGTCGGGCCCGGTCACGGTCTCGATCAGCGGCATGCCGAGCCGGTCGGTCCGCCAGACGATCAGGTGGCCGCGGTCGGTGACCTCGCGACAGGAGTCCTCCTCGACGCTGACCTGGGTGATGGTGAGCTCGCGGCCCCGGAACGGCAGCCGGCCGTTGACGCCGACGATCGCGGTCCGCTGGAAGCCGGTCGGGATCGAGCCGTCGAGGTACTGCTTGCGGGCGATGTGGACCTCGTCGACGATGTCGCAGCCGAGCATCAGGCACTGCTCGATGGCGATGTCGATCGCCTGCGGGTTGACCAGGAACGGCGGGGTGTCGTCCATCTCGTAGGTGCAGACGTTCGACTTGTGGAGCAGGTAGATGATGTTCTTCTTGGTCTTGAACTCCATCAGCGCCGTGCCGTCGTACTCGCCGAGCTCGGACAGCGTCGGGCGCATGTGCCGCAGGACCGAGCCGTCATGGGTCGTCGTGTACAGCCCGGCCGGGCAGTGGCAGAACATCTTCTTGTCGGTGAGGAGCTGCTGGTGGACCTCGAGGCCGACCATCAGCCCGACCTCGGCGTAGTCGATCGTCTGCTGCACGGGCGCCTCCCCCGGCGAGGCATCTTAGCAGGGGCACGGGAACGCGGGTCCGGGGGCCGGAAGGATGGCGCGGGAACGGGGCCCTATCCGGCTCCCGGCTTCGCTTGCAGCTTCGCCGTGACCAGCGGGAACGGGAACGAATCCGGCTTCGTCCCGCGGACTGCTCCATGACGAGTCGGCGGTGGGCGTTGTGGGGTCGCCATCCTGGCTGCCCGCGGACGCGGCTGGGGTCGTCAGCGATCGGTCACGCCCGCCTCGTTCGCCGCGCCACGGTTACGGCCGCGGGCGCGATCGATCAGCGCGGCGGCCGCCTCGGTTGTGATCATCAGCGCACAGAAGCTCGCCAGCAGCCAGCTGCCGACGAAGCCTTCGAGGTGCGGCGCGGAGCCGGAGCGCGCGAACAGGTGGGCGGCGGCGAGAAACCCGCAGCAGGCCAGCAGGTCGACGAGCCCGCGCCAGTCGCGGCGGTCGGAATGCGCGAAGGCGAGCGCCGGCAGCAGCAGCATCTGCCAGTAGTACATGTTGGTCACGAACACCACGTAGACGAAAAAGGCCCCCATGCCGAAAGCGAAGGCCTCGTCGTCGTGGCGCGAGATCACGAAGGCGAGCAGCGCGAGCAGGGCGGCGCGGGCGAGCCCGAACGAGAGCGCGAAGTCGCCGATCTCGACCTCGGGCAGCGAGGCGGCGACCGCGGCCGGCGTCCAGTCGAGGACGGCCGCCGGTCCCTCGTGCGCGAGCTGGAGGAAGACGTCCCGGAACGAGTAGTTGATCGCGTAGTACTTCTCGAGCAGGTTGAGGTGGATACGCGCGCCGTACTCGAACCAGATCGAAGGGCCGCCGAGGAGGGCCGCGGACAGCGCGACGATGACGACGAGGGCGACGGTGGTCCAGGCCGCGAGCTCGAGGTGGGCGCGCGCGAGGCGCCGCGTCCGCCACCAGCCGATGGCGTAGTGGGCGCCCAGCGACACCGCGAACAGCGCGCAGAACGGCTTGCTCGCGATCGCCCAAGCGAGGAAGACGCCGGCCGCGCGGTCCCGCTTGCGCTCGAGCAGGCAGGCGGCAGCCCCGAGGGCGACCAGCCAGTCGAGGCGCAGGATGCTGCCGCCGAGGAAGTCGTAGGCGTTGGGCACGAGTAGGGCGATCGACATCGCGATGCACATCGCGCGCAGGGAGAACGCGCGGGCGATCGCGACTGCCAGCGCGAGCAGCAGCGCCAGGTCGAGGAAGCTGAGCCAGGACAGGGTGCGGGCGCTTGCGGCGACGCCGGCCGTGAACACGCGGGCGAGCACGGCCCAGGACGGCGAGCCGGTGTTGCCGTGGTCGCGGATCACGCGCTCGAAGGGCAGCCCGAGCGGGCGGAAGAACGCCACGACGTCGTCGCTGAACGCCTGCCAGCGGGCAGGGTCAAAGCGCGCACGCGCGGCCTCGACCGACTGGCTGCCGGTGTGGGCCGGCCGCAGCTCGAAGGTCGTCAGGTCGCGGACCTTGGTGGCCTTTGGAACGTGGTACCGGTCCGCCATGGCCGCCACGGTCGCGTCGTAGAGGCCGTCGTAGCGCAGCTCGGGCAGGTACTTCGAGCCCAGGAAGAAGTGGTACTGCTCCCAGGCGTTGATGAGGCCGCCGTCCCAGCGGAAGCGGCCGAGGTTGACGTAGGCGAGCGCCGATGCGGCGAGCACGAGCGCGAACGCGGTGGTGAAGGCCCGCCGCCGCCAGGCGACGCCGCGCTCGAGCAGGTACGACGCGACGAGCAGGCCTGCCAGCGCGCCGGCGATGGCGACTTTCGCGGTGGCGACGGTGTACGGGGTCACGGTGACGGCCCGCGGCGTCCCCCGTCAGCCGGCGAGAGCGACGGCCTCGATCTCGACCATGGCGCCGAGGGGCAGCGCCGCCACCCCGAAGGCCGAGCGGGCCGGCGGCTCGCTCGGGAAGTAGGTCGCGTAGACCGCGTTCATGGCCTTGAAGTCGTTCATGTCCGCCAGGAACACCGTGGTCTTGACGACCTTCTCGAGGCTGGTGCCGGCCGCCTCGAGCACGGCGCGCAGGTTGCGCAGCACCTGGTGGGTCTGCTCCTCGATGGTGCGGCCCTCGATCGTGCCCGAGGCCGGGACGATCCCGATCTGACCGGCGGTGTAGACGAGGTCGCCGATCCGGATCGCCTGGGAGTAGGGCCCGACCGCGGCGGGGGCGTTGGTGGTGCTGACGACGGTGCGGTGCATGAGGGTCACCTCCTGGGCTGATCATCGCCTCGCCGGCCCGCGGCCGCAACATGGAGACCCCGAATCGTCTCTCTCGCGCCAAGGGGCGAAGCCCTCACGTCGTTCCCGATCCCGTTCCCGTTCCCATTCCCGAATGTCCTCAGAGGCGCCGTCGCGGCCCTCGCTGCACCGCCGGCTCGCTCAGCGGAGTCGCGTTGGTCGCCCCTTTGCCCACGATCGGGAACGGGAACGGGCACGGGAAGGGGAACGGGGCCCAGCCGTGGTGCGATGTCGACGGCTTAGCCAGCGGACTTGGCGTGCCACGCCGCGAGCACCGCGCGCTCCTTCTCCGGATCGAGTCCGGCCCGTGGCTTGGCGCGCCGCTCCTCGGGCAGCGCGCTCCAGTAGGCGAGGGTGTCGACCGCGGTCGTCGCAAGCGGCCGGAAGGTCAGGCCGGCGGCCTTGGCGGCGGCGATGCTCGCCGTCGCGAAGCCCGCGTTCTCGCCGGCCGGCGGCACCCACACCGTCAGCTCCGCCCACTCCGCCACCTCGTGCTGCTTGAGGAAGCCGGCGTCCAACCAGGTGAAGGAGACCTCGCCGCCGGTGGTCGCCCGGATGCCGTACAGCATCTCGGCGACCGACATCGGCGACGCCGGCCCGACGCCGTTGTAGACGCCGACCGCGCCGGCCTCGACCAGGCGGACGTACCACTCGCCGAGGTCGCGGCAGTCGATGAACTGCACCGGGTCGGTGGGGTCGCCGGGCGCGAGCACCTCGCCGCCGCGGTGGATCCGCACCGGCCAGTAGGTGAAGCGGTCCGAGTAGTCGCCGGGCCCGACGATCAGGCCGGGACGGACCACGATCGAGCGTCCGGGGAACGCGGTCTGGGCGGCTCGCTCGCAAAGCGCCTTGAGCGGCCCGAAGTTGGTGTCCGTGATGTCCTTGTTGGTCTTGACGGCGGCGGCCTCCTCGGTGCTGATCTTCCCGAGCGGCGCGGTCTCGTCGGCGCCCGGCACCGAGGTGTCGGCATAGGCCGACATCGAGGACGTGTACAGGTAGAGGTCGGCGCTGCCCGCGAGCAGCCCCGCCGACGCCTCGACCCAGCGCGGGATCGACGCCGTGTTGTCGATGACCACGTCCCAGCGCCGGCCCTTCGCCACCTCGGCGGCGAGCGCCGAGATGTCGTCGTTGCGGTCGCCGATGATCCGCTCGAGCGAGGGGAAGAGCTCGGTGTTGGTCTTGCCGCGGTTGAACAGGGTGACCTGGTGGCCGCGCGCGACGGCATAGCTCACCATCGGCGGCCCGATCAGGCCGGTGCCGCCGAGCACGAGGATCTTCAGCGGCCGGGCGGCGCGGCCGACCTCCGTGCCGGCGGCCGCGGGCCGTGACGTCAGGGCGACGCCGGCTGCGCCGGCGAGGAGGGTCAGCTCGATGAAGTCGCGACGGGTAGTGGCCATCTCGTGCCTCCTGTACGGCAGCGGCAAGGCTGCAGCGGGCGTCCCGGGCGAGTATACGGGAGCACAGGAGGGTGGTTCGGGAACGGGAACGGGAACGGGAACCGGATCGGGAACGGGAACGGGAGCGGGTGAGAGTCCCGCGCCTCAACCCCTGCTGTCGTACCATGGCCCACGTCGGAGGCAGCGGAGTGAGACGCATCGACGGCACCGTGGCCCTCATCACCGGCGCCTCGTCGGGCATCGGGGCGGCGCTGGCGGAGGAGTTTGCGCGGCGCTGCGCCGACGTGGTGCTCGCGGCGCGGCGCGCGGACCGGCTCGAGGAGGTCGCGGCGCGGGTGCGCGGCCGCGGCCGGCGTGCGCTCGCCGTGACCTGCGACGTGACCCGGGACGGCGATCTGGACGACGCGGTCGCACAGTCGCTGGCGGCCTTCGGCCGGCTCGACTGGGTGGTGGCGAACGCCGGCTTCGGGGTCGCAGGCGCGATGCACAAGCTCATCCTCGACGACGTCCGCCGCCAGTTCGAGACCAACGTCTTCGGGGTGCTGCGGACGTTCTACGCCGCGCGCGATGCGTTGCTCGCGAGCCGGGGCTGCCTGGCGATCGTGGGCAGCGTCTCGGGAGAGCTCGCCTTCCCGAAGTCCGGGCCGTACTGCATGAGCAAGTTCGCGGTGCGCGCCCTGGCCCAGGTCCTGTGGTACGAGCTCGGCCGCAAGGGCGTGGGGGTGACCCTGATCGAGCCCGGTTTCGTCGAGTCCGAGATCCGCCGGGTCGATCGTTGGGGGGTGCTCGACCCGCAGCGACCGGACAACCTGCCGCGCTGGCTGCGGGCGCCCACCGGCGCGGTGGCCAGGAAGGCGGTCCGCGCGATCGTGCGGCGGCGACGCAAGGTCGTGATCACCGGCCACGGCCGGCTCGCGGTGACGCTCGAGCGGTTCGCGCCGGGCCTCGTCGCCTTCCTGGTGCGCCGCTTCGGCGGCCGCGTCGGGCGGTGAGGCGGCGCGGTGGCCGGCCCCTTGCCGACTGCGACCCTGTACACCGACGGCGGCTGCCGGCCCAACCCGGGCCCCGGCGGCTGGGGCGCGGTGCTGCTGTGCCCCGGCTGCGACCCGGTCGAGCTGTCGGGGAGCGAACAGAAGACCACCAACAACCGGATGGAGCTCAGGGCGGCCATCGAGGGCCTGCGGGCGCTGCCGGCCGGCCATCGCGTCGAGCTCTTCACCGACTCCGAGTACGTCCGCAAGGGCATCACCGAGTGGATGGAGCGCTGGCAGCGCAACGGCTGGCGCACCGCCGCCAAGAGGGAGGTCCAGAACGGCGATCTCTGGCGCGAGCTGGCGGCCGAGCTCGAGCGCCACCGCGTTTCCTGGCACTGGGTCAAGGGCCACGCCGGGGACCGCTGGAACGAGCGGGCCGACGAGCTGGCGGCCGCCGCCATGCCCCGGCCTCCGCTGCCGGTGGACGATCCGGGCGCGGTGCACCTGTTCCTGGCGGTCGCCCACTCCGGCAGGCGCGACACAGGGGCGTGGGCGGCCGTGCTGCGCTTCGGCGAGCGTGAGCGCGCGATCGCCGGGCAGGAGCCCGGGGCCTCGGCCAACCGCATGCACCTCGTCAGTGCGGTGTCCGGGCTCGGCGCGCTCAAGCGCCGGGTCCGCGCGCATTGCTACACGGCCTCGGACTACCTCAAGGACGGGGCCACGGCGTGGCTCGCCGGCTGGCGCGCCCGCGGCTTCTCGACGCGTGACGGCAACCCGGTCGCACATGCCGAGCTGTGGCGCGAGCTCGACCGGCTCCAGCAGCGTCACGACGTGCGCTGGCACGTGGCGAGCCGGGACGAGCTGCCGGAGGAGATGGAGGAGGCGAAGCGGAGGGCGCGGGAGGCGCTCGCGCCGTAGGCGCGCCCTCGCCGGCTTCAGCTTGCTCGCCCGGTTCCGTCTCCTTGCTCGTGCCCGTGCACGCTCGTTCGCTCCGTCCTCGAGGACGCTTCGCGCCGTTTCTCTGACGGCGCTCCCCGTGGTTGCCACCTTTGGCGATTTCAGGTGTCAAGCGCCTCTTGAGGAAAATCGTCGTCCCGAAATCGCCAAAGATGGCACGCCCGCAGAACGCCCTTTCCTCGCACTTGCCTCGCCTCTCTGGTGCGGGTACGGCAGCGGGAACGAACCCCCAGCCCCTCACCCCTGACCCCTTCCTCTGCGGCACCGCCGGCGTCCCCGGACCGCCGTCGGAGCCAGGGTCACTCGGTGATCGTGATCCGGTTGACGCGGATCGGCTCGAGAGGCCGGTCACCCTTGCCGGTCGGCGAGCGCTCGATGGCGTGGACGACGTCCATGCCACGGATCACCCGCCCGAAGACCGGGTGCTTCGACGGACCTGGTGTGAACCAGTCCAGGTAGTGGTTGTGGACGGTGTTGATGAAGAACTGCGAGCCGCCGGTATCGGGCCGGCCGGTGTTGGCCATCGACAGCGTCCCAGGCTCGTTGGAGAACCGGGCGCTGTCGAGGTGCTCGTCCCTGATCGTGCCGTGGGGCGGACCGCCGGTGCCGCAGCGGGGGCTGGCGGGGTCGCGGCTGTACGGGCAGCCGAACTGGATCATGAAGCCGTTGATGACGCGATGGAAGTGCAGGCCGTCGTAGAAGCCGCTCTTGGCGAGGTCGACGAAGTTGCGCGCGGTGATCGGCATCTCCTCGAGCAGGATCTCCACGTCGAAGCTGCCCTTGGTGGTGTCGAAGGTCGCCGTCGGGTTGGCCATGGCCGCGCTCCTTTCGTGCGCGCCACCTTAGCACGCCGCCTCGACGCGCGGCGGGCAGAGGCCCCGGGCGTGTCTCGTGCGTGAGGTGGCGCGGTTGGCCTCTGCCCGCCGCGCGCCGAGAAGGCCAGTGGAGTACGAACTCCCGGGCCGTGGCAAGATGGAGCGCCCGCTTGCGGCAACGCCGGTGGGCGGAAGGAACGGGGATGGGGCACAGAAACCGGATCGTACTGGCCCTGCTCTTGGCGGCGCCGCTGGCGGTCCTGATGGCGCCCGCAGCCGGCGGCGTGGCGCCGGACGGCACCGGGGAAGGGCCGAAGCACTGCCTGTGGCGGGCCCGCTCGGCGACCAACACCGTCTACCTGCTGGGTTCCATCCACATCATGCGGCCGGACGCCTACCCGCTCGCGACGGTCATCGAGAGCGCCTTCTCGAGCTCCGCGGTGGCCGTGTTCGAGGTCGACCTGTCGGCCGGAGCGACGGCCGACTCGGCTCTCGGAGCGCTCGATGCGGGCAGGCTGCCGGAGGGGCGCACCCTCTCCGATGTGGTGTCGCGCGAGACCTACCAGCTTGCCCGCCAGAGGCTCGCGGACGCCGGCTACGACATCGCCGCCTTCGCGCGGATGCGGCCGTGGATGGTGGCGACCACGCTGACGGTGGCCGAGCTCCAGCGCGCCGGCTACTCTCCGGACGACGGCGTCGACCAGCGCCTCCAGCGGCGCGCGAACGACGCCGGCATGCGGGTGGTCGGGCTGGAGACCGTCGACGACCAGCTCGCGCTGTTCGCCGAGCTCACGCCCGAGGAGGACGAGGCCTTCCTGGTCCAGACCCTGAGCGAGCTCGCCGCCCTGGTTCCGCAGGTCGGCGAGCTCACCGCCCACTGGCAGGCCGGCCGGGTGGCCGAGGTTGAGGCCCTCCTGGGGGAAGGGTTCGCGGCGTTCCCCCGCCTCTTTGAGAAGCTGGTCGCCGACCGCAACCGGCGGTGGCTGCCGCAGATCGAGGCGCTGCTCGACGGCGACCAGCGGGCGTTCGTGACGGTCGGGGCGCTGCATCTGGTCGGCGACCGGGGGCTGGTCAGGCTGCTCGAGGCCAGGGGCTACCAGGTCGAGCAACTGTAGGATCGCGCGGGGCATTGTCCACTGGTCGGGTCGCGTTCCTGAAGCGTTCTGCCGGACACTGCCCCGCGCGATCCTAAGTGGATGCACTGCGCGCATCCTGGACATCGACATTTCATGCGGCTCGGCGCGCATGGCGGAGAGGGATCTCCAGCGATCAGACACCCTGTCGTCAGGTTCGTGGACCTCGAAGCGCCGGGCCCGCGCGCCTATACTCCCTCCATGGCAGTGCGGGTCCCCGGCGGCAACGGCGGCGCTCAGCTGTCGTGGCCGGCTCGGGCGGTGCGGTCCGGCCGGCGCCGCTGGCGGCACTTCCGCCGGCGCTGGTGGTGGCACGGCGTGCGCCTGGTCTACCACGAGGCGTACGCCGGCACCCTCGACGTGGTGCCGCTCGACCACCGGCGGGCCGAGCGGATCGCCTCGTTCCTGGCCGAGGAGGGGCTGCTGCTGCGCGACGACATCCTGATCGCGCGCCATGCCTCGCTCCGCAACCTGCTGCGGGTGCACGACGCGGACTACCTGGAGTCGCTGCAGGACCCGGAGACGATGACCAGGGTCTTCGGGGCGGCGGTGAGCGACTCCGAGATCGAGCAGGTCATCGAGGCGCAGCGGATGATGGTCGGCGGGACGATCCTCGCGACCATCCTGGCGCTGCGCAATCGCGGCGTCATCGTCAACCTGGGCGGCGGGCTGCACCACGCGGAGCGGGACAGGGGCGGCGGGTTCTGCCTGTTCAACGATGTCGCGGTCGCGATCACGCGGCTGCGGGCGAGCGGCTACCGCGATCCGGTGCTGGTGATCGACCTCGACATGCACGACGGCAACGGCACCCGGGCGGTGTTCGCCCACGACCCGACGGTCCACACCTACTCGCTGCACGCCGAGCACTGGGGCGACCCCGATGCGGTTGCCTCGACAGCGATCGCGCTCGGCAACGAGGTCGGCGACGAGATGCTCCTGGGCACGCTGCTGAAGACGCTCCCGGACGTCGTCGGCAGCGTGCGGCCCGGCCTGGTCATCTACATCGCCGGCACCGACGGCGCCGCCGACGACGTGCTCGGCTCCTGGAAGCTGACCGCCGGGGGGCTGCTGCGCCGCGACCAGTTCGTGATGGAGCTGCTGCGCCGGCGCGGACGGACGGTTCCGACCGTGGTCGTCCTCGGCGGCGGCTACGGCGACCACGCCTGGAAGTACACGGCGCGGTTCGCGGCGTGGCTGATGGCCCGGCGGGTGATCGAGCCTCCGCCCAACGAGCTGCTCCTGCTGCAGAGCTTCCGGAGGATCCGGCGCAGCCTCGACCCGGCCGCCCTCACGTCCGACCCGGCCGACCTGAGCTGGGATTTCACCGAGGCGGACCTGGTGGGCGTCGTGCCCGACGCTACTCGCCCGACCCGGTTTCTGGGGTACTTCTCCCGGCACGGGGTCGAGCTGCTGCTCGAGCGGTTCGGCATTCTCGACGCGCTGCGGGTGCGCGGCTACAAGGACCCCGAGGTCGAGGTCGACCTGTCCCACCCGCTGGGCGAGACGGTCCGCATCTTCGGCGGCCCGGACCGCCGCGAGCTGGTCATGGAGCTGCGGGTGAACCGCAGCGTCCGGGCGGTGCCCGAGCTCGAGCTGCTGGTGATCGAGTGGCTCCTGCTGCAGCACCCGCGGGCCGAGTTCGGGCCCTACCGGCGACCGCTCCCGGGTCAGCAGTTCCCGGGCCTCGGCATGCTCAAGGATGTCCTCGGGTGGGTGGTCATGCTGTGCGAGATCCTCGGTCTCGACGGCGTCTTCTACTCGCCCTCGAGCTACCACGTCGCGGCGCAGAGCCGCAGCCTGGTCCGCTTCCTCCACCCCGAGCACGAGGCGCGATTCCGGGCCGTGAAGGCGGCCGTCGCGAGCCTGCCGCTGGCCGAGGCGAGCCAGGCCATCGAGCAGGGGAGGCTGCGCGACGCCGCCACCGGCGCGACCGTGCGGTGGGAGGGTGAGCCGATGGTGCTGCCGGTGGCGAGGCGCCTCAAGGACCGGGTCTTCAGCGAGGCCTACGAGGCCAGCGTCACGGCCGAGCTCGAGCGAGTCCGCTTCGTCCTCGCGCCTGCCGGCGAGCCTGCTGCGGCGGCCGGAGCGACGGTGGCCCCGGACTGAGCCCGGGCTCGGGTTCGTCCCTGACCCCTTCGCTTCGCCCGCTCGCCCGGGCTCCGGACGCCGCCCCGCCTTCCCTGGAAAACCCCGGCCAACCGTGGCACAGTACGCGGCGGGGGAGGGCAACAGCGTGGTCGACTTCCGCCATGCCCTGGTGATCGGCGCGTCGTCGGGGATCGGCGAGGCGCTGGCGCGGCGCCTCGCGGCCGGGGGGGCGCGGGTCGCGCTGGTCGCCCGCCGCGCGCAGCAGCTCGACGAGATCGTCGCGTCGATCAACTCCTCCTCCGGCGAGCAGCGGGCCTTCGCGTTCGCCCATGACGTTCGCGATGCGGGCGACGTGCCCGAGCTCCTGCAGCGGATCACCGTCGCCCTCGGCGGCCTCGACCTCGTGGTCTACGCCGCCGGCGTCCAGCACCGGGTGGCGTTCGACGAGTTCGACGTCGCCAAGGACCACGACATGCTGGCGGTCAACCTGGCCGGCGCCGTGGCCTGGCTCGACCCGGTGGCCGAGCGCTTCGGCCGGCTGAAGCGCGGCACCATCGTCGGCATCGGCTCGGTAGCCGGCGACCGCGGCCGCTCCGCCAACCCGGCCTACAACACGTCGAAGGCCGGCCTCCACACCTTCATGGAGACGATCCGCAACCGGATCTCCCGCCACGGGGTGCGCGTGGTCACCGTCAAGCCGGGCTTCGTCGACACCCCGATGAACAGCGGGCCGGGGGGGACGCTGTGGAGGATCTCGGCCGACCGCGCGGCTGAGATCATCCTGCGCGCGGCCAGGCGAGGCCGGGAGACGGTGTACGTGCCGGCCCGCTGGCGGTACGTGATGTGGGTGATCCGATCGATCCCGTCCTGCGTGTTCAAGCGGCTCCGGGTGTGAGCATGCTGCCCGCGGATCGCCTGGAGTGGGTGGAAGGCTGGGGCATGGCGGTCGGCGCCGCGGGCTACGTCTGGAGGCCGAGCACGGTCGACGGGATCCGCCAGGCCTTCGCGGCCGCTGGGCAGGCCGGAGTGCCGGTGGCCCTGCGCGGCGCCGGCTGCAGCTACGGCGATGCGGCGCTGCGCCCCGAGTCGGTGGTGCTCGACCTCAGCCGCATGAACCGGGTGCTGGCGTGGGATCCGGCATCCGGCGTCATCGACGTCGAGCCCGGGGTGACGATCCGGGCCCTGTGGCGGTACGCGCTCGGCGACGGCTGGTGGCCGCCGGTGGTGACCGGCACCATGGAGCCGACCGTCGGCGGCTGCCTCGCCATGAACGTCCACGGCAAGAACAACTGGCGGCGCGGCGTGCTCGGCGAGCACTGCCTCGAGATCGACCTGCTGCTGCCGGACGGCGAGCTGCGGACCGTCAATCAAGCGTCCGACCGCGACGTCTGGCTGGCCACCATCGGGTCGTTCGGGCAGCTCGGGGTCATCACCCGGGTCAGGCTCCAGCTCAAGCCGGTGTCGTCCGGGCTGCTCCACGTCCGGGCGGTCGCGGCTGCCGACCTCGAGTCGATCCTGCGGCTGGTCGACGAGGCCAAGGACCGCTGGGAGTACGTGGTGGGCTGGATCGACGCCTTCGCGCGCGGCCGGCGGCTGGGCCGGGGGCTGCTCCACTTCGCCCGCCACCTCGAGCCCGGAGAGGAGGCGGCCGCGGCTCAGAGCCTGCGCCTCGAGTCCCAGGACCTGCCCGACACCATGCTCGGCGTGCTGCCGAAGTCCATGATGTGGCGTCTGATGAGGCCATTCACCAACCGGCCGGGCATGCGCCTGGTCAACCTGGCGAAGTACCTGAGCGGGAGCACGGTCGGCAACGGCGCCGAGTACCGGCAGTCGCTTGCCGAGTTCTCGTTCCTGCTCGACTATGTTCCGCACTGGCGGAACGTCTACCTGCCGGGCGGCATGATCCAGCACCAGAGCATGGTCCCGTCGGCCGACGCCGGGCGGGTCTACGCCCGCCAGCTCGAGGCCGCGCAGCGGCGGCGCCTGCCGCCGTTCCTCGCCGTGCTCAAACGGCACCGCCCGGACGCCTTCCTGCTCAGCCACGCGGTGGACGGGTACTCGCTGGCGCTCGACTTCCCGGTTGTCGCGGGCCGCCGCAGCGAGCTGTGGGACCTGGTACGGGAGATGGCCGAGCCGGTGGTCGAGGCGGGCGGGCGCTTCTACCCGGCCAAGGACGGCGCGCTGCCCGGCGAGCTGTACCGGGCGACCTTCCGGGCGGGCGAGCTCGCGAGGTTCCGGCAGCTCAAGCGGCGCCTCGACCCCGAGAACCGGCTGCGATCCGCGCTCGCCGATCGGCTGCTCGCGGACGGAGCGGGCGTGTGAGCGGGCGGCTCGCGGGCCGGCGCGCCGCCACCGGAGCGCTCCTGATCGGCGGCCTCGCGCTGGCGGCGGCAGCCACCGCCGCCGACCGGGACCGGCTCGTGTTCCACGCCGAGACCGGCAGCGGCGAGGTGGTGGCAAGCCAGCTCGCTGATCTGACCTTCAACCCTGCGTCGGTGGTCAAGGTCGCGACCTCGCTGTGGGCGCTGTCGATGCTCGGGCCGGACCATCGCTACTCGACCGCCTTCGCCTTCACCGGGGACTGGGACCGCGCGGCCGGCCGGATCACCGGCGACCTGGTCGTCATCGGCGGCGGCGACCCCGATTTCCACCACGAGAACGCGTTCCTGGTGGCGCGGCAGCTCAACCAGATGGGCGTGCTGACCGTGGACGGCGAGCTGGTGGTGGTGCCGCCGTTCTGGATCGGCTGGGAGAACGGCGCCGACGGCCCCGATCGCGAGCCCGGCAGGCGCGAGCTCGACATGGCTCACCGGCTGCTCTCCGCGCTCGACCGCGGGCGCTGGCAGGCGCCGCAGGCGAGAAGCTGGCGTGCGCTGTGCGCGCGCCGGGGGTGGGAGGCCGATCCGCGGCCCGGGGTCGTGATCAGGGGTGGGCTGCGGGTCGCCGAGGCCGCTGCCGGCGAGACGCTGGTCGTTCATCGCTCGAACCCTCTGCACTCCATCCTGCGCCGCTTCAACGTCTACTCGAACAACGATGTGATCCGGGTCGCGGACGGCCTGGGCGGAGTCGAGGGCCTCGAGAGCTTCCTCCGCGCCCGCCTCGGCGCCGGCGAGGAGCTCGTCGACCTGAGCACCGCCTCCGGCCAGCAGAGCAACCGCCTGACGGCGCGGCTCGTGGTCAAGCTGATCCGCGAGAGCCTGGCCGACCTCGAGTGCGCCGGCCTCCGCCCGGAGGAGCTGCTTCCGGTCGCGGGCTGCGACCCGGGACCGCTCTCCGACATGTTTCCCGCGCTGGCAACGGGCCCACAGGGACGGACTGTCGTCGGCAAGACCGGGACCCTGATCACCACTGACGGCGGAGTGGCGGTGCTCTCCGGGACCTTCCGCAGCCGGGATCGCGGTCCTGTCATCTTCTGCGTGGCGGCGCCCCGCTCGGGTTACCAGGCCCATCGCTGGCGCAGCGTGGAGGAGAGATGGCTGCTCGAGCTGATGGCCTCGACCGGGGGCGCAGAGGCCCGGATCTGCGGTCCCGAGCTCCCGCACCCCGACACCATGGCCGAGCTCGTTGCGATGGTGGCCGGTCCGGAGTGATCGGCTATCCTGTCGACAACCGCGAGGGGAGGCGACATGCTGCGCAGAGAGGTTGTCAGGATCTGGCCCGAGCTCGAGTGGATCGTCGACGAGGAGCTCCGCAGGCGGACGGCCGCCTGCTGGGTGCGCGCGTTCGAGCTGTCTCCGCTCGCCCCAGCCGACCTCGAGCGGATTCCGTTCACGCTCAAGGTGCCTGACTGCAAGGTGAGCTTCATGGCGCACAAGCGGGCGGTGGTCCACATCGCTCGCGACGCGGCGCGGGCGATCCAGCAGCTGTTCGGCGACGCGCTGCCGATCGACATGGACGTGCTGCTGTCGGGGGCCATTCTCGCCGACGTCGGCAAGCTCCTGGAGTACGAGAGCGACGGCGCCGGCGGCAACCGCCAGAGCGTCCGGGGAAAGTACCTGCGGCATCCCTTCACGGGCGTCGCGCTGGCCATGGAGTGCGGGCTGCCGGACGCGGTCAGCCACATCGTGGCGACCCACGCCGGCGAGGGCGACATGGTGGCGCGCAGCACCGAGGCCTGGATCGTCCACCACGCCGACTTCATGGTCTTCGAACCGTTCGTGAGGAGGCTTCAGCCATGAGCACCCTGCGAGCCACGGCAATCGGCGCAGCGCTGATGATCGCGAGCCTCGGCGCGGCGGCCGACCCGCCGGTACCGGCTTCCCGGGCGCAGGTCGCCGCCCTCGCCGACGAGCTTCGCCTCCATCCCGACGCGACCGCCGACGACGTCTACAAGCTCCTCCACCAGGGGGTGTTCGGTCCTGGCCACGCGATCGCCGACCGGGAGTCGGCGGCGAGCGCCCTCGACGAGGAGATCGCCGGGCTGCCCCCGGCCACCGTCAACGAGCCGCTCTGCCAGCCGCTCGGCGGGCCGGCTCCGATGGCCCGCATCCACCTCCGCACCCTGCTGGCCGCGAAGGAGGATCCGGCGGCGCTGGTCGACATGCTCGTCGTCAGCTCCGCGCTGCCGGCCGGCACCGCCGCGGACATGGACGCGGCGCTCGAGGCGGCGGTGGCCTGGCTCGTCAAGGGCGGCCAGTGGGCCCTCGCCGGCGATCTGCAGACGCTCGCGCCCGGCCTCGCCGACGGAGGGTACCCGGCGGTGCATCACAGCGAGGCCTACCGCAACGGCTATCGGCCGGCGTACCGCGTCGTCGTGCTCGAGCTGGCCCGGGCCAAGGGGTGGTGCCAGTAGGACAGTAGGATCTAGGATCTGGGATCTGGGATCTGGGATTTGGGATCTTGGGGATAGGGCGCGCCCGCCCGATCCCGATCCCGTTCCCGTTCCCGTTCCCGGGCATTCCCGCCCCCTCCTGTCACGGCGGAGCTGGAAGCGAAGCCGGATCCGCAGGCAGCCAAGATGGCTACCCCACAACGCCCGCTTCGGTGCCCGTATTTGTCCCGTTCCCGTTCCCGTACCCGTTCCCGGGCATTTCTTCCCCCTCTCGCGCCGGATCAGCTACCCTGTGCGTCCTGAGTCCGGGGGGAGCGGCACATGGAGTGGATCACCGACCCGCAGGCCTGGATCGCGCTGGCCACGCTGACGGTGCTCGAGATCGTCCTCGGCATCGACAACATCATCTTCATTTCGATCCTCTCCGGGAGGCTGCCGGAGGAGCAGCGCGCCCGCGGCCGGCGGCTCGGCCTGGCGGCGGCCATGGGGATGCGGCTGATCCTGCTCGCGTCCCTGCAGTGGCTGGCCCACCTGTCCGCCGAGCTGTTCGTGGTCCTCGGGCACCCCGTCACGGCCCGCGACGTCATCCTGCTCGGCGGCGGCCTCTTCCTGCTCGCCAAGGCGACCTATGAGATCCACCACAACCTGGAGGGCTCGGAGCAGGCGATGGGGGGGCGGCAGCGGACCGTCATCTCGTTCGGCGCGGTCATCGTGCAGATCATGGCGCTCGACATCGTGTTCTCGCTCGACTCGGTGATCACCGCCATCGGCATGGCCGAGCACCTGGCGGTGATGATGGCGGCGGTCGTCATCGCGGTCGGCGTGATGATGGCGGCCGCCAACCCGATCGCGGAGTTCGTCGAGGCGCACCCGACCGTCAAGATGCTGGCGCTCTCATTCCTGCTGTTGGTCGGCATGGCCCTGGTGGCGGACGGCGTCGGCCAGCACATCCCCAAGGGCTACCTTTACTTCGCGATGGCCTTTTCGGTGCTGGTGGAGATGCTCAATCTCAAGGCCGACGCCCGGCGCACGAACCTGCCGGTGCAGCTGCGCCGGCGGATGGCGCCCGAGCCGAAGCACTGATCCGGCCGGCCTCTGCTAGGGTTGGGGCGCGCACCGGCGCGCGCGACGATGGGGTGGACGCGGATGCTGTACTCGGTGTTGCGGAAGCTGGTGTTTCGGCTCGACCCTGAGAGGGCCCACGGCGTGGCGATGCGGGCGATCGCCCTGGTGGGCGCGCTGCCGCCGCTGCGCGCGGCGGTCGCCGCGGCGTTCTCGGCGCGCGGCGCCGAGCCGGTCGAGGCCTTCGGCGTGCGCTTCCCGAACCGGGTCGGCCTGGCCGCCGGCTACGACAAGGACGGCGAGGGGTGGCGCGGCCTGGCGGCACTTGGCTTCGGCCACATCGAGGTCGGCACCGTCACCCCGCGGCCGCAGCCGGGCAACCCGAGGCCGCGCATCTTCCGGCTCGAGGCGCAGCGTTCGCTGATCAACCGGATGGGATTTCCGGGGCGCGGCGCGGCGTACGTCGTGAAGCGGCTGGAGGGGCGGAGGCCCGAGGGCGTCGTGATCGGGGTCAACATCGGCAAGCAGCGGACCACCGCGATCGAGGACGCGGCTCGCGACTACCAGGAGCTGGTCGACGTCTTCGCACCGCTCGCCGACTACCTGGCGGTCAACATCTCCTCGCCCAACACGCCCGGCCTGCGGCGGCTCCAAGAGCCGGCGTTCCTGACCGCTCTGCTGGGCGCGGTGGCGGCGCGCCGCGACGAGGCCGCAGGCCGGCTCGGACGGCGGGTGCCGGTGCTGGTGAAGCTCGCCCCGGACCTCGACGACGACCAGCTGCGAGCGGCGGTCGACGCGATCGTGGCCTCCGGGATGGACGGCGTCATCGCCACCAACACCACGCTCGATCGTCGGGGCGTCGACCACCCACTGGCGACGGAGGAGGGCGGGCTGAGCGGCGCGGCGCTGACTGCGCGCAGCACCGAGACCGTCGCGCGGATCGCCGACCGGCTGGCAGGCGCGCTGCCGATCGTCGGCGTTGGCGGCATCATGGGCCCGGCGGACGCGCGGGCCAAGCTCGACGCCGGCGCGACGCTGGTCCAGCTCTACACAGGCCTGATCTACGAGGGCCCCGGACTGGTCAAGCGAATCGTGGCCGGCCTCGCGCCGCGCTGACTCCGGCGAGCCGTATCTCGGCGGCGCGTTGCTGGAACATCTGTCGGTGGCCCATCACGGGCCCGGGGGAGTGTGCGCGGTGCCGATCATCGCCGACATCGAGGATCTCGCCCCGGCGGAGCTCCTGCTGGTGCTCTCGCTGGCCTCGAAGACCGGCCGCCTGTACGCCACCCGCGACGACCAGAAGATCATGCTCGTGCTGCGCAAGGGATCGATCGTGCATGCGGTGTCGCCCGCGGTGCGCGAGCGGCTCGGCGGCATCCTGGTCAAGCGCGGTGCGATCACCGAGCCCGACCTGCAGCGCGCCCTGGCGCTGCAGGCGCAGCAGCTCGAGCCCAAGGTGCTGGGAACGTTCCTGGTGGACCTGGGGCTGGTCTCGAGCTCGACCGTTCAGCAGGCCGTGTTCACTCAGTTCGAGGCGGTGATTCGCCAGCTGCTGGCATGGGATCGTGGGGCGTTGGACTTCCAGCCATCGGAGGTGCCGGACACCGGGGCGATCCCGATCGATCCCACCGAGCTGCTGGTCGTGATCGGGTACGAGAACGGCAGCCCTCTCCTGAAGAGCCTCGTCGGCCTCGCGCTGAAGCGCTCGGCGAGGGCGGTGCCGCGGCCGTCCCGCTGATCCGATTCACGGCGCCGGCGGCCGGGCGCTTCAGACAGGCCGCGGTCGCCGCCTGGGCTATCCTTTGCCGGCGCCATGAGCCGCCCGTTGGTCTCGGTGCTGCTGCCGGTGCGCGACGCCGGCCCCCACCTCGACGCCTGCTTCGCCAGCCTCGAGCGGCAGACCCTGTCGGACTTCGAGGTGGTGGCCGTGGACGACGGCTCGAGCGACGGCTCGAGTGACCGCCTCGACTCCTGGGCGTCGGCGAGGCCGTGGCTGAGGGTGCTCCACCAGCGGCCGGCGGGCCTGGTGTCCTCGCTCAACCGCGGCCTGGCCGCGTGCCGGGGCCCGCTGGTGGCGCGGATGGACGCCGACGACATCTGCCATCCCCGCCGGCTCGAGCTGCAGACGGCGCTGCTCGCGGCGCATCCCGAGGTCGGGGTCGTCTCCTGCCTGGTGAGGCACTACCCGCGGGCCGCCCTCGGTGAGGGCGCCGTGCGCTACGAGGCCTGGCTGAACGGGCTGCGCTCCCATGAGCAGATGGCCCGCGAGCGCTTCGTCGAGTCGCCGCTCGCCCATCCTTCGGCCACCGTGCGCCGGGACATGCTGGTGGCGGCGGGGGGCTACCGCGACTGCGGCTGGCCGGAGGACTACGACCTCTGGCTGCGGCTGTTCGAGGAAGGCGTCCGCTTCGCCAAGGTCGAGCGGCCGCTCCACTTCTGGCGCGAGCACGGTGCGCGGCTGACCCGGCGCGACGCCCGCTACTCGACCGATGCGTTCCTGCGCTGCAAGGCCCGCCACCTGGCGCTCGGACCGCTCTCCGGGGGCCGGCCGGCCGTGGTGTGGGGCGCCGGGCGGACCGGGCGGAGTCTGGCCCGGCTGCTGCTCGACGGCGGGGCCGAGATCACGGCCTTCATCGACATCGACCCGCGCAAGATCGGCGGCGTCGCGCGCGGCCGGCCGGTGCTGGCGCCGGCCGCCCTCCCGGGCGTGCTCGCCGGGGACGCGGTGGTGCTGGCGGCGGTGGCGTCGCGAGGGGCGCGCGGGCTGATCCGGTCGCGCCTCGTCGAGCTCGGCCTCGCGGAGGGTGAGGGCTTCTGGTGCGTCGCCTGAGCGAGCCTCAGCGACTGCGTGTCCCTGCCTCGTGAACGCTTCCGCTTCCGCGCCCGCTTCCGAAATGGGGGAAAGCGGGCTCGTTTCCGCTCCCCCTTACGTGCCCGCGCCCGATCTCCGGTTTCTCAGAGGTCGACCACCGAGACTACGGTCTGCGCCGTGGTTTGTGAGCCGCTTCGGGGGAGTCCGGGCCCGTGGTGCGATGCACTCGGGCTCGGAAGCGGGCGCGGGAGGAAGGCGACAGAGGCCCCGTGGCTTGAATCGGAAGCGGAAGCGGGCGCGGGCGCGGACTTGGCGTGACAGGTACGGCCGTGCCGGAATTAGGGACGGAATCGGGAACGGGAACGGGAACGGGAAGGGGAACGGGTGGGTGGCCGGTTCCCTAGCCCCTAGACCCTCGATCCTGGTCGGTTGGGGGCCTCAGCCCTCCGCCTTCACCTGCACCGGCTCGATGCCCCAGATCCGCTCCGAGTACTCCCGGATCGCGCGGTCGGACGAGAAGTAGCCCATCGCAGCGATGTTGCGGATCGCCGTGGCGGTCCACGCGCGGCGGTCGGCGTAGAGCGCCCCGGCCTTCCGGTGGGCCTCGACGTAGGAGCGGAAGTCGGCGAGGTTCATGTAGCGATCGCCGTGCTCCATCAGCGCCGACCAGACGCCACGCAGCATCGCGCGATCGCCGCGGGCGAACACGCCGTCGCGGATGGCGTCAATCACGGCCGCGAGCTCCGGGTCGGCGGAGTACAGCCGCCACGGGTTGTGCGCGCCGGTGGCGCGCCGCTCCTCGACCTCGTCTGCGGTCAGCCCGAAGACGAAGATGTTGTCGTGACCCACCGCCTCGCGAATCTCGATGTTGGCGCCGTCGAGGGTGCCGATGGTCAGCGCGCCGTTGAGCGCCAGCTTCATGTTGCCGGTCCCCGAGGCCTCCATGCCCGCGGTCGAGATCTGCTCGGAGATGTCGGCGGCCGGGATGATCTTCTCGGCCAGGGTCACCCGGTAGTCGGGGGGGAACGCGACCCGGATCCTGCCGGCGACGTCCGGGTCGGCGTTGACAACCTCGGCAACGCCGTTGATCAGCCGGATGATGAGCTTGGCCATGTGATAGGCGGGGGCCGCCTTGGCGCCGAAGAGGAAGGTGCGGGGCTGCATCTCGCGCCCCGGATCCTCCTTGATCCGCTGGTACATCCAGATGACGTGCATGATGTTGAGGAGCTGGCGCTTGTACTCGTGGAGGCGCTTGACCTGCACGTCGAAGATCGAGTCGGGGTCGAGCCGGACGCCGCACAGCTGCTCCACGAGCGCCGACAGGTCGCGCTTGTTCGCCCCCTTGATGGCGGCCAGCTCGTCCTGCAGCTCGGGGTCGTCGGCGAAGCGCGCGAGCTCGGTGAGCCGGTCGAGGTCGGTGGCCCAGCCGGCGCCGATGCGGCGGGTGATGGCGTCGGCGAGCCTGGGGTTGCAGGCGAGCAGCCAGCGCCGCGGCGTGATCCCGTTGGTGATCGGGATGAAGCGGTCCGGCCACATCTCGGCGAAGTCGCGGGCCACCCGCGTCCGCAGCAGCTCGGTGTGGAGCTTGGCCACGCCGTTGACCTTGTGGCTGCCGACGACCGCCAGGTTGGCCATGCGGAAGCGCTTGTCGCCGTCCTCGGAGAGGATCGACATCCGGCGCAGCCGGTTGCCGTCGTCCGTGAACTGGCTGCGCGCCGCCTCCATGAACCGCCGGTTGATCTCGTAGATGATCTGGACGTGCCTGGGGATCATCGACTCCATGAGGGCCACCGGCCAGGTCTCGAGCGCCTCCGGAAGCAAGGTGTGGTTGGTGTAGCCGCAGCTTGCGCGGGTCAGCTCCCAGGCGTTTGCCCACTTGACCCCGGCCTCGTCGATGAGGAAGCGCATGAGCTCGACAACGGTCAATGCCGGATGGGTGTCGTTGAGCTGGAACGCCACCTTGTCCGGGAACATCTCCCACGCCTCGCCGTGGCGGCTGCGGAAGCGGTCGACGACGTCACGCACCGAGCAGGCGACCAGGAAGTACTCCTGCAGCAGCCGCAGCCCGCGCCCAGCCTCGATGTGGTCCGCGGGGTAGAGCACGCGGGTGATCGACTCGATCCGGTCGCGCTCCGCGACCGCCTTGACGTAGTCGCCCTCCGAGAAGATCTGGAAGTCGAACTCGGCGGGCGCGACCGCGGTCCACAGGCGGAGGGTCGACACCGTGAGCGTGTCGTAGCCGGCCACCAGCATGTCGTAGGGGACGCCGTAGAAGGTCCGCCAGCCGGCCCACCGCGGGTGATGGCCGCCGAACTCGTCGCGGTCCCACTCGATGTGGCCGCCGATCATCACCGGCACCGCGAGGTCGGGGCGCTCCACCTCCCACGCGTTGCCCTCGTGCAGCCAGTCGTCCGCGTGCTCCGCCTGCCATCCGTCCTCGAAGTGCTGGCGGAACATGCCGTAGTCGTAGCGCAGCCCGTAGCCGTAGGCGGGGTAGCTGAGGGTGGCCAGCGAGTCCATGAAGCAGGCGGCCAGCCGGCCCAGGCCGCCGGTGCCGAGCCCGGCGTCGTGCTCCTCATCGATGATGGTGTCCAGGTCGAGGCCGAGCTGCTGCATCGCCTCGCGCGCGGTTTCGAGCAGGCCGGTGGCGATCAGGTTGTTGCGCATCAGGCGGCCGAGCAGATACTCCAGCGACAGGTAGTTCACCGTCTTGGGCTGGGCCTCGTCGTAGGCTCGGCGGGTGAGGATGGTGCGGTCGATCATCGACTCGCGGACCGCCAGTGCGAGCGCCTCCAGGTGGTCGGCGGCGCGCGCGAACCGCATCTCGATGCCACAGCTGTAGCGCAGGTAGTGCAGGAAACGGTCGCGGAACTCCTCGGGCGACGGTTGCTTCAGGCGAACGGGTGGCAGCATCCACGGGCCTCCTCGAGGCCGAGAATGTAGCACAGCGTCGTGTCCGCCCCGCGGCGTGCGGCGCGGGCGCGAAACCGGCCCGATCGTCTACCATGGGGCAATGGCGCCGTCGCTCGAACGCTCAGCGGGTGTCCTCCTCCACCCGACGTCGCTGCCGTCCCGCTTCGGGACCGGCGACCTCGGGCCGGCGGCCGTCGCCTACCTGCGCTGGCTGGCGGGGGCGGGTGTGACCTGGTGGCAGGTGCTGCCGCTCCATCCGCCCGGGCCCGGCCGCTCTCCGTACTCGGCGCTGTCCACGTTTGCGGGCAACGAGCTGCTCATCAGCCCGGGCCGGCTCGCGGAGGAGGGGCTGGTGGATCCGGCGTGGCTCGACGGCGCGCCGAGCCTCCCGGCCGAGTGGGTCGACTTCGGCGCCGTCGAGTACTGGAAGGGCGGGCTGCTGCGGGAGGCGTTCGACCGCCACCGCCAGCAGCGACGGGCGGATCTCCTGCAGGACCTGGCGGAGTTCAGGTCTCGTCACAGCCACTGGCTCGACGACTTCGCCCTCTTCCTCGCCCTGCGCCGGGCGCACGACGGCCGCGCCTGGTACGACTGGCCGCGGCCGCTCGCCTTCCGCGACCCGGCAGCCCTCGCCGGATGGGCGACCGACCACCGCCACGAGATCGAGCTGGTCGTCTTCTGCCAGTTCCTGTTCTTCAGGCAGTGGGAGGCGCTGCGGGCGGCGGCGCGGCAGGAAGGGGTCTCGATCCTCGGCGACGTCCCGATCTTCGTGGCCCTCGACTCGGCCGACGTGTGGGCGCACCCGGAGCTGTTTCTGCTCGACGGCGAGCGGAGGCCCCGGGTAGTCGCCGGCGTGCCCCCGGACTATTTCTCCGCGACCGGCCAGCTGTGGGGCAACCCCCTCTACGACTGGGACGCGATCGCGGCCGACGGTTACCGGTGGTGGATCGAGCGCCTGCGCCACGAGCTCACCATCGCTGACGCGGTGCGGCTCGATCACTTCCGCGGGTTCGCGGCCCACTGGGAGGTGCCGGCGAGCGACGCCGACGCAACCGGCGGCCGCTGGGTCGAGGGCCCTGGCCGGGCGTTGTTCGACGCGGTGGCGGCAGCGCTGGGGGGGCTGCCGTTCGTGGCCGAGGATCTCGGCGAGATCACGGCCGAGGTGGTCGCTCTGCGCAAGGACCTGGGGCTGCCCGGGATGGCGATCCTGCAGTTCGCCTTCAACCCTGCCGACCGCTCGCTGTTCCTGCCCTACAAGCTCGAGCGCGACCTGGTGGTCTACACCGGCACCCACGACAACAACACCAGCCTCGGCTGGTACCTGGAGGACGCCTCCGCGGCCGAGCGCGACCTGCTGCGCCGCTACTGCGGGACCGACGGCCACGAGATCCACTGGGACATGATCCGGCTCGCGCTGGGCTCGGTGGCCGAGCTCGCCGTGATTCCCCACCAGGACCTGGCCGGCCTCGGCGGCGACTGCCGGATGAACACGCCCGGCGTCGCCGAGGGCAACTGGCGCTTCCGGGTCACTCCGTGGATGCTGTCCGAGGACATCCAGCAGCGGCTCGCCGACATGATCTGGACCTATGGACGGGCCCCCACCCGGCCAGGGGATAGGATCTAGGATCTGGGGGATAGGGCCCCGCCCGTTCCCGCTCCCGTTCCCGTTCCCGTTCCCGGATCCGGTGTTGCTGCACTCGCTGCGCCCACTCGTGTCTGGGCGAAGTGTCGGGGCGGTTTTCACGGCAAAGACGGACTCATGGTCCCAGGACGCCGTCCGGCTTGGATCTGACGCTGATATCCCCGCGAACACCACTGACGTTGCGTTCTCAGGTCGTGGTGGCTTCGTCGTGCAGTCCTCAGGTCATGTTGTGCTCGGGAACGGGAACGGGTACGGGTACGGAAACGAAGGCACGGTCGGCCTGACTGACGGGGAATAGTGAGTCGGCTCGCCCCGGCAATACGGGCCACCGTGTCTTCGTTCCGTGTCACGATGAGTGCGTCGATGCGCTTCGCCGTCTTCCTCGCGATCGCGCTTGCGGTCTGGCTGGTCCAGCACATCTATGTCGGCTGGCGGCTGTGGCCGTTGCCGGCGATCGCCTCGGCGGTGGGGCATCGGGCCATGGTGGCGGTGCTGGTCGCCGGCTTCCTGAGCTACCCGCTGGGCCGCATCCTCTATGCGGCCGGGTGGCACGCCGCCGGCCGAGCTCTCGAGTACGCGGGCGCGGTGTGGATGGGCACCCTGTTTCTCCTGTTTGCCTCTCTCCTGTTCGTGGACGTCGTCACGCTCGGTGGCTTCGTCCTGCGGCCGTGGGTTGGGGCTCTTCGCACCGCCGCCGTCGCGCTGTCCGTCGTCGCGGCCGCCGCCGGGCTGATCAGCGCCCGGCTCGGGCCTCGGGTGGTACGGCTCGAGGTGCCCATGGCCACCTTGCCGCAGGCGGCGGACGGGCTGACGATCGCCCACCTGAGCGACGTCCACCTCGGCACCATCCTCGGACCGAGCTTCCTCGAGCGGCTGATCGGGCGCACCCGCGCGCTCGAGCCCGACCTGGTGGTGATCACCGGCGACCTGGTCGACGGCGACGCCGGCGTGGTCGAGGAGATGGTGCCGCAGATGCGGGAGCTGCGGGCGCCCAAGGGCGTGTTCGCGGTGCTCGGCAACCACGAGTTCTACGCCGGCCGCGACCGCTCGCGCGCGCTGCTCGAGGGCGCCGGGTTCTCGGTGCTCGACAACGCCTCCGAGGAGCTCGTGCCGGGGCTCTTCCTCGCCGGCGTGCCGGACGCGAGGGGTTCGGCCCAGACCGGGCCGGCCGAGGCGGACCTCGAGGCCGCGCTCGCCGGGGTGGGGGAGGACGCCGCGGTCGTGCTCCTGCAGCACGCTCCCGAGGCCGAGGCGCGCGCGGCCGCCGCCGGCGTCGGCCTGATGCTCAACGGCCACACCCACGGCGGCCAGCTGTGGCCCTTCCACTACTTTGTCCAGCGCGTATACCCCCACCTCGCCGGCGTCTACCGGGTGAACGGCATGACCCAGGTCGTGAGCCGCGGCTCCGGCCAGTGGGGCCCGCCGATGCGCTTCCTCGCGCCCTCGGAGATCTACCTCATCACCCTTCGGTCGGGAAGACCCGCATCCCCGCCCGCTTCCGCGCCCGATGCTGAGAGGCAGTGAGGCGGTGAGGCAGTGGGGCAGTGAGGCAGTGAGGAAGCGACCCGCTTGCCTTCCGGGCTCGACAGGTTTGAACCGCGGAGCGCGCGGAGAGCGCGGAGGAGGGATCCTGTTGCTCTGCCCTCTCTGCGGTCTCAGCGGCCTCCGCGGTTCAACTTCCCCGGGGTCTCGCTTCCGCGCCCGCTTCCGCTTCCGCGCCCGATGCGGTGAGGCAAAGAGGCAGTGAGGCAGTGCGGCGGTGGGGCACACATCCATTTGAACCGCGAAGACGCAAAGCGCGCAAAGAACCTAGGGCACTCGAGCTGGCGTTCTTTGGGCCGTCGTCGCGCTTTTAGCGCCCTTCGCGGTCCCTGCGCCCCGTCACTGCATTTGATGCGATGGGCCAGTGGGGAAGCGCGGGGGATGAGAGGGCTTGCCCCGCGCTCCTTGTGGTGCTAGGCTGCGCCCCGCGCCAACGTAGCTCAGCGGTAGAGCAAGTGATTCGTAATCACTAGGTCGTCGGTTCAATCCCGACCGTTGGCTCCAGCCGAAACCCCAAACCCAACAACAATTTAAGCAAAAGCCCAGCGGAAGAGCCTCTCTGGCGGCCCTGGATTTTGCCTCCCTTTTGACTCCCTTGGGGAAGAGGGCGTCGTTTTGCCTCCCGCGTGCCTCCCTGTCGGCTGTGCTGAGAGCCGATCTCGCGCGTGAGTTTTTTGGGTCGGAAGTTAGGTTGCGCTGTTTCTGCGCGGGACGATGGTTGTGGAGGTTGAGGTCATGTTCGACTTTCTGACCATCGAAGAGGCCCGACAGCAGCTCAGGGATTCGAGCGGCGAGCCGCTGTTCGCCAAGGCACAGTTTTATCGCCTAGTCCGCGCTGGCGTGGTCCCGAGCCTGAGGGTGGGGAGGCGAGTCTTCGTCCCCGTCTCCAAGTGGGTCGAGTGGCTCGACAGCGGCGGTGCTGGTCTGGCTGGCGGATGGCGGAGCGCCCCCAGTGAGTAGGCCGCCTCGGTCGCCTGGGATGCTGGCACTATCCGACCTTCGGATCGACGGCGGGACTCAACCCCGCTGCGAGATCAACCTCACCCTCGTCAACGAGTACGCCGAAGCCATGACGGACGGCGAGACCTTCCCGCCCGTCATCGTGTTCTTCGATGGGGTTGACCACTGGCTCGCTGACGGCTTCCACCGCTACCACGCGGCCAGCAGCATCGGTCTAACCGAGCTGGCGGCCGACATTAAGAAGGGCACCAAGCGCGACGCCGTCCTCTACTCAGTCGGAGCGAACGCGGACCACGGCCAGCGCCGCACGAATGCCGACAAGCGCCGCGCCGTGCTGGTGCTGCTCAACGATGAGGAGTGGGCGAAGTGGAGCGACCGCGAGATTGCGAGGCGGTGCAGGGTCGGCTACGACATGGTCGCCCGCCATCGTCCATCACTACCCGAATCGGATAGTGACACCCCGCCCTCACGCAAATACACCGACCGCCACGGCAACGCGTCAACGATGCACACCGAGAACATCGGGAAGACTCGACCGGAGCCACATCCCGAAGACAAGCCCGCTCTCCCGCTCGGCCCACCAGCTGACGGCTTGCAGTTCGCACGGATGGCGATAGCAGACCTGGAGCAGATTCGCGATGACGACATCGAACACGACGAAGCGCTCGCTGCGGTCGCTGACACGATCCAACGAAGACGGCTCCGCCCTATCGATCCTAGGAGGGTCCTGAGGAACATCGAGATCAACTTGGAGTGGATCGGCAACCACCTGTCCGGTTTTTCACCTGCCGAGTGTGACAACGAGATCGCCGGCCTCTACGACGAGATCGCGAAGCACCTCCGAACGATTCGCCGAGTCCTCAATGAGAAGAGGAGAGCATCGCCGAAGGCCGTCTCCCCGGGTCGCGCATGATGGCCGCCTCCGCCGACACCATCCGCGAAGCGATCGAGGCCGCCCTCGGAGCCGCGCTCATCTCCGTGACTGCCGCCAAGACGGTCGCCGAGTCCCTGGAGGCCGACGACTTCCCGCAGGTCCAGCATCGAGTTGTGTTCGAGGCGATCCAGCGCCTGATCGGACGCGGAGTTGCCCTCGACGTGCTGACCGTGGTCGCCGAGCTGGAGGCCGCGGACAAGCTCAAGGCCGCCGGCGGGGCGAGCCGGGTCAGCGACTTGATGGACTCCTGCCCGGACCCGGAGCGGGTCGAGGCCTACATCGAGATCATCAAGCGCGCGACCGCCGAGGTGAGCCTCGATGCGGCGCTGCGGCGGGCGAAGGCCGGAGACGAGGGGGCGGTCACCACCGCGATCGCCGCGCTCGAACAGCTCAGGCCGCGGCCCGCCGCCCCAGAGACCCCCAGCGCGCCCGAGTGGCCCACCCTGCAACCCGAGGCGCTGCACGGGCTCGCCGGCGAGATCGTCAGCGCGATCGCTCCGAGAACCGAAAGCGACCCGGTCGCGATCTTGGCGCAGCTGCTGGTCGCGGTCGGCAGCGCGATCGGGCGCGCGCCGTACTTCATGGTCGAGGCCGACAGGCATGGAGTCAACGAGTTCATCGTGTTGGTCGGGCGCTCCGCACGGAGTCGCAAGGGCACGAGCCTCGGTCACGTCAGGAGGCTTCTCCGAGGTGCCGATGAGGGATGGTCCAGCGAGTGCCACGCCTCCGGCCTCGGCTCCGGGGAAGGTCTGGTCTGGGCGATCCGCGACCAAATTGTGAAGTTCGAGAAGGGGGCGGAGGTCGTGGTCGATTCGGGCGTCGCCGACAAGCGACTCCTCGTCACCGAGGCCGAGTTCGGTGCGGTGTTGAAGGTGCTCCAGCGCCCCGGCTCCACATTGAGCCCGGTGATCCGCGACAGCTGGGACGGTCACGACCTGCGGACAACCACCAAGAACAGCCCCGCCCGGGCGACGGCTCCCCACATCTCCATCTTGGGCCACATCACCGCCGAGGAGCTGCGCGCCCTCCTCCTCGAAACGGAGTGCGCCAACGGCTTCGCCAACCGCGTCATGTGGTTGTTGGTGCGGCGGGCTCGGCTACTCCCCGAGGGCGGCGGATTGATGGGGGATGAGTTCAGCGGTTTCGTGCGGCAGCTCCAAAAAGTTCTTGACCACGGCCGACGATGTGGCGAGCTGAAGAGGACGCCGGCGGCCCGTGAGGCTTGGGCCGCGATCTACCCCGAGCTATCGGCCGACCGCCCCGGGTTGCTTGGGGCGATGACGGCGCGGGCCGAGGCCCACTGCGTTCGGCTGTCTCTCCTCTACGCGCTCCTTGATAGCTCGCCCGTGATCGAGGTGCAGCACCTGGCCGCGGCCTTGGCCCTCTGGCAGTACGCCGAGGATTCCGCGCGGTACATCTTCGGCGCTGCCCTCGGCGATCCCGTGGCCGACCGGCTCCTCGACACGATCCGCACCTCTCCCGAGGGCGCGACGATGACGGTGCTCCATGACGCGCTCGGCCGCAACGTACCGGCGGCGCGGATCACCGCCGCCCTCCAACACCTGGAAGGTCTCGACCTCGTCTTCATGGAGCGACTGACGAAGACGGGCGGCAGGCCCGCGATCGTCTGGAGGCCAAGGCGATGAGCGCCCTCGACACGATCCGCCGACTGATCGCCAGCGGGGCCGAGGGGCTTAATTCGTTAGTTCGTGTTACTTCGTGCCCTCGGCCCTCCCCAGAACCAACCTCGGAGCCGTCCCCGGAGGAGCCCGACAGCACGAATTTAAACGAGGAAACGAAGAAAGCCCCCGGTGACTGGACCGAAGTCAGCATCCCGCCGCCGCCCGTGACCTTGGCCGAGCTGGAGGCCGACCTCCGGCACTGGCCCGGTGTGCCGCGGTGTGCGGTCGCCGAGTTGGAGCGCGCCGGCGTCCCTCGCGAGGAGGCGATGGTCCGCGTGCGCGAGCAGTACCAAGAACAAGGGGAGGAAGCCGATGAGTGAGGAGGTCAAACGGTGATCGCAAACACGTACTCTCAAGAGGAACGTCGGGGTCAAGCCTTCGGCAGTCCGCCTCCCGGTTGGGAGCGGTGCGCCGGCGACCCCGGCTTGATCAAGATTCCAGCCGTCGCCTTGGTCGAGGCCGCCCGGTTTCAGCGCGAGTTCCGAATCGCCGCCGGCGGGGCGCTGGTGCTCGGGACCGAGTACGCGCTGGCTGTCGTCGGTGATCCCGGCGAGCGCGTCCTGGTCTCCGACCACTACTCCTCCCACGGCATCGGGCCGCTCGGAATCAAGGTTGCGGCGGGCCTCGTGCATGACGGCGCGAAGTTCTACAACCTCGCCGGCCTCGACGTAGGCAAGCCGCTGCCTGCCCACTGGCCGCGGCTCCTCGGCTCGTTGCATCACAGCGGCGATCGGGTCGTCGATGAGCAGGCGGTCTACGCGATGGTCAGCTCGGCGGAATGGCCGTTCACCGTCGAGGAGTGGGAGGGGGCCTTCGCCGAAGTCGCCGGCGGGATGCTCCCGATCCGGCGCGGGTGCCGCGAACGAATCCTCAAGGCCTACCACGCACTGACGCCGCGCGAACAAGGCCTAACCCTCCGCAAGGCCGCCGCCTGCCGTGAGCTGGCCGACTTCAACAAGGGCGATCTCGACAATCCGGTGTGCGAGAAGGTGTTCCTTCACGCCCTAGAGACCGCGATCGGCTCGGCCGGCGTGGCGGGGTTGCGGGCGCTGGAGGCCGGAATCGTTGGCGATGGTCATGCGGCGGGCTGAGTGTCGGCCGCCGCGGGGGGTGGGGCGGTTCCTGATCTTCCCGCCCTGCCCCCGTCTTTTCGAAAAAGGGAGCGACCCTGCTCTCGGTGGAGCGCGTCCGAGCAGGCGCTCGGCGGCGGTGCGCGCCCGCCGTTGGCCGTCTGGTCGGCCACTCGGGGCCGCTCCCAGTTTTCTAAGGTTCCGGGCGCAATCATGCGGCGCTCGGAGGCGTCGAGGGCTGGCCTCTGGCGAGATCCCCGGCCCACGGCGCGGTCTCCTTTCACTTGGGAGGGCGGGCGGGTTTCAGTCCCGCTCGTCCCTCCCGCTTTCAATCAACTCGGAGGTGACGATGAGTGACAACGAAGTAATCGAGAAGCTGATCGAGCCTATCGGCTCACGGACGCCGCCGCGGCTCCTCGTCATCCGCGACGCCCTCAACCATCAACTCGCCCCTGTAGGCAGCGATGAACGGCGGGCAGTGCGGCAGCTGGCGGATACGGTCTGGGCCTTGCGGATGGAGCCGAATCCCGACCGACGCGCGGAGTTGCACGTCGAGATGCTCGGCCAAGTCGACAGCGTCCGAAAGATGCAGCGGCAGCGCGAGGAAGCAAGGCGCGCCCGCGGGGAGGAGTGACATGAGCGATGACAGCAGACCGCCGGAGTTGAGCTTCGAACGGCTGCACCGGCAGTACATCGAGCGATACCGCCCGCAGGGTGAGATCGAGCGTCGGGCAGTGGATCAGGCCGCCCGGGAGGGCTACAGGTTGCGAACCGAAGCGACACCGGAGGGACGGGAGGCGGCGCTCGAATCGCTCCTGCAAACCGCCGAGCGGATCAGCCGACTCCAGCGGGAGCGGAGAGAGAGATCGAGGAAGCGATGAGTACTCGAATCGCCGAGAGGGACACGGGGAGCGATTGAATGCCGCGGAAATGCACTGTGTGTATGCACCCGCAGGTCGCGGCGATCAATCAGGCGATCGTCGAAGCGAAGCCGTTGCGGAGAATAGCGGCGGATCATTCGGTATCCGAGTCGGCGATGAACAGGCACGCGAAAGAACACCTGCCGGCCACCCTGAGCGTCGCTGTCGAGGCGGCAGAGATCACCCATGCCGACCAGCTCCTCGCCGACCTCAGAGCCTTACAGGCCCGCGCGCTGGGCATTCTCGATCAGGCTGAGTCCGCGGGCAGGCTGCGCGATGCCACCGCCGCGATCCGTGAGGTGAGGGGGTGCGTGGAGTTGTTGGGCAAGCTCGCCGGCGAGCTGGAGACGGGGACCACGGTCAACGTCGCGAACATCATTTCAGCGCCGGAGTGGAGCCGCCTGCGGTCAATCCTCCTCGACGCGCTGGAGGAGTACCCCGATGCCAGGGCCGCGGCTGGCCGCGCTCTGCTAGAGGCCGAGAATGCGCCTCGCCGGTGACCTCGCCCTCGGCCTTGACCCCGCGCTCATGTTCGCCTTTGCGGTTGGGCCTCCTGACGCCTGGCAGGCCGACGCCCTCCGATCACGAGCACCTCGGATGCTCTGGAATGCCAGCAGGCAGTCGGGAAAGAGCACCGTTGCCGCCGCGCTCGCCGTCCACCGCGCAACCTATCGCGCCGGCTCGCTGATCCTCCTCATCTCTCCAAGCCAGCGACAGAGCGGCGAGCTGTTCACGAAAGCGCGCTCGGTCTACCGCTCGATCGGTGAGCCGGTCGCGATCCGCGCCGAGTCCGCCCTCCGGTTGGAGCTTGAGAACTCCAGCCGGATCATCTCCCTGCCCGGGGCGGAGGGGACGATCAGAGGCTATTCCGGCGTGAGCCTCTTGATCCTCGACGAAGCCGCGCGGATCGACGACGACCTGTACGTCGCCTGCCGGCCGATGCTCGCGGTGTCGGGTGGTCGGTTGCTCGCCTTGAGCACGCCCTTTGGCCGGAGGGGCTGGTGGTTCGAGGCGTGGTCGGATGGCGGCCCGAGCTGGGAGCGGGTGAGGGTGACGGCTCACGACTGCCCCCGGATCTCGGCGGAGTTCTTGGAACACGAGCGGGCCGAGATGGACGACTGGCACTTCCGCCAGGAGTACATGACGGAGTTCGCCGACAACGCGGACGCCGCCTTTAACGCCGACCTGATCCGCGCCGCGCTGAGTGACGACGTAAAGCCGTTGATTGTGAGGGCAAGATGAGCGCACCGCGCTTCACTGTTGGAGTTGATCTTGGGCAGGCGAACGACTACACCGCCGCGGTCGTGATCGAGTCCGAGTGGAGGGGTGAGTTCAAGCCGGAGCTGGAGGTCCGCGTTCGACACCTCGACCGCTGGAGGGGTGTCAGCTACGTCGAGGTCGTCGACCGCCTGGCCGAGCTGCGGGCGATGCCGGGTCTACAGGATGCCGCCCTCGTGGTCGACGCCACCGGGGTCGGGCGCGCGGTGGTCGACATGATCCGCGAGGCCAACCTCCGGCCGGTGCCGGTCTCGATCACGAGCGGCGAGAATGCCCATCAGGACGAAGAGTCAGGCCACTGGAGGGTCCCAAAGAAAGACCTCGTCTCCGTGATCCAGAGCCTACTCCACCGCCGGCGGCTCCTGGTGGCCCGGGGTCTCCGCCTGGCCGAGACGCTGCTAGAGGAGTTGTCCAACTTCGAAATCAGGGTTTCCGCCGTGGGCAGCGTTCAATACGGGACTTGGCGCGAGAACGCACATGACGACCTTGTTCTCGCCGTCTCGCTGGCGGCGTGGTGGGCTCGGCGGTTCACCCGCGCGCCGGCGGCCTACCACAGGATTGCGGGGCGGCCCCGGACATGGGGCGACCGACCACGGTACTTCGCCGAGGACCGGCTCCGGGGGAGAGACCCCTATGTGAAGTGCCCCGAGGATCAAGCGGCAAGTGACCTGTTAGGGGCGGCGGCTTGGCGGGATTACGTGCGACGCTACCGCCGCGATCATCGGGGAGAGGAATGATGTGGAGATCCGCAGTCAACACATCATAGGCTAACTCATTTGTGTCCAATGGTGAAATTCCTCATGCCTCCCTATTGACTCCCTGAGTATGTTCCTGTAACGTTGTGTGCGGGAGGATTCCAGCCATGCCAGCCCTCATCCGAAAGAAGACGTGGACCCGGACGAACCGGAAGGGCCGCAAGGTCGAGACGTTCGGGTGGCAGGTCCAGTTCCCGATCGGCGAGACGGCCGCGCCGGCCAACGGCGAGGAAGGGGAGCCGGCCGAGAGTGCTCCGAGGAAGGTCAAGTACCTCTTCAAGTCCTTCCCGACGAAGGCCGAGGCTCAGGCGTTCCTCGATGAGAAAGTGGCAGAGCGGAAGACGGGCGGCGTTGTCAAGCCCTCCGCGCAGCTCGTCAAGGCGTACCTCCCCGAGTGGCTGGAGTCAGCCAAGCCGCGACTTCGCGCGAACACCGCTGCGAGCTACGCTCGGATCGTCAAGAACTACCTCGTGCCCCAGCTGGGGGAGCTTCCGCTTCAAGCCCTGACTCCGGCGCTGATCAACGGCGCGTACACCCGGCTCCTCGCAAGCGGCCTCAGCTCGCGGACTGTGGCCTATGCTCACGCTGTCCTGAGGCGGGCCTTGAAGGCGGCCGTCAAGGGGCGGCTCCTGTCGACCAACCCCGCCGCAACCCTTGTTGAGGACCTGCCCAAGAAAGACCCGACTCGGGAGATGCGCCCGCTGACCAAGGCTGAGGCAAAGGCACTCCTCGACGCGGCCCGGGCCGTTGACGACAAGGGGGAGCCCAAGCACCGACTCGGGATCTACTTCGAACTCGCCCTGTCGACCGGTATGAGGCCGAGCGAACTCTTCGCGCTCCAATGGGCGGACCTGGACCTCAAGGCTCGGCCCCCGCTCGTGACTGTCAAACACAGCCTCGTGAGGACGGGCAACGCCTGGAAGATCACCGAGCCCAAGCGGAACAGGAGCAGGCGTAGTGTGCCGATTCCCGAGGAGACGGTCGCAGCACTCAAGGCGTGGAAGGCGCGACAGGCGGAAGAGAAGATCGCGGCGGGCAGCGCGTGGAAGGGCGAGCGACGGTTCGTGTTCACCACGCGAACGGGCGAGCCCTTGGAGATCCGAAACTTGGCGGTTCGGGACCTCGTGAGGATTGCCCGGGATGCTGGCCTAGCAACCGAGATCCCGCCGAAGCCTCCGCGTCGCGCGTCGACGTGGGAGCCGGCGTTCACGCTGTATGACTTGCGCCACACATGCGCGACCATACTGTTGGCCGATGGAGTCAACCCCAAGGTCGTCAGCGAGCGCCTCGGCCACGCCTCGGCCGCGTTCACGATGGACGTGTACTGCCACGTCACGCCGACCATGCAGGCGGAAGCGACCGCGCGTTACGGCGCGCTGCTCTACGGCGGTTGACTGGTGCGCCGGCAGCGCCTCGACGCCTCGATCGCCCGGTCGGCGGCGTCCATCACCGCTTGGTGCTCGCGCTCGAACTCGGCGCGCTCCCGATTGTGGCGGATGTTCTCGGAGCGGATGAACACGATCAGCATTGCCGCCAGCACGACGGCGAACGCGGTGAGGCCGAGCGCGGCGAGGAGCACGTCGAGAGAGTACACCGCGACGCCTCCGTCGTGACCGACCGCGCTGCCGCCGGCCGGATTCCTGCTCAGGATCGCCCAGGATCGCGCGCGGCCCTATGGTGCGTATCCTTGGACGCCCCGAAAGTCGCGCGATCTGGCGGCCTTGTGGACGTTCGGGGTATTGCGTTATCAATACCTAAGTGCATGAAGAGACGACACTTGACAACGTCACGCCCGGGCTCCACGATCGACTTGAGGAGTAACCCATGAGCACCCCAAAGGCTGAGAACTTCGACGCGGAATCGGTGAGGATCGAGGCCGCGGCCCGCCTGCGACTCGTGGCGGACCAGCTCGTGAGGATCGGGGAGGAGTTGAGCAGCTCCGGCATGAATGCCAAGCGCGCGTCGGTCATCTCGGAGCAGGCTTGGCTACTGGCCGACGATCTGCGCGGCGTCGCCGGCCGGCTCTAGGTCACCACGTCCCGAGCGCGCGGTCGGCGGCGGCGACTGCGGCCTAGTCCACCGGACGCGGCCCGCTACGGACCGTCACTCCCCGGGCTCGTCAGCCCGTAGCCGGCTGCCGCCAGCGCGTCGAGTTCGTCCAGGTCCGTGATCAGGAGTTCGACGCCGGATATCTCGGATGGTTCGAGCGCCTCGCCGGTGTGCTTGAGCACGAGCACCGGCCGGCCGTTGGTCGCGGCTCGATGGTTGGTCGTGAGTTCCACCTCAAACGAATCTCCGCCGATCACCCTCCTGACGCGCATCTCACCTCCTCCCTTGTTTGGGTTGGTCGTTGTCGATCCGGCGCGGCTCATCGTCCGGGGCGGCCCTGCACCACGCCTTCACTGCCTCCGCGACCCATCCGTGTACTGTCCCGGCACTCCGCCTCGGCATCTCCAGAGACATTCCGGCAAGCTTGGCGACGGTGTAGACGAAGTCGGTGATGGTGCGCTCGATGTTGAGGTCAATCTGGGAAACGCCAAAGGCCCCGTGACGCCAGGTCCGCCCGTGGTAGGAGAACTGCAGATACGTCCAGACCAGCCGATCCACGAGGGCACGGTGGGCGCGATCGGGCGGGTGGCCGCGGCCGTCGCGATCGGCCACAGCGGCGATGGCGCGCCTGACCGCCGCCATGTACTCGGCGCGCATCCTCTCGTTGCGGAAGTCACCGCCCCACATCGCGGCCATCTCGCCCGGGGGCAGCTCGTTTCCCGGGACTTGAGCCGCCAAGATCACCTCGGTCTGGGCCGCGTGATCGGCGTTCGTGGTGCTCCAGGTCGGGAGCAGGTCGTTTGACCAGCCCTCGACGATGCCGTCAGACAGGAGGGGGAGGTCGGCCACCGGGAACACGTCCGGCTCATCCCTCGGGTCTGGAGGTGGCGCGGTTGACGGTCGGTGGTCGACGTGGGTGACAGGGGTGCTGCGGGGCTCAGGGACCGCGCGTCGCGATGTGCCCGACCAGTTACCGGGGTCCATCGCCTCCAGCTCCCCGAGGCGCTTTCTGAGGCATCGCAGTACATCACCGTTGGTCGGCCCGCTCGGCAGCAGCGCGTTGTACGTCGACCACCAGCCGAGGGCCTCCTCAACGCCCGCCTGCAGTCTGTCTGCGAACTCTTGCTCGGCCCCCTCCTGGAGATGGGCGGGCTGCCACCAGCCGGCGGCCACCTGCAACTTGACAACGTCATCTCGGCCTTGGTCATGGGTGCCCTCTTCGGTTTCATCCCGGCTGAGGCGCACCGGGGCGGGCGATGGCATCCGCGCCGGCGGCACGCGCGGTCCCTTGGGGCGATCGGGCGGCTCGTCAGCCACGCTTCGGCCTCTGGTCACCCGGCTGCGGTTTGGTGGAGAGGGCGAGCCTGAGGAGCCACACGAGCGCGGCACCCCGGGAGCGGAATCTGTGGGCATGTCGGAACGTGTCGACCTCGTCGAGGAGGTCGGCAGGACAGACGAAGTTGACGAGCGGCTTGATGGTCACCATGTCACATCCTCCGCAATCATCGTCCTGTGGATCAACGCAGGTTGTCAACCTGTGTACTTCGTCGTGATCGAGGGGAAGCCGCTCCGAGTTTTGCCTCCCTTTTGACTCCCTCATATTCCAAAGCACTCAAGAACACTCGCCGCGACAGGCGACGACACAAGCGCACGGAAAGTCACATAAATGATAGCTTTGAGAGTAGTTTGGCAACAGGCCGAGACCGCAAGTCGTGGACCATCAAGGGGGTGGAAAATGGCCTATTATGGATTCGTAATCACTAGGTCGTCGGTTCAATCCCGACCGTTGGCTCCAGAAAGCAAAGGACTTAGCGGCCGGGTGCAAACCCGGCCTCTTTTACTGGGTCAACACTGGGTCAGGACGGCTCTAGAATCGCGCGCCTTTCGCCTACGTTCTTCGCGGACTTGGACGGTGCCAGAACGCAGCACAGGCGATCCTGGCGCGCCTGGGGGGCTAGTCTGCGACGGGGGTCCGTCACTAGAGTTCGCCTGTGGTAGAAACGTAGTGACTAAATGCTGAGAAGGGGGCTCTGATGAACGCTCTGCCAAGATGTCTCATGTTGTGTTTCCTGATCATTCTGGCGAACAACGGATGGGCCACGGCGCCTCAGGCCGCCTATGACGAGATCGCGCTGGTCATAGAGGATTTGCCGGGTTCTTGCAGCTACCCCGGGTACGAGAACGCGGTCTGCGCGGTCCACTACGAGCACCTGGCAAGCTTAGTGCCGGGCGACGACTCCACCTGCTACACCGTGATGCGGGTCTATTTCACTGACTGGTCGGTGCTCCCGACCCTGCAAGATTACCTCGATAGGGGCCGGAATTTCCCGGCGGTGTTCATCCGGCTCTTCCGAGAGAACGGGGGAGGTGCGAGCGAGGAGGTCGCGTGGATCAGGCTCACGAACGCCAAGATGGCAAAGCTGCAGAACGTACTCTGGCGAAGCTCGAAACTGACAATCCAGGGCGTGATGTTCGTCGAATTCACCTTCGACCGGATCCTGTGGCATAGCGTCGCCTCGCAGACCGAGTTCCAGGACGCGAGCGTCGTGCTTTGCGCCGAAACCCTACCGCCCCCGAAGGGCTCGCAGGAGATCGAAGAGCTCGCCAGTGTGCCCCCCGGACAGGTCCACCATGAGCATGAGGGAGCCATCCCCGCGAAGGAGTGAACCTGAGCGCATGCTTGAGAGCCACCGAAGCCGGATTGACACGTGCCGCCTAAGCGACAGCCGCGCGATCTGACGCGATCCTCGCGCGACTGTCGGCGTGTCAGGCATGGTGGTTGATGTTGTGGTGTTGCACAACGCCTTGGGACGTATAGGTGCCTGGCACGGTGGTTGATGTTTCGACCTGCGCGGCGGCAGTCTCCGGCGACGTGAACGCAGTTTCTGGTCAACGATTTGCCCGCTCTTCGGCCCGCAGCACCGTGCCCCTGCACTGGCTCCATCCTTGCCAGAGACGAGATACCTCCAAGACCAGGCGATGAGAAGACTGCCTTGGGCGAATAGACGGAACCTCCTTGTCGCGAGCTCGCCATTGATAGAATCGGATGACAGGTGACCAGATCCTCATGAGATGGGAGAGCCGCATGACTTGGTGGCGCCGAGCGCTTCTCGCCCTCGCGGTCGTAATATCCTCGCCGCACGCGACCACCCAAATCGCGGAGGCCGAGGAGTGCCTTCCACAGGTCGGTCGGTGGCCGTACGGCCCGGCCGGGGCGGTCGCGGTGTCAGGCGGTTTCGCCTACATCGGCTCCGGGGCCGTGCTGAAGATCGCCGACACCTCGGATCCGAGCGCAACTCGGGTGCTCGGCGAAGTCGCCCTGCCAAATGGCATCGCGGACATCGCGGTCGCTGGACCTCACGCCTTCGTCGTGGCGGATGGACTGTGGGTGCTCGATGTGGCAGACCCCGAGCAGCCGCACGAGGTCGGATGGCTGGCGATCGACGGCTCCGCAACTCAGGTCGAGGTCGGAAACGGATATGTCTTCGTCGTCGATTGGTACAGCGGCGTCATGATCGTCGACGTGAGCGACCCGTCGCGACCCACCGAGGTCGGTTTTTTTGCACCTTCGGTGCAGGACCCTGGGTGGATGAGAATCGCTCATCTCGCCATCGCGAATGGGCTGGCACTGGTAGCTGCGTCCCCCCAGGGAACAGTCCCGGGCGTGTTCATCTTCGACATCTCGACTCCATCGTCGCCGAATCAGGTATCTCTGTATGAGGACCCGTTCCATCTAAGTGTGGGTGCCGTAGGGATCAGCGGTGACTACGCGTTCGTCAGCGTGCACGACGGCCTGCGAGTGCTCGACATCAGCGATCCCAGCCACCCAGCGGAAATCGCTCGTATCGATGACGTGGACGGTCCCGGAAACGACATGACCGTGGCGGGTGGATTCGCGTTCATGGCAGCCGGGGCCCTGCGGATCTTCGACGTCAGTGAACCGGCAGCTCCTTCGTACGTCGGATACGGTGTCACCGGTGGAAACGCCGTGAAGATCGCCGTGGCGGGTGCGCGGGCGTTCCTGGCAGCGGGCGCGGCCGGTGTGGCGATCATGGATGTCAGCGACCCATCTGCAACCGCGGGGGTGCCCCTGATCGGAGGCATTCCTACACCGGGGTATGCGGACCTTGTCGCTGCGACCGACGGTCTCGCCTTCGTCGTCGACGAGCTTGGATTGCGGGTGTTCGATGTCACGACGCCCTCGAACCCGAGGCAGATCGGTTTCAGCGACGTCGAGCTCGATCACCCGAATGTCATCTCGGCCGCGAACAACCATGTGTTCATCGGCGACGATAGTGGTCTGACCATTGTCGACGTGAGCCTCCCCTCGCAGCCGAATGTTGTAGCGTCGATGGTTACGGGTCATGTTGCGGGATTGGACATCGAGGGGCAGTACGCCTACTTCACGTACTGGGATCAAGGATCCGAAAGGGGCCTTCGAATTGTCGATGTGGGCACGCCGTCTTTGCCAGTCGAGGTGAGCGTTTTGGAAATGGACACCCCCCTTTACGACGTCGAAGTTTCGCTCGGGTACGCGTACGTTGTGACCAGTCGGTCAATGTTGGTGGTCGACGTAACTAGTCCCGACAATCCCATTGCGCTGGCGTGGTACGACGCTACCGACGCTCAACATCTCTTCACAGACGTTGAAGCATCAGTGGGTTACGTGGTCCTCTACGAGTGGGGGAGCTACTCCAGCTACGACGGACTACACGTGGTCGATGCCAGCAATCCCTCGATTCCAATGCGCGTTTCGTTCACACCGCTGTTTCATTTCTACGAAGCCCCTCAAATGACGTCGGCCGGGAGATTCGTCTTCTACCGGATCTCGGGCGGCGTGTCGAGAGCCGACCTCGGGGTTCCCTCAAGCCCGATACAGTCGGGCACGGCACAGTTCGACCCCGACCTGCGCGATATGGTGGTCGCTGAGGGGTACCTTCACTTGGCCCGGGGTTGGGTCGGACTTTCTTTACACGATAGCAACGCGGTTTGCGATCCGCCGCGCCATCCAACCCGCCGCCTCGCAGTGAACCCATGAGGTCTCCCGTCTAGGAGGCTCGTTCGCACTACCGAGGAGTCGGAGTGCCGTTTTGAGCGACGGCCAACCACAGGGCGAATCCGCTCGGCCAGCGTCGGCTCGGTCCCGCTCGCCCGGAGGATCGCGGACTTCGCCAACGAGACCGCCTCTCGCAAGTACGCTGCCGCGAGCTTGAGGTCGCGGCTTCGCTGCAGCTTCTCCGGCTGGACACCGCGGAGCAGGGCTTCCTCGGCGGCCTCTCGGATCGCATCGGGCACGAGCGAGAGGACCTTCGGGGCGCCGACCACTGCCTTGGGGGTCTCGACGTCGTTCGTGTCGATGCCCGCCCGGACGGCATCGAGCCGCCCCTGGGCGCCGAGGCCGAGGAGGAAACTGCGGATCTCCGACTCCCGCACCGCGGCGACCACGTCGTCCGGGATCGGGACCGCTGCTCGGGCCGGCTCGCGAGGAGTAGGGCGCTGCCCGATGCCGGTCATCCAGGGCGGCGCCTCCCGTTGCGCCAGATTCGCTCAGATGTTCCAGCAACTGCGAATCGGGGACTCGGTCATGAAGAAGCCCGGACTCCTGCCTGGCAGGCACCGGAATCAGGAGGCCCCCGATACCCAACGCCTCGAGCGGGGATCACATTGATGGGCGATGAAAGGAGACCTGACGCCTTGCCGCCTGCTTTCGGAATCGCAACCCGCCTTCGCTCCCCGACCCCTGCACCCGCTCGGCGTGGAGTGTCGGCAGGACCGGCTCTCTCAGCAACCGGTCCATTTCCCCTGAACCCTGCCAACGGAGGTAGAGCCAATGAACACGAACCCTGTTGACGTCAAAGTCCGCGATCGCGGCGCGAACGCGACGAGCCTCCTCATCAAGGCACGAGACATCGTGATCCAGACGGAGTTCTCCGAGCTGGCGTCGTGCGAGTTCCCGATCTGGACCAGCGCCCCGGTCCCGGTGGAGATCCCTCCCGACGGGGCCAAGAGCTTTGTCGTCGGAGCGTTCTCGGGATCGGTCACCGAGAAGGCCTTGAGCGGCGACCTTCCGAACATCATCAAGTTCCCGGTCTACAAGCAGCTCAGGGTCGCCACCCGGCAGGCCTATGACGAGCTGACGAGCATCGACGGGGTCCCGGTCCTGGCCCGGGTGCCGCTGGCCGCGCTGGCCACCGAGGTGTCGGGCGTGGTGGACGGCCGCCTCGTCCAGACCCACTGTGTCCTGCCGCTCTGGAAGGACGGGTCCGCCGTGCTCGTGAGGCTTGACTGGTCCGAAGGCGAGCCGGCCGAAGGCACGCCGAACCCGGAGTGGCACATGAAGGCGTCGACCGGGATGCCCGTCAGCGTGGGCCTCGAGCAGCTCGAGAAGGCCTCCCGTCTGCCGGCGACCGCCACCCGCTGCCGGTACCAGATTCACGTCACTCCGTGGCTGCTCGGCGCGGAGCTGCTGGCCGACAAGGGCCAGGAGACCCCGCACGAGGTCTGGCAGCGCGCGTGGCAGTTCGACGACTTCGCTGAGTTTTCGAGCGCCCTCAGCCGCATCACCGCGGGTTTCCTGGGCTCCGGCCCGTCCGACCCGCAGCGTGCCGCGTAGCCCTAACCAAGATCATCAAGGAGGTTCATCCAATGCGAATCGCAGTCCCGAAGGAGATCCTGAACGCAGAGAAGCGTGTCGCAGCCATCCCCGAGACGGTCGAGAAGCTGCGCAGCAAGGGGTTTGACGTCGCCGTTGAGAGCGGCGCCGGCGCGGGCATCTTCATCGACGATTCCGAGTACGAGAAGGCAGGGGCCACGATCGTCAAGGACGTCGAGCAGCTGTTCGCCGGAGCCGACATCATCCTCAAGGTCAAGCAGCCGATATTCAACGAGGAGAAGAAGAAGCACGAGGTGGAGATGATGCCCGAGGGCTCGACCCTCGTCACCTTCCTCCATCCGGCCGCGCCCGACAGCCACGACATCGTGCGCAAGCTCCGCGACCGCAAGGTCACGGCGTTCACGATGGACGGCATCCCGAGGATTTCCCGCGCCCAGCGCATGGACGCGCTGACGTCGATGAGCACGGTCACCGGCTACCGCGCCGTCCTCGACGCCGCCCAGCACCTGCCCCGATTCCTGCCGATGATCGGCACCGCGATCGGCCCGATCAAACCGGCGAACGTGCTGGTGGTCGGCGCCGGCGTCGTGGGTCTGCAGGCGATCGCCACCGCCAAGCGCCTCGGCGGGATCGTCAAGGCGTGGGACATCCGCGAGGCCGCCCGCGTCGAGGCCGGAAGCCTGGGCGCGAAGGTCGTGGGCTTCGACGTGCCGAAGGAGCTGGCGATCGCCGAGGGCGGTTACGCCAGGCTCCTCCCCGAGGACTGGCTCAAGAAGGAGCAGGAGGCGATCGCCGACGTAATCGCCGGGTCGGACATCGTCGTGCTGTCGGCCCTCGTGCCTGGCTCGCTGGCTCCGGTGATCGTGACCGAGCAGCACGTCGCGCGGATGAAGCCGGGATCGGTGATCGTCGACGTCTCCATCGATCAGGGCGGCAACTGCGCGCTGACCAGGCCCAGCCAGGAGGTGATGTTCAACAACGTCCGCATCTGCGGGCTCCAGAACATCCCCGGCCGCATGGCCATGCACTCCGCCTGGCTGTACGCGCACAACATGTTCCACTACATCGACAACCTCTTCAAGCAGGTCCCGGGCACGCCGGACCTCGACGACGAGATCGCGCGCGCGTCGCTCGTGACCAAGGAGGGCCGGATCGTCTTCGGGCCCGCCCTGGAAGCGATGGGCGAGCGCTGACCTCGTGACGTGAACGAACTGGAGGATTGGTCATGGCCGACCTGGCACTCATGCTGCTCGTTTTCGGACTGTCGTTCGGTGTGGGCTACGCACTGATCTCGCGGGTTCCGCCGTTGCTCCACACGCCGCTGATGTCGATGACCAACGCCATCTCGGCCGTGACCATCCTCGGCGCCATCCTGCTGTTCGCCGCTCCGATGAGCGCCGGCGACAAGGTGATCGGCGCGGTCGCGCTCGTCACCGCTGCATTCAACCTGGTCGGTGGGTTCGTGATCACCGACCGTATGACGAGCTTGTTCAAGACCCATCAGGAACCTGCAAGGGACAGTGGAGTCGCCGCCGAATGACGCGGTCAAACCCGAGGGCTCTCGCCCTCGCCGTCGAGCGCGCCCATGCATCACGTGGGCTCGCATGGAGCTGAACATGACTGGCTCAATCTCTCTCGTCATCGACCTCTCGATCATCCTGCTGCTGGTGGTCGGCATCGCCCAGTTCCGCACGCCTCGCGGCGCCCGGCTCGGCAACGCCACCGCGGCCACTGCCCTGCTGCTCGCGATCGCGCTCGTGCTGTATCGCAACCACATCGGGGATCCGGCGCTGCTCGTGATGGCGTTGCTGGTCGGCGGCATCATCGGGACCATCATCGCCATGCGCATCACCATGATTCAGATCCCCGCCATGGTGGCGTTCCAGCACGGCGCGGGCGGAGTGGCGGCGTGCGCCATCGCCTTCGTCGAGCTCACCCGTGCCGGCATGCCGGCGCATGTGGTCGGAGTGGTGTCAGGGTTCCTGGGACTGGCGATCGGTGCGGCGACCTTCAGCGGCAGCATGCTGGCCAGCGGCAAGCTGGCAGGCAAGCTGAGACAGACGCCGACCGTGCTCCCGGGGCACAACCTGCTGCTGCTCGGGCTCGTAGTCGCGATCGCGGTGCTGTGCGTCGCCTCCGTCAGCGCGGACGGGCTGGCGCTGCCGCTGCTGCTGGCGGGCGCGCTGGTCGCGTCGGTGCTCCTCGGCTACGTGTTCGCCATCCGGATCGGCGGCGCTGACATGCCGGTCCTGATCTCGTTCCTGAACGCCACCGCAGGCCTGGCGGCGGCGTTCTGCGGCATCGTCATCCAGAACCGGCTGCTGATCGCCTGCGGCGCCACGGTGGCCGCGTCCGGCTCCATCCTCACCGCGGTGATGTGCAAGGCGATGAATCGGAGCTTCATCAAGGTGCTCGGACAAAGCAAGCCGGCCGCGCCTGCAGCGGCCGAGGCGGCGCCATCGTTGACGGTTGCCGCGCCGACGCGGATCGAGAGGAGCTTCTCGGAGGCGATGGCCGTGGCCAAGGACCTGCTCGAGGAAGCAGAAAGCGTCGTCATCATCCCGGGCTACGGCATGGCCCTGGCGAGCGCCCAGTTCGAGGTCGCCTCGCTCGCGAAGCGGCTGGGGGAGATGGGCAAGACCGTGAGCTTCGCCATCCACCCGGTCGCGGGACGAATGCCCGGGCACATGAACGTCCTTCTCGCCGAGGCCGATGTGGACTACGATCAGCTCCTGGAGATGGACGACGTGAACCGCCTGTTTGCGGCGACCGACGTCGCCATCGTCGTCGGCGCCTGTGACGTGGTCAACCCGGCGGCGATCAGGGTTGCGGACACGCCGATCTCCGGGATGCCGATCCTGAATGCACACGAGGCCCGCAATGTCCTCGTCTGCAACCTCGACGAGCGCCCGGGCTACTCGGGAGTGCCGAATTCCCTCTATGATGAGCCGTCCACTCTGCTGCTCTTCGGTGACGCGAAGGCCACCGTGACCGAGCTGCTCGAGAGCGTGCAGGAAATCGATGTCCTGGCGAGGGAAAAGGCGTCATGATCTCTACCAAATGCCTGAGTGAGAGACTGCTCCGCGCCGAGTACGCGGTGCGCGGGCCGATCGTCCAGCGGGCGCAGGAGCTGGAGGCCCAGGGCCGGCAGGTGATCTACTGCAACATCGGCAACCCCCAGGCACTCAAGCAGCGGCCGCTGACGTACATTCGCCAGCTTCTCTGCCTGCTCGAGTACCCCGAGCTGCTCGATGACGGCGCCGTTCTTTCCCGGTTCCCGCGGGACATCGTCGACAGGGCGCGATTCGTGCTTGGCAGGCATGGCCATGGCTTGGGGGCCTACACGCAGAGCGCCGGCATCCCCTTCATCCGCCAGGCCGTCGCCGACTTCATCTCTCGCCGCGACGGCATCCCCGCGGACCCGGCACGCGTCATCCTGACGGACGGCGCGAGCAAGGGCGCGCAGGCCGTCCTCACGGCGCTCATCAGGACCGCCGACGACGGCTTCATGATCCCGATCCCGCAGTACCCGCTCTACAGCGCCAGCCTCACGCTCCTCGGCGGCCGGGCGATCGGCTACTTTCTGGACGAGCGAAACCGCTGGCAGCTCAGCGAGGAGATCCTCACCGAGAGCCTCGCTCGCGCCCGCCGGAGCGGGACCAACGCCGTCGGCATCGTGGTGATCAACCCGGGCAATCCGACCGGTGCGGTGCTGACGCGCGAGAACATCGAGATGATCATCGGGTTTGCCCGGCGCCACGGGCTGGCCGTGATCGCCGACGAGGTCTACCAGGAGAACGTGTACGCCTCGGGCTGCGCCTTCCACTCGTTTGCCAAGGTGCTCCACTCCCTGGGCGACACCACGACCCCGCTCTTCAGCCTCCACTCGGTGTCCAAGGGCTTCCTCGGCGAGTGCGGGCACAGGGGAGGGTACCTCGAGCTGAGAAACGTCCCGGACGACGTGCTCGGGGAGTTCATCAAGCTGCAGTCGATCAACCTCTGTGCGAACGTGCCGGGGCAGATCGCCACCTACCTGATGGTCGCGCCGCCGGCGCCCGGGGAGGAGAGCCACGCGACCTACGTTCGGGAACGGGACGCGATCCTCGACGACCTGAGGACGAAGGCGCGAATCCTCGGCGAGGGCATCAACAAGATCCCCGGAATGTCGGTGGACGTGCCGCAGGGTGCGATGTATGCCTTCGTCCGCTTCGAGCTGCCGGAAGAGCCGGGAGTGGATCTCGGCGCGATGTCCGACTCGGAGCGCGAACGGTACGCGGCGGGACGTGACGCTGCATACTGCCTGGCCCTGCTCGAGGAGACGGGCATCTGCGTCGTGCCGGGCTCCGGCTTCGGCCAGCTCCCGGGAACGCTGCACCTCCGAACCACGTTCCTGCCTCCGCGCGACGAGATCCAGGAGATGGTCGCCCGGCTCGGGAGCTTCCACGCCCGGTACACGCGCCGGATCAAGGAGAGGTCCGCGTGAGTCCGATCGAAGGGTGGCCTCTGGGCGGAGGGTGAAGACGGGCCCACGCGGGCGCGGATCGGGCGGACCCCGGCCCGGCTCGCGCCCGCAGCGGGCATGGCGGTGGCCGCACTCGACCGGGGGCTCGATCTGGCGGCGCGGAGCGGTGTCCGCCCCGAGCGCACGGGCGCCGCACTGAGGGTCGGGCTCGACGAGCCGCGGCCTCGCGTCGATCAGGCTGCACCGAGGACCGCTGTGACCGGTCAGAGGTGGTAGTCGCCCGCGGCTTCCGGTTGGTACTGGATCTCGGTGACGGCGATCTTCAGCATCAGGCCGTCGTGGGGCCGGGGCCAGTCGATCACCTGGCCGACCGCCAGCCCCAGCACCGCACAGCCGACCGGGGCCAGCACCGACTCCCGCGCGGCGCGAAAGTCCGAGTCGCCCGGGTAGACAAGGGTGACCACCCGCTCGACCCCGGTCGTCTCCACGAAGTAGCCGAGGCGCGAGTTCATGGTCACCACGTCGGCGGGGATCTCCTCCGGCGGGACGACGCGGGCCCTCGCGAGCTCGGCCTCGAGGAGCTTCACCGCCTCCTGATCGCGCCCATCCGAGTGGCGGTCGAGCATCTCCCGCAGGCGTTCAGCGTCCGCGCTCGTGACGATGATTTCGGGTTTCTTCACGTCCCCCTCCGTTTCTCGGTCGCGGCGTGCCTCCGATTGCGAGTGCGTCCGGCGTCACGCGCGCCTGCTCGGCTCCACACCGTTGCGTTCCAGGCGGGGCCGCCGCACCGCTGCGCCCGCCTGTACGCGACCGGACCGCTCCTGTGACGCGAGCCTTCTGCGCGCTCGCTCCGCTGCGGTGGTCCGGCTGGAGGCCCGGCTGCCGGTGCGCCTCCACGGGTTCTGAACGGCTCCCGTCAGGGCTCGCGGAGAGACTCCAGAGCCTTGGTGATATCGCTCGGCTTCAGGTAGATGATGTAGCTGAAGCCGCCCTGCCGATCGGTCATCGCGTGCGCCGAGAAGACGTTGATCTTCCCCGCCGCGAGCTTGGCCAGCACCTCGGCAAACGCACCGACCTGGTCGTCCCCGTGGACGAGGATCGCGGGATGCGGTCCGTCGAGCGTCAGCCGCTCGCGCTTCGCCGCGGCGACCAGCCGCGCGGCGTCGGTGGGGAAGAGGGTCAGCTGGGTCTTGCACGGGCCGAACGGCACCGCTGTCACCGCCGTCAGGTCAACGTCGCGGGCGGCGAGCCGGGACAGCAGGCGAAAGCCCTCGCCCACCGTGTCGTCGATGCTGGTGTAGAAGTAGCTGATCTTGCGGTACATGCACGTCCTCCGCGGACATCGGATCGCCGGTGGGTTGGCGGTCGCCCGCCGCGCGGGCCGCGACCCGCACCGCGCCTCCGGTCTCCCGCGGGCGATGGGCCGGGCCCCGTCCTGCTCCGGTCGGCGCTCCGGCGCCGTCGCTCATATTCAGTATACCTGCCGTCCCGCTGCTCGAGAATCGGGCGCGGCCAGATTCTGGGCGGGGATCCGCCGGAGAGCCGTGATCTGGGTCCGCGAAAGGCCTTCAGGGATCGCCTTAGGGCGATCGAGGCGGCGCCGGCCACGCGCTCCGGCGGGCGATCCTTCCCGGCCAGAGGGATGGAGCACCGGTCGCGCCGGCGGCGGACACGCCTCGACGTGGCTCGATGTAGCGCCCTACTTGACGCTGCCCGAAGGCGCCTCCAGGGACGTGATGCCCTCGCGGATCGCGAACTTGGTGAGCTCGGCGACGCTCTGCAGGTCGAGCTTGAGCTTGATGTTCTTGCGGTGGGTTTCCACCGTCTTGCGGCTCACGTGCAGGCGCGCCGCGATGTCCGTGGTCGAGTGCCCCTCGGCGATCAGCTGCAGGACCTCGCGCTCCCTCTCCGACAGCCTGGCCAGCGCAGATTCCGGGGCCGGGACGATCCTCTGCACGTAGTCGTCGACGACGACGCCGACGATCTCCGGGCTGAGGTAGCGGCCGCCTTTCATCACCACCGCCACGGCCTCGGCGAGCTCCGCGAAGGCACTGTCCTTGAGCACGTAGCCGGACGCGCCCGCTGCCAGCATGCCCGCGACGTACTGGCGGTCGGCGTGCATCGAGACGGCGAGCACCTTGACGCGGGGCAGCTCCGCGCGGATCTGGCGAGTCGCCTCCATCCCATTGAGCTCGGGCATGCCGATGTCCATGACGACGACGTCCGGCGCCAGCTCGCGAGCGAGGCGCACGGCCGCGCGACCGTTGTCGGTCTCCCCGACGATCTTGATCCCCGGCTTCTGCTCGAACAGGGTCCGCAGCCCATCGCGGAAGAGCTTGTGGTCGTCAGCGAGCAGGATTCTCACCGGTGGCCCCCTTTCCGTTCTCCTCGGCGGAGCTCGCGGCGGGCACGAAGAGCCTGATCCGCGTGCCTGCGTCTTTTCCAGACTCGACCTGCATGCGTCCACCCACATGGCCGATGCGCTCGCGAATGCTGAAGAGCCCGTAGCCGCTGGCAGCGGATGGGTACCGCGTGCAGGCGTCCGGTTCGAAACCGACGCCGTCATCCTCGACCGTGACCGAAACCCCGCCGGCGTCGTCGCGCAGACTGACGGTCGCCCGGGTGGCGCATGCGTGCTTCACCGTGTTGGTCAGCAGCTCCTGGATGGCGCGAAACAGCATCACGCGCAGCCCCTCGGTCAGGTCCCTGACCTTCTCGTCACAGCACACGTCCACCTGCAGCCCGTACTGCCGCTTCACGCTCTCGCCCAACCAGATGATCGCCTGCTGCAGGCCGAGCTCGTACAGGATCGGTGGGCTGATCTCGAAGGTCAGCGAGCGCGTGTCCTGGACAATCTCCTTGATCAGCATGGAGATGTCCTCGAGCCTCGGGTGGTGCTCGGCCGGGAGCAGGCTCTTCAGGGTCTCGATTTTCAGCTTGGCGACCGCCAGGCCCTGACCGATGCGGTCGTGGAGCAGGAGCGCCAGCCGGCGCCGCTCCCGCTCCTCGGCCAACGACAGCTCGGACGCCAGCGACCGCAGCTGCTCCTCGTTGGTGGAGAGCTGTGCCTGAGCTTCCTTGATGGCTACGATGTCTCCAATTCGATGGGCCACGATGTTCAGCAGGGCCTGCTCTTCCGGCAACAGCTCGGGGACGCTTCCGTCCGCCAGGGGCGCGGTGTAACCGATCAGCAGGGTCCCGACGGTCTCGCCCCCGACCGGGATGCCGGCCTCCTGAAACCACCTCGGCTCGCCGGCGCCGTGCGTCTGGTACTGCCGGTTCTTCAGCTTGATGCTGGCGCAGCCCAGCCCGGGGTGCTGGAGGGCGGACGGCAAGACGTTGACCATCTTCTGCAGGATGTCGTGGAGGTCGCTGTGGCTGCTCCTCACCATGCTCGACAGCGACTGGAGGCACTTCAGCTCCTTCACCCGCTCGGCCAGCGCGCGCGAGCGGGCGATCAGCAGGGCCTGGACCTCGCTGGTCGCCGCGCCCGCCTCCTGCCGCTTGTCATCCGGGACAGGCGCGCGGTGCTCGTCCCCCGGGGGCGGGGGCGCTCCGGGCCCCGTTCCCTCATGGTCGAGCCGCGTTGCGGGCGTTGCATTCGTCGTTGAATCCACTAGGGCTGTCATGGTCCATCCCTCGACAGGTGTTCCCGACCCGAGACTGAGAAACATCAACCTGCGCATGCCGCCGGGTGGAGGCCCCGCTCACCTTCGCGAGGCCAGCCCGGCACAAGGCGCTTGACCTAGCCGGCTCGATCTGGTCGGGCGGCCGAGGGCAGCCACGGGCCGACGCCTCCTCGCGAAGCAGGTGGGTTTCTCCGGCGTGGCGCCCCAGTGATCGGGCGATGACCGCCGTCGGCTGGCGGCGACGCGAAGAACGGCATCCGAGTCGATCGCAGCCGGCGCGGTCGCGCCGCCTGGAACCAGCCTCATCGTAGGGACCTTCCAGGCCAGCGTCAAGGTGGGCGCAGACGGCGCCCCGGTGGCGACGGCGCCCCCACGCCGCCACGACGGGGTGAGCACCGCGCGGTGCCGCTGACATCGGCGTCCGCTGGCCGCCTGCGGCCGGCCAGCGAGTCGTGTTAGAGTCGAGCTTCGGAGGCGGACGTCCCGTGCCCGATGGCCCCCGGTCTGCGGTTCACAAGGCAGCGGCGGTGAGCGAGAAGGCCCGCAGCGTCTTCTTCGTGCTGCTCGGCGTCACGGCGCTGGTCCTGAAGGGGTGGTTCGTTCTGCCCTCGGCCGGGATTGTCCACCGCTGGGGCGGGAATCTCGCAATCTCGTTCGCCTGCTACTTCCTGGCCACCATCGCAGCAGAGCGTTCGAGGCACCGCAAGGTCGTCGCAGCGGCGGGCGCCCTCCTGGCGGTGGAGGCGTTCGAGGCCACGAACGGCTTCGGGTTCATGTCGAACGTGTACGACCCGGTCGACTTCGCCGCGAACGCACTCGGTGTCGGCCTCGCCGTCTTGGTTGACGCTGCGACGGGGCGCTTCGCCGCACGGCGAGCACCGCAGCAAGGGCATGGGTCCAGCGCACCCGCGTCCTGACACCTCATCCTGCGGCGTGTGGCACCACGTATCTCACTCGTGCATTCTGGTCGGTGGCGCCGGTGCCACTTCGCAAGTCTGAAATACGTGGTACATCGGACTGGCTACGGCACCGTCGAGCTCCACGCCGAGGTCTCGCCGGACTCGAAGCCGTCGGCGAAGAGGCACCCCACGGTGCGCCAGACCTGAAACGGCGGAATCCAGAGGGGACCGCAGCTGTAGGTGCCGACGTAGAGCTGCTCCCCGAAGACCGCAGCCGACGCCGACGAGCAGTTCATGGGCTCGCCGAAGCCATCAACATTGGCCTGGTGCCAGTGCTCGCCGTCCGGGCTTCGCCAGACCTCGGTGCCGGTCAGGCTGTTGTAGGTCCCGGCGAAGAGCTCGCCTCGGAACTCCACCATCGACTCCATGCCCCAGTTGCGGTCGTCGCCGAAACCGTCGCCGACGACCTGCTCCCAGTCGGTGCCGTTGGTGGACCGCCAGAGGTCGCGGGAGCCGCCGTCGGCATAGAGCTGGCCGTCGAACGCCGTCATGGAGCGAATGAAGTACGACGACGAGCTGCCGAACCCGTCAGCGTTCACTTGGGTCCACGTGGTGCCGTCGGGCGTCCGCCACACCTCGGCTCCGTCGACGCTCTGCTTATACGTGCCGGCATAGAGATGACCGCCGAACACCGCCATCGCGAACACGCCGCTGTTGCTGGGATCGCCGAAGCCGTCGCTGTTCGCCTGCTCCCAGGTCGTGCCGTCGCCGCTCCTCCAGACTTCGCCCCCGGTCGGCGGGTTGAAGGTGCTCACGTACAGGTCGCCGCCGAACACGGCCAACGCTCCGCAGCCGATGTTCGCGGAGTCGCCGAAACCGTCGTCGTTCACCTGTTCCCAGGACTCGCCGTCGGCGGTCCGCCAGATCTCGACGCCGGTGGTGACCATCCCCAAGTAGGTGGCCGCATACAGCTGGCCGTCAGAGACGGCCATCGCGGAGACCTCGTGGTTCGCGGAGTCGCCGAACCCGCCGCTGACCACCTGGACCCAGTTCAACCCGTCCGGGCTGCGCCAGATCTCGGCGTCGTCCTCATAGTTGCTGGTGCCGACGTAGAGCTGCTGCTCGAACACGACCATCGCGCCGGCCGAGTGGTTGTCGGGCTCGCCGAAGCCATCGCCGACAACCAGCTGCCACTGCGCGTGGGCGGACGTGGGATGAAGACACCCGAGCACCGCCAACCAGATTGGGAACGTCATCGCGTGGGCCATGCGCCGCCGACGCTTCATGTGCCGCCCCCTGCTGCGGATTTCCACGATGTCCCTAACGTGGGTCCCGGCAACGACTTTGTCAACGGGAAGGTGGGTGCGCGGCATCCCTATCCGCCACTGCGTGGCGCTCGGAGTCGACCCGTGCCCCGTGTCGTCGCCCGACGTGGGCTGCCCGGTCAGGGCTCCATGGCGAGCTGGACCTTGATGGCGCGGGCGACCTGCTGGAGGTCCGAGTTGGAGAGCTCCCCGAGCCGCCCCGCGAGCCGGCGGCTCCATCCCCTGTTGATCATGAGGACCGCTCGGACGTCGAGTGTCGAACCGGGCTCGCGGTTCCGGTTCGAGGGCCAGCACCGGTCCAGGCTTTCCCTTGCGCGCCATCCTCCCCGCTACGGCACCGTCAAAGACCACCACGAGGTGTCGCCGGACTCGAAGTCGTCAATGAAGATGGGGACGAAGAGAACGGAGCTGAGGAGCTCGAACGACATGTCCCGGTAGTCCGCGTCGACCACCGTGAGCAGGCAGCTGCTCCAGCTCGTGCAACCGGTGCCGAAGGCGTCGCCGGGGTTGATCCAGCGCGCGATGTTGCCGTGGGTCACGGTCTCGGCGCTGACCCACCACTGGCCGCTCGACCCGTAGTCCATGCGCGCCGCCACCGACACCCAGTAGGTGTCGGGCACATAAAGAAAGCACGTCAACGGCAGCTCGGACACGATGTCGCCGCTGACGTCGGACACGATCGCGGCAGTGCCGCTGCACAGAGTCGTGCCCGGGAGGCCGCCCGCGTCGCTGAAAAAGCCGTAGACGATGCCGAGCGCCGGGCCGGCAAGGTTGTAGCTGCCTGGGGTGTGAATCTGCATGATCTGCCAGCCGTCGGGCCAGGTCACCTGGAAGTCGTCGCCGACCGAGCAGTCGTAGGCGTCGTAGGCTGCCTCGAAGTCCTGCGCCGGCGCACCGCCGCCCGACGGATTCGAGATCTGGCTGTGATATGCATACTGCTCCTGCGACCATGGCGCCGCCGGCCCGTCACGGGGATCCGCGATTGTGACGTTTGACGCGTGTCCGACAGCCCCCGAAACGCTTTGGGCGAGCGCGGGCGTTGCGGCCATACCCACAGCGATCGCCACGAGCGCCACGAACCGACGCATGAGCTGCTGGCTCGCCATCGTATCCTCGGTGTCCGAAGGCCTGTCAGCCTGTGCTCAATGTCGGTCGCGAAGACCCGCACGTCAACAGGAACGTCCGCGGGAACATCCTCCGAGGATGCGTCGGCTTCCCACCGAGATTGGCGCCCTCGCCGTGGCGGGCGGACGCTCCGTTGCCGGTGAGAGCCGGGGTCGAATCCGCGTTTGGCGAGGTCGATGCCGACGAGCACTCCCACCATGCCAGTTGCGAGGGTGCGGGCGAAGGCGGCGGCGTAGAGGATCCGCCGGTCACGCATCGGATCGCGCAGTCCGCGAGCGACCCGCGAGGAGCCCCTCGCCGCTCCCGAGTCGCGGCGTCGCGCGGTGAGCTCGGCGCGCAGGCCGGCGAGTCCGCACTGGTCGACCAGCTCAGCCTGCTCGGCGAGATTTTCGCCTGTGGTTGCCTTGCAGCTCGCGTGGTTTACGGTGAAGTCCGGGGTGAACGTGATGTCCATGGTGATTCCCCGATGTGAAATTGCGGTCGAGATGGACGAGTTATCCGGCCGGTTGGACGGTTCACCGGATTCCCGGTGAGAAGGAGGGGCGTGATGAGGTCCAGGCAGTGGGTCGTACCATTCATGCTCGGGTTGTTGGTGAGCGGCATGGTTGCGCCGCTCGGCGCGGCGCAGCCTGACGCCCTCAGGCCCAACATCGTCTACATCCTGGCCGATGACCTCGGGTGGAAGGACGTGGGCTTCCACGGCTCGGACATCGCGACGCCGAGTCTCGACACGCTCGCGAACAGCGGCGCGCGGCTCGAGCAGTTCTACGCCCAGCCGATGTGCACGCCGTCGCGGGCGGCGCTGATGACCGGCCGCTATCCCTTCCGCTACGGCCTGCAGACGGCGGTGATCCCGTCCGCCAGCGAGTACGGCCTCGCCACAGACGAGCGGCTGCTGCCCCAGGCGCTCAAGGAGGCGGGCTACTCAACCGCCATCGTCGGCAAGTGGCACCTCGGCCACGGCGACCGCAAGTACTGGCCCCGCCAGCGCGGCTTCGACCTGCAGTACGGTCCGGTACTCGGTGAGATCGACTACTTCACCCACTCGGCCCACGGGACGGTGGACTGGTACCGGGACAACGAGCTCGTCGAGGAGGAGGGCTACGTCACCACGCTGCTCGGCGACGAGGCGGTGCGGGTGATCGCCGGACACGATCCGGGCACGCCGCTCTTCCTCTACCTCGCCTTCACCGCGCCCCACGCGCCGTACCAGGCGCCGCAGTCGTACCTCGACAGGTATGCCCACATCGCCGACCCGAGCCGTCGCGCCTACGCCGCGATGATCACGGCCATGGACGAGCAGATCGGCCGGGTGTTGGAGGCGCTCGAGAGGCGAAGCATGCGCGACAGGACGCTGATCGTCTTCTCGAGCGACAACGGCGGCCCGCGATCCGCCCAGTTCACCGGCGAGATCGACATGTCCGCAAGCTTGATACCGTCGGACAACGGGCCCTGGCGCGACGGCAAGGGCACCCTCTATGAGGGCGGCACGCGGGTGGTGGCGCTCGCCAACTGGCCTGGACACATCGAGGCGGGCTCGGTCGTGAAGGAGCCGGTCCACATCGTCGACATGTGCCCGACGCTCGCCGGCCTCGCCGGCGCGACGCTCGCCGCGAGCAAGCCGCTCGACGGCAGGGACGTCTGGCCGACGATCGCAGAGGGCAGGCCCTCGCCCCGGAGCGAGATCGTCTACAACGTCGGGCCGTTCTTCGCGGCCGTGCGCCAGGGCGACTGGAAGCTGGTCTGGAAGACGACGCTTCCGTCCAGCCTGGAGCTCTTCGACATCGCCCGCGACCCGTCGGAGACGACCAACCTCGCCGCGGAGCAGCCGCAGAAGGTCGCCGATCTGCAGCGGCGGATCGAGGAGCTGGCGCGGGAGAGCGCCGAGCCGCTCTTCCTGGTGGACGCCCTCGGGGCGACCAAGCACGTCCTGTTCGGCTCGGTCGCCACGCCCGACGAAGAGGAGAACCTCGTCCAGCAGCCATGATTGCCTCGTGGGTACCACGTATCTCACAGCTTTGTCCTGGCTGCTTCTGGCGTTCGTGCTGTGCACCTCCGCGATACGCGGTGCCTGAGCATCACCGGCGGCGCCGCCGCGTCCCGAGCTGAGGCGTCGCCGGATCCGGAGCAGTCGGCGAACGACGGCGCGGCATGGAATCGCCTCGCTCGTTGACCCGCCGGGGTCGCCGGCAGCCGCCTGGTGACGGTTCCAGTGCGAGCCGGACCTTGATGGCGCGGGCGACCTGCTCGAGGGCGGAGTGGGGCAGCTCCTTGAGTCGGACCGTGAGCCGGCCCGTGCCGACCGCCGAGGTGCGGTCGGACGTCGCCTTTCGCCGTCTGCCCCCGATGTCAACCGAGGCGACGCCCGGGTGCGGCTGCGCGACGTTGGCTCTCGAGCCTGGTCAGCTCGCGCGCCGCCTCGAGCACGAACCGGATGGCCTGCCCGAGGCTGTCGGGAGCGTCCTCCTCGGTGGCGCCGTGGTCGTGGGCACCGGGGCGCGTCTCGACGAGGCCGATCCACCCGCCGGCGACCTGCCGGAAGACCCCGGTGAAGTGCGAGTCCGCGACGTAGCGCTCGCTGGGCACTGACGACCCCCACCGAAGGGCTGCCGAGCTCCCACGCCCGACATTGACCCATGCCGACCACAAGGAGACCTGCGACCTGGCGCGTCAAGCCAGGGTTTCAAGGGACCGCTTGCGATGCGACCTCACAGTGACCTGTTCGCCTCGAGCGCGGACCTCGACGTGGACAGCCGCCGGTTTGGGGACGTGCACCACCCCCACGTCATTTCTGCCAGAAGGCGTCGAGGCGCTCACTACCACGCCGGGAGGGGCGCGACGCATCGCGCCCCTCCCATCGTCTTCATTCCAGGTGCCTGCCCAGACCCAGGGGGCCCGGACAGCCCGTTGTCGTCAGGCTCGACCGGTCATGGCGCCATCAGGTTGGCGGCGAGCAGGTCGAGGTACTCGCGGAGCTGGATCTGGGCCGTGCACTCGAGGACCCAGTCGTTGGTGTCAGGGCTCGCGCCGCAGCCGTCGATGCGCATCCGGAGGTTGGACAGCTGCTGCAGCGCGTTCGCCATCTGCCCAGCCGCGATCCGCCCCTCGATGGCCTCGAGCCGGGCGAGGACCGCCGTGCGCGTCCCCGGCCCCGTGCTTTGGAAGACCTCCGCCGGCAGTGAGTTGACGTAGTTCTGGATGAAGTCCGGGTCCTGCCCGTCGAGGATGCCGTCGTCGTCGGTGTCGGGGTCGAGCGGGTCCATCCCCGTCGCAACCTCCACTCCGTCCATGAGCCCGTCGTCGTCGGTGTCCGGGTCGAGGGGATCGGTGCCGTACACGTGGACCTCGTCCCCGTCGCTGAGGCCGTCGTCATCGGTATCGGCATCGAGCGGATCGGTGCCGTAGACGTTGACCTCATCGCCGTCGTCGAGGCCGTCGTCATCGGTGTCCGGGTCCAGCGGGTCGGTGCCGTGAACGTTGACCTCGTCGTCATCGAGCAGGCCGTCGCCGTCGCTGTCCACCGGGAACTCCTCGAGGTACACGTTGAGCTCCCACTCGTACCAGTTGTCGAACTCGTAAGAGTAGGGCAGGTCGTCGAGCTCGGCGACGAGGGCGTCGTGCTCGGGCCCGTCACATGGCATGTCGTCCAGGCGGAAGGGGAATCCGGCATGGATGATCACGTCGCATCGCAGGAGGCACGGCACGACTCCCGCTCCAACGCCGTAGTCCCCGGTTGCCGGATCGCGCGTGAAGGTGACCTCCATGTCCTTGAAGGGGTCGTTGTTCGGGTCGCCCGGATCGATCGCCAGCCAGGAGATGCAGAAGTCCGGGAACTCGCCCAGGCCGAAGTCAACGTGCTCCGAGAAGTTGTGGTGCGCGACGTGCTCGTCCAGGCAGTCCTGTTTCGGGTCCCAGGCCCCCTCGCCGACGCCGCCGTCGAAGCCGACGCCGCGGATCGTGAACGGCGCGCCGTCCTCGACGTAGAAATCGAAGTACGCGTCGGTCAGCGGAACCTCCTCGGGAGCAGTGACGCTTTGCATGAGGGTCCCGCCGCTCGAGTTCAGCGCGTGGCCCGAAAGGCGCAGCCACTCGTCGGGGCTGCGGTCCAGTCCAACGAAGAAGAACGACATCTCACCCGAGTTGGTGCTCCCGATGCCGTCGTCGTCCTTGTCGGTGTTGAACTGGGCGCTCTCGAGCGTCAGGCGGAAGTGACGCAGACGTCGCGCTGGCGGCGCGGCCCAGCCGGCCATGATCCTGCGTGCGTAGATGTCCGTGCGCTGGACGCCGGTCCCAGCGAGTGGGATTGAAACCTGGAGCTTCTTCGGTCCGAAGGCGGCGTCGGCGCACGGGTCGACGCTGGGGTCGCCGACGGCGACATCGACGATCTGCGGATCGATGTTGCCGATCGTGTTGCCGGGCCCTTCCTCGAACCACCAGACCGGGACCGCGCCCGCAGAGGGGGCCGGCGGCAGGCAGACCTCGAAGTCGAAGTTCTCGTCGATCGGCACGCCGACGTGGTCGTTGACGACGTCGTGGCAAGGGTAATCGATGCCCCAGGAGCCGGAGCTGTCGCAGCCCGGGGGAGTCTCGCCTGGGTTGCCGAAGAACAACGAGCAGCCTTCCGGGTACGGGATGTTGAGGTTGAGGATGTCGTTGAAGTCACTGAGCGCCGGCACGCACTCGGTCAGCTCCTCGTCGCTCAGCTCCGACGATCCCGGGCAGGTCCGGTTGTCCAGCAGGACCCTCCCTCCGCAAGCGAGGATGTCGGTGATCACTCCGCCCTGACCGTGGATGTGGAGGTCGGTCGCGGTGACCGGGATCGGCGCGGCCCCCCCCGGCGGCGTGGCCACCTGCTGGCGCATCGAGGCGATGGCGCGGATCGGGTGGATCTCCGCCTTGGTTGCCTGCCGCTGTTCGAAAAGGACATCGCAGTCGGCGGGATAGGTCAGGAAGCCACCGGACTGTGCAACGAAGTCAAAACAGGTCTGTAACTCCTCAGGCGTTAGGGGGAGCTTCTTGGGGTGGCCGCAGTCGAAGATCCAGGAGCCGTTCACCCACACCCGGTCTCCGACGTTCGGCCAGGCCCACTTGGGGAAGAAGTGAGCCGAACCGTCGCCGGTGTACTCGTTGGCCAGGATGCCCGCCTCCCACTCGACATGCAGGGTGTCGGGGGAGTACGCGGGGTTGGGAAAGACCTCGTCGATGGTCGGCCCCTCGCCGTTGCTGCTCGAGTTGCCGTTCGACAGCAGGGGCAGGCTCGGGGAGTTCAGGTAGATGGGGTCGGGACGGAAGTCGATCGTTACGTCGTGGGAGTCGTGGACGTCCGGGTAGTCCTCCCAGGCGAAGTAGGTCTCGACGACGGTGCCCGATGCCGAACGGAACTCGGGCAGCGAGCTGTCGCTCTGGTTGACCAGCACCCAGGCGGGGTCCGGGATGTCGCGGTCGGCGAAGAGGCCGCCGATCAGGGGGAGGAAATCGAGGCCGGACAGTGCAGAGTCGAGCATGAAGTCATCGCACCGGTTGTCGGATCCGTCGATGAGGTTGCCGTCGAGCTCGATCGACAGGGCCGGCGCGACGGCCCCGATCATCACCAGCGAGCAGAGGGCAACGACGCAGTAACGCAGCGGGTTCCTCGGGTTCACGGATGCTCCTTTCGTCCCTGCCAACTCTCGTGGCAGGCGGGCTCGGGTTGGGCCAGGGATTGAATGAATCACGCATCAAATTGATACGCAGTATCGGATTCGAGTCGCGTTCCTGCTACCCCCAAATGGGGGCAGCCGGAAGATCGATCGGGGCCGAAACTAGACAGGAAGGCGAAGCCTGCACTTGCCCAGCGCGGCGCGCCGACAGGCGATGGAGTCGACCGATGAAGCGGACCCTGCAGATGGTGGTGTTGATCGGAGCGGGCGCGCGGCTCGTCGCGGCGGGCGCCGGCGAGAGCCGTGCGCTGCTGGTGTACGGCTCGGACGTGCTCGGCGTGCCGGGCGCGGCGGTGACCCTGAGCGTCGGCGTCGAAGAGGCGCCGGACGGGGCGGGCTTCGGCCGGCCCGTGGCGGGTGAAGCCGTGGAGTTCCTCCTGTATGCGGTCGGTGGGCAAAGGTTGGCTGATCCCGCGCCCATCGGGACGGCGGAGACCGACGGCGAGGGGCGCGCGACCCTTGGGTGGAGCCCGAAGGCGTGGTCGGGACCTGCCGGAACCGGCAGCTTCGAGGTTGGAGCCCGGCTGGCGCGGGTCTCCGTCGTTCAGGCTCGGATGGAGGTGGTGGTGCCTCCGGCCGAGCGGCCTCTGCTGCTGGTCAAGCTCGACGTCACCCGTTCGGTCCAGTCGGATGCGCCGGGCTCCGCAGTCAAGAGCGTCGAGGGCTCCGGCTCGACCGTGCTCTTGGAACTCGCGGAGCGGAACCAGTTGGTGTATCTGTCCGAGGTCGAGGGGAGAGCGGCGGCCGAGTTCAAGGCCTGGATGAAGCGGCGCGGCCTGCCCCCCGGGCCGGTTCTCCTGCTCGCGGACGACGCGGCCTCGCTCAGTCCGGAGGAGCGCCATGCGAAGCGGGTGCGGGAGCTGGTCCAGGCGAACCCGCGGATCGCGATCGGCCTCGGCGCCACAGCGGCCGACGCTCGAGCGTTCGTGGCCAGCGGCCTCGCCGCGGTCATCGTGCCGGCGGACCTGGATGCCGTCGGCGAGCTGCCGGACGGCGCGTTCGCGACCTCGAGCTGGGCGAGCGCTTACGCTGCGCTGCGCCAGTGCGAGATGAGCGGCGAGCTGCTGCGCAACCTCGGCCGCGGAGGCGAGGAGGCGCGCGAGGCGCAGCGCCGGCTCGAGCGACTGGGTCGAGCGGGGGCGGCCTGTGTCGACCGGCTGCGGGAGGATCCCGAGTTCCGCTCGGCTGCCATCTACGTCAGCGGCATGCTGCGGGGGGGCGACGGCCTCTGGGCCGCGGTCGACGTGAGCTCGTCCGACGCAGTGAGGGACTCGCTCCTGGCGGCGTGGCGATTCGGCGATCCGAGCGTGATCGAACAGCTGTACGACGAACCCCCGGTGGGCGAGGCGGACCCAGTCCCCGCATTTGACCGGTGGGAATCCCTCGGCGAGCCGCGCGACCTCGGCGCCGCCGGCGTCGTGCACACGGTCCGGCTCACCGGCGAGGACGGGATGAGTGGGACCTACGAGATCACGTGCGTCCGACAGCCCGACGCGACGTGGCGAATCCGGGGCGTCGAGCCAGCGTCAGGCGTCACCTAAGTGCGGCGTCGCCTGACGGCGATCCGCCGGTCGATCGCTTCCGGTGCGACCTCGAGCGGACGGACGTCGTCGGCGACGGCCGCGAGCGGGACCAACCCCGAGAGGACCACTCGGACCAGGTCGGACTGGCGCTGAGCGCCGGTCTTGCGAAGGACCCGCTTCAGGTAGGAGCGGGCAGTGCCCTCGGTGATCTCGAGCCGGTCCGCCGCCTCGCGCAGCCGGCTGCCGGCCATCAGCCCCTCGGCGAGGCGTGCCTCGGCCGGTGTCAGCCGGTACAGGCGCCGCAACGCCTCGCCCGGCGTCCTCACCACCTGCGCCGGATCGCACACGAAGACCACCGCCATCAGCCGGTTGAGGATGCCGTTGGGAGCGCCGTTTCGAGCCGGCAGCGGGGCGACGAGCACCGAGTACGGGTCGGCGGCGGTGCGCCGGGGCACCATCGTGACGCCGCCGAACCGCCCATCGCCATCGCCGCTCGCCGCCCGCCGCAGCAGCTCTCGCAGCTCGCGATTGGCAGCCGGGCGCTCCGCCATCAGCTGTCGCCGGTGCGTGAACAGACCGTCCGCTCGTCGCAGGATCCCCTCCGCCGTGCGATTGCACCACACGATGACGCCGTCGCCTTCAGTCAAGATCACCCCGGTCGGCCAGCGGTCGTGGATGCTCTTGAGCGCCTCGACGTGCGCGTGCATCTCGGCCATCCGGCTGTGGACGAGGGCCGCGTGCGCGAGGTGCGGGAACAGCAGGCCGAGCGTGGTGGCGTCGCGGGGGTCGAATGGGCCCCGGTCAGCGGAGCGGTGGAAGCCGACGATCGCCGCCACACCCTCGTCCTCCAGGGTGCGCCCGCCGACGAAGTGGCACATCCCCAGCGGGCTCAGGAAGCCGGTGAAGAACTCGCTGCGCTCGAAGCGCTCCCGGTCGACCAGTTGCTCGCCGACGAAGCACAGCCCCGCTGGGGACTGCAGCACGGCCTCGGTCAGCCGGTCGATGCGGTGATAGTGCTCCCGGTACCCCCTGCACGCCGCGGAGTCGAACCCGTGGCATCCGATCACGTCGAGGCGCCCGGTCGACCGGTCGAGGAGGTGGAAGCTCCCGCTGCACGCCCCCACCAGCTCCGCAATCCACACGATGACGTCCGTCCATCCTTGCGGCTCGAGCCCGGCCTGGTGGATTGCCGCGATCAACTCCAGAATTTCGGCGGCCGGCACCACGACCTCACCTCCGAGTGGAAGGTCTGACGGCCCCGAGAGGGTCCCGAAGCAGCCCCCCAGCACCCTCCCGACGACAGGTCACCAGGCGTGAGTCGGCGACGCGAGCGTGCGCCGTGAACACCACCGCACGCCCGAGTTGGCCTGGCTCGGGGCGTTCGATTTGCAAGATGCGTGCCGACTGTGAAGTGAGCTTGCCAGATTTGAGTAATCCTTTCCTTGATATGGTTTAGATCGTCCGTCAGGGCAAGGCACGCGGTTGCGGGCCGCGTCTCATGATACACTGAGAGACATATGAGACAGTTCGAGACATGGCAGCTGACAGCGGGTGCTGGGCTGGCCGCATGCCGGTCCGAGCCGCTCAGCGACTCGATGCGCCCCCGTCCACGGTCGGCCGCCGCACACGGTGACCATCAGCCGGCCCTTCGACCTGGCCACGGCGGAGGTGACCCAGTCCCAGTGGAACGAGCCGCGCGCGCGCCATGTTATGGCCCGTGACGACGGTGCCGCCATCGAGGCGGCGGAGGGCCCGATGATACGAGCAGCAGTCCTTGGATCGCTCCTGGTGCTGGCGGCGGCGCCGGTGCCGGCCGCCACCTTCACCGAGACCTTCGACGGGGGCAGCAACGCCGGCGGCTGGACCTTCGGCACCGGCAACGAGGTCCTCGAGCCGAGCGGGGGCAACCCGGGGGCCTACCTCCACGACTCGTTCGTGGACACCTTCGCCCCCCAGCCCCGGACCTCGCAGCCGTCGATCTTCACCGGCGACCTCCGGCGGCTCGGCGCGACGAGGATCGGCATCGACCTGATCACCCACTCGGTCGACTTCAGTGCCGACGGGCGGCCGCTGACCCTGATGCTGATCTCGGATCAGGGCACGCCCTCGAACTTCGACGACGACTGGGCCGCCTACCTGATGGGCCCGGCCAACGTTCCGCTGGCGGGCGAGGGCTGGATCTCCTACTCCTTCGACGTGCCTTCCCAGGAAACTGCGCTGCCGGCGGGCTGGGCCACCATTGCCTTCGGGGCGTCGAGCCCCCCCGAGCCGGACTGGAACCTCCTCATCACGAATGTCGCCGAGGTGCGCTTCTTCTACGGCGACCCGACCATGTTCTTCATCTTCCAGGGCTGGAACCTGGGCCTCGACAACCCGACCATCGAGTACGGGCTGTTCGACGACGGCTTCGAGTCCGGCGACACCTCCGCCTGGTCGGCAACGGTGCCGTGATCCGGCGGATGCGGCGCCACCGGCGACTGCGCGCCGTCGGCGGCAGCGTGTGACAGCTCCACGCGGCGAGGACTGGAGGAACCCAGAATGACTGCACTCAAGATCGTGGCAATCCTGTTGATCATCGGCGGAGTCATCGGGCTGGTGTACGGCGGGATCACCTACAAGACGACGACCCACGACGCCAACATCGGCCCGATCGAGCTGGCGGTCAAGGAGAAGGAGACGGTCCGGATCCCGGTGTGGGCCGGAGTCGGCGCGATCGTGGTCGGCGCAGCTCTGCTCCTCCTCCGCAGGAAGCGGTAGCGGCGAGCGACCCGGGCCCGGGCTCGGCTACTGCTTCTGCACCCAGGCGCCGTCAGGCTGCTGGATCCAGTCGCCGGGGCGGGCGTTGTCGCGCAGGGTCGAGGCGTAGGTCTCGCGGATCTTGGGCAGCTGCGACAGGTCGACGTTCTTGGCCGCTGCGATCTCGCGGAACAGCTGCTCGCGGTCGGCGTTCTCGTCCTTGACCAGGCGCTGGACGTCGGCCCGGTCCTTGAGCCCGGGAACCGCGTCCAGGCTGCGCACCTCGACCAGGGCCTCCTGGTTCTCGCCAATCACGCCGGCCGCCTTCCACCGGTTCAGGGCGGAGAGGCGCGCCGCGCGGGAGGCGATGATGGAGCGGATCGCCGGGTTGGAGATCTCGGGAGCCGCCACCTCCTCCTCGGCGGCCCAGGCGGTCGACGCACCGAGGGACAGCAGGGCAGCGAGCGGCGAGCCCCCGGTCGCGGTCGGAGTCGGGCTCGGCTCGACGGGCGCCGCCTCGCCGGCGGCCTGCTGCTCGACCTGCGCCTCGATCTGCTCGGACAGGTCCTTGATCGCCGCCTCCGGGAAGTAGACGTTGATGGTGATGCAGGCGACGACAGCGAACAGGCTCGTTGCGACGAGCGCCAGCCACGTCTTCATGGTGCGTTCCTCCGCGCTTCAAGGTTGGGTTTGCACCGCCGAGAAGTCAAGGTTGCGCAGGCGGTCGACCATGGTCCTGAAGGAGACGGTCGTCCCGGGGTCGACGTTGACCACGTCGAGGCGGAACGGGGAGGTGCCCCGCAGGAACAGCTCGCGGTCGCCCCGGCGCTCGAGCCCGCGCAGCAGGAACCGGTCCTCGTCGAGGACCATCGAGACGCCGAACGCCTGGTACGCGTAGCTGGAGACGAAACGGCCCACCAGGCCGGTGCCCAGGCCGGTGATCCCGCTGCCGGTGCCGACGATGGCGATGTTGTTGACCGCCTTGAGGCTGATCCGCTGGGGGACGCCCGGCATCTCCACCGTGTGGAGCGTCCCCACGAAGCGCACCGGGAGGCCGCGGAACAGCTCGCAGCCGGTGACCTCGCCGGCCAGGATGCCGGTGACCCTGCCGAAGTCGAAGGTCCGGGTCAGCTGGGCGAGGTCGATGTCGGCGAGGCGGGCGTCGAAGATCAGGCGCGGGTAGCGCCCGAGCACGTCCTGGCCGCTGATCGCGCTCACCTCGACGGTGCCCCCGAACAGCGCCAGCTGCCCGGCGCCGTCGACGCGAAGGGTGGTCGGCGTTAGGCGCACGCGCGGGAATGCGCCGTCGAGAGATCCCTCGAGGGGAGGCAGGCCGAGCAGCCGGCTCGCCTCGGCGAGCGAGATTTTGCGCAGCTCGACCGAGGTCGCGAGGTGGCGGGTGGGGCGCAGCAGGTCGGCCAGTGCCAGCTCCTCGAGCTCGACCTCGCCGCCGAACAGGGGCACCGCGAGGCCCTGGTCCAGAGTGACCCGGTCAGCCTCGACCACCAACCCGGTGGACGTCGCCGGCACGGTGAGCCCGCCCGCGGCGGCCCGCGCGAGGCGCAGCGAGCCCTGGAGGCGGGGCCCGGACACCGAAAGCGGCGAAGCCGGGTCCGGCCGCCACCAGGCGAGGTCGGTCGGGAGCTCGGCGTCGAGGCCCTGCACCTCCAGGGGCGGGACGCGCAGGTCGACGCCGCTCAGCCGGACGCTGCCGCGGGCAGTGCCGGCCTGCTGGCCGAGGGTGCCTTCGAAGCGGGCAGCGGCGCTGCCGCTGGCCGCCATGGACGCGAGCAGCGGGTGCGCACCGGCCAGCGGCCCCTGCAACGAGCTCTCGAGCACCGCGGCGAGGTCGTCGGCGGCGAGCTCGGCCGTCCAACCGAGCGGGTGTCCCGGCGCCTGGTCGACGGTCGCCCGGGCCCGGAGGCCGCCGGGAGACGTGAGCGCGGCGCCCGCCTGCCAGCTCCAGTTCGGAGCCGCGGCCGACCGAGCGGCGTCGAGGTCGAGCTCGACGCCGAAGCGGGTCTGCGACCAGTCGCCGAACAGGGTGCCCCACAGCATCTGGAACCCACCGGCCTCACCGGTCGCGCGGGCGTGCAGGGCAGTCGCGGTGCCGTCGGCCCGCAGCTCGAAGGCGCCGGAGACGCCCTCGGCGACCCGGGCCCCGTCGATCGACGTGAACCCGGCCTGGCGCAGGGTGATCGGTCCGGCCGCGCTCCAGGCGCTGGCCGCGGTCAGCGTGACGGCGAGGTCGGCGCTGGCGGATCCGGCGAGGGTGACGTCGTCCGGAGCGGCGTCGACCAGCGGACGAAGCGCCCGCCGGGCCTGCTCGACGTCCGCCAGCTCGAGGTGGAGCTCGACCGAGGCCGGTGCTGCGCGGCCGCCCGAGGCGGTGGCATGGGCGCCGCCGATGCCCGGCGCCTCGAGCTCGAGCCGGCCGAGGCGGACGAAGCGCGCGGCCGGGTCGAGAGTGCCGTCGGCACTGAGCTGGAGCTCGAGCGGCTCAAGGGGTGGGAAGTGGACGGCGACCGCGGTTGCCGGTAGCGAGGCCTCCAGCAAACGGGTCGTCGGCTTCCAGGCCAGCCCGACCCGGGCCCGGGGAACCAGGACGGACCACGATTCCTCCCCGTCGGCCGGGCCGGCGCGGGCCTGGTCCAGGGTGACCTCGGCGGTGGCGGCCGCCGCCTGGAGGGTGCCGGAGACAGTGCCCCGAGCTGCCAGCGCGCCGTCGAGCGTGCACCCGGCGGGCGGCGCCACGGCGCCGATCGCGGTCGCGAGCTCGGCCAGCCTGGTGGCGTCGCCTCCCTGCCAGCGCCAGGCGAGATCGAGCGCCATCTGATCGGTGATGGCCGCCGTGCCCTCGACGGTGGCGGTCCCGGCAGTGGCGGTCGTGACCTCGAAGCGGCCGGCGAGCTGCGACCGCGCGCCGACGCTGGCTTCCCCGGATGCGGCAAGGCGCGCCGGCAGGAGGAGGGCGGGCCAGCCGCTCGTGCCCGGCCCGAGCTCGACGGCGGCCTCGACCGGCCCGCGGAGGCTCCCGCCGGCGAGAATGAGGGTGCCGCTGACGCGGACGGAGCCCGCGAGCGCGGCGGCCGGGGTCTCGAGCACGGCCCGCTCGACGACCACCCGCGAGCGAAGTCCCGACGACGGCGACCCGTCGACCGTGATCTCGGCAAGGCCGGCGAGGCGGGCGTTGCCCGGCAACGGCGGGAGCCAGTGACCGAGCTCGAGCGCACTGGCGCGGGCGTCGATCTGCTCGAGCCGGAGCGGGTGGAGCGCGATCACGAGCTCGGCTCGCGCCGAGCCGAGGCCGGTGAGTGCCGGCACGACGGTGACCAGGACCCGCCCCTCGGTCACGGTGGCGTGGGCCTCCACGCGGGGTCGATCCAGGGTGACCTGCCGGTCACCGCGGCGGATCGTGACCGCTTCGGCGGCGGCGGAGAGCCGGGCCCCGCCTCCCGGCTCGAGGACCGCGGTCGCCGCGACGCCCTCGACGACCATCCCGGCGGCGGGCCTCTCGGCGGCGCCGGCGAACGCGCCGAGGGTGGCGAGGTTCAGGCGCGGACCGGCGATGCGGACCTCGCCGGTCAGAGCGCCGCCGAGATCACGCAGCGTGGCATCGAGCGCGAACGTCGCGCGCTCATCTCCGGCCCGCAGCGTGACCTTCGCGCCCGGCACCTCCAGCACATCCGCCGTGAGCGCCGCTCCTCCGATCGTGGGGCGGGCCGGGTCGGGCGCGAGCACGAGTTCGAGGCCCTCGAGACGGAGCACCCCGCACTGCCCGCGGGCCAGCTCGCGCAGGGGCCCGGTGGCGTCGACCCGGGCGATCGTGAGCGACTCGAGCTGGGGCAGGGCGGCGATCCTGCGCACCTCCAGGCGCTCCAGCACCGCCCGGTCGAGGGCGTCGATCGTGAGCCGGCCGACCCGGACCTCGCCCTGCAGCCGGTGCGAGAGAGCGCGCTCGACCTGGCGGCGGGGCAGGTCGCGGGCCAGCCACAGGCCGAGGCCGGCGAGGACCGCGACGAGCAGAAGCCCGACGCCGACGGCACGCGTTCGGAGCGACATCGTGAGCTGATAGTACTCGGACTCGTCCGGCGAGCGTGACGGGAGGGCCGGCGGCACGCTGCGGGCCGCGCGGCGGCCTGGCCCGCGGCGGGCGCCGCCCCGCTCCAGGTGGTAGACTCGGCCCGCCTGGAAAGTCCCGATCCCGAGAGCGGGGCGCGGGGAGACCCGATGAGAAAAGTCGCCCTCGTCATCGTCATCATGCTCGCGGTCCTGGTTCTGCTCGTTGGAGGGATTGTCGTCATGGCCAGCCGCCCGTTCACCAAGGACGCCGCCGTGTTCACCGCCTCCCGCTGGACCTCCGGAAACCACATCTTCCCGACCCAGATCGCCGTCTACCCGACCAAGGTGATCCGCTACACGCCGAAGTGGATCGGCCACGAGGAGCAGACGATCTCCATCGACCAGATCGCCTCGGTGCGGATCAGCGCCGGCCTGCTCTTCGCCGACGTCATCATCGAGACGACCGGCGGATCGCAGCCGATCGTCTGCCACGGCCACTGGAAGGGCGACGCCAGGGGGATCCAGGAGAAGATCAGCGAGGCCCTGGCCGCGCGACCCTCTGGCACAGTGCGCTGACGCCGGATCCCCGCCCCGTCTGGACCCAGCATGCTCGAGAGCATCGTGATTGGCGGCGGCTTCGCCTTCGCGGCCGCAGGCAGCGCGAGGTTCCTCGGCCCCGCCGGGCTGCGGCTGCTGCTGCTCCTGTCCGCCCTGGCGCTCGCCGCCCTCGGCGTGTACCTGTTCGCGGCCAGCGTGTGGCCGGTTGCCCGACTCGGGCGTTGGTGAGGGGAACGACGATGAGTGGTCAAGCACACTTTGACGGTGACGTCCGTTTCGGGATCGACCTGGGTGGCACCAAGATCGAGCTGATCGCCCTCGACCCGGACGGCCGGGAGCTGGTGCGGCGGCGGACCGCCACTCCGCGCAATGACTATCCGGCCACCGTCGAGGCGATCGCCCGGCTGCTGGAGGGTGCCGTTCGGGAGCTGGCCGCGAGCGGCCCGGTGGGCATCGGCACCCCGGGGGCCGTGTCCCGCCTCACCGGCCGGATGAAGAACTGCAACTCGACCTGGCTCAACGGCATGCCGCTGCTCGACGACCTGCAGCGCCGGCTCGAGCGGCCGGTTCGCATCGGCAACGACGCCAACTGCTTCGCCCTGTCCGAGGCCACCGACGGTGCGGCGGCGGGCGCGGAGGTGGTGTTCGGCGTGATCATCGGCACCGGCTGCGGGGCCGGCGTCGTCGTCCACGGACAGGTCCTCACCGGCCCCAACGCCATCGCCGGCGAGTGGGGCCACAGCCCCCTGCCGTGGCCGCGGGACGACGAGCGGCCCGGCCCGCCGTGCTACTGCGGCAAGGCGGGCTGTCTGGAGACGTGGGTCTCGGGGACGGGGCTGAGCCGGGACCTGCGCACGGCGGGTGGGCCGGAGCTGCCCGCCGCCGAGGTGGCGCCGGCGGCCGCCGCCGGCGACCCGGAGTGCGAGGCCGCGCTGCGCCGCCTCGAGGACCGCCTCGCCCGCGGCCTCGCCCAGGTCATCAACGTCTTGGATCCGGACGTCATCGTCCTCGGCGGCGGCCTCTCGAACCTGGCGCGCCTGTACGAGAACGTGCCCCGCCTGTGGGGCCGGTACGTCTTCTCCGACAGTGTCCTGACCCCGCTGGTGCCCCCCCGTTTCGGTGACGCCAGCGGCGTTCGCGGTGCCGCGTGGCTGTGGGGGTGAGTCGAGCCGGCTTCAGATCCTCTCGTGCGGTTCCCGGCGGCCGACCACGGGTCGCCCCGCCACCTCATCTGGAGGCGCAACACCCATAATACCAGCGTGTTGCGGTCCTGGCCCTGGGGCGAACGCCGCCGCGATCGAGGCAGAGGCCGAGCCCATGAAGCCGCCGCCGGCGTCACCGGCGGCGGCCGCAGAATCTCGCTTGACACGGAGTTTGGCGGACGCGTATCGTCGCCGGGTCGAGACAAGCGGGGGGCTTTGGTACGAAGGCACTTCTCGGCGAGACGCGATCCCGGGAGCTCGAGCTCTCACGGCTGCGCGACGGCCTGTCGCACTCGCTCCTCCAGAGGCAGTCTCGCGCCCGCCGCAACCCCACCCACTGCTGCTTCAGCTTCTCAATGATCGTGAAGGGCGGAGCCGCGTCCGGAAGGCGCGGCGCCGGAGGAGGAGACATGCGACGAGACGTGATGCGAATGACAATCCTTATCGGCCTGGTGCTCGCCGTGGCCGCCACGGCAGCCGCCCAGGGCAGCGTGACCGGCAGCGTGCGGGGGACGGTCACCGACCCGGACGGCGCCGGGCTGCCGGGCGTGGCCGTGACCGCGTCGTCGGCGGTGCTGATCACCGGCCAGCAGACGACGGTCACCGACGAGGGCGGCAACTACCGCTTCCCCTCGCTGCCGCCCGGCAGCTACGTCATCGAGGCCAGCCTCGCCGGGATGAAGACGGCGCGGCAGGAGGGCGTCCGGGTCAGCCTCGGCCAGGCGCTGGCCGTGGACCTGGCGATGACGATGGCAGAGGTGGCCGGGGAGATCGTCGTCACCGGTGGTGCGCCCCTGGTGAGCGTGGTGGCGAACTCGGTGTCCACCAGCTTCGGTGACGACTTCCTGACCACCCAGCCGCTGCCCCGCAACTACTACAACATCATCCGCTCCGCGCCGGGCGTCAACATGGACTACTTCCAGTCCAGCGGCAGCGCGATGCTGGCCTACGGCGGCACCGAGGAGCGGCAAAACGCCTTCACCCTTGATGGCGTCAACGTCGCCGACGCCGGCGCCGGCCAGCACTGGATCCTGCCGGCCATCCAGTGGTTCCAGGAGATCCAGGTCGGCGGACTGGGAGCGCCAGCAGAGTACGGCGGCTTCACCGGCGGCATCATCAACGGCGTCACCAAGTCGGGCGGCAACGAGTTCCACGGCGAGGCGGAGGTCTACTACCAGCCGGCTTCGTGGACCGCCGACAACGACCCGGAGACCGACAACGACGAGTTCAAGTTCTACGACGCCGCGCTCAGCATCGGCGGGCCGCTCGCCAAGGACAAGCTGTGGTACTTCACCTCGCTCGAGTACTGGAACCAGGTGACCACGCCCTATGGCGCCACCGACACCTCGGACCGCAAGATTCCGCGCTTCCTGGGCAAGCTCACGCTGCAGGCGAGCGACGCAACCCGCCTCATGGCCATGGTCGAGTATGAGGGGCTCGAGAACGAGCGCCGCGGCATCGCGTGGGACGTGCTGCCCGAGGCGTCATCGAAGCAGGATGCCCCCGGCTGGACCGTCGGCCTCAACTGGGAGTCGCTGGTCAACTCGAACAACTTCTTCAACGTCAAGGCGACCGGCTACGACGGCCGCGACGACTACCTGCCCTACAACGGCCCCGACGTCCCGGCCCGCATCGACTACTACGACACCGAGGTCACGTGGAACAACGCGACGACCACCGAGCTGAACTACCGCCGCGTGCTCACCCTCGACGGATCGTGGAGCCTGTTCAAGGATGGCTGGATCGCCCCTGAGGACTCGCACTCCTTCAAGTTCGGCGTGCTCTTCGAGCAAGCGAGGTCCTCCGACGTCTGGTTCCGCAACGGCGGCTTCACCTACTACGACGACTCGACGATGTGCGATTCGCTCGAGGCCTACTTTGCCGACCCCTCGTGCGCGGTCAGCACCGACGCCTCCATCTACCGCGGCGACGGCGAGTACAACGCGCACCCCGAGTACTCCGGGCTCGCGCTGTTCGCGCAGGACTCGGTCCGGATCAAGCGGCTGACCATCAACCTCGGCCTGCGCTACGGCGCCTACGACGCCGGATGGCAGGACGGGCACGGCGACTCGTCCGTCTATGACGACGACTTCTTCGACCCGCGCGTCGGCTTCGTGTGGGACGTCTTCGGCAACGCGCGCACCGCCCTCAAGGCGCACTGGGGCCGCTACCACGAGAAGATGTTCACCTACATGTACGATCGCGAGCTGTCGGGGAACGCGGTCGTCCCGACCATGGACTGTTACTGGAGCGAGGACACCCAGGACTACACCGACTGCACCGAGCCGGTGGCCCAGATGGGGACCATGGGCGAGACCGAGCACCCCTACGCCGACGAGCTCCTGCTCAGCCTCGAGCAGCAGCTCGGCAAGGAGATGGTGATCGGCGTCGACCTCATCGACCGCAGCTTCCGCAGCATCATGGCCATGATCAACACGAACGAGGACTACGAGCTGTGGTCCGCCCCCGGCAACCCGTTCGGCGGCGACCTGCCGGTCTGGAACCTGCTCTCGGAGCCCGAGTTCGTGCTCACCACCGACGCCGGCGGCTTCCGCGACTACCAGGCGGCGATCCTGCGCTTCGAGAAGCGCTACTCGCGCGGCTGGCAGCTGCAGACCTCGATCGTCTGGAGCGACATGGACGGCAACATCCTCAAGAACAACTCCTACGAGGCCGAGTGGTTGGACCGCAACGGCTTCATCAACGCCGACGGGCAGATGGAGAAGTACAGCGAGTGGGAGTACAAGCTGTCCGGCTCGGTCGACCTGCCGCTCAACTTCCAGTTCGGCGGCCAGTACACCTTCCTCTCCGGCTGGTACTGGACGCCATACGCGCGGATCTACGAGCTCGACTACAACTCGTCGACCGGCAACTACATCTGGCTGACCCCGCGCGGCTCGCAGCAGCTGGATGACCGCAGCCTGCTCGACCTGCGCCTGGCGTGGAACGCGAGCCTCGGGCAGACGATGACCTTGACCGCCTCCCTCGAGTGCTTCAACGTCTTCAACTCGGACACCGTGCGGGAGGTCTCCGCCCGTTACGCGAACTACTACCCCTCGGAGGGCGCGGACGGCTGGTACCCGCGCAGCTCCTACGGCGATCCGACCGACATCGAGTCGCCGCGCCAGATCCGGGCCGGTCTCCGGCTGTCGTTCTAGCGGCGAAGCGTTCGTGAGTCAGGGGCGGCCGGTTCTCGGCCGCCCCTTTTCGTGAGCCCCGCTGCCGGACGAGAAGGGCGGTGCGACGATGCGATCCACGCTCGGGTTCCTGACTTCGCTCGCGCTCGCTGCGCTGACCGCCGCCAGCGTCATGGCCGGTCCCCCGCCGAAGGGGCACCTCGTGCTGATCGGCGGCGGCGACAAGCCGGCCGACGCGATGGCGAAGTTCATCGAGCTCGCCGGCGGGCCGCAGGCGCCAATGGTGGCCATTCCGACCGCGTCCACGGACTCGGATGTGGGCTACTACTACACCGACCTGTTCCGGGAGCAGTACGGCTGCCCGAACGTGGTCACGCTCGACATCAAGAACCGGGCCGACGCGGCGCGGCCGGACTTCGTCGAGCGGGCGGCCGCGGCTGGGGGGATCTTCTTCGGCGGCGGCGACCAGGCCCTGATCACGCGGGCAATCCTCGACACCCCGGTCGGCGACGCGATCGCCGCGGCCTTCGCGCGCGGCGCGGTGGTCGGCGGCACCTCGGCCGGGACCGCCTGCCAGAGCCCGCTGATGATCACCGGCGAAGGCGACTTCACGGTCATCCGCGCCGGCAGCGTCGAGCTGTGGCGCGGCTTCGGCTTCTTCCGCGACGTCATCGTGGACCAGCACTTCATCGCCCGCCAGCGCTCCAACCGGCTGATCTCGGTGATCCTCGAGCACCCATGGCTGCTAGGCGTGGGCGTCGACGAGGACACGGCGGTGTGGGTCCGCCCGGACGGGACCTTCCAGGTGCTCGGCGACCGATGCGTCATGGTGGTCGACGCCAACGGCGCGACGGTGAGCCGGCTGCCGGGCACGACCGGCCAGGAGGACCTGGGCGTGCACGACCTGAAGATCCACGTCGTGCTGCGCGGCGAGGTCTTCGACCTGAAGACCCGGACCGTTCTCGTCTCGGCGGCCGTCGAGTCCGGGGATAGAGATTCCGTTCGCTGACCTGGTCGTCCTGAAGTGGTCGAAGGACTCAAGATTTCGCTGATCTTGGGGTCGAAGTGGTCATGAAGGTCCAAGATCGTACCGATTTTGGGTCGAAATCGCCCGCATGTGGTCTGATGGTGAATAATCGGTCGGAGCCGTGAGCCGCCTGATTGGCATTGCTGCCGAGACCCCGGGCCGCTCCGCGGCCGGCGGCGCGCCAGGCTGGGTGGGAGGGTGGCCGCGGCCGGCGCCGTGGAGCGGCGGTGTAGACTCGCGCCGCCAGGAGGAGAGATGACGGCAGAACGTGAGTCGCTTCCCGGAGAGCTCTCCGGGCGGGCGCGGCAGCTCCTGCTCGAGCTGTGCGCGCTGTCATCGCCCAGCGGCGATGCGGATGGTGTGGGAGCGATGGCGGCCCGGCTTCACACCGAGCTCGGCCGCCGCGGGCTCGCCTGCGAGATCGAGCGGCTGCGCGGTTCGGACGGCGAACTGCATCCGGTCCTGCTGGCCCGCGGCCCGGGCGGAGCCGATCGCCACTTGCTGCTCGTCGGACACATGGACACGGTGCTGCCGGCGATCCCGCCGCGTCTGAACGGCGATCGCCTCGAGGCGACCGGCGCCCTCGACATGAAGGGCGGTCTGGCGATGCTCCTCGGCGCGCTCGACCTGATGGCCGCGAGGGGCGATCGCGTGCCGGACGGTCTGGTGCTCGTGGCGGTGCCCGACGAGGAGGCGAGCGGCCTGATCTCGGAGCAGGTGGTCCGCCGCTGGAGCGAGGGCGCGAGGGCGGTGCTCGTGCTGGAGCCCGGCGAGGCGCGCGGGGACCGTGAGACCTTGGTGGCGGGCCGGCGCGGCCTCACCGAGTGGCAGCTCCAGGTGGTCGGCCGGGCGTCCCACTCCGGCCTCGCCTACTGGGCCGGCCGCTCGGCCCTGGCCGCCGCGGCCGACTGGTGCCTGAGGGCGCAGCGGATGTCCGTCCCGGGCCCCGGCCGGACCGTCAACGTCGGCCGGCTGGTCGCGGGCACGGCCGACTTTGTCGACCGCCTCGGCGAAAGCCACGAGCTGCTCGGCAGCTCCGGCCAGCGCAACGTGATCGCTGACCGGGCGGTGGCCGACGGCGAGCTCCGCTACCTCTCATCCGCCGAGGGCATCGCCGCCATGGGGGAGCTGGCCGACCTCGCCCGGCGGGTCGCGGCCGAGCACGAGGTCGAGGCGACGCTGACCACCGGCGCGACGGTGCCGCCGGTCGACCCGCACGGCCCCGGCGAGGCGCTGGTCCGCCGCGCGGTCGAGCTGGCGGCTGCGCGCGGCTTCCGCCTCGAGGTCGAAACGGACCGCGGCGGGGTCTCCTTCCCGAACTACCTGGCCGACCCTGCGGGCGTGGCGGTGGTGGACGGCCTGGGGCCGGTCGGCAACGGGATGCACACCCGCGACGAGTGGCTCGACCTGCGCTCGCTCGACCGCCGGATCGTACTGCTGGCAGACCTCCTCGCCACCTTGTGATGCCCTGCCCGCGGCGCGGGGTTGCCGGTGGGCTGCCGGCTCCCCTATGATCGGCCGCACTCCGGCGCTCCCGTGAGGCCGTCCCGGCGCCGGCCGGTCCGAGCGCTCGTTACAGTCAGGGAGGCTCCAGCCGATGGCCGACGCCGCGACCCAGCGCACCTTCCGCATGCCCCACACCCTGGTGATCGTGGCCGGCCTGATCGTGCTCGTGCTCGTGCTGTCGTGGGTGGTCCCGTCGGGCACCTACGAGCGCGCTGACCGCGACGGGCGGCAGGTGACGGTTCCCGGCACCTACCAGCAGGTCGACAAGGTCTACCTCGGCCCGCAATGGCTGATGATCGCGCCCATCCGCGGCTTCCTCGACGGCGCCCTGATCATCGCCTTCCTGCTCATGATCGGCGGCGTGTTCGGCGTGGTCCAGGCCACCGGCACCATCGAGTTCGCGATCCGGCGCATCACGGCGGGGCTGACCGCGCGGCCGGCGCTCGAGCGGCTGATGATCCCGGTCCTGATGATCGTGTTCTCGCTCGGCGGCTCGGTCTTCGGCATGGCCGAGGAGGTCATTCCGTTCGTCCTGATCTTCGTGCCGCTCGCGCTGTCGCTGGGCTACGACTCGATCGTCGGCACCTCGATCCCGTTCCTCGGCGCCGCGTCCGGCTTCGCCGCCGCCTTCTTCAACCCGTTCACCGTCGGCGTCGCCCAGGGCCTGGTCGGTCTTCCGCTCTACTCCGGCCTCGGCTACCGGGTGCTGACCTGGCTCATCGGCACCACCGTGATCATCGCCTGGGTCATGGTCTATGCCGCGCGCGTCAAGCGCCGGCCAGAGCTGAGCCCGGTCTACGAGCTCGACCGCGCCCGCGACCTCTCCGCGCTCAGGCCGACGCACGAGGTCGAGCCGTGGACCGGCCGCCGGATCGCGGTGATCGCGATCTTCCTCCTCAGCATGGTCGCCCTGGTCTGGGGGATCCTCGACCAGAAGTGGTTCATCGAGGAGATCGCCGCGCTGTTCCTGGCCATGGGCCTGCTGATGGGGGCGGTCGCCGGGCTGCGGCCGAGCGCGATGGCCTCGAGCTTCGTGTCCGGGGCCAAAGACATGGTCACGGTCAGCCTGATCATCGCCTGCGGCCGGGCGCTGTTGATCATCGCCCGTGAGGGCCTGGTGCTCGACACCATCCTGTTCGCGAGCTCGGGCCTGATCGGCGGGCTGCCCGGGGTGATGGCCGCCCAGGTGATGTTCGTCGTCCAGTCGGTGATCAACTTCTTCATCCACTCCGGCACCGCCCAGGCCGCCCTGACCATGCCGATCATGGCGCCGCTCGCCGACCTGATCGGGTTGACCCGGCAGACCACGGTCTACGCCTTCCAGCTCTGCGAGTTCATCAACCCGATCCTGCCGACCTCGGCCGTCACCATGGGCGTGCTCGGCATGGCGAAGATCCCGTGGGAGACCTGGGCCCGCTGGTTCCTGCCGCTGATGCTGATCCTGGTCGCGCTGAGCCTGGTGCTGCTGGTGCCCCCGGTTGTAGTCCACTGGGGTCCGTTCTGATGCGACGGTCGGGAGGCCCGCGGATGAGATTCACCGCCATCACACGCGCCGCGGTCGCCGCGCTCGCATTCACTGCTGCCGGATGCGCGTCCTCGGCAGCCCTTCAGCCGGAGGCGGCCCCGGACGTCCCGCTCGCGGTCATCGATGCGCACCTGCACACCAACTTCGACGACCGGTTCGATCCCGACAGCAAGGTGATGGACAGCCGCGACGGCCTCGCCGAGGAGATGAGGCAGAACCACGTCGTCGGCGCCGTCTCCATGGATCATCAGGACGACGCGTGGGCCGACCTCGGCGACCTGCACATCGTGCACTGCGTTGGCCTCGAAGCGGTCGTGGACGAGAGCAAGCTCGAGGCCGACCTCGCCTCCGGCCGCTACCGGTGCATCAAGATCTACCTCGGCTACGTCCACCAGTACGCCTACGACCCGGCTTACGAGGCGGCCTACCGCCTCGCCGAGAAGTTCGGCGTGCCGGTCGTCTTCCACACCGGCGACACCGACTCGGCGAAGGCCAAGCTGAAGTACGCCGACCCGCTGACGATCGACGAGGTCGCGGTCGACCACCCCAGCGTGACCTTCGTGCTCGCGCACGCCGGCAACCCGTGGATCCAGTCGGCGGCCGAGGTCGCCTACAAGAACCCGAACGTCGTCATCGACGGCTCCGCGTTCCTGATCGGCGACCTGGCGTCGGTTCCCACGGCAATCGTCGACACCCAGCTCGTCGCGCCGGTGCGCTGGATCTTCGACTACGTCGCCGACCCGGCCAAGCTGATGTTCGGGACCGACTGGCCGCTGGTGCGGATCGAGCCCTACCTGCGGGCGTTCGCGGAAGCCATCCCGCGCGAGCACTGGCAGGCGGTGTTCCACGACAACGCGGCCCGCGTGTACGGCTTCAGATGAGGGGATCCACTGCGATGCGAATGCGCTTCCTGTTCGCTGCCGCCGTCGTGGTCGGCGCCGCCCTGGTGGCCGCACCAATCATCGCCGCGGGCTTCAGCCTCCCCGACGATCACCGCACCCTGACGAGGACGACCTCGTTCGCCGAGATGGAGGCGTTCCTCCACTCGGTCGAGGGCGCGGACGGCGTCACCCTCTCGATCGAGGGCAGGAGCAGCGCCGGCCGTCCGCTCTACGTCGTGCACCTGACCGGTGCCGGCGAGCGGCCGTGGCGGATCCTGCTCTACGCCCAGCAGCACGGCGACGAGGTCTCGGGCAAGGACGCCCTGCTCTACCTGGTGCGGGACATCGCCCGCGACCCCGGCCTGCTGCCCGCGGACGTCGACCTCTGGGTGATGCCGATGGTCAACCCGGACGGCGCCGAGGCAAACACCCGGGAGGGCTCGACTGGCGCCGACCTCAACCGCGATCACATCTCTCTCGAGCAGCCCGAGACCCAGGCCCTCCACCGGCTGGCCCGGCGCCTGCGGCCGGCGGTGGCGGTGGACTGCCACGAGTTCGGGCGCGACAGCGAGAGCTGGCTCCAGCGGGGCTGGTTGAAGTGGCCCGACATCACCATGGACTCGCTCAACAACCCGCTCTTCGACCCGGCGGTGCGCGGGGCGGCGCTGCGCTTCCTCGGCACCGCGGCCGACGCCGAGGCGCGGGCCGACCACCCCTTCCTGCGCTACTGGGTCGGCGGCGTGCCGCCGGACGAGGAGCAGCGCCACTCGGCGCCCGACATCGACGGCGGGCTCAACGCTCTCGGCATGTACGGCGGGCAGTCTTACATCATCGAGGCGGCGGCGCAGCATGCCGTGGAGGGGCAGCGCGATCGCGACCTCGGCAACCGGGTGGACGCCTACCTGGTGCTGCTGCGCGCCATCCTCCAGGGCGACGGCAGCCGCGCCGAGGACCTGGCCGCGATCGAGGCTGCGAGGCGGCGGCCGCTGCCGGCCTTCCTGCCGACCAACTACCTGTGGGTCAACCCCGACACCGAGGTGACTGAGTTCCCGGTAATCGAGGCCGCCACCGGCAGCGTCCTGAAGGTCCCGACCGCGAACCTGATGACGACCATGGCGGTCAAGCGGACCGTGCCGACCCCGCGCGGCTACGCGATCACCGCCCCGGCGGCGCCGCAGATCCGGCAGCTGCTCGAGCGGCACGGCATTCCGTTCGAGGAGCTTGCGGCGGCGCGGACGTTCGAGGCCGAGACCTGCACGCTCGCGCGCGTCGAGGAGGAGTTCGACGAGCTCTACAGCCGCTACGAGGGCCGCCAGATCGTGACCAGGGGCGCGGCGGCACCGGTCGAGCTTCCCGCCGGCAGCCTGTGGGTCGCCCTCGAGGGCGAGCCGGCGCTGCGCGCCGTCCTCGTGCTCGAGCCGGCGCAGCTCTATGGCCTGTACCAGTACCCGACCTACCGCGCGCTGGTGGGCGCCGACGGCACCCTGCCGGTGCTGCGCGTCGTCCGCTGAGGAGGGCGCCGTGCACGACCCGACTTCAACTTGGCGGGGCCTGGCCGACGAGCGGGTGGGCACGGTCGCCCGCATCGAGCTGCTGCTGGTCCGCCTCCCGTTCGTCGCCCCGTTCGCGATCTCGAGCGCGGTGTGGACCGCCAAGGAGGCGCTGCTGCTGCGCCTCGACGCCGGGGGCATCACCGCCTGGGGCGAGTGCGTCGCCGACCCCGACCCCTACTACGCCTCCGAGACCACAGCCACCGCCCGCCACTGCATCAAGGACTTCCTGCTGCCGCTCGTCGAGCCCGGGATCACGATCGGCGAGCTCGACCGCCGCTTCCGCCGGGTGCGCGGCCACCAGATGGCCAAGGCCACGGTGGAGAACGCGCTCATCGACCTCATCGCCAAGCAGGCCGGCCGGCCGCTCCACGAGCTGCTCGGCTACCCGCGCCGACGCGTCCCGTCGGGCATCAGCATCGGGCTGCAGGAGACGCCGGCCGAGCTGCTCGCCGCGGTCGACGAGGCGGTCGCCGCCGGCTACCACCGGGTCAAGATGAAGGTCAAGCGCGGCCAGGACGTCGACTGGGTCCGCGCCGTCCGCGAGCGCTTCCCGGACCTGCCGCTGATGGTCGACGCCAACGGCGACTACACCCTGGAGGACGCCGACCATCTGGTGCGGCTCGATGCCTTCGGCCTGACCATGATCGAGCAGCCGCTCTCCTACAGCGACATCTACCAGCACTCGCTCCTGCAGCACCGGCTCGCCACCCCGCTCTGCCTCGATGAGTCCATCCACGATCTCGACGACGCCGCGGCGGCGATCGCGCTCGGCGCGTGCGGGGTGCTGAACCTCAAGCAGGGGCGGGTCGGCGGGCTGCTCGAGTCGCTCAAGATCGTCGACCACGCGAAGGCGCACGGCATGCCGGTGTGGTCGGGCGGGATGGACGAGACCGGCATCGGCCGGGCGGTGAACATCCACCTCCAGACCGTGGACGGGTTCACGCTGCCCGGCGACACCTCGGAAACCCGCCGCTACTTCGCCGAGGACATCGTCGAGCCGCCGGTGGTGCTCGATCCCGAGGGCTTCATCGAGGTGCCGCACGGCCCGGGCATTGGCGTGACCGTGGTGCCGGAGCGCGTGCGGAAGCTCACGATCGACTCGGAACGGCTGCGCTGACCCGATGAGCACGCCGCGGCCGACCCATCGAGCTCCGCGCGGCGCCACCGCCGGCGGCCGCCCTGCCCCCAGAGGTGCTTACGCATGCGACGATTGATCCCGGTTGGAGCTGTCCTCCTCACCCTCGTTGCGCCGGTCTCCGCCGACGGCCCAGCCGGCCGGCCCGCGCAGCCGGCGGCCACGGACTACGTGTTCCAGGAGCCGGTCGAGGCGCCTGCCGAGCCGCTTGCCGCGGCCGTGACCGGGATCAGGGCCCCTGCGCTGGCCGCCCACATCGGCTTCCTGGCCTCGCCGAGCCTCGACGGGCGTGGCCTCGGCAGCCGTGGGCTGGACGCGGCGGTCGACTACGTCGCGGCCTCGCTCGCCCTGGCCGGGGTGGCGGCGCCGGAGGGAGGTGAACCGGCGTGCGCCGGCGCCGCCGCCGGCCGTTTCCAGGTCGTGCCGCTGCGCGAGATCACCGGGCAGGAGGGCAGCGTGACCGTCGTCCGGCAGACCGGCGACCGGACCTGGAGTCGGTCGTTCGCGGCCGGGGTCGATTGCCTGCTGCCCTACATGGAGCCGCAGAGCATCACGGCGCCGGTGGTCTTCGCCGGCTGGGGCATCCGCGAGCCGGAAGTCGGCCACGACGACTACCGTGGCCTCGACGTCCGGGGCAAGGCCGTCCTGCTGCTCGCCGGCGTGCCCCCCTCCGACCACTGGCAGTCCAAGGAGCTGCTGGGCCGCTGGAACGACGACGACACCGACAACCGGTACCTGGCGCGGCTCGAGGCGGCACGCGCGCTCGGGGCGGTGGCGGTGCTGGCCGTCGAGCGCGACGACTGGGGAACGAAGCTCGAGGACGGCAGCGAGCTGATGCGCCGCTTCTTCCTGCCGTTCCATGCGGGCGCGGCGGGCGACGGCGAGCCGCGGCTGGCGGTGGTCTCGGCCGGGGTGGCCGAGGCGCTGCTGGGCGCCCCGCCCTCGACCGGCGACGCGCTCGCTGGCTCGCCGCGCGGGCCGCTGGCGGGGGTCACCGTGACCATCAGCGCGAGCGGGAGAGAGCGCCACCTCGACAGCCGCAACGTGCTCGGCGTGGTTCCGGGCAGCGACCCCGCGCTCGGCGGCGAGGTGGTGATGATCGGCGCCCACCTCGACCACCTGGGCCGGGTGGGCGACGTGATCTTCCCCGGCGCCGACGACAACGCCTCCGGTGTGGCGGCGCTGCTCGAGATCGCGAAGGCGTTCGCCGCGAGCCCGGTTCGGCCGCGGCGCACCGTGGCCTTCGCCTTCTGGACCGGCGAGGAGGAGGGCAAGTTCGGCTCCGGCCACTACGTCCGCCACCCGCTGTGGCCGCTCGAGCGGACGGTCTACCTCAACCTCGACATGATCGGCCACCCCTGGCTGCCCGAGGAGATCGCGAAGCTGGTGGCCGACACCGGCCTTTCCGAGGGTGGTGAGCTCCTGACCGGGATGGCGCCGGCCGAGTTCATCGAGCTCGGGCTGCCGGCCGGCCTGCCGGAGCTCGACGCGGCGCTCCGCCGCGCGGCCCGCGCGACCGGCCTCGCCCTGCACCTCGACCGCACCGACGGCAGGTTCGGCGGCAGCGACTACCGCGACTTCGCCCGCGCCGGGGTCCCCTTCATCCGCTTCTTCGGGAACTTCTTCCCGGACTATCACGAGCCCGGAGACACGGCCGACGCCCTCGACGCCGCGCAGGTGCAGCGGGTGGCCCGGCTGGCGCTGGCCACCGCCTGGCTGCTCGCCGACCGGTAGCCCGCATTTCTCACCGCCCTCCTGGATCAAGGAGAACGTGACCGGTAGGCGGTGCCGGGAGAGGTCGATGAGAAATGCGGGCCGTGGGGAAAGATGGCTAATAGGTCTGTTGCGGTCGGGAAGCGCCGAGGAGTTGATCCGCGGGCACGCCGACGAGAGTCAGCTGGCGAGAACTGATGCTGTTGTTCCTATTCCCGAACCAGCGGACCTCCGGCATTTGACGCCAGTGCCCCTCGCCGTGAGATGTGCGGGCGGGGACCGTGTGGGGCACTCGCCCCCGAACGACCTCGTGACGCGGTGGTCGTGGCTGGCCTGTGCCCCGCACGCTCCTTGGGACGCGCTTCGCGCATCGTGATGGAGGGAATCGGGCCGGAATACGCGCGGAAGACCTGGGGTTAGTTGCGACATGATCGCAAATTCTGTCCCAACAACTGACCCGAGGAGCCCGTCAACGAAGGCCCTCAAACATAACAGACAAAGGAGATGTCGTATGCGCAGGCAGTTTGTGGCAGTGGTCGCAGTCGGGGTTGTCGTGCTCGGGCTGGCCGGGGGCGTCGCCTGGGCTGGGAGCCAGGTCGAGGTGGACGTCCGCTTCGACTTCATCGTGAACGGGCAGGAGATGCCGGCGGGCAGCTACACCGTTCAGGTGAATGGCGACCGGGTGGTGATCAAGGGCGCGACAGGCGGGGCGGGCACCGAGATCCCAGTCATCACTCGCCTCGCCGATCGCGAGCTGCCGAATCCCAAGCTCTTCTTCGACAAGACGAAGGACGGGAAGCACTACCTCGCCGAGCTCCAGCTCCCCGGCATGGATGGATTCCTGTTCAAGGGGGCGACGGGGGAGCACATCCACGAGGCGGTGACCGGACAGGGCCTCAAGTAAGACCGCCCTTCATTGCAGCAAACTTGCGTGCCGCGCCCCGGCGGCCGGGGTTCTCCGTCGCGCGACGCGTGGCGGCTACGGCTCGAGCGCGACCTCGGCGTACCAGCCCTTGTCGACGATTCGCGTGCCGTAGGGCTCGGACAGCCGCCCCAGCAGCTCGATGATCGCGCGGCCCCGCTCGGCGCTCGCCATCCGGGGGACCCCGTAGAGCGGCCCCTCGTCGTCGATGGTGAACGGGATCAGCTCGACCCTGGTCAGCTTCGACGCGTTGATCGTCATCCGCACCATGACGCCCTGGAAGATCTCCTCGGGGTCGCGGCGGTCCCACACCGACACGTTGGCCGGCCGCGCGACCTCGCCGTCGCGCTGGTGGATCAGGTCAACCGGGATCGCCTCCGGCGTCCGGTACTGGTAGATGAAGTTCGACAGGCTGTAGAAGATCGGCTTGCCCTTGTAGATCTCGATGCCGCGCAGGACGTGGGGGCCGCTGCCGAGCACCATGTCGGCGCCGGCGTCGATCGCCCTGCGGTACATGATCTCGTCGTTCGGCGGGGTCGTGTCCTGGATGCCGTAGGCCCTGTGGTGGCTGCGGTCGTGGTTGTGCAGCGAGACCATGACGACGTCGTGGTGCCGCCTGGCGAGGACAACGTCGTCCTCCATCGCCGCGACGTCGTCCGCGAGCGGGCCCTCGACCGTCTCCGTCCCGCCGTCCGCGGCCGCGACCAGGATCTCGGCCGGGTCGATGGTGGCGAGGCACGGTCCGTTGGCGTCCGAGCAGCGGTACCGTGACGTCCAGTAGCGCATCGTCGACAGCAGCGCGAAGCGCGTGGTCTGGCTCTGCACCCGCTCCGTCTCCGGCGCCCGCGCCTCGGCCAGGGTCAGGCCCGCGCCGGCGTGACCGATGCTTGCCCGGTCGAGAGCCTTCAGGCAGTCCTGCAGGCCCTCGGGGCCGAAGTCGAGGGCATGGTTGTTGGCCATGCTGACCAGGTTGATGCCGATGGCGGCGAGCTCCCAAACGAACTCGGTCGGCGTCCTGAAGTTGTAGAACACCCGCTGCAGATCGGGCCGGTCGTTGATCGAGAACTCGAGGTTGCCGTAGGCGATGTCGGCCTCCTGCATCAGCCGCAGGAGCTGCCGGTGGTGGGGCGCGGGCAGCGTGCTGATCTGAGAGTTGAAGATCATGTCGCCGACCGCGGTGACGATGATGTCGCCGGGCTGCTCGCGGAGGAGGGCGCTGACGCGCGCCTCCCAGTCGACGCCGTCGGGCTTCTCGGGGCCCTTCAGGATGCGGTTGTACACCGACCGGCTCTGGTCGAAAGCCAGCGGCGCCGGAGCCGGCGATTGGGCCAGTGCCAGCGGGGCGATTCCGGCGACGCCGATCACCACCGCGGCGATGACCCGCTGCCACGCGAGCTGGTGCTCCATTGACATGACGCTTCACCCTCCACGCGGTCGCCCGGGGCTGTCGCGGTCCGCAGCCGGCGATCGAGCTTGCGGACCCAGGATAGCAGCGCGCCAGAGGTGCCCGCCGGTGGCCTCGACCGGGCGGACAGGCAGGCGTGACGGCAGGCGCCGCTGCGGGGCACCCTGGAGGAGGCCGGCGCGGGCTGTGCTACCGTCTGGATCAACGCATCCGGGGTGGCGGTGACGGCTGTTCCCGACGCACCGACTCGAAGGGAGGACGAGATGAGAGCGAAACTGCTGGTGGCGATGGTCGGAGTGATCCTGCTGGGCGCGGCCGGCGCCTGGGCCCAGGGCAGCATCGTCGATGACGTGAAGAAGGCCTGCGAGACCGAGATCGCGGCGTACTGCAGCCAGGTGACTCCCGGCGAGGGCCGGATCCTGGCTTGCTTCTACGCCCACGAGGACAAGCTGTCGGGGCGCTGCCAGTACGCCCTCTATCAGGCGGCAGCCGAGCTCGAGGACTTCGCAGCGGCCGTGACCCACCTCGCAGCCCAGTGCGAGGACGACCTGATGAAGTACTGCGCCCAGGTCGAGCTCGGCGAGGGCCGCGTCGGCACCTGCCTGCTCGACCACAAGGCCGAGGTCTCGGCAGCCTGCCAGCAGGCGATCGACGACGTCGGCCTGGAGAAGGTCGAGTAGTCGCATCGTCCGAGCGCCATGCCGCCGGCTCCGGCGGCCCGGCGCTCGAGACGATCGTGAGGCCGCCTCGCCCGGTTGGCCCTCAGGATGCGCGCAGCGCATCCCGAGGAGCGTGTGGGGCAGAGACCAGCGACAACGACCACATCTGGAGCAAGTAGGGGGGTCTGGGCCCCACACGCTCCTACGGGACGGTGGCGCTCCAAACCGACGTGTCGCCGGTCTCGAAGCCGTCCTCGAACGGCATCGCCGATGACAGCTCGTCGCCGACCGTGTAGCTGTAGCTGCCGCTCGCCGACGGGTAGACGTTGGCCACCGAGACGATGACCTCGGCGTAGCCGGCGGCGGCCGTGAACTCGATCTGGCCGTTGTTGGCGGCATCGAGTGCCAGCCACTCCACCTGCGTCGGCAGTGAGGGGTCGATCGCGATCACCGACACCCGGAAGTCGCGGGTGTCGAGCCCGTCGAAGGTGAAGATCGGGGCACCGACGAAGCCGGTCAGCCGGATGTAGTCGGTGGCCCAGCTCTGGACGCTGCCGGTGCCGCCGTCCGGGTAGGAGCTGTGGGCGCGGAAGGCCGCGAAGGGCGGCAGGTCCTCGCCGGTGTAGCCGTACTGACCGGCCGACACGCTGGTGTCGTCCAGGAAGTTGGCCACGCCCCAGTCGCCGAAGACGTCCTCCATGGTGACTGCGTAGCCCTGTCCGGTGAGCGCCGCCAGGTACCCGGCCATGCCGTTCGCCGGGTGGTGGACCAGATCCCAGATCGTCGGCTGTCCGCCATACAGCTCGTAGGCGTAGAGCGTCCACAGGTAGGTCTTGATGTAGTCCGCCCAATCGGCGTTCCAGCCGGTGAGGCTGTTGTCGGGGTTGCTGTTGAAGCCCGAGATCGTGTCGGGGTTGCCGAACAGCCACATCGCGAGCTCGCCGAGCCCCTCCTCGACCCAGATGTCCTCGTTCGAGTCCTGGTTGTAGTGGATCATGTGCTGGAACTCGTGGGCGGCCACGCCCAGCATGTAGTTGGTCGAGGGACCGCCGCCGGAGCTGTCGGTGGCCAGGTAGACCACGTCCGCCTCGTTGCTGGCATAGGGCTGCGTGCCGTCCGGGAACTGGTCGAAGACCCAGAAGAAGCCGTCGGCCCCGATGTTGAAGCGGTAGTAGAGCAGGAAGATCCGGGGCAGGCCGTCGAGCGGATTGGGCGGGTCGCCGAAGTGGGAGGTGTCGAGCTCCCAGATCCCCAGGTCGGGGAAGAGGCCCAAGCTCTGCTCCTCGAAGAAGGTGACGATGCGATCCACATCCGTCTGGTTGATCGAGACGTTCCACTCCTCGTCGTCGACCACGATGTAGCTGTTCGCGCCCATCCCCCTCACGGTGCAGGGCTTGAGCGTGGCGACCGGCATCCCGCTCAGGTCCCAGATGTACCAGTCCCAGGTGTCGCCGATCTGGGGATTGACCGGCGGGGTGCGGCTGGGGTGCCATTGCCCGGCCCTCTCGAGCCCTTCCCTGATCTGCTGCGAGGTCTCGAGCGGCCTCGGGACGTAGGGGTAGAAGCACTGCGAGGCGTCGGCCGACCCCGGCAGCAGGAGCACCGAGGAAGCTGCCAGCAGCAGGAGCAGCAGGCTGCGGGAAGCCCGGGCTCGTCCAGCGATCTCTGGGTTTGGTCGCGTCATGGTCGATTCCCTTCGCAAGCTCAACACCGGAAGTGGGCATCGGAATTCTCGCATGGGCCTCGGTTCACGGCGCGCTCGGGCGCCGCAGCCGCGAATGCGGGAGTGAGGCTCATCTCGTGTCGAGTCTCGGGTCGTGGTAAGATCCTGCGACAGGAGGGCCCGGCATCCGCCGGCCTGCCGGCCGATTGCGCCGGAGGGGAGGAGTGCATGAGGAAGCTGGCGTTCGTGGTCGTCATTCTCGCCGTCACGGCGGTGGCGCTTGCCGGGGTGGCCGGCAAGCAGGGCCAGACGGTTCTCGACAGGCCACCGGCGGTTGAGAGCCAACCCAGCGAGGTGCGGGCGGACTTCGAGTGGAGCAGCGGTGGCGCCATGAACACGGTGCCGACCCTAGGCGGGAGCTCGACCGGCTGGGCCGAGTACTTCATCGTGATGACCACCAACACGCTCGCCCAGGACATCGTCCTGACCGAGCTCGGCTTCCCGTGCGGCGGCCCGAGCTCATCGTGGGGCGTGTGGGTCGGCGCAACGATGCCGCCGAACTACACCTCACCCCAGTACTCTGGCAGCTTCACCCCGGTCGATCCCGATCCGAACACGTTTCCGCCGACGGTCTACACCTACGTCGACGTGACGGCGGCCAACGTGGTCATCCCGGCCGGCTCGGCCTTCTGGTTCGGCTACCTGAACCCGGGCATGTCTGGCCAGATCGACTTCAACGGCGTGACGACCTACGGCTGGTACGGGGGGGCTTGGGATTCTGACGCCGGCTGGAGCCGAACGACGATCCTGCAGGTGAAGGGCGACGTCGTCATTCCGGTCGAGCTGCAGAGCCTTTCGGTCGAGTAGACCGGCCGCCGGCCCGGTGGCTGCAGCGCGGTCGCCTGCCCGCGGTGGGCGAGTCCGGGTTACCGTGGCCGGGATGCGAGGAACGCTGTCGATTGTCGGCCCGCCACCGATCTCGGTGGCGGGCCTTCTCCTTGTCGGGTTCTCCTGGAACACCGGGTCAGCAACGAGGCCGCTGCGAGCGGCATCTGCTATTGTTCGATTCAGCTCGCCCCGAGGGGCTCTGGGGAGGATCACATGATGCGTCTCGTCCGTGTGCTGGAACTGATGTTCATGGTTGCGCTGTGCCTGCCGCCGGCAGTGGGAGCAGCCGAGACATCCGGGAGCCTCACGGTCGGGGGCGACACGGTGAAGCCGACCGCCGCGGTCGCGATGTGGGCCGAGAGCACGGCGATGTGGAACAAGGGCGCGAAGATCCTCCAGATCTACATGGCGCCGTCGCCGATCAGCACCGAGGGGCTGGACCAGGCGCTCGACCAGGACGAATCCCTCCGGGACGGGTTCCCCGGTGACTTCGTCGTCCTCACCCTCGACGACCAGGGTGCGTTCTCGATGATCTACGCCTACATCGACGAGGGCTCGCAGAACTACGGCTTCAACGAAGGCGTCGTCACTCTCGACAAGCTGGGGCCCGACGTCGTCAGCGGCCGGGTCGACAGCGAGGGCAAGAAGTCGCTCGGCGACACGCCGATCAGCTTCGACCTGCGCTTTGAGGCCGCGATCCTGCCTCCGCCGCCGAAGGGCACCGACCTCGGCACGAGCGGCGGCGCGCCGGGCGCCGCCTACCTGGCCTACGTCACGGCCCTCCGCGAGGGCGACGCCGCAATGCTGCTCAAGCACGCCGCCAAGGCCCACGCCGATGAGATCGCGGCCACGCCCGAGGAGTACCGGCAGTACACCCTGGACAGTGCCAAGGAGAGTGCGCCCCTGGAGATGGCGGTCACCGGCGGCCAGCTGTTCGGCGGCTACGCCATCCTGACGGTCGCCGGCAAGGACTGGGCTGGCGACAAGGTCGAGGGCAAGGTCAAGATGGTCCTCGACGGCGAGATCTGGCGCTTCGCCGAAGAGGACCTCGAAACCGTCTGGTAGGGTCTTGTAGCGCAGCCATCCTGGCTGCTTTGTAGCGCAGCCTTCCAGGCTGCCTTGTAGCGCAGCCTTCCAGGCTGCTTTGTAGCGCAGCCTTCCAGGCTGCTTAGCGTGGGCTTCCAGCCCGCGACCTCCAGCCCGCGGCCGCGTCAGGGACCGAGGGTCCAGGTGATGCCGGCGCTCCACACCGTGTGCTCGTCCTGCTCGCCGTTGAGGCTTTCCGCCACCGGGATCTGAGCGGACGCGCGGCCAACCAGCGCCGCCGACAGCCTGAGCAGCACCCTCGGGGTGACGTAGAGCATCTGGCCGCCGGTGTCCGGGTCGTGAGCGCCCGAGCCGTCGATGCGGTCCATGCCGGCGTCGCGGAAGTCGGCCTCGATCACACCGTCCACCACGCGGCCGAGCGAGCGCTCGAAACCGGCGGTGACCAGCGTGATGTCGCCGTAGCGGTAGCCGTGGGAGTTGGCGCCGGTGCCACGGTGCTGGGCCGAGGCGAAGAGCGTCGACCGCGGGTCGAGCACGTAGACGCCGGCCGCGCCCGCGATCCAGTCCGTGGAGCCGGTCCCCGGCTGCGCGTGCTCGTCGATCCGCTCGCCGCCCTGCGTGACGTCGTTGCGGCCCCAGTCGGTCTTGACCCCGGCCTGCAGGCCGAACCACCCGCGGCTGCCGACCGCGGAGGTGATCGGCGCGGACCAGAGCCGCAGGTTGACGTACACCTCGGGATCGGAGAGCCCGGACGCCGACACCTGCTCGGCGCTGCCGTGCTTGAGCTCGTCGTGCCCGGCCTCCGTGAGCTCCCGCGAGCTCCAGGGGACGCGCGCGAGCAGTGTCAGCCGGCTGCTCACCGCGTACGACGCGGTCAGTGTGAAGCGGTCCTCGACCAGGCTCTCCTGGTCATCTTCCGGGCCCTGCTCCTTCTCGAAGCGGTCCCAGTCGAGCGCGAGGTTGAAGCGGCCGGGATTGAAGAGGTCAAGGCCGAGGGCGGCGAACGCCGGGTCACCGCAGCGGCAGATCGAGCAGGCCTCGGCCGCCTTTGGGCCGGCGAGCCCGAGCGCGACGGCAAGGCACCCCGCCGCGATGGACATCGTGAATGATGGACGCATGTTGGACGCTCCCGGCCCAGGAATGCCCGATGGCCGGCAGAAATTCCGGGTTGGCGTTCGGCTTCCGACATCGAGGCTCGACTTGGTTCTCCGGCAGATTGGCCAGCCGGGGGGTTGACAAGGGCTTCTCGACAGATTATCGTATTTATACGATGAAACGAACTCGAGCAACAGCCGAGCAGAAGTCAGGGCGCGGAAGCTGGCCGGAGCCCTGCTGTACGCTCGACATCGATGGCCGCGACCAGGAGCGCCTGGTGGCGATGTTCAAGGCCCTCGCCAACCCGATCCGGTTCCAGATTCTCAAGTTCCTCCTGACCCACCCGGGCTGCATCACCGGCGACATCGTCGACGCCCTGCCGATCGCGCAGGCGACGGTGTCCCAGCACCTCAAGGTGATGCGCGAGGCGGGCTGGATCGTCGGCGCCACCGAAGGACCTGCGATCTGCTACGAACTGAACCGCGAGGCTGTCGGCTGGTTCCGGGACAAGGTCGGGGAGATCTTCTGAGATAGTCCGTGCTCTTTTTTTGTCGAATATTATCGTAGTTATACGATAAAAGGAGGACTCCGTGCTTGACACCGTCGCTGCCATCGTCAACCAGGTCGCCCGCGGACTGCTGCACATCTGGCCGTACCTCCTGCTCACCATCCCGCTGGCGGTGGCGGTCCAAATGGCCGGGGCCGCACGGTACATCCGGGCGGCGTTTGCAGCACGCCCGGTGCGGGCCATTGTCGTCGCGACCCTGGTGGGCGCCTTCAGCCCGTTCTGCTCGTGCGGGGTCATCCCGGTCATCGCCTCGCTGCTGCTGGGCGGAGTACCGCTCGCGCCCGTCATGTCGTTCTGGGTCGCCTCGCCGTCGATGGACCCCGAGATCTTCCTCTTGAGCGTCGCCACCCTCGGCTGGGAGCTCGCCCTGTGGCGGCTGCTGGCAACCCTGGCGGTGAGCCTCGCGGCCGGCTTCATCACCCATGCGGCCGTAGCCAGCGGGTGGATCGCCGGCCCGGTCCTGCGATCGCCGCGGACGAAGGTCCACCGCCCGCTGATGGCGCAGGCCCGAGAGGCGGCGGCGCGCGCGGCAGGTCTCGTTGCCGCGCAGCCCTCTCTGGCGACCGAGCCGTGCTGCTCCACGTCTGCTCAACCGGCGTCCCTGGTCGCCCGCGGCGCTCTGCCGCTGACCGTGGTCGGCGCGGGAGGCGGGTTCATGCTGTCGGGTTCGAGCGCGGGAGGTTGCGTGTGCAGCGGATCGACAGCGTCAAAAAGGGATGACGAACAGGATTCAGGCGGCTCGATCCTGCGCCGGTTGGCCAGGGAGGCGCTGGGCGCCAGCGCCATGGTCGCCAAGTTCATGACCATCGCGCTCGTGCTCGAGGCGCTGTTCGAGCTCTACGTTCCTGATGGGTGGGTGATGGCCCTGGTCGGCGCCGACAGCCGCCTCGCCATCCTGATCGCCGCTCTCGTCGGCGTGCCGCTCTACACCAGCAACTTGGCGGCGCTGCCGATGGTCAGCGCGCTGCTCGCCCAGGGGATGGACCCGAGCGCGGCCCTGGCCTTCCTGATCGCGGGTCCGATGACGACCATTCCGGCGATGGCCGCCGTGTGGGGCCTGGTCGAGCGCCGGGTCTTCGTGCTCTACGTCGGCTTCGCCCTCGTGGGTGCGGTGGTCGTGGGGGTGGCGCACCTTCTCGCCACCGCCCTGTAAGGTTCGACAGGCCCCGGCCGCCCAGCGCCCCTCCAACGGTCGACCGCCGAGAAACGACGATGAGCTCGGGGCGTCGAGGGCTACGGCACGGTGAGGGACCAGGCCGAGGTGTCGCCGGACTCGAAGCCGTCGGTGAACGGCATGCAGACCGGCGTCGAGGGCTCGGGGCGGTAGGCCCGCACGTCGGTGCCGACACCGCACGCCACCAGCGCGCCGCCGTGGCCGATCGCCGGCCCGCCGATGTTGATGTTGGTCACCGGCGTTTCCCACAGCAGGTCGAGGTCGGCGTCGAAGACCCGCAGCCGGCCGTCGTCGAAGCTGCCGTTACCCAGGTAGAAGGTGCCGTTGCCGTCGGTCGCCATCCTGGTGCCGTAGGTGCACTCGGGGAAGAGACCGGCGCTGTCGACCGTGGCGCCGGTCACCGGGTCGAGGCGGACCAGCTCGTAGCCGGGCGCGAGCATGAAGGGCGAGCCGTCGGCCGTGACCGCAAGCTCGGTGAAGGCGGTCCAGGCCGCCGGCACGTGCCAGCGCTCGACCAGGGCGGTGCCGGTGTCCTCGAAGGCGTAGAAGTAGTCGGTGGCGGGGTTTTCCTGGGTGCGCGACAGGTAGACCGTGCCGTCCGGCCCGACGAACGGCGTGTTCTGGAGGGTGAAGCCGGGCATCACCGGGCTCTGATACTGGACCGCACCGGTAGCGAGGTCGTGGCGGACGATGACGTGCCCGCCGCCGGTGGCGTCGGCCACGTAGACGGCGTCGCCGGAGGTGGCCGGGCCGCAGCTCGAGGAGACCGAGCAGACCCTGGGTACGCTCCAGACGGTGGAGCCGTCCCCGGCGTCGATCCGCATCAGGCTGCCGAAGTTGCCGACCAGCAGGTCGCCGTCCGGCGCGAGGACCACGCCGTCGTAGGCGCCGGAGTCCACCTCGCCGGACGAGGCCCACTCCACCGAGCCGTCCTCCTGGTCGAGTGCGTACATCTTGGCCGACACCGACGCGCCGTTGCCGGCCCGCGAGGCGAACACCAGGCCGCTGTGGGCGGCTGCGATCCAGGTCGTCCAGTCGCCGGGCTCGTAGGGGAGGTGGATCGCCCACAGCTCGGCGCCGGTGGCGAGGTCCATGGCCACCACCGGAGAGTCCTCAGGCGGCGAGGACGGCCAATCGGCCTGGCGGACCATGAACACGCGATCGCCGTCGGTGATGGGCTGCCAGGCGATCAGCGACGGCCGGCCGCCGGACCACAGCAGGTCGGCGGTGGTCGGCCCGAGCTCGTCCGAGCGGCCGTCGCGGGCCGGGGTGCCGCCGGAGTTCTGCCAGGAGCCGAGGCAGCTCGACCCGACGTCACGCAGCGTCACCGGAGGCGCGCTGCCGAGAAGCTCGCGGGGCGCGGCGCCAGGGCTGCCGATCCGCACCACGGTGTTTCCCGGCGGCACGACCGGCGGCGCTCCATCGGTGACGTCGGGCGGGGATGCGGCGAGTGTCGTCGGTGTTGTCAGGAGCAGGGAGCAGAGCAGCAGAGTGGCGGCGTGGCTCATGAGTCCTCCCTCGGAGCCCGGATCGGCGACGGAAGAATGTGCCTCAAAGATGGTACGGAACGCGGCCGGGCTTGCCAAGCCTGTGACCGGGCGTTGCGCCGAACCGTGAGGGTGCCCACGCCTCCGGTCCTGCCGAGGTCGCCGCCGCGGGAAATACAAGATGACACCGAGTCTCTTATCCATGGGTGAATTGAGCACCTCTCGTGAGGCGAGACCGGCGATCGCGAGCGAGAGATCGTGGGCGCAGGAGTGAGGCGATGACGATCCCGGCCGTCGGTGAGAAGGTCCGGCAGTTTGTCGTGCTGGAGAACGCCGGTGAAGGCGGCATGGGTGTCGTGCTCAAAGCCCGCGACACGCGTCTCGACCGCGACGTCGCCCTCAAGTTCCTGCCGGAGCTTGGACCCGCGGGCTCTGCGGAGGCTGCGCGACTGAAGGCCGAGGCGCGTTCGCTCGCCGCTTTCAACCACCCCAACATCGTGACCATCTACGACGTCGACGAGCAGAATGGATCGCCGTTCCTGGTCCTGGAGTGGGTTCAGGGAACCGACCTGGGTCGCGCGGCTTTCGTGAGGCCCTGCGCCGAAGGGGAGCTCCTGCGGATCGCGGTGCCGGTGGCCGAGGCGCTGGCGGCCGCCCACGCTCGCAACATCGTGCACCGCGACCTCAAACCAGGGAACGTCCTGCTCGGGGCCGATGGCGGCGTAAAGCTGGCGGACTTCGGCCTCGCCAGGCTCCGGGACGCCCAGGTGCGGCTCACGAAGTCCGCGACGGTGCTGGGAACGCCCGCCTACATGTCGCCCGAGCAGGCCACGGGCGGCCACGTCGGACCGGCGTCGGACGTCTTCTCGTTCGGCGTCCTCGCCTACGAGCTGCTCTCCGGCACGGCGCCATTCGAGGTTGACAGCCTGCCCGCCGTCCTCTACTCGGTCGTGCACACGCCCCACGTGCCGCTGGTGATGCGTCGCCCGGATGTCTCGCCGGACCTGGCCGCTGTGATCGAGCGCTGCCTCAAGAAACGTCCCGAGGATCGCTACTCCGGAGGTGCGGAGCTCCTCCAGGATCTTCAGGCCGCCGTGCGCCGCCGGAGCTCGAATGAGACCAGCGACCTCCCCGCAGTCGTCGGATGGCGCGACGGTGCTCCGTCGGCAGGCCCGGAGATCCGCTACTGCCGGACCGCGGACGGAGCATCCATCGCCTACTCAGTGCACGGTTCGGGCCCGGTCCTCGTGCGCGTGCTCGGCTGGTTCACCCACCTCGAGATGGAGTGGGAGTGGCCCGCCTTGCGCCTCATCTGGCAGCGCCTCGGCAGGACGCACACGGTCGTGCGCTACGACGGCCGGGGCATCGGTCTGTCGAGCTCCTGGAGTGGGGACTTCACGGAGGAGACGCGGCAGCTCGACCTCGACGCGGTCCTCGACGCCATTGGCTCCGACAAGGTCGTACTCTACGGCATCTCGGAAGGGGGCTGGACCGCAGCTCATTACGCCTCTGCCCTCCCGGAGCGGGTGAGCCACCTCGTCACCTACGGCTCCTACTCCCGTGGCGCGCCGTTGCGGCCCGGCTACGACAAGGACGAGGACGAGGCACTGCTGATCCTCATGCGGAAGGGTTGGGGCGAGGACACCCCGAAGTACCGACAGATCTTCAGCACTGCCTACTTCGGCGACGACGCCGACCCCGGGCTGATCGCTCACTTCAACCGCCTGCAACGGGCAGCCACCGATGGCGACACGGCGGCCCGCTACCAGCAATCGCTGCACCTGCGCGGCGACGCGCACGACGTGTTGGCCCAGATTCGAACGCCGACCCTGGTCATTCACTGCCGCGACGACAGGATCATCCCCTTCGAGGAAGGCCGTCTCATCGCCTCGGTCATCCCCGAGGCCCAGCTCCTCCCGCTGCCTACCGGGACGCACTACTTCCCAGTGGACGACGACATCACCCACCGGATCGCGGAGGCGATCGACCGGTTCACGAGCTAGGCAGCCGCGCGACCACGAGGGATGTCTTCCGCGTTCGGGCACCGGAAGCGGGCGGGGAAGCGGAAGCGGGAGTAGGTCAAGCACCGCGCCTGTGTCTGTGCGGGTCTCGGTGGCGCGGCCGTTCCGCCTAACGGCCCTTGGCGGTGACGAGGTAGGTGGCGAAGGTGCCGAGCCAATGACCGCCCTCGTAGTGCTCGCCGGTCACGGCGACCAGGCCGGCGGCGCGGTGGGCGTCGGCCGCCGCCTGCAGGGCCGGCCGGCGTGGGTCCTTCTCCGGCAGCCCTGAGAGGATGCCCTCGAGCATCCAGGCGCGGCTGAGGTTGAGACCGTCGATGTGAGCCAGCCTGGGGTCCGCCCGGTCGGTCACGACGCCCGCCGGCAGCCACGCCGCGGTCGCCGTCGTCGGAATCTGCGGAAGAAAGCCGCTGAGCCAGGTCGCGAACTCCGCCGGGGCGAGCACCCGGCGCATGAGGTCAGCCTCGGCCAGGCACGGCGACAGGAAATCTTCTCCCGAAGGCTCGTAGCCGAGCGGGCAGCTGACCTTGTCGAGGTGAAAGCGGCGAGCCGCGCCGCTGATCAGCTCGACCATCGCGGCGTCGCCGGCGGTTTTCGCCCAGTCGAGGACCAGGCCGAAGGCGAACGCGGTCTGGCTGTGCTCGCCGGTCCGGATCGGGTAGTGGAGCTTTGGCACCCAGTCGCGAAAGCGATCCGCCGCGACCTGCTCGAGCGGGGCGAGGTTCTTCGCCCACTGCTGCGCCTGCTCGTCGGGCCAGGAGCGCAGCTCGTCGGCGAGGCAGAGCAGCCAGGCCAGGCCGTAGGGCCGCTCGAAGGAGGCGCGGCCCTCGCCGTCGAGGTAGCGGACCTCGGCCGCGACCCGCTCCGGCGCGAAGCTGGTCGCGAGCGCCGCGCGGGCGGCCGGCGCGAACGCGGCCTCCGGGTAGAGCTTGGCGAGGCGCGCCAGCAGCCAGTGGCCGTGGACGCAGCTGTGCCAGTCGAAGCAGCCGTAGAAGGATGGGGTCAGCTCGCGCGGCGGCCCGACGTCGGCGTCGGACGACATCACGTGCCCAATCTTGTTCGGGTACTCCTGGTGCACGCAGGCGAGGGCGAGGTCGGCGAAGCGCTCCACCGACGCCGGGTCGATCGTCTGGAGCCCGGCGGCCCCGGCTGCGACCGGCAGCGCCAGCCCCGCTGCGAGCGTCAGCGAAGCGGCGGCCAGGAGTCGCCGGCCTGTCACGTCGATCGGTGTGGAATGGTGCACGGCTCGCCTCCCTTCGCGCTCCCGAGCAGCCCCTCCGCATGATACCGCCGGCGAGGGGTTCGGGGCGGCTGACCAACCTGCTCTGATGGGTTACGGGCATCTCCCCCTCGCCCGCTTCCGCGTCCGCGCCCGGTGTCCTGGCTGCTGTCCGGGCGCCAGGGTTCCGCGAGAAATTGCCACGGTCCCGTCCCTGGCACCGCGCGGAGTCGGACCGTTTTCGTGCCTGCCCGAGACGCTGACCTCCGACCCCTGTCCCCTAGGTCCTAGACCCCAGATCCTGCCTCAAGGCACCGTCGCGGACCAGAACGCGGTGTCGCCGGACTCGAAGCCGTCGGAGAACGGCAGGGTGGGCTCGCCGCCCTGGGTGGTGAAGTGCCACCACGCGCCGGCATCGGCCACGGTGGAGCCCTGCGCGTTCACCGCCTGCACCTGCCAGAAGTAGGTGGTCGCCTGGTCGAGCCCGCCGAGCAGCGTGCTGGTGGCGTTGCCGACGCTGACCCACGAAGCGTTGCAGGCGTCGTCGTCGACCGTGTCGACGCAGCGCTCGTAGCCGGTGGCGCCCGCGCTTGTGCCCCAGCTCAGGGTGGGATCGGTGGGCTGGCCGCTGGCGCCATCCGCCGGGGCGACCTTGCCGAACGGTCCCGGGAGCGGCAGTGCCGCGGTGGTGAACGAGAACACGGCCGACGCCACGCCCGCGCCGCACAGGTTCTCCGACCTGGCGCGCCAGTGGTAGGTCGTGTCCTCCTCGAGATCGCTGGAGGGGGTGAAGGTCGTCCCGAGGATGCCGGTCTGGGAGATCGCCGGGCTGCCGAAGGCCGGGCTGTCGTCGACCTCGAGGCCATAGCTGTCGGCGCCGGTGACCGCCGTCCACTGGAAGGTGGGCCGCAGCGGCTGGTCGGTGGCCCCGTCCGGCGGCGCGATCAGGGTCGGCGGCGCTGGGATCACGGCCACGTCGAGCGCGACCTGCGCGCTGTGGCTCACGCTGCCGGCGGTCCCGGTGATGGTGACGGTGTAGCCGCCCCCGGCGGCACCGCCGGTGTCGGCGATGGTCAGCACGCTCGAGCCGGGCGGGGTCACCGGGTTGACCGAGAAGCCCGCCGTCGAGCCCGCCGGTTGTCCGCTCGCCGAGAGGGTCACCGGGCTGGTGAAACCGGCGATGGAGCCGACGGTGACCGTGTACTGGGCGGTCTCGCCGGCGCAGATCTCTCGCGTCGGCGGGGTCGCGCCGAGGGTGAAGTCGGACGAGCTCACCCTGGCCACGAAGGCGTCGTTGCCGCCGCTGTGGACGAGGTCGGGACCGACGGTGACCGGGAAGCTGGTCTCGGTGGAGGTCGTGTAGCCGGTCACCGTTGCCGTGAAATCGGCGTCGACCGCGATGCCGACGCCGAGGTCTTCACCCGCCCCCCCGATGTAGCCGCAGTAGTCGAGGCCGGTTCCGGCGGCGGCGACCTTGGCGACGAAGGCGTCGCCGTAGGTGGTGCCGCCGTTGAAGGTGAGGTCCGGGCCGAGCGCCACCGGGAAGCTCGCCTCGTCGGACTTGGTGTAGCCCGTGAGGTAGGCGCCGCCCCCGCCGTCGAGAGCGATCGCGCGGCCGTAATCGTTCGCCGACCCTCCGACGTAACCGCAGTACGCGAGCCCGGTGCCGGCGGCGTTGACCTTGGCGACGTAGGCGTCGACGTAGCCGTTGTGCGTGAGGTCCGGGCCGACTGCCACCGGGAAGCTCACCTGGGTGGAGATGGCGTCGCCGGCGACGTACGCGGAGCCGGCGGCGTCGACCGCGATGCCGTAGACGGTGTCCGAGTCCGATCCGCCGATGTAGCCGCAGTAGTCGAGGGCGGTGCCGGCGGCATTGACCTTGGCCACGAAACCATCCGACCCACCCCCGTTGTAGCTGGGGTCCGGGCCGACGGTCACCGGGAAGGTCGCTTGGCTGGAGGGGGTGTCGCCGGCGACGTATGCACTGCCGCCCGCTGACACGGCGATGGCCAGGCAGTTCTCGTTGCCGGCGCCCCCGATGTAGCCGCAGTAGTCGAGGGCCGTCCCCGCGCCATTGACCCTGGCCACGAACGCATCGCGGAGGCCGTTGTGGGTCAGGTCGGGGCCGACCGACACCGGGAAGGTCGCCTCGTCCGACTCGGCACCACCGCTGACGTAGGCGCGACCGCTCGTGTCGACGGCGATGCCGCGGCCACGGTCCGTGCCGGAGCCGCCGATGTAGCCGCAGTAGTCGAGGGCGGTGCCGGCGGCGTTGACCTTGGCCACGAACGCGTCGGTGACGCCGTTGAGGGTGAGGTCCGGACCGACGATGACCGGGAAGCTCGACTGGTTCGAGAGGGTGTCGCCGGTGACATAGGCGTTGCCGGACCCGTCGACGGCGATGCCGTAGCCGGCCTCGTTGCCGGCCCCGCCGATGTAGCCGCAGTAGTCGAGGGCGGTGCCGGCGGCGTTGACCTTGGCGACGAAGACGTCGTTGCCGCCGTTGTGGGTGAGGTCCGGGCCGACCGCCACCGGGAAGGTCGCCTGGGTCGAGGTGGTGACGCCGGTGACGTAGGCGCTGCCGGCGCCGTCGACGGCAATCGCGTAGCCTCGATCGTCGCTCGAGCCGCCGATGTAGCCGCAGTAGAGGAGGGTCACGGGGTCGATCACCAGCTCGCGCGACGGATCGTGGCCGACGAGGCGGAAGCGGTAGGCCTGCCCGGCCGGCTGGGCCCCGGGCTCGAGCTCGAAGACGGCCGCGACCTCGACCCGCCGGCCGTCCACCTCCTGGTACGCGAACGGCGCCAGCTCGGTGATCGATCCGAGCGGCGTGTCGATGATGAGCGAGCCGTCCGGCTCGAGCCGCACCGAGCTCGCCCCGCGGTAGGCGAGGCGGATCAGGCCAGGGTCGGCCCCGGGCTGGACGACGAAGGTCGACTCCAGCTCGCCGGCGGTGCCGCCCACCACGAGATCGACCCCGGGCCACGGCTCGCGGTAGACCACGGAGCCGTAGCTCGGCAGGCCGGTCCGCCACTGGTCCCTCGGCCCCTTGAAGTAGCTCACCTTGGTCGGCAGCAGGTCCTCGCCTACCGGCACGCGGGGCGTCGCCCCGACGAGGTCGAGGGCCACCACCCAGCCGCCCGGAGGAGAGTCGACGCCGCTCGTCGGGTGAAGCCGATAGGCGAGGCCGCGCTCGCCGAGCCAGACGCTGGCCTGGGAGCCGCGGACGGCGAAGCCCATCGTCCCGTCGGCCGCGACCTGCTCGGGCACGAACAGCAGCGGCAGCCGCTCGAGCTGCTGCGCCGCGTTCACTGGATGGCCCTGGCCGGCCCCCGTGCCTCCCGGCGGTACGGCCGCCGTCACCGCCGCCACCAGCGCCGTCGCAGGCAGCAAACAGAGCCACGCCCCTCGCAGCAGGCTGCGCATCGCCATGACAATTCCCCTCACCTCGATCGTACCTTGCAGGCGCCGCGCGCGCGCCTACCCGGCTGCCCGGCGGACGGTGACCCACCGCACCTTTGTCCGCGAGAAGTGGGCGGCGGAGTGACTGGACTGGGCCCGGCCAGCCTGGGCGGTGGTGAGCTTGCCGGCGGCGGGCCCGACCCGATGAGCGTCAACCAGGCTGGCAGGAGCCGGCGGGCGACCCGGTCAGCTCGGTGGACGGCATCCGGCGCCGCGCTGGCCCGACAGCGTCACGGCACCGTCGCCGACCAGGGTGCGGTGTCGCCGGACGCGAAGCCGTCTGCGAACAGCGCGGCGAGCGACTCGCAGATCGCCTCCTGGTCGAAGGTGCGGGCCGCGATCTTCTGCTGCGCGCAGGCGAGCAGGGTGGGCCACGCGGCGTCGTCGATCGGGAAGCCGTAGTCGGTCTCGAACAGGGCCCGGAGATCCTGGCCGGCGGAGGCGCTGAACGCGGCGGCAATCAACGTCGCCTGCTCGTCGGTGCCGGAGACCGGGCACGGAAGGGGCTCGCCGATGGGAGCGAACAGGCTGAAGAAGTCGTACCAGGACTCGACTCCCAGCTGGTCGAAGAGCTCGAAAAAGATGCCGTCGACGATGTTGGGGTCGATGGTCGCGTAGCTGGCGCCGGCCGCCTGGTAGGTGGCGAGCTCGGACAGGAAGTAGGTGCGCAGCGAGTCGAACTGGGCGCCGACCTCGGCCGTGCCGGCGGCGTTGACCACGCCAGCACAGGCCTCGATGCCCCAGCCCGACCACATCGCGGCGAGCGAGGCGCAGCCCTCGGAGTAGACGAAGCCGACGTCGGGCGCGGCGTTGACCAGGGTGCCGAAGGCCCCGGACGCCCACGTGAAGTTGTGGCCGACCTCGTGGAAGATGACGAAGAACTGCGGGACCCGATTGGCGGGGTCGTTGACGATGTAGCAGCTGTTGTGCAACGGTTCCCCGTGCTCCCAGCCGAGCCGCACCGGGTTGCCGCTGAGGCCGCACGGCACGGTGTCCCCATCGTCGGACACGTCGAGCACCAGGTACTGGCGGCCGCCGCCGAACGGCGTCCCGCCCATCGCCGCGCGCTGGAGGCGGTACGCGACCTCGGTCGCGAGCCCGACGTCGTAGCTTCTGGTGATCTGGTCGAGGTCGACGCCCTCGATGGTCGCCGGGAGGTAATAGCTGATGTGGTCCGAAGGGTAGCTGCGGTGGTCGACCCCGAGATCGGTGGTCGTGCCGCGGACGACGGTCGCGTTGACCGAGGCGACGCCGTCGGCCGCCAGGCTCATGTACGGGGTGTCATCGAACTCGACCGGCACGCCGTGCACGGTCACCACGCCACTGCCGTCAACTGACGCCACGCTGGTGTCTGCTGGCCCGAAGAACTGGAGGTGGTAGTCGCCGACCGGCAGCAGGTGCCCGTACTGGTCGAGGAGCTCGGCCGTCATCTGCCCGGTCGTCGGGCCGGCCGGCGACAGCATCAGCAGCGGGGGCAGCGAGCGGACCTCGGCCGGGGCGGGGGGCGCCGGGAGGGTCACCGCCAGCGCGATCGCCGTTTCGCCGCCGTTGCCGCTGCCGGGGACGCCGTTGATGGTCTCGAAGGTCGAGCAGCGCCAGTCGAAGTCGGCGGGCGCGGCGATCTGGCCCAGGCCGACCTCGATCGTGACCTGGCTGCCGGCGACCGAGACCGAGCCAGGACCGCCGCCAGGCAAACTGCCCGTGACGTCCACCCAGCCGCCGCCGGAGACCTCGCTGACCACGGCCCGGACGTTGAACTCGCTGCCCAGGGCGCCGTGAGGCTGGCCGGTGGCCGCGTTGCGGTCGGCGTCGACGAACCACAGGTAGGTGATCGAGTCGTCGGGCAGCGGCAGCGAGCTCGGGATGTTGCCGCGGACCTCGATGACGAAGCGGAGCAGTCCGCCCTCCTGCTCGACCCGCGCGGCGAGGATGTCGCTGAAGGCCTGGGCGCCCGGGTTGGAGGGGTCGGTGAGGGAGCCGATGGTGGTCCAGCTCGTGCCGACGCCGTCGACCGACCGCCGCACCGAAGCGGCGTGCCGGCTGTCGGTCGCGCCGGCGCCCTGCACGGCCCGCACCGCGGCCACCAAGGGGGGTGCCAGCCGTCGGTCCGGGTGAGGCGAAGCGGCGGCGGCCGTCGTGGGCGCGGCGAGCAGCGCAGGAAGGGCCAGGACGACGGCGGCACGGACAGCGAGCGTGCGCATGATGGGCCTCCCGCCGAAATTGGCTGGTGTCGTTGGCGAGATCGTAGCACGAAGCCGGCGCCGCCGCTGCTACACTGAGCGCTGGGTCGGGGGGGGGACCGCTGCCGCCCGCCCGGGGGGACTGTCCATGCGCAAGACGCTGCTCGCCGCCGGCATCATCTTCACCGCCGCGACCCTGGCCCAGGCCCAGCTTCCCAGCAGCTACGACCTGCGCGACGTCGGCGGGGTCAACTACGTCACCTCGGTCAAGGAGCAGCAGGGCGGCACCTGCTGGACCCACGGCGCGATGGCCTCGATGGAAGGCAACCTGCTGATGACCGGCGCCTGGGCCGCCGCGGGGGAGGTGGGCGAGCCGAACCTGGCCGAGTACCACCTCGACTGGTGGAACGGCTTCAACACCTTCAACAACGACGACGATCCCGGCGGCAGCGGACTGACGGTGCACGAGGGCGGCGACTACCGGGTGACCTCGGCCTACCTGTCGCGGGCCGAGGGCGCGGTGCGGGACGTCGACGGCCAGTCCTACGACACCGCGCCGCCGCGCAGCGACCCGAGCTTTCTACTACTACCCGCGCCACATCGCCTGGTACGTCGCCGAAACCGACCTGAGCAACATCGACGCCCTCAAGACCGCGGTCATGGAGCACGGCGTGCTGGGCACCTGCATGGCCTACTCCTACCAGTTCATCGATGGCAGCTACAACCACTACCAGCCGCCGTCGAGCACGATGGACCCCAACCACGCGGTGGCGATCGTTGGCTGGGACGACGCGCGCGTCACCCAGGCGCCGTCGCCGGGAGCCTGGCTGGTCAAGAACAGCTGGGGCGAGTGGTGGGGCTACGACGGCTACTTCTGGATCTCGTACTACGACAAGTGGGCGGGCCAGCACCCGGAGATGGGCGCGGTGTCGTTCCAGGACGTCGAGCAGTTCCAGTACGACCGCGTCTACCGCCATGACTACCACGGCTGGCGGGACACCCGCACCGATGTCGGCGAGGCGTTCAACGCCTTCACCGCGGCTGCCGACGAGCAGCTGGTCGCGGTGAGCTTCTTCACCGCGACCGAGGGCGTGAGCTACACGGTCACGGTCTACGACCGCTTCGAGGCCGGCGAGCTGTGGGATGCGCTGTCGACCACCAGCGGCACGGTCGCCGACGAGGGATTCCACACCGTCAACCTGGGCGGGCCGGTGGCCCTGACCGCCGGCGACGACTTCTACATCTACCTGAGCCTGTCGGCCGGCGGCCAGCCCTACGACCGCTCCTCGGACGTGCCGGTGCTGCTCGGCTCGGAGGCCCGGGTGTGGGTGCCGTCCGCCGCCGAGCCCGACCAGAGCTACTACCGAAGCGGCGGCACCTGGCACGACCTCTATCTCGACAACGACTCGGCCAACTTCTGCATCAAGGGGCTGGTGGGCGAGCCCGCCGACCCGTCGATCTTCGCCGACTCCTTCGAGTCCGGCGACACCTCGGCCTGGAGCGCGACCGTCCCGTAGCCCGCCTTTCTCACCGCCCTCCTGGCTCGAGGCACAGGCGGTCGGCAGGCGGTGCCACAGGAGGTCGATGAGAAACGCGGGCTGTGGAGAAAAGCTGTTCAGAAACACGTTCTTCGGGCAGAATCCTGGCGCCGTTCCGGGGTCCGGCATCGCCTCTCGACAGTGAAAAATCCGATCAGTCGGGGTGTGTCGGCGCTGGTGTGAGTCGTCCCGCTCGCCGCCATCGTCGCTGTGTTCGTCTGCGGCGACCTGGCGCTGGTGCGCCCTGGGCAGGGCCGAGGAGCCCATGGTGGGCGGCGGGAACCGCGTCGTTAACGGACCTGCTCGACGAGGAAGCTCGCGAGCCGCTCGAGGTAGACCTCGCCCTTCTCGGCCGTGGCGTTGCGCGGGTCGCCGAGGACGCCGTTCTCCGTCAGCGCCGGCATCCCCTCGGCGAAGATGACCCGCACCTCGTCCTCCCCGAGGGGGCCGAGGTATCCGGGCTCGAAGCGGCCCGCCACGACGAGACCGGGCTCCAGCGCCATCATCATCGAAGTCTCGTCGTCGCCGGCGTGGGCGCCGCATGCCTCCTCCGAGATGCCGAGCTCGGCCGCGGTCCGCTGCAGGAAACCGGTGACCCCGAGCAGGTCGGTGTAGCCGGCGATCTCCACCTCCGGGTGCGCCTGCCGCGCGTCCGCGATCGCCTCCGCGAGGGGACCGAAGTTCCCGCCGTGGCTGGGCAGGAAGACGATCCGCTCGAAGCCGTCGCGGACCAGGCTGTCGACGTAGTCGCGCACGATCAGCTTGAGGGTCTCCGGCTTGAGCGAGATCGTGGCGCCGAACGCGAGGTGGTGCTCGGAGACGCCGACCGGGATGGTCCTCGCCTGCAGGGCGTTGCCGAGCTTGAGCGCGAAGCGGTGCGCCGTGGCATCACCGATCCGGGTGTCGGTCATGGTGGGAAGGTGGGGGCCGTGCTGCTCGGTGGACCCGACAGCCACGACCGCCGTCGAGAAGCCTGCGGCGATCGCCGCCCGGACGTCGGGCCAGCTCATCTCTTCCATGCGGATCGTCCTCATGTCAGCTCCTCCGCTCTCGGAGAGCGTCTCCAGCAGCCACGTACGGTGGCGCGGGGCGAATGTTGCCGCCGCCCGGCCGGTCGCTCAGGGGATGATCGCGGACCAGGCCGCGGCGTCGCCGGACTCGAAGCCGTCGCCGAAGATCGCAGCCGCGGGAAGGCCGTCCCAGCCGGCGAGGCGGGCCATCAGCCACCAGAAGGCGCCGCCCTTGAGCTTGCACAGCAGCGGGTGGGCATGGCCCCAGCTGCACTGGGTCCAGAAGTCCGGGTCGCCGTGGCCGAAGCTGCTGCAGTCGGCCGGGTGATCGGCGCACCAGGCGTCGCACCAGTCGCAGTAGTCGGAGGTGTCGAGGTGGGGCGTGCCGTCCGGCGCGTAGCGCTCGATGTCGTTGAAGTCGAAGAGGGCCATCGCGTTGGCCGCGGTGAAGGCGCGGATGGCGTCGTTGTGCGGGTCGATCCACTGGTTTCCCGGGCACACGTGGCCCGTCATCAGCGCGAAGCGCATGGCGGGCGCGTCCTGGTCCCAGCCGAGCATGGTCGCGAGGTAGAGGTCGCGGCCCGGGTCCTCCTCGCAGAGCTGCCCGCACCAGGCGAAGAGCGAGAGGTCGAACAGACCGCTGGCGGCCACCGCCTCGGTGCGGGCGCGGCCGTCGGCCGTCAGCCAGTAGAGCTCGGGCGTGATGTAGGTTTCGTACGGCGGGTTGCCGTCGAACACGCACAGGGTGCCGGGTGAGCAGTCGAGGCTCGAGGGCGGCGTCGCGTAGCCCGAGGCATCGAACACCGAGTGGCCGAAGCGCGCCGGGTCGATGTCCTCCCAGATCGCGAGGCCGGTGACGATCTGCGAGCCGTGCGAGGTGTGGCCGTAGTGCACCGCCAGGGCGCGGGCCTGGGCGAGCCAGGCGTCGGGGATCAGCGTCGGATCGGTGCAGCCGTGGTCGACCACGATCGGTCCCTGCGCGCGGACCGGAGCGGTCTGGACTGCGATGGCGGCGGCCGCGATGGCGATCAGGACGGCGTGGCGAGGCATGGCGCGGACCCTCCAGCACGATTGTCGGCCGTCCGCCAGACAGGGTGGGCCCCTCCCGCGTGCATCGGGCAGGGTCGGAATGTGAGGCGCGTCGCACCCGGGTCGGGAACGCGCCGGGGCCCGCCACGGCGGCGCGCCGGATCGTGCCGTTGCGGCGGTGGGGCCGGCAAAGGGGCGAAAAGCGGCCGTCGACCTGTACCATCGCACTCCGAGGGATACGATGGGCCGGTCACCCAGGGGCAGGAGGGGAGCATCGGATCGGCCCGTCGTGCGGCTGCGCGGGGTGACCGAGGAGGGAGGAGCGGCATGCGGAGACCGCGGCTGAGGCTCGTCGTCGCCGTCGGCTGGCTGCTGGGAGTCGCGTTGGGGGCCGGTACCGCGGCCGCGGAGGGGGCCGCGTTGCGGCCGTTCACGGTCGAGGACTCCCTCCGGCTCGGCCTCGTCGAGGACCCGCGGGTCAGCCCGGACGGCCGCTGGGTGGCATACACTGTCACCACCCCGGACCTCGAGAAGGACGAGGCGGTGAGCCGTATCTGGATGGTGCCGGCCTCCGGCGGCGACCCGGTGCCGGTGACCAGCGCCGAGCGATCGGCCTCGAAGCCGCGGTGGAGCCCGGACGGCCGCTACCTGTCGTTCCTGGCCGCGCCGAGCGACGGCGAGGACCAGGTGTGGACCCTGTTCCGCGAGGGCGGCGAGGCGGTCCAGCTCACCGACACCGCGCAGGCGGTGAAGGACTACGCGTGGTCCCCGGACGGCACGCGCGTGGTCGTGGTGCTGCAGGACCCAAGCCCCGAGCAGCTGGCGGCCAAGCGCGGCGAGGAGAAGCCGAAGAGCGTGCCGCCATGGGTGATCACGCGCCGCCAGTTCAAGCTCGACTACGTCGGCTACCTGGACCGTCGCCGGACCCACCTTTACGTCGTGGACCTGGCGACCCGGGCGATGACCCAGATCACCTTCGGGGACTGGGACGACGCCGAGCCTGCGTGGTCGCCGGACGGCGCGGCCATCGCCTTCACCAGCAACCGCACTGCCGACCCGGACAGCAACTACAACACCGACATCTGGCTGGTCGCGGCCGACACGGCCGGCCCGGTCGAGGCGCCGCGCCGGGTCACCACCAACCCCGGCGCCGACGCTGCCCCCGCGTTCTCGCCCGACGGGCGGCTGATCGCCCACCTCGCCACCTGCGACGTGGAGGCGATCGTGTACGCGACCAGCCACCTGGCGGTGGTCCCCGCCGGCGGTGGCCCCGCGACCGTGCTGACGAGCTCGCTGGACCGCAACGCCTTCTGGCCGCGGTTCTCGCGGGACGGGGGGTCGGTGCTGGCCGCGATCGAGGACGACGGAGAGCAGTACCTGGCCGCGGTGCCGGTCACCGGCGGCCCCATCGAACGGGTGATCGGCGGTCCCCGCGCGGTGAGAGGCTTCGACGTCGGCCCGGCGGGCCGGATCGCGGCCGTGATCTCCGAGCCGCAGCTGCCGGCGGAGGTCTTCGTGGTTGACCAGGGGCGCCTCGCGCGCCTCACCCACACCAACGACGCCGTGCTCGACGGCATCCGGCTCGGCGAGGTGGAGAACGTCCGCTTCCCGAGCGCTGACGGCACCGAGATCGAGGGCTTTATCGTCACGCCGCCGGGGTTCGTCCGCGGCACCCCTCACCCGGCGCTGCTGCTCATCCACGGCGGGCCGATGATGCAGTACGACTTCGGCTTCGACGCCGAGCCCCAGATCTTCGCCGGCGCCGGGTACGTCGTGATCATGGCCAACCCGCGTGGCTCGTCCGGCTACGGCCAGAGCTTCTCGACCGCCATCTGGCGGGCGTGGGGCGAGCGGGACCTCGAGGACGTGATGGCGGCCGTGGACGACGCCATCGCCCGCGGCTATGCCGACCCGGCGCGGCTCGCCGTCGGCGGCTGGTCGTACGGCGGCATGCTGACCGACCACGTCATCACCAGGACCGACCGCTTCCGGGCAGCCTACACCGGAGCCAGCTCCGCCCTCTACATCGTCAACTTCGGCCACGACGAGTACCAGCTGTGGTGGGAGGGCGAGCTCGGGCTGCCCTGGCAGAACCCCGACCTCTACCACAAGCTGTCGCCCTACTTCCGGGTCGACAGGGTGGTCACTCCGACGCTGATCATGGGCGGCGAGCAGGACTGGAACGTGCCGATCGTCAACTCGGAGCAGCTCTTCCAGGCTCTCAAGCGCCTCGGCGTGCCGACCGAGCTGGTGGTCTACCCGGGCGAGTTCCACGTGATTGCGACGCCGTCCTACATCAGGGACCTGTACCGGCGGATCCTCGCCTGGTTCGCCACCTACGTGCCGCCGGCCGCAGCCGCGGCGGGCGGAGGCGCGTGACCGTGGGACGCGCCCCGCAGCTCAGCCCGGAGGGCCTGCTGCGCGGACTCGGCCGGTGGGACGCCACCTTCCTCACCATCGGCTCGGTGGTCGGCACCGGCATCTTCATCACCACTGCCGACATCGCGCGGGTGCTGCCCCACCAGGGGCTGATCATGCTGGTGTGGGGGCTGACTGGCGTCCTCACCCTGGCCGGCGCGCTCAGCTACGCCGAGCTCGGCGCGATGTTCCCGCGGGCCGGCGGCATGTACCACTTCCTCAAGGAGGCCTACGGCCGGCTCTGCGGGTTCCTGTTCGGCTGGGCGTGCTTCTGGATCATCATGTCGGGCGGCATCGCCGCGATCGCGGTGGCCTTCGGCGAGTACCTCGGGAGCTTCGCGGCGGTGTTCTCGACCGACTGCGTCCTGCTCGCGCTGCCGGTGGGCCGCTGGGAGTGGTCCGTGTCGGGCGGTCAGGCGGCGGCCGCCCTCGCCATCCTGCTGTTGACCGCCATCAACTACCTCGGCCTGCGGGCGGGCGCCGGGGTCCAGAACCTCCTGACCGTGTTCCGGATCGTCGCCGTCGTCGGTTTCGCGGTCCTGGCCTTCGGCAGCGAGGCGCGAACGCCGGTCGCGCTGCTCGCACCGCTGCCCGCCGTGCCGCTGCTGGCCGCGTTCGGGGTCGCCATGGTCGCCGCCCTCTGGACCTACGACGGCTGGTACGGGCCGACCTTCTCGGCTGGCGAGATGCGCGACCCGCAGCGCACCCTGCCGTTCGGGCTGGTGTGGGGCGTGCTGATCGTGCTAGCGCTCTACTCGCTGGTGAACCTGGTGTACCTGAGGGCCCTCACCCTGCCCGAGATGGCGGCGACGCGGCGGATCGCGGAGACCGCGGCGGTCGCGCTGGTCGGGCCGGGCGGCGGCCGGCTGGTGTCGTTCGCGGTCCTGGTCTCGACCTTCGGCTGCCTGTCGGCGACCATCCTCTACAGCTCGCGGATCTACCACCCGATGGCCCGCGACGGTGTGTTCTTCCGCGCCCTGGCCGCCGTCCACCCGCGCTTCCACACCCCGGGACGGAGCCTGTGGGCGCAGAGCCTGTGGGGCGCGCTGCTCGCCCTCACCGGGACCTACGAGCAGCTCTACACCTACGTCATCTTCGCGATGCTGCTCTTCCACACCGCGACGGCAGGGGCGGTCATCGTGCTGCGCCACCGCCGTCCGGACGCGGAGCGGCCGTACCGGGTCGCCGGCTACCCGTGGGTGCCGCTGCTGTTCCTCGTGTCCTCGGTTCTGCTCCTCGCGAACACCCTCGCGGAGAAGCCGACCGAGTCGATGATCGGGCTCCTCATCCTGGCCGCCGGTGTGCCGGCCTACGCCTGGTGGCGGCGCGGCGCCGCCGCGCCCTGAGCTCCGTCGGTCCGCGGGCGGCGTGGTCTAGAAGCGAAGGCCGAGCGCGACCGCCAGCGAGCTGTCCTCGGAGATCACCGCCTTGGCCTGGAGGTAGGGGAAGAGGCCGCTCGAGGTTTCAATGCCGGCCCCGGCGAGCAGGTTGGCGCCGAGGTTGGTGTCGTCGCTGTGGCGCTCGTGATCGGTGAACAGGACTGCCAGCCCGCCACCCACCCAGACGTCGGCCTTGGTGTCGAGGTCGAGCTCGTAGGTGCCGTCCGCGTTCACGATCCAGCGATCGACGCCGTCTCCGGGGACGAACTCGACGCTGGGGACGATCGCCCAGCGCGGGTTGTCGAGGGGCAGCACGATCTCGGCGCCCACCAGGGGGTCGCCGTCCTCGGTCCACACTCCGGCGTGGATGCCGAAGCGCGGATCGGCGGCGGCCGCGGCGGCTGTCACCGCGAGCAGCGCGAGCGCAACGGCGCCCGCTCGACCTGCGATGCGAGTTCCAGAGCTTCTCATGCCGGGTCCTCCTTGACGAGGTCATCGCTCGCCCAGCTGCCGGTCTGGAAGAGGTAACCGATTTCCTGGACCCGCTATGCCGGCGCGCTCTCCCGGCGGTTGACGCGAGGCCGCCGGGGACATACGTTGTCTGTCATCAGACTCTCGTGTCAGCTGGCGAGACGAGGCGGGGTCGAAGACCGCCGCCAGGTCGACTGCAGGCCGAGGAGGCATACCAGTGAGGACAATATCGACTTCGATGGCCATCGTCGCGTCGTTGGGGGCGCTCTTGGTGGTGTCCGTACAACCGGCTGTCGCCCAGGCCATGAAGCTGGCGGCCGAGTCGCTCGAGGTGCCGAGCGACGACGAGCCGCGGCCGCTCCACAAGCTGTACTACGGCGGCAGGACGTGGATCGTCCACTTCACCGAAGTCGCGCTTCACCGCGAGTCGGAGCCGGGAGCCGACCCGGTTCGAGCCCAGTGGACCTTCACCGGCCACAGCACTCGTCCGAAGCCCGCGCGCGCCCAGCTGATGCTGACCCTGCTCGACGAAGATGGGGCAACCGTCGCCACGTTGAAGAAGAGCTTCCTCGTCAAGTCCGGTGGCGACCCGCGACCCTACAGCGTGGAGATGGAGATCCCGGCGGCGGACTGGGCGCGAGTGGAGGGGGTCAAGATCCAGGGGAACTTCTTCGTCGGGTCCTAGAGCGGCCGCGGCGCACTCGGACGCGGCCCCTGCTGAGGGGCTGCCCTGCCGTCTCCGGAGCTCGGGCTCGAGGTCCCGGCCGTAGCGCGGGGGCGTGCCCGGCCTTTCTGCGACGGGCCGGCGGCAGCAGGGCCGCCTGACCACGCCGAGGAAGATCGCGAGCGCCGCGCCCGCGACCACGCCCGCCACGCCCAGGAAGGCCAGGCACTCGACCGGTTCACGACGCGCGGTCTCGGTCTCGCGACCTGGAGCGCCGCGGACGTCGGCGATGCTCGAGTGAGATCCGCAGGTAGCGGGCGACCGCGGCGGCGCCGAAGACGGCGATGATCGCCAGCACCGCGAACAGCAGCGGGCTCATGTGGCCATTCTCTCAGAGCTCGGGGAGACGGAGCTGGACCGGATGGTCGGGCGCGGGGCCGGGCCCAGGCCCGGCAGGGTGGTCCGCCGGGGGTGGCGCCGAGTCGGTCGCCGGGTCCCCGGCCGGATCTGCGAGCAGCCGCATCAGCGACGACTCACGCTTGAAGAAGCCCGGGTTGTGGAACGACTCTCCGAGCTTGAAGTGGGCGTAGTCGAGGTGGTGGCAGAGCTCGTGGACCAGCGTGCGCAGGAAGGTGCGCGGCTTGACGATGTCGGCGCGCTGCGCGGTGCGCATCCAGACGCGGAGTGTCGGCTCCTTGCCGTCGTCGCGGGTGTAGAGCCCGTGCAGCTCGCCGTCGCTGCGCTGCGGCCGCACCCGCAGCACCTTGACCGTGACGCGCTCGGCCCCGAGGCCGCCGGTGACCAGATCGCAGATCCTCTGCGCCTGGCCCCGCACCCGGGAGGGCGAGCCGGCGGCCAGGGCGGCCGCGGCGGCCGCGGCGGCGGCCCGCAGCTCCGTCCGGAGCCCGGGGGCGTCGGGCAGCGCGACGGTCACGATGGCGTCGCCGCGGCGGTAGATCGCCTTGTTCTTCGCCGACAGGCGGCCGTAGTAGGCGAGGCGGTTCGGCGGGTCAGCCATCGGCGGCAAGGATAGCTGATGGGCGTCGCAGCCGGCGGCCGGTCGCGAGCCGGGCCACGACGCCGGGGGGACGATGGCCCCCCGGCGGCGGCCGGTCACGAGCGGCCGAAGCTCAGGTCGCGGTCGACATCGGCGGTGTCGACATCGAACGAGATATCGCGCATGTCGAACGTGGCGCGCCGACTGATGAGTGCAGCGACGGCCCGGATGATGCTCTGGAGGTTGCGCATGGTGGTGTCTCCCTTCACCACGACCTACGCAGCCCGGCACCGGATCCCGCCACGCCCTGCCGGGTGTCAGACGGCGACGACCGAGTTCTCCACCCCCGGGATCGTGCTCGGGGCGTACCGGTCGGCGTGCCAGTCGTTCTCCCACTGGCCGTCGATGACGTACCGGTAGTGGTACTCCCGTCCGGGCGGAAGCTCGAGGGTGACGTGGAAGTCGCCGGTCTTCTTCCGGACGAGCGGCGTGGACTGCGGATCCCAGCCGTTGAAGTCGCCGGCAAGCGAGACGGTCGAGGCGCCCGGCGCGGCCTTCCGCGGCAGCTCGAAGGTGACCTTGCACACTGGCTTGGACTTCAGATAGCGCTTCTTCAGGCTCACTTCATCCTCCGTGTGTCCGGCCGCTGCATGCGGCCAGGGCGCGAACGGGCGATCGCGCACTCTCGATGCACGAGAACACGTCTCGAATTCTCGCGATTCCCGGTGCCGCGGGGGGAGTCGGCGGCCGCTACTGCCTCGGCTCGAGGACCCGCAGGAAGATCACCTTGGCGTCGCCGGGCGCGTAGAAGTCCTCGAGCTCGGCCGCGATGGTGTAGCCGCAGGCGAGGTAGAAGGCGCGCGTCGGCTCGTACTGCGGCCGGCCGGCCGTCTCGAGGTAGACGCGGGGCCGTCCCGACTCCGCCATCCAGCTCTCGGCCTCGGCGAGCAGTGCCCGGCCGACCCCGCGACCCTGGGTGCGCCTGTCGACGGCGATCCAGTAGAGGTCGGCCGACTCGGCGGTGCCCAGGATCGGCCCCCAGCAGGCGTAGCCGACCACGGTCCCGTCGAGCTCGGCGACCAGGAACCGGTAGTGGCTGGCCTCGCGGTGCGCGAGCCGGTCGTCGACCAGCTCCATCGCCACCTCGAGCTCCTCACGGTTGAAGAAGCCGGTGCCGTCGAGCAGCGTGCGGACCGCCTCGCGGTCGGCGGGGCGCAGCTCGCGCCGCACCGTCGGCCGGGTCGAGTTCCCGCGCGCGCTCATGCCTGCCACCCGGTCGCGTCGAGGATCCGCGACACGACCTCGCGGGGGGAAAGGTCTGCCGCCGCTGCTGCGGCGATGAACCCGGCGTCAGGCGAGATGCATGGGTTGGCGTTGACCTCGAGCACGCACGGCCTCCCGTCCTCGTCGGCCCTCGCGTCGACCCGGGCATAGCCGGCGAGGCCCGACGCCGACCACGCGGCGACGGCGACTGCAGCCAGCTGCTCCGCGAGTGGCTCCTCGCGGGGATCGAGAAAGCGCCGCACGGTGTGTTGATACGCGAACGACCCCTCGTCCCACTTCGCCTCCCAGCCGAGGATGCGCGGCCGGTCGGCCGGGAAGTCGACGAACGTCATCTCGGCCGGCGGCAGCACCTCGGGCCCGTCCGGCCCGGCGAGCAGGGCGATGTTGAACTCGCGGCCGGGCAGCAGGTGCTCGAGCAGCAGCGGCTGGCCCGGGAAGCGGCGGGCGAGAGCGCGGGCGCGGGCGAGCGCAGCGCTCGGCTCCGAGGTCACGGCGTTGTCGTCGAGGCCGAGCGAGGCGTCCTCGAGCGCCGGCTTGAGGATCCACGGCGGCGGCACCCGGTCGAGCAGCTCCGGTCGCTCGGGATCGAGCACGCCGCCCGCCGCCACCGCCACCCCGGCGGCCTGCAGTCGGGCGCGGGTGGCCGCCTTGTCGGTGGTCACGGCGATGACCGACGCCGGGGAGCCGGTGACCGGCAGGCCGAGCGACTCGAAGGCGGCCGCGGCCTCGACCTGGAATGACGGACAGCCGGGCGGAGACTCGACGAGGTTGAAGACCGCCGCCGCGCCCGCAACCGTCGCCGGGTCGACGCCCCGTTCGCCGACCGCGACCGTGCGGTGGCCGATCCCCAGGTCGTCGAGGGCGGCCCGGACGAGCGCGGCCTGGGCGAGCACGTCACGGGTCGACGGGTCGTCGTCCTGCCCGACCGCGTTGTGAGCGATGACTACGCAGCGCGGCCGCACAGCCCGTTCCGTGCCGCGGCGGCATCGACGATCTGGCCGAGCAGCCGGCCGTAGTCGACGCCCGCGAGCCTCGCCATGATCGGCAGGTCGGAGCGGACGGGGTGGAGGCCCGGCAGCGGGTTGACCTCGAGAAAGGCGAGCCGCCCCGCGGCATCGCAGCGCAGGTCGACCCGGGCCGCGTCGCGGCACTCGAGGGTGCGCGCCACGGCCAGCGCCAGCCCGGCCGCCTCGTCGGCGAGGGCATCGCCGTCGACCAGCCGGTACTCCACCCGGTCCAGGTACTCGTCCTTGTTGAGCGAGGTGTAGGCGGAGGTCTCTGCGCGGTCGGTCCAGACGACCTCCATGACGGCCAGAGCGCGCGCGTCGGGGCCGTTGCCGAGCACGCCGACCGTCACCTCGCGCCCGGGCAGCAGCTGCTCCACGAGCAGCCCGTCCGGGAAGTCCCGCAGCAGCTCGGCGCACCGCCCGGCGAGGTCGTCGCGGCGCGCGACGATCGAGCGCGCGGTCACGCCTTTCGAGCTGCCCTCGGCGACCGGCTTCACGAACAGCGGCGGCTCGATCGACACCCCCTGCGCGTCGGCCGGGATGCGAACCACCGCAAACGGGGCGGTGTGGACGCCGGCGTCGCGGACGATGCGCTTGGCGAGCGCCTTGTCGAGGGTGATGCCGCAGGTCACCGGGTCGGCGAAGGTGTAGGCCTGCTCGAAGAGCTCGCAGACCGCCGGGACCTGCGCCTCGCGCGCCCTCCCGTGCATCCCCTCGGCCACGTTGAACACGAGGTCCCAGCGGTCGCCGGCCGCGAGCCGCGCCGCCAGCGAACGTCCCCGCCCGATCCGCTCGACCCGGTGGCCGAGCCGGCCGAGCGCCTGCTCGAGGCCGGCGATCACGCCTTCATCGTCGAACTCGGCAACCTGGAGCTTCGAGTACCCGGCGGCGAGGTACTCCTCCTTGCTGTCGTAGCACAGGCCGATCGCGAGGGCCATTGATCAGCCTGCCTCCGGCGGATCGAGGTAGGTGTACTCCCGGCCGGCCCAGTTGCGCAGGGTCCAGGTGCCGCCGTCGCGGCCGACGACCGTCTCCGGCTGGAGCGGGATTTTGCCGCCGCCACCGGGCGCGTCCACGACGTAGGTCGGCACCGCGTAGCCGCTGGTGTGGCCGCGCAGCTGGCTCATGATCTCGAGCCCCTTGGCGATCGAGGTCCGCATGTGGCCGGTGCCGACCACCGGGTCCGCCTGGTACAGGTAGTAGGGACGGACCCTGACCTTCAGCAGCTCGTGGAACAGCTTCTTGAGCACGGCGGCGTCGTCGTTGATCCCGCGCAGCAGCACGGTCTGGCTGCCGAGCGGAATGCCGGCGTCGGCGAGCATGTCGCAGGCCGCCGCGACCTCCGGCGTCACCTCGGCGGGGTGGGAGAAGTGCAGCGACAGCCACACCCGATGGCGCCGGAGCACGGCCACCAGCTCGGGGGTGATCCGCTGCGGCAGGAAGCCGGGAACCCGGCTGCCGATGCGCAGCAGCTCGATGTGCTCGATGGCTCGGATCGATCCCAGCAGGGCGTCGAGGCGGTCCTCGGACATCAGCAGCGGGTCACCGCCCGACAGCAGCACGTCGCGCACCTCGGTGTGCTCGCGCAGGTAGTCGAGGATCGCCCGGACGCGGCGCGGCAGCGGCTCGAGGTCACCCTGACTGACCAGCCGCGAACGGGTGCAGTAGCGGCAGTAGGACGCACACGAGTCGAGCGCAAGCAGCAGCACGCGGTCCGGATACCGGTGCACGAGGCCCTCGACGACCGACTTTTCGTCCTCGCCGCAGGGATCCTCCATGTCGCCGGTCTGGACCACGAACTCGTGATCGGTGGGCACGACCTGGCGGCGAATCGGGCAGTTCGGATCGAAGGGGTCCATCAGCGACGCGAAGTGCGGCGTCGCCGACACGGCGAATCGCCCCATGCCCATGCGCAGCCCGATGAGCTCGGAGCTGGTGAGCTCGAGGTACTGCTCGAAGTGCTCGGGGCGGGCCAGGCGATGGCGCAGCTGCCACCGCCAGTCTTTCCACGCGTCCGGGTCGTACTCCTCGCCGAAGACGTCGCACAGACGCTGCCGGCGGTCTACCGCGGCCACGGCGGCGGCGGAAGATGTTCTCCGTGACATCGAAATGTCCTCCATGTCGGTGACTGATGTGTACAGCGCAGCGGCAGATCGAGCGACCGCTCCGCTCTGTCGGCTTAGAGTTGCGCCATGCGCACGGGAAGCCCCCCTGGGGCGCGCGGCCATCGCCTGCCTACCGCTGGAGGGAATGTCCCCGGCGCCGGGTGGTCGGCGCCGTTAGGGGAGAACCACCGCAGGGATGGTTGGGGGGGGGAGCGCCGATGAAGGCGCCGTCGGCGGACCACCGGGTACCCCGGGTGGTCGCGCCGTGCCTACTGGGAGGCTCGTCGGAGGCTAGACCTCCATTCATCATCAATTCAAAAAGTACCCCATTGAACTTGGATGTCAAGAGGGTGGGCGGAAGATTTTTCTAAATTCATCATGTTACCCGCTGACGCCACCCAAAGGCAAGCTTCACCCGACGTCGGGCAGCACCCCCCGATCAGAAAGCTCGTCGATGAGCAGCCGCCGGCGCGCCTCGACGGCGCGGATCTGCTGCGGCTTCAGCAGGTCGTCGAGCTCGGAGGTCAGCGCCTCGAGGTCGAGCTCGCGCAGCCCGCGGGCAACCCGGTCGGGCACCGGGATCGGCCGCTCCTCCTTGAGTGACGGCAGCTTCTTGGCGGTGCGGAAGGCGCGGGAGTGGTCGATCAGGAACAGGTGGTCGCGCTCGGGACGGACCAGGATGTTGGTGAAGTTGCGGTCGATGTTGTAGATCATGGCGTCGAGGACGTACATCAGCATCAGCCGCTGCAGCATCAGCCCGGCGTCGCCGATCGGCAGGTCGCGATCGAAGGCGTCCTGGATCTTGATCGCGCCCTCGATCCAGAGCTGGAGCGAGCCGACCTCGCCGTTGATCGAGCGCAGCACCGTCACCGGGACCAGCCCGATCCCGAGCATCCGGTCGATCCGGTACGCGGCCACCTCGTAGACGTACCGGTCCGTGAACACCTGCTCGAACCGGTTGGTGTAGGCGACGTCGGTCGAGGTGATGTCGACCGTCTTGAAGATCGCCCGGGCGTGGCGGCCGTCCTTGAGCAGCGTCACCCGCCGGGGCCGCGTGATGCCGTCGCCGATGTCCTCGATGGCGACGACGTCGGCGGAGCGGAGAAACTCCTCGAGCTCGCGCTCACAGCTCATCCCGCCGAGCTCGCGGCAGGCCCAGGGCTCGGAGGTCGCGTCGTCGGCGGCCACCGCCTGCCCGGCGAACGCCGGCATGGCCACGAGCGAGAGGGTGAACGCCATCGAAATCCAGTGGTGCATGGTCGGCTGCCCTGCCGCGATATACGGTCTGCCGGCCGATTCGTTATGGTCTGCCGGCCGATCCGGGCGATTGACGCCGGAGATCCGCAGTGGGGCGATGGCGGCGTGACCGCGGACTGCGACCCTCAGTCGATGGCGCGGCCCTGGTTCGTCTCAGGTCCTCAGGTACGAGGCGCCATTGACGTCGATGATGGCCCCGGTGCAGAACTCCGAGCCGTCGGCGGCGAGGAAGAGCACGGCCCGGGCGACCTCCTCCGGCCGGGCGACCCGGCCGAGCGGGCTCTGACCGCGGATCTCGTCGCCCTGGGGGCCATCCAGGGCGTCAGCCGCCATGTCGGTCTCCACCCACCCGGGCGCCACGGCGCCGACGAAGATGCCGTGCGGCGCGAGGAGCTTCGCCAGCGACTGGCTCATCGCGTTGAGCCCGGCCTTGCTGGCGCCGTAGGCCGGCCCGTCGGGCTCGCCGCGGAAGGCGCCCCGCGACGAGACGTTGACGATGCGGCCGCCGCCGTGCTCGATCATGTGGCGGGCAGCGCAGTAGGAGACGTTGGCGGGCCCGATCAGGTTGGCGTCGAGCACGCGCCGCCAGGCATCCTGCCACTGCTCGTAATCGATCTCGTCGAGGCGGTGGTCCATCCAGATGCCGGCGTTGTTGACCACGACGTCGAGGCCGCCGAGCCCGGTGATGACGGCACCCACCATCCGCTCGACGGCGGCGGGGTCGGTGACGTCTGCCCGAACCACGATGTGCGGCCCGCCCGGCAGGCCGGAGAGGGTTTCCTCGGCCGCCGCCCTGCTCGACCGGTAGCTGATCGCCACCCGTGCCCCGCCCTGGGCGAACGCGGCAGCGATGGCGCGGCCGATGCCACGCGAGCCGCCGGTGACGAGCACCCGTTTGCCGGTGAAGTCCATCATGGCGCCCTCCGTGCCAACAGCCCATGGTAGTACGGCGCGGTCGACGCCGGGCGCGAGGGCCCGCAGTGCCGCGTCGTCACCGGCTCATCAGCAGATCTTCACCGTCCCGTCAGGGCCAGGAGCGGAAACGCACCGAGATTGACCGGTGACCAGAGGCGGCGCCGGGCGATCTGGACGCCGCCGTGGCCATTGGAGGTGGGTGATGAGACGGTGGTTGGAGATGGCAATCGTGGCGTTCAGCGTGATCGGTGGGGGGCTGCCGGCGGCGGCCGAGGACTCGCAGGCCTGGCAGCCGGTGCAGCTCGAGCAGGGCATGACCGAGTTTGCGCTGTGGGGGGCTCTCGACACCTACGAGGGAGATGAGGTCTGGCTCTGGCTCGCCGGGGACGTCGGGTTCCTGCTCAGCCCGCGGCACGAGATCGGCCCGTCCCTCAACGTCCAGGTCTGGCTGTTCGACTGGGAGGCCGAGGCCTCCGGTTCCTGTGGCGGTTTCTATCGCTACAACATCCCGCTCCGCAGCCGGCGGTGGGCGCCGTTCCTCGGCGTGCGCGCGTTGAGCTTTCTCGGCGGGCCCCGCGAGTGGGACGCCGAGGCGAGGGTGGAGGGAGGCTTCAGGCACTTCCTGGCCGAGGGCGCCGCGGTCACCGTCACCGGCTTCTACGCCCGGCGCTTCGGACAGCACTGCGACTGGGGATCCTGCGGGACCGACGCCGACCGCCTCGGCGTGTCGCTCGGCCTGTCGATGTTCTTCTGAGGCGGGCCGCGCCCGGGCGGTCACCCTCCGAGCCCGAGCCGCCGCACGAGCTCGTCGAATCTCGGGTCCGCGCGCAACGGGTCGATGCCGGGATCGACCTTGAGCGACGCCACCAGGGACGACGGCTCCGCGACCGCGCGGAACAGCCACTCGAAGGCCTGGTCGTGATCTCCAACGGCCAGGGCGACGCCAGCCAGGTAGTACGCGGGGACATAGCGCTGTGCGGCCACCGCCAGCAGCTCGTCGCGGATGGCGCGGGCGCGTTCGGACTGGCCGGCGCGGCCGCAGGCATAGCCGAGGGCCGCAACCGCCGGCGGCGCGCGGTGCGAGCCCTCCACCAGCTCACCGAGGATCGCAATCGCCTCGTCGTGGCGGTCGATCTGGCTGAGGGCGAGGGCCAGGCCGAGCAAAGCCTGGGAGAAACCAGGGTCGATATCGAGCACTCGTTGATAGCGGGCGATCGCCTCCGGGAAGTCGCGCCGATAGTACGCGATCAGGCCCGAATCGACGCCGATGATCGGAGACAGCGGATCGAGCCCGAGCGCGACCCGGATCTCCTCCTCGGCGCGGTCGAGCTCGCCCAGCGCCGCCAAGTACTCGGCGTGCCACTGGTGGGCGGTGGCGTAGCCGGGGTTGAGGTCGAAGGAAAGGGCGAACTCGTCCGCCGCCCGTTGCCAGTCGAGCTCGCACGACCAGGCGAGCAGTGCGAGCGTGGCGTGCGCCTCGGCCAGCGAGGGGTCGGCGCGGATCGCCGCCTCGGCTGCCGAGGTTGCGAGATCAGCAGCCTCGGCCGGCGGCATGACGCCATATGGAGCCCCGCCGAGCACCACGTAGCAGTCGGCGAGCCCGGCGTGCGCCGGCGCAAAGTCCGGGTCAGCAGCGATTGCAGCGTTGAAGAACTCGACGGCCCGGCCGACCGTCTCGGGCTCACGGCGATTCCAGGCGTAGCGGCCTTTGAGGTAGCTGTCGTACGCCTCGAAGCTGTCGGTGTGGCTTGGGTTGAGCCGCTGGAGTTCGGCGGCGGTGATGGTCGGGCGCAGGGCGCGCGCGACCCCGGCGGCAATCTGATCCTGGAGGGTGAGCAGGGTTTCCTTCGGCCGGCGGTACGACTCGCCCCAGAGCTGGTTGCCGGCGCGAGCGTCAACCAGCTCGACCATCACGGCCAGCATGCCGCGATCCTCGGTGACCCGGCCGACCACCACCGACGCGACGCCGAGCGACGTGGCGATCTGCTGCGGGGGGACCGTCGTGTCCTGAAAGTGGGTCATCGTGCTCCAGGCCACGACGCGCACGCCGGGCACCCTCGACAGGCTGTTGGTGAGGGTCTCGGGCAGGCCGCACCGGATGTGCGGCGCCGGCTCGGCGGACGGGTCAACGGTGAAGGGCACCACGGCCAGCGAGGTCGGCAGGCTGCCGCTGCGAGATCGGCTGGCCGAGGGCAACGACGCCACAAGTGCGACCACGGCCAGCACTGCGGCCGCGACGACGGCCGCCTCGCGGACCCCAAAACGCCGCGCGACGGCCGCTGGCACCGCCCCGTCCGCGGCGCCGGCATCACTGTCCGTCAGGGCTTCGACGGGCGCCACGATCCGGTAGCCCCAGCGGGGGACCGCGGCGATGTAGGTCGGCTCCTTCGACTGGTCGCCGAGCGCTCGTCGAAGCAGCATCACCCGCTGGGTGAGCGCCTCATCGTTGACGATCTCGTTGACCCACACCGAGTCCATCAGCTCCTGGCGGCTGACGACGCCGGGCGCCTTGCGAACTAGCGCAACCAGCAGCTCGAAGGTCTTCGGCGGCAGGGTGACCAGCTCGCCGTTGCGGATCAGGAGTCTGGCGCCGACGTCCAGGGTGAGGTCGCCGACCCGGAATCGCTCGCTCGTTCCCATCGGAGTTGCCCAGTCAATTCTACACGCTGGGATCCCGCGCCGGGCCCACCCGTTGTGGCGGCAGGCATGCCCGAGCCCGACCGGCGCCGGAGATTCACGGCACCGTCATCGTTCCTTCACCGAAACGGCATCGTCGCGTCAGGGCTTCCTGCTCCCCGGGCGCCACCTTGGCGACATGGAACGGGCGCAGGCTTCGCGGACACCCCACTCGAGCGGTGGCTCGATCCTCCGGGCGATCGCGTCGCGTCGGCCTGTCAGTCCGCTCCGGGAGGGCGGCATGAGCACGACGGGGAGGCGGTTCGCCAGGGCGGGTTGGGAGCTGGCGCTGGTCGTGGTCGCGGCGACAGCGGTCGCGTGCAGGAGCGCGGCGTCTGACGATTGGCAGGCCGAGGCGCGGACACGTCACTGGACGGCCGGCCTCCCGGCGTGCCCCTGCCGGCAGCCGGAGGCGGGAGCGAGCAACGATGGCTGGGCGCTCGACCGGGCCAGCAGCCTCCGGCAGCATCACGGAGCCGCAGCCTGCATCCGCTCCTACCCGCCGGTCCTCACCGAGGCGGGCCGCTCCGGCCAGCAGTGCTGCTATGACTCAACGGGAGTCCTCGTGACCTCCGGCTCGGCCGCTGGAACTCCGGACCGGGCCACCAGCTGCCGCGGCGAAAGGACCGACGGCCGGATGAAGGTGCGGCTGCTGGGGTTTGTCGCGCACGTGACCAAGGACGTCAAGCCGTGGGCGCGGCGCTACCGGTCCTGGAGGGCCTACCAGGAAGGCTGGCCTCCGGACAACGCGAACGCCTGCCCGGCGGTTCACGTCGAGGTCAGCGAGCACGGGGGCTCATTCGCCTGGAGAGCCGAGCCGGGGTTTGGGTCGCCAGGTCCCGCAGGCGAGCCTGCCGGCGCCGCTGTGGGCGCAGCCCGGCGGGGAGCTGCACGGTGACGTCGCGCGCCGGTGGGCCTGCTAGACTGGGAGCGATGGCCAGCAGGCGACAGCTCGGTGTCCTGGTCGCCGGCGCCACAATCCTGCTCGGACCGGGCTTCGGTCGGGCCGACCAGCGGCTGCAGGATGTCGCCGGCTCGATGACGCTCAAGCGCCCCGACGTCGAGCAGCTGCTGATCGTCGATCCGGAGGGATCGGCGACGGGCTCACAGACGGACGCGACCGGCGCCGACCTGATCGGGCTGACCGAGCAGCTCCTGGAGAGCGGACGCGCGGCGTCGGCCGTGCTCGACGAGGGCCGGTCAGGCCTGACCTTCTTCGACCAAGGCTGGCGGCGGCGGATGCTGGACGCGCTCGCCGAGATCGACACCACGCGGTTCAGCCTCGAGCTCGTCGAAGCCCCCGAGCGGTACGCCGACGCCCTCGGCCGCGTGGTCGACGGGGCGCGCCAGTACCAGCTGGCAGCCGGCATCCTGCGCTGGGCGATCCTGCGCGACCGGCCGGTGTTCAGCAAGGCGTTCGAGCACATGAGGGTCGGCGAGCGCGAGGTCAAAGCCGCCCTCGGGAGGCTGCGAAGCGAGGGCGTCGAGGAATGGAACGAGGCGGCGCCACCCGCGGTCGATCCGTTCGCTGCCGGCCAGGCGATGGCGGAGGTCTGCGCCGCCCTCTATGCTGCCGGTCAGGGGTCCGGCCATGATCGCTGTCTCGAGCGACAGCGGGCCGCCTTGTGGGCGATCGAGCACCGGTTCAGCTTCACCGAGGGGATCGAAGAGCCCGCGTTCAACGCCATTCGCAACCGCTGCCGGGACGAGTGGCCGCGCGACTTCGTGGGCCGCGACCGCTGCGAGCGGCAGGGAATCGCCGACGCGGTCGGGGACTGACCGCGAGCCGAAACCCCGGCCGTCGCACCCCACCGTGGGAGCGGCGCCCGCCCGAATCAGGGGCGACGGACCTTCCGCCGGGGGTCTGTACTAATCCGCTTTGACCCGGGAACCTGAGGTCGCAAGACGAGGGGCCGGCGCCTCCGTGGTCTCCCACCCGGTTGCCCCATGTGGGGCTCGGGGCCGCGCCCCAAGTCTTGCATTCTCATTATATCCTCTGGGGAGAATCGAATGTGCGGGCAACGCCGGTGGTGCCGTTGCGGCGACCCCGCTTCCGTGCCCGCTTCCCGTTCCCGTACCCGGATGTGGTCACATGAGAGTCAGCGCACCCCGACTATCTTCCACGAGTGGTCCGGCAGAGGGCGGTTGAGATCTTATCGGGAACGGGAGCGGGAACGGGAGCGGTCGGGGGCCCTGAGCCCTGACCCCTGACCCCAAGCCCCTAACCCGAGTCGGCCTTTCTCCGCGCGCGGTTGAGATCCTCGACCGCGCGCCGCAGGTCCGGGTCCTCGAGCTGCCGGGCGATCGCCGGGTTGACGCGGCAGACCCGCCCGAGGAACAGGATGGCCTCGCTGCGCCGGCCCTGGGCGGCGAGCGAGAGCCCGATCCCGAGCTCGGCCTCCTCGTGCGGCCACAGCGCCCCGGCGCTGCGGAACGCCTGCTCGGCCCCGGGGCCGTCGCCGCGCAGCAGGCGGGCCTTGCCGACGACGCGCCACAGCCACGGTGCTGCCTCGGGCAGGCGCTCGATCCGCTCCACCACCTGCCGTTCGACGGCGGCTGCGAGCTGCGCGCGCCGCATCGGCTCCGCCGAGCCGTGGGCGGCCGCCAGCCGATGGTCGAGGTCGGCGCGCCAGACGTCGACCGCCAGCCGGTGCAGCTGCCAGGCGATCCCGAGCACGGCGATGGCCGTGAGCAGGCAGGGCACCACGACCCGCCAGCTGTCCCGCAGCGGGGGCCGGCTCCAAGCCGGCTGTGCCGCGAGCAGTTGGCCGAGGACGAGCACGATCGGGACCATCCCGACCGCGAGGTGGGTGGGGTAGTGGAGGAGCAGGAAGGGCGCGGCGGCCGCGGCGGCCAGCGCCGGCAGCGGGTCGCCGCGCGGCCTGGTCCGCACCAGCGACCACGCGAGGGCGAGCCCCCACAGCGCGCCGATCGCGCCGAGCTCGGCGATCAGCTGCAGCGGGTCACAGTGCGCCCACTCGAAGTGGGTTGCGAGCTCGCCCCGGCGTCCGGTCGCCGACCGCGCCTCGAGCCACGCCAGGCGGCTCGGGAAGTAGCCGTGGGTGAAGTGGCCGGCAGCGACCCCGTGCAGAGGCTGCTCGAGGGCCATCTCGGCGGCGGCCGTCCAGCCGTCGCTGCGGGCCGACATCACCGAGTACCAGTCGCCGAGCTGGGCCTGGCGCACCTGACGCTGCACCCGCGCGCCGAGCCCGGTCGCCAGGGCGAGGGCGACGCTGACCAGGGCCAGGCCGCCGGTGGCCAGCCACAGCCTGGTGGAGCGACGGCGGGCGAGCCAGACCAGTGCCAGGGCAGCGAGCGCGAGGTACCCGGTGAACGTCTGGGACACCACCGCCGCCACCGCCAGACCGCCGATCAGCAGCCAGCGCCACCGGGCGGCATCGCGGCGCGCGGTGGCCGCGAGCAGGACCGGCAGCAGGAGGACGGCAGCGGTGGCGAAGTCGGCCGGATTGCCGGTCAGCCCGCTCAGCCGAAAGCGGCTGCCCGGTGAGGCGCCGACCACGAGCAGGGGAATGCCGGCCGCCTGGAGCAGCAGCACGACGGCGGAGATCGCGGCGCCGACCGCTGTCAGGGAGGCGATCCGCCAGCGCTGGCCTTCGTCCAGGGTCGCCAGCCAGAAGGCGCACAGCAGCCAGGTCGCGGTCACGGCGGCGGCGGCGAGGGCCCGCCGGGGATCGGCCCCCCAGAGCGCCGAGGCCGCCTGGAGGACCGGCAGACACACCAGGATCAGCGGCAGCGGTCCGCGTGGGATCGTGATCCCGCCGGAGCGCAGCCGCACCGACGCCGCCAACGCGACGATGGCCAGGATGCCGGCGACGGCCAGGGCCTCCTTGGGCAGGCGGAAAGCGCTCGCGGCGCCGGGCAGGAAGCTCACCTGCACCGCGAGGAAGAGCAGCCCCAACAGCGTGACCGGCCAGGACGCCGGCACCACCTCGACGGCGGGCGCGCGCTTTCGCTTCGAGGGCTTCCCAGGCACCCGGGAATCCTACCGCGGCCGCGTGGCAAGGGGTAGGAGAGGGGCCATCGCTCGTCTCCGGCGCCGTGCCCGTCGGCGTCATGTCAAGGCGGAACGTCTCGGGAACGGGAACGGGAACGGGAACGGGCTGGGGCCCTGACCCCTCTTCCCTATCCCCTAGCCCCTGGGTGGGCGGGGGAGCGGGTATCCTCTCCTCATGTGCGGGATCTGCGGCTGGGTCGACTGGGACGGCGCCGCCGGGGAGGCGGTGGTGCGGCGGATGTCCGAGCGGCTCGCCCACCGCGGCCCCGATGGCGTCGGCGAGTGGCGGGACCCAGCCGGGCTGGCGGTTCTCGGCCACCGCCGGTTGGCGGTCCTCGATACCTCCGAGCGCGGCCACCAGCCCATGGTGCACGCCTCGGGCCCGGTGCTGGTGTGCAATGGCGAGGTCTACTCGTTCCGCGAGATCCGGCGCGAGCTCGAGGCCGAGGGGGCGTCCTTTCGGTCGACGGGCGACACCGAGGTCGTGCTGGCGGCCCTGGTGAGGTGGGGAGCGGCGGCCCTCGACCGCTTCATCGGGATGTTCGCGCTGGCGCTGTGGGACCCGGGGCGACGGCGCCTCCTGCTGGTGCGCGATCGACTGGGAATCAAGCCGCTGTTCATCGCGTCGTTGCCGCGAGGCATCGCCTTCGCCTCCGAGGTCCCGGCGCTGCTGGCGCATCCGCAGGTGAGCCGCGACGTCGACCGCCACGCGGCCGCGCGCTGGCTGCAGCAGGGTTACCCGAGCGGGCGGACCACCCTGGTCCGCGGCGTTTGGAGGCTGCCCCCGGGTCACCTGCTGGAGGCCGAGGGCGGCCGGATCGCGGTCCGGCCGTGGTACGACCTTCTCGACCGGGTGCAGCCGACCGGGGTGGGGGACGCCGGCGAGGCGTACGAGCGCCTGGAGGAGCTGCTGCGCGATGCCGTTTCGTGCCGGCTCGTCAGCGACGTTCCGCTCGGCTGCTTCCTGTCGGGCGGCGTCGACTCGACTGCCGTGGTCGCGTCGGCCGTGGCCTCGGGGGGCCGGCCGGAGACGCTGACCGTGAGCTTCGAAAGCGGCGACGACGAGAGCGCCGCGGCGCGCCGCACCGCGCGGGCGCTCCAGCTTGACCACCGCACCGAGCACTGCACGCCGGCGGAGATGCTCCAGGTCGTCGACGGCTGGACCCGGATCGCGGGCGATCCGCTCGCCGATCCGTCGCTCGCCCCGACCTGGCTGGTGTCGCGGGCGGCGCGGCAGCGGTGGACGGTCGCCCTGTCCGGTGACGGCGGCGACGAGCTCCTGGGTGGATACAAGCGGCTGAAGCTGATGGCCCACATCGAGGGCTGGCGGCGCGCCCCGGGAGCGCTGAGGGCGGTCATGCCGCTGGTCCTGCCGGCCCGCCGCTGGTCGGCGAAGCTGACCTCCGCGCTCGCCTGCCGCGGTCGCTGGGGCGCCTACCAGGTGCTGCAGGGCGTGTGGCCGGCGGCCGACGCCGCGAAGCTGTGTGGCCTCGCGGAGGCGCCGCCGGTGTGGGCCCCCGAGCTGCTGAGGCGGCTCGACGGCGAGCCGCCCTGGCGTCGCTACCGGCTGCTCGACACGCTCACGTTCCTGCCCGACCGCATGCTGGCGAAGGTCGACCGGGCGAGCATGAGCCACGCGCTCGAGGTCCGGGTGCCGCTGCTCGACCATCGGATCGCCGAGTACCTGCTGTCGCTGCCGCCCGAGCTGGTCGAGGGCAAGCGTGTCCTCCGGGGCGCGCTGGCCCGGCTTGGCGCGCCGCCGCCGCCGCGCCGCAAGCGGGGCTTCGAGGTGCCGCTGGCGGGCTGGTTGCGGGGGCCGCTGCGCGAGACCGTGGAGCGCTCCGTGTTCAGCCCGACCGCCCGCCGGCTCGGCCTCGACCAGAGTCTGCTGCGCTCGACCTGGACGACGCACCAGGAGGGACACGCCGACCTCGGCGAGCGGCTGCTGGCGGTGGCGGTGCTGGTGCGCTGGGTCGAGGAGTGGACGTGATCCGGCACGCGGCGGCGCCGTCCGGTCCCGCGCTCGCCGGGCATCGCCGGCGCGCGTCGCCGCGGGGCTCCGTACCGGCGTCACGCGCGCGCCCGGCGCGACTCGTGTAGAGTATCCCTCCGATGAGGCCCCCCGATCGACGCACCGTGTTCGTCGGCACCGGCAGCCACATCCCGACCCGCCGGGTGCCCAACGAGACCTTCCTCGACCTCCAGTTCTACCTCGACTACGGCAAGCCCTGCGATCTCGCGGACACCCCCAAGATCATCGACAAGTTCCGCGACATCACCGCGATCTCCGAGCGGCGCTGGGTCGACGACGGGGTGGTGACGTCGGACATTGCGACCGACGCGGCCGCCAAGGCCCTGGCCGGCTCCGGCATCGACCCCGAGACCCTCGACTACGTGATCGTCGCCCACAACTTCGGCGACGTCCGCTCCGACAACCGGCGCACCGACCTGGTGCCCAGCCTGGCCGCCCGGGTCAAGCAGCGGCTGGCGATCGCGAACCCGGCGTGCGTCGCCTATGACCTGCCCTTCGGCTGCCCGGGGTGGCTGCAGGCGGTCATCCATGCCAACTACTTCCTGCGCTCCGGCGACGCCGACCGCGCGCTCGTGGTGGGCGCGGAGACCCTGTCGCGGGTGTCCGACCCCCACGACCGCGACAGCATGATCTACGCGGACGGCGCCGGCGCCGCGGTCCTCGAGGCGCGCGTCTCGCCCGAGCCGGTCGGCATCCTGGCCCACGCGACTCGCTCCGACACCATCGAGCATGCTCGCCTGCTCTGGATGGGGACCTCGTACGCGCCCGACTTCGGGGACGAGCGGCTGTTCCTCAAGATGCACGGCCGCAAGCTCTACGAGTACGCCCTGGCCACGGTGCCCGGGGTCGTCAAGGAGAGCCTCGACCGGGCCGGGCTGCCGCTCGGCGCCGTGCGCAAGGTGCTGCTCCACCAGGCCAACGACAAGATGGACGACGCCATCCTCAAGCGGCTGTTCCGGCTCTGCGGGGTTTCGGAGATCCCGGAAGGGATCCTGCCGATGACCATCTCGTGGCTCGGAAACAGCTCGGTGGCGACGATTCCGACGCTGCTCGACCTGATCACCCGCGGCCGGCTCGAGGGCCATGCCCTGCGGTCCGGCGACGTCGTGATCATGGCGTCGGTCGGCGCCGGGATGAACGTCAACTCGGTCGTCTACCGCTGCCCGTAGGAGCGTCTGGGGCCAAGGCCGCCGAGCGCGCTCCTGAAGAGGCGGTCGCGGTCGGCCTCTGCCCCACCCGCTCCTCGGGATGCGCTGCGCCCATGGGATGCGGTGCGCGCGTCCATCCGCCATGGCCGTGCAAACGGCCTCCACACCGCGAAGTCGCAAAGGGCGCCAAGGCGCGTCTCACAGCTCGTTGACATACCGATGGAGGCCATCCCGCAGTAGCGACACGTTCCAGTTGATCAGGAAGCCGAGCTTCAGATTTGTGAGTCGAAGATAGCTGAGGAGCTGCGCTGCGTGAATCGCAAGAAGTCGCTCAACCGCCTTGTTTTCAACAATTACCAGCCGATCGACGAGCAAATCCAGCCGGTAGCCAGCATCGATCTTGATTTCACGGTACTGGATTGGAACGGTCACCTGACAGTCGACCGAGTGCCCTACTTTTCGGAGTTCGTACGCGAGGCAGTGCTCGTAGGTTGATTCGAGAAGCCCCGGCCCAAGGGCGCAGTGAACTCTTATTGCAGAATCGACCACACATGTGCCGATCTGTTCAATCGCCCGTCTGACCTCGCCTTGGCGTCCTTCGTGTTCTTCGCGGTTCAACTGGGCCCTCGCACGTCGTGCACAAGGACGTCTCGGGATTGAATTGTGAAGAATGACTCACGGGCCGGCGGGTCAGGGCGCCCCTGGGGCCGCGGGGAGAGCGCCGATGGTCTCGATGGTCACATCGAACAGGTCGAGGCGGTGCCAGTCCTGCCAGATCTCGAGGCCGAACGCGCGGACGCCGTCCCAGTAGCCCTGGTCGGCCAGGCTGTACTGCCCGAGCAGCTCGCCGATCCGGCGCTCGATGAGCGCGCGGCGGTCGTCCTTCAGGCGCAGGGTCACGCGGCAGCGGTTGTAGGCGAAGCTCGCCTGGATGGTCCCCGGCGGCCCGGGCTCGCGACGGAGCAGGCCGCGCCCGGGGGTCGATCCGGTCGCGCACATCAGACCGTCGTCGAGGCAGCTCTCCGGCTGGGTCGCCGGGGCGTTCGAGACCACCGCCATCGCGTGCCGCGGCGCGTTGAGCAGCTCGGCCGCGCGCAGGCCCATCTTGACGCCGATGATCGAGTAGGCCCCGAGGTGCTCGTGGAGCTCGTTGAGCAGCAGCTCGGCGGTCCACTCGTCCTCGCCGTTGGCGGCCACGATCGCGTCCCGCCTCGCCCTCAGGTCCTCCTGCAGCATCACGTCGGGGAGCGACCGGTCGCTGAGCACGACCGGCTGCTTGAGCTGACGCCCGCGGCGCATCAGCTCGGCAATGCGGGCGCCGACGTCGACCCCCTCGCGCGGCATGAGCACGTCGCCGGATCGCGAGGCCTCAAACAGCTGCGGCTCGAGGAGGTAGAGCACGGCGAGCTCGTCGTGGAGCTGCCCCAGGCTCTCGAGGTAATGCTCGCGCGCCGCGGGCTGGGCGAGCAGGCGGTCGAGGAAGGAGTCGGCCAGCGAGGTGCTGCGCGACTCGGGGAGGCCGCGCAGGTGCCAGGCCTCGGGCTTGGCGGCCCGGCCGCGCGCGGCGACGAACTGCAGGCGCACCCCGGCCCGCCGCACCGACCTCACCGCCTCCGGATCGCGGATCAGGTTCCAGCTCTCACGGTCCGCCGGGTCGCCTGCGACCACCACGCGCTCGATCGCCGAGGCGAGGCCGGGCCGTCGCTCGAGCGCCGCCGCGAGCTGAGTCAGCGGGCCGAGCGCCAGCACGGTGGTCGGGCCGACCGCGCTGCCGTAGGCCTCGGGCGCGAACGGCAGCCGCAGCCACACCGAGGTCTCGGGCAGCGCAGCGCCGATCATCGCCTCCGCGCGCTCGCGGATGTCGGGCGGCGGCGCGCTGCCGGCCAGGTCCGAGGCGAACACCGGGATCTCCTGCCGGTTGAACGCGTCGAGCAGCCGCTCGACGTTGTGCACTGCCGCCGCCCGGCCAGCCGCCCCCTCACAGGCGACGATCGACACGATCGAGATCTGCGGGCTCTGCAGCGCCAGTGCCAGCGCGACCGCATCGTCGACGCCCATGTCGGTGTCGATGACCACCGGCCTGATCGGTCCCTGGGTGTCCGGACTCGCGGACGCCGGCGCGATCAGCAGTCCGAGTGCCGCGGCGGCGGTCGCCTGCACGAGGGATCGACGAGGGATGGGTCGGTCGCTGAACATCGTGGCCTCCCCGCGGTCGCGAGCCGCCCGCAGGATAGCGCAAGCGCGGCGAAGGGCAGACCGGTGACAGGAGACAGGGGACAGGGGACAGGGCTACCGCACGTGCCCGTATCCGTCTCCGTGCCCGTGCCCGAAGTCGCTCTCGAATTGGCGGGGCTGCCGTCGGATACGGAGACGGGCATGGACGCGGCCTCGCGTGCAGCCGGGCTGTGACACGATCGGGAACGGGGACGGGAACGGGAACGGGGACGGGGAAGCACCCGGAAGCGGGCGCGGCAGCGGAAGCGGGCGCGGCAGCGGGCGAGGGCCTTAGCCCCTTCCACGCAGGCGCTCGAGGAAGCGGTGGAGGCGCCACGCCTTGGTGCCTTCCATCTCCCGGATGAGGGCGTTGAGGCGGTCGATCTCCCGGTAGGTGCGCGCGAGGTGCTCCTCGGTCTCGCCGATCGTGCCGCGCAGCAGCGCCTCGTCCCCGAACAGCTGGCGGAGCCGGACGTCGAAGAGCGACGCCTGGCGGCTGCAGCGCTCCACCTCCTCGCGCAGCCGGTCGCGTTCGGCGACGGCGGCGTCGCGCTCCATCCGGATGCTGTCGCGCTCGCCGTTGACGCGGTGGAAGGCCTCCTCGAGCGCGGCCTGGGACCGGCGCAGGGTCAAGGCCTCGGCCGATCGCGCCGCAAGCTCCTCGCTCCTGGCGACCGCCTCGTCACGCAGCCCCGCGACCACCCGGGCGAGGAGCTCCGGGGTGTGGAGGTGGCGGTAGCGGCCGATCACGCGGCCCTTGACGGCGAGGAAGTCCGGTCGGTCGGTCGACGGCCGCTCCCCGAAGATGTGGCGGCCGCCGCCCCGGAAGTGCCGGTACTCGCAGGTCACCTGGGCGAGGTGATGGAACGGGACCAGCCGCGACAGCCGGATCAGCAGGTCCCAGTCCTCGAAGAACGGCAGCTCGGGATCGAACGGACCGGCCTGGTCGAACAGCGAGCGTTCGATGAGCAGGGTGTTGAACGGGATGTAGTTGTCGAAGAGCAGCAGCTCGGGGTCGAAGTCCCGGCTGTAGGGGATCCGGCGCTCGACCTGGCGCCAGCCCTCCTCGGCGTCGATCTCGTAGATCCCGACCGCGGCGTCGGTGTAGACGACGCGCGCGTCCTCGGCCGAAGCAAGGCCGGCGAGGGTCGTCAGGTGCTCCGGCTCGGCGAGGTCATCGTCGTCGAGGAACGCGATGTGGTCACCGGTTGCCGCCGCGATCCCCGCATTGGCGGCCGCCGCCCGCCCGCGGTTCTCGGGGAGATCGACGCGCGCGACCTCGAACGGGTAGTCGGTGGGAAGCTCCGGGGCGTCACCGCCGTCGTTGACCAGCACCACCTGCACGTTGCGATAGCTGCCGGCGGCCAGGCTGGCGAGGGCCTGGCGCAGCAGCTCGGGCCGGTCCTTGGTGCGCACGACCACGCTGATGCGCGTCCCCTCGGCGCGCTCGTGGACCGCCGGGCAACCGCCGAGCACCCGGATCATGCCGGCGACGCTGTGAGTGACGAAGTCGGCCGCCCGCAGCTCGCGGAACCCCTCGGCGGCAGTCACGCTGGTCGGCAGCGACAGCGTCCGGTAGCGCCGGATGCCGATCGCGGCCTTGAGGTAGTTGTGGAGGTCGAGCTGGCTCGAGTGCTGCTTGATCGCCTCGGTGAGGGACTGGATCTCAGCGCTGACGTCCACCAGCACGTCGGGGTAGCCGGGGTGGTTGACCTCGTAGAGCAGGATCCTGAGGTCGGCCACCGCCTCGTCCAGCGGAGTGCCGCCGCGCAGGCCCGACAGCGTCCGGTGGAGGGCGGCGAAGGCGGCCTGGTGATCGCTGGTCACCTCGAGCGGCGACACCGCCAGCAGCAGGTCCGGCCGGAGGTTCAGCAGCTCGTGCTCGATCGCGCCCGCCGCCAGGCTCATGAACTGGTCGAGCCGGCCGTCGGGCAGGTCGAGGTGCTCGATGTCCCTGATCCCCAGCAGCTCGAGGGCGGCCCGGGCCTCGTGGTGCCGCCGTTCGGCGTACGCCTGCTGGTGCTCGGTGACCTCGTCGCCGCCGCTCGAGTCGGTCAGGAAGAGGACGTGGATCTCGGCGCCGTTCGCGGCGAGGCGGGCGAGCAGCCCGCCGCAGCCGAGGACATCGTCGTCGGCGTGGGGCGCGATCACCAGCACTCGCCGTGCGGTGATGTCCGTCGTCTTCCCGGGCAGGCGGCTGATCGGCTTCATGGCGCCGATGTTACGTCGATCGGGGCGAAAAGAGAAACCGGACAGCGTCGTCCGCACGGGCGCTCCTCTGCTACCATCCGGCCATGGCCGAAGGGTTGCCGCGGTGAGCCGCGCCTTCGTCATCTGCCCGGAGCCGGTGCGGCGCCTCACCGCCGGCGTGGGCACCCGGATGGTGGCGCTCGCCCGGGTGCTGGCCGAGGCCGGGCACCAGGTGAGCCTGGCGATTCCGAACGACCCCGGCGAGGCCGACCTCGCCGACCCCCGGATCCGGGTCCTGCGCGGCGAGCCGGACCGGCTCGGCGCTCTCGCCGACGGGCACGACTGGGTGCTCCTCCACGGCCACCTCGGCAACCACTACCTCGCCCAGCGCGACGACCTGCCGGTGGTCGTCGACCTCTATGACCCGTTCCTGATCGAGAACCTCCACTACCACCGCGAGCTCGGCTTCGAGCCCTTCCGCACCGACCACGCCACGTGGCGGCTCCAGATGTCGCGCGGCGACCTCTTCCTCTGCTCGTCGGAGGAGCAGCGCCTGTTCTACCTCGGCTGGCTCAATGCGCTCGGCAGGGTGAACCCGCTCGCCACCGACGACGACCCCTCGCTGCGGGGATTGATCGTCGAGCTGCCGTTCGGAGCTCCCGAGGGCGACCCGCCACAGCCCCCGCCTCGACGAGAGGTGCTCGAGGGCGTCGCCGAGGACGCGCCGGTCCTCTACTTCGGCGGCATCTATGACTGGTACGACCCGCTGCTCCTGCTCGACGCGCTGCCCCGGCTGCTTTCGGATGATCGCCGCACGGTGGCGGTGTTCCTCGACCACCCGCACCCGGAGCTGACGCCGCTGGCCGCCGCCGCTCGCGCCCGCGCGCTCGCCCGCGACCGCGGCTGGCTCGGCCGGGAGGTCCGGTTCGAGGCGTGGCGCGCCTACGACCGGCGGTTCGAGCTCGCCCAGGTCAGCGACCTCGGCGTCATCACCCACCGGCCGGGCCTCGAGACCGACCTCAGCCTGCGCACCCGGCTGGTGGACCTGCTGTGGCTGGGGCTGCCGGTGGTGGTGACCGAGGGCGGCACCATGGCGAATGTGGTGCGCCGGACCGGCGCCGGCGAGACCGTGCCGGCCGGTGACGGCGAGGCGCTGGCGGCGGCAGTGCGCCGGATGCTCGCCGATCCCGACCGCCGCCACCTCGCCAGCGAGGCGGGGCGCCGGTGGGCCGCCGATCGGACCTGGAGCAGGGTGGCCGCGCCGCTCCTCGCCTTCGCCGAGCGGCCGCGCCGCGACCCGCACCGGGACCGCTTCGTTGGCCTCGCGCCCGGGGCGTCCCAGGCACGGGAGTCGGTGGCCGCCCGCGTGCTGCGCCGGCTGCGCCGGATCCGGGGAGCGCGGTGAAGGCGTCGGTCATCGTCGTCACCCACCGCGGCGGGGCTCACCTTGCCGACAGCCTCGGCTCGCTGGCGCGCTACGCGGGACGTCCCGATGTCGAGGTGGTCCTGGTCGTCAACGGGGCGCCCGCCGAGACCGCCGGGGTCGCGTCGCGTGACTGCACGTGGGCCCGCATCGTCCGCTCGGAAACCAACGTTGGCTTCGCGGGCGGCGCCAACCTGGGCGCCGGCGCCGCCTCGGGCGAGGTGCTGGTGCTGCTCAACGACGACGCCGCGGCCGGCGAGGGCTTCGTCGAGGCCCACCTGGAGGCACTCGAGCGGCACCCTGAGGCTGCCGCATCCGGCGGCCGGCTGACGAGCTGGGACGGCGCGCGCCACGACTTCGTGCGCGGCCGGCTGACCTTCGACGCCCACGCCTTCCAGCTCGGCCAGGGGCGGCCGGTGGCCGAGCTCGACCCGCCGGCCGCAGGCGAGCCGCTGCCGTTCGCGTGCGGCGGCAACCTGGCGATCCGCCGCGCCGACTGGGAGGCGGCCGGCGGCTTCGACGAGGGGTTGTTCGCGTACTTCGAGGACGTCGAGCTGGGCTGGCGGCTGTGGGCCACCGGCCGCCAGGTGGTCGCGGCGCCCGGCGCCGTGGCCAGGCACCGCGGGGCGGCCACCTCGTCGACGCTCGGCGACTTCAACCGCGGCGTGCTGTTCGAACGCAACGCGTTGCGGGTCTTCCACGCCTGCGCCGACGCCGAGTGCCGGGCCGCCTTCGGGCCGGCGGTCTACCTGACCTATCTCCACCGGCTGGTGGCGTTCGCCGAGGCGGACCCGGAGCGGGCGCGCTGGGTCGCGGATCCATTCACGGTCGCGCCGTCGGGACGGCGGCGACGGTGGCAGCGGCGGCTCGCCGACGATGGCGCCGTGGCCACCGTGCGGCGCGCTCTCGCGCGGCTGCTGCTCGGCCGCTCCGCGGGCAGCCCGCGGCTCGACGACGGCCACCTCCTGATGCAGCTGCGCGCCGCGCACGGCTTCTTCGCGGGCTTGCCGGCCTGCGATGCGCGTCGCCGCGAGCTCGAGCGGCGGCGCACGGTGCCCGACCGCGAGCTCGTCGCCCGCTTCCCGCGGCTGGTCGTGCCGACCTACCTCGGCGACGAGCGCTGGTTCGCGTCCGACGAGTTCCGCGGCCTGCTGCCGGCGGGCTGGCCGGTGGAGTTCGCGGCGCTCGCTGAGATCGTGGCTCGCTGACCGTCTCCCCCGTTCCCGATCCCGTTCCCGTACCCGTGCCCGAGGTCCATGCCCTCGGGGACGTGGACGTGCGTGGAGTCGTCTGTCGTGCGGACACGGATTCGAAGACGCGCACATCTCGTCGGGAACGGGAGCGGGCACGGGAACGGGCACGAGAGGAGCGCCACCGAGTTGGGGAAGAGGCTTTGCGTTCTTGGCGGCTTTGCGGTTCAATGCACTGCCGAGGGCGGATGGAAGACGCCGGGGTCTTGGAGGTCTACGAGGGGAGCGGGTCGCCGGTCGACGACCTCGCCTTCGAGGCGTGGATGCTGGACCGCGCGGCCGCCGGCCATCCGTGCGTCAGCCTCGCCTCGTGGCGGGGGCCCGTGGTCGTGCTGGGCTACGCGCAGGACCCGGCGGAGGTCGACCTCGAAGCGTGCCGCGGCCTCGGCATCCCGGTCCTGCGGCGGCTCTCCGGCGGCACCGGCGTCATTCATCACGGCGACCTGAGCCTCGCCCTCGCGCTGCCGTCCTCTCATCCGTGGTCGGCAGGCGTGGTGAGCCTGTACCGGCGGTTCCTGGACGCGCTCGAGCCGGCGTTTCGCGACGCCGGGGCGAACGTCGAGCGCAGGCTGGACGCACCGCGGGCGAGCAGGGTCCGGTCGCCGATCTGCTTCGAGGACCAGCTCTCCGAGACCCTGCTCGTCGACGGCCGCAAGGCGGTCGGGTGCGCACAGACCCGCCGCCGCGGCGCGGTGCTGGTCCACGCCGCGGTGCTGCTCGGGCTCGACCCGGAGCTGTACGGGCGGCTGTTCCGCGTCGACCCGGCGCGGGTCCGCGCGGCGCTGGCCCCGGCGGTGGCCGGGGGCGACTGGCGGGAGGTGGGCCGGCTCGCGGTGGTGCGGCTCGCCGGCGGGCTCGAGCTGGAGCCGCGCCCCGTGCGCCGACCGGCGCTCCCGGAGCCCTACCGCGAGGTCTACCGCCTCCCGCGGTGGGCGCCGCTCGGGCATCCGGACGCCCGTTGAGATCGCAGGTCGGAACCGATCCCGAGAAATAACGCCGTGGCGGCTGGTGTTGGTCCGGGCGACGCGACACGGTGGAGGAGGCATGCCGCGAACACGCGTGTACGAAGCGGTCACCGAACGCCTGGAGATCCTCCAGCTCGACGGGTCCGTGGACCAGGCGCTGATGCCCGGGCTCGACGACGAGCGGGTGCTCGCCATGTACCGCGACATGGTCCGGATGCGCGCCTTCGATGACAAGGCCCTCAAGCTCCAGCGCCAGGGCCGGATGGGGACTTGGCCGCCGATCCGCGGCCAGGAGGCGGTCCAGGCCGGCGTCGGCCACGCGATGAGCGAGGCGGACTGGCTGATCCCGGCCTTCCGCGAGCACGGCGTGATGCTGCTCAAGGGCGTCCCCGGACACCTGCTCTACGCGTTCTGGTCGGGTGACGAGCGCGGCTCGTGCTTCCCCGAGGGCGTGCGCTGCTTCCCGGTCGCGGTCCCGGTCGGCAGCCAGTGGCAGCACGGCGCCGGCATCGGCCTGTCCCTCAAGCTGCGCGCCGAGGCGGCAGCCGCGGTGGCGTTCGGCGGCGACGGCTCGACGTCGGAGGGCGACTTCCACGAGGCTCTCAACTGCGCCGGTGTCTTCCAGGTCCCGACCGTGTTCGTCATCCAGAACAACCAGTGGGCGATCTCGGTCCCGCTCCACCGCCAGACCGCCTCGGCGACGCTCGCCCAGAAGGCGCACGCCTACGGCATACCGGGGCTCCAGGTGGACGGCAACGACGTGTTCGCGGTCTGGGCCGCCGCTGCCCAGGCCCTCGAGCGGGCCAGGAGCGGCGGTGGGCCGACGCTGATCGAGGCCGTGACCTACCGGATCGGCGACCACACCACCGCCGACGACGCGAGCAGGTACCGCAGCGAAGAGGAGGTCGCGTCGTGGCAGGCGCGCGACCCGATCGCGAGGCTGCGGCGCTTCCTCGAGGCTCGTGGCCTGTGGGACGACGCCCGCGAGGCCGAGCTCGAGGCGCAGGTCCACGCCTGGGTCGACGAGCAGGTGCACGCGTTCGAGGCGATGCCGGCGCAGTCGCCGGAGGACCTGTTCACGCACATGTACGCCGAGACCCCGCCGCACCTGCAGGAGCAGATGGCGGCGCTGCTCGAGGAGGTGCGGTGATGACCACCGACCCGGCAGTTCAGGGGAGGCCGGATGGGCGCCGGTTGCGCGCCGTGCCCGACGCCGCCACCGAGCGGCTGACCATCGCCCAGGCGGTGCGGGACGCGATGCGCGACGAGATGGAGCGCGACTCGCGGGTCCTGGTCCTCGGCGAGGACGTCGGCATCGACGGCGGCGTGTTCCGCGCCACCGAGGGCCTGCTCGAGCGGTTCGGGCCCGACCGGGTCATCGACACGCCGCTCGCGGAGAGCGCGATCATCGGGATGTCGATCGGGCTCGCCGCGACCGGCCTGCGGCCGGTGGCCGAGATCCAGTTCATGGGCTTCGTCTACCCCGCCATCAACCAGCTGTTCGCGCACGCGGCGCGGCTGCGCAACCGCACCCGCGGCCGGCTCCACGTTCCGATGGTGGTGCGGATGCCCTACGGCGGGGGGATCCACCCCCCGGAGCACCACTCCGAGAGCTACGAGAGCCTCTTCCTGAGCACCCCGGGCTTCAAGGTGGTCGTGCCGTCCAACCCGTACGATGCCAAGGGGCTGCTCATTTCGGCCATCCGTGACGACGACCCGGTGCTGTTCCTCGAGCCGAAGCGGATCTACCGCGCCTTTCGCGAGCAGGTGCCGACTGAAGGCTACGCAGTGCCGCTCGGCGAGGCCGCGGTGGCGCGGCCCGGCAGCGACGTGACCATCATCTCGTGGGGGGCGATGGTCCGGGTCTGCCTCGATGCGGCCGAGGTGCTGGAGCACCGCGGCACGTCGGCGGAGGTGGTGGACCTGCGGACCCTCAACCCGCTCGACCGGGAGACGTTGATCGGGAGCGTGGTCAAGACCGGACGCGCGGTCGTGGTGCACGAGGCGCCGCGGACCAACGGCTTCGGGGCGGAGATCGTGGCCCAGATCAACGAGCACGCCCTGCTGCAGCTCGAGGCCCCGGTCCAGCGAGTGGCCGGCTTCGACATCGTCTTCCCCCTGGCGCAGAACGAGAAGCTCTACCTGCCGACCCGGGAGCGCATCGTCAAGGCGGTTGACAAGGCGTTGTCTTTCTAGTATTTACAAAATCCGATTCGCGGAATGCGGGGCGTGCCTCGAGGGGAAGCGCGGGGCGAGACGGTCGCGGGTTTCACTTCGAGCCCGCGCTCCGCGGGCTGAGGATCGAGGTGGGACGGGGTCATGGCGTACGTCTTCACGTTTCCGGATGTCGGCGAGGGGATCCACGAGGGCCGGGTTGTCGAGTGGCTGGTCGCGGAGGGCGCGACCGTCGCGGAGGACGAGGCTCTGGTCAAGGTGGAGACCGACAAGGCGGTGGTCGAGCTGCCGTCCCCCCGGGCCGGCGTGGTGCTCACGCTGCACGCTGCGGCCGGTGCCGTCATCACGGTGGGCGATTCCCTGGTGACGATCGGCGAGGCCGGCGAGAAGGCAGACGAGACCATGGCCGCCAAGCCGGCTCACCGGCGAGCCGCGGCGCCAACTCCGGCATTGGCGCCGGCAGCCGAACCGGCGCGGACCAGGCGCCCGGTGGCGACGCCGCGGACCCGGGCCCTCGCCCGCAAGCTCGGCGTCGACATGACGACGGTGCGGGGTTCGGGCGCGGGCGGCCGCATCACCGACGAGGACGTGGAGCGCTCGTCGCGTGGCGAGCCGGCGGCGGCACCGCCGGCCCCACCTGCGGCCCCGGCTCCCGCCGGCCGCCGCTCCGCTTCCGCGGAGGGCGCGGTCGAGCGGCTTTCGATCAGCCATCTGAGGAAGGTGATCGCCACGGCGATGCGGCGATCGAAGGAGACGGCGGCGCACGTGACCCACGTCGACGAGGCGGACGTCACCGAGCTCCACGATCACTACCGGCGGGTCAAGCCGGTGATCGAGGCGCAGGCCGGGGTCAAGTTCTCGTTGCTGCCGTTCTTCATCAAGGCGCTGGTAACGGTGCTCAAGCAGCACCCGATCTTCAATGCCAGCGTCGACGAGGATGCCCAGGAGATCCTGCTCAAGCGGTACTACAACATCGGGATCGCCGTCGACACGCCCGAGGGCCTGATCGTGCCGGTGGTCAAGGGCGCCGACGGCAAGGACATGGTCACCCTGGCCGCCGAGGTCGCTGACCTGGCCGATCGCGCCCGCTCGCGCCGGCTGACCCTCGACGAGCTCAAGGGCGGGACCTGCACCATCACCAACATCGGCCCGCTCGGGGGGGTCTTCGCGACGCCGATCATCAACCAGCCCGAGCTTGCCATCGTCGGCCTCCACAAGATCACCGAGCGGCCGGTGGTGGTCGACGGCGGAATCGCGGTCCGCAAGATGATGTACCTGAGCGTGTCGTTCGATCATCGTTACATCGACGGTGCGGCCGGCGCCCGCTTCATGACCGACCTGGTGGCGCTGGTCTCGAACCCCGGCCTGCTGATGGTGAGGTTGTGATGGTCGTAGGATCCGTGTCCCGCGGTTGTCAGGTGGCAGTGATCGGCGCCGGCCCGGGCGGCTACGTGGCCGCGATCCGGGCGGCACAGCTCGGCAAGGACGTCATCCTCATCGAGCGGGAGCCCCGCCTCGGCGGGGTGTGCCTCAACGTCGGCTGCATCCCGTCCAAGGCGATGATCCACGCCGCGGACCTGGCGCAGGAGATGCGCGCCGCCGCCTATCTCGGCATCACCGCCGAGGACGTCTCGGTGGACCTGCCGAAGATGGTGAAATGGAAGGACGGGATCGTCCAGCGCCTCACCGACGGGATCAAGTTCCTGTGCGACAAGAACGGCGTCGAGGTGCTCCGCGGCACCGCCGAGCTCACCAGCGACCGGACGCTGTCGGTGGCGACCGAGGGCGGCCAGGTGTCGATCCAGTTCGAGGCCGCGATCATCGCCACGGGATCCCACCAGCTGGATCTGGACGGCTTCCCGCACGACGGCAAGATCGTCATCGGCTCGACCGAGGCGCTGTCGCTGCCGGCGATTCCCGAGCGCATGGTGGTGATCGGCGCGGGCTACATCGGCCTCGAGATCGGCAGCGTCTACGCCAAGCTCGGCTCCAAGGTGACGATCATCGAGTTCCTGCCCGAGCTCCTCCCGCTGCTCGACCCGGAGGTCGCCAAGGCGCTGGGGAGGCGGCTCAAGCAGCAGGGGATCGAGGTCCGCCTGAATCACCGCGCGGTTCGCTTCGAGCCCGGAAGCCCCGGCGTGGTGGTCGCCCAGGGGCCTCAGGCGGAGCTGCGGGTCGAGGCGGACGTGGTGATGGTCAGCACCGGCCGGGCCCCGAACTCGGGCGGTCTCGGCCTCGAGAAGATCGGGGTCGCGACCGACGGCAAGGGCTTCATCACGGTCAACGAGAAGATGCAGACCAGCGTGGCCGGGATCTACGCCATCGGTGACGTGGTCGGCGGCGCGCTGCTGGCGCACAAGGCCCAGCAGGAGGCCAAGGTGGCTGCCGAGGTGATCGCGGGAACGCCGTCCGCGTTCGACAGCATGGGCATCCCGGCCGTGATCTACACCGACCCGGAGGTGGCCTGGGTGGGCCTCGGCGAGCGCCAGGCGCGCGAGCTCGGGCACACCGTGGTGACCGGGACCTTCCCGCTGTCCGCCTCGGGGCGCGCGATGTCGCTCGGCTCCACCGAAGGCTTCGTGAAGGCGATCGGTGACGCCGACACCCAGCAGCTGCTCGGGATCATCGCCGTCGGCCGCGGCGTGTCGGAGTTCATCGGCGAGGCGACGCTGGCGCTCGAGATGGGCGCCTTCCTGGAAGACGTCGGGCGCACCATCCATCCCCACCCGACGATGTCCGAGGCCCTGCAGGAGGCGGTCGAGGCGGCGCTCGGCAAGGCCGTGCACATGGTGAACAAGTAGGTGGCACGCGGCGCACGTCAGGTCGAGCGCGCGCCACTTCGTTCCCGTACCCGTTCCCGTGCCCGTTCCCGAACGCTTGCGAGCTGGCGCCACTTGCTGGGCATAGCCCGTCGGAGGTGAATGGACTGGGTGTTTGGGACCACGCTCTCCGGGAACGGGAACGGGAACGGGAGCGGGAACGGGCGCAAGAGACGTGACACGGCGGGCACCGCGCGGTCGGTGGGTCCATGTGAGAATCGCATCAGGAGTGGGTGACCCGCTCACGGCTGTCATTGGAGGCACGACATGACCCACCGGACCTACCGGGAGTTCACCGACGAGCGCGAGAAGCTGAACGAGCTGGTGCTTGAGAAAGCCAACCTCGAGATCAAGCGCTTCTTCAGCCTCGACAGCCAGGCCTACCGCGACGGCGAGCTGCCGGCCAGGACCAAGGAGATGCTCGGTTTGGTGGCGTCGCTGGTGCTGCGCTGCGACGACTGCATCGCCTACCACGTCGGCCGCTGCCGCGAGCAGGGCGTCAGCGACGCCGAGCTCCAGGAGGTGCTGGCCATCGGCCTGGTGATCGGCGGCTCGATCGTGATCCCCCACCTGCGGCGCGCCGTTCGCACCTGGGAAGAGACGGCGGGAAGCGAGACTGCGGCCCCCTGATGGGGCTCCGGCGCACCTCCATCCGAGTTGAACCGCTGAGAGCGCGGAGACCACGGAGGAGGGCAGCTCAGATGGGCGACTCAGCGCTCTCTGCGACCTCCGCGGTTCAGATGAACCCATGGCTCTGGGCTTGACGACGTTGAGAAGTCGGACACCTCGGAGCGACTTTCAAAGACCCCAATGCCTGGCTGCGGCCCCCTGAGCGGGCGCCGGCGCACCTCCATCCGAGTTGAACCGCTAAGGGCACGGAGACCGCGGAGGTGGGCAGTTCAGATGGGCGACTCAGCGCCCTCTGCGGCCTTCGCGGTTCGGATGAACCCCCTGCTCCGGGCTTGACGAAGTTGGGAAGTCGGACACCTCGGAGCGACTTTCAAAGATCCCAATGCCTGGCTGCGGCCCCCTGATCGGGCCCCGGCGCACCTCCATCCGAGTTGAACCGCTGAGAGCGCGGAGACCACGGAGGAGGGCAGCTCAGATGGACGACTCAGCGCCCTTTGCGACCTTCGCAGTTCGGATGAACTCGCTGCTCGATTTCCCAATTGCCTGCGGAGAGGAGAACGGAAGAGGCGCCCCCCCAGTCCGCACATTTCACGGCGGCTTGTCACGGCAAAGCTGAAAGCGAAGCTGGAAGCCGAAGGACGAAGCCGGATCCGTTCCCGTTCCCGTTCCCGAGTGAAGCCCCGTCGCTGTGACGGTCCAGTTCGGAGACGGAGACGGACCGGGTCACGCCGTTCCTCGTCGCTGGACGCTGCGCTAAGCTGTACGGCGGAGTTTCGCTGCTGCCATGAACCAAGATCGCCCCGGCGCCGGATGGATCGAGGTCGTCACCGGGCCCATGTTCTCGGGCAAGTCCGAGGAGCTGATCCGCCTGCTGCGGCGGGCGGCGATCGCCCGCCAGCGGGTCGAGGTCTTCAAGCCGGCGCTCGACAACCGCTTCGGCACCAAGGACGTGGTGTCGCACTCGCAGTGGCGCATCCCGTGCGAGGTGGTGGAGCGCGCCGGGGAGATCCTCAACCGGCTCGATCCGCGGACCGAGGTGGTCGGGGTCGACGAGGCCCAGTTCTTCGACGACGACCTGCCGCGGGTGTGCAGCCGTCTGGCCACGTCCGGCAAGCGGGTGATCGTGGCCGGCCTCGACATGGACTACCGTGGGGTCCCCTTCGGCCCGATGCCGACGATCCTGGCGATCGCCGAGAAGGTCGAGAAGCTCAGCGCCATCTGCTCGCGCTGCGGGGCGCCGGCCGCCTACACCCAGCGCCTGACCGCGTCGGCGGAGCGGGTGGTCGTGGGCGCGGCCGACGTCTACGAGGCGCGTTGCCGGCTCTGCCATGAGCCCGACGGCGCGGCGCGGAAGGCCGAGCCATGGCTGTTTCCCCCAACGCCCGGCACGCCATGACCGTATCAGTAGAGTGAGACCGGGCGTCCGGAGGTGACCGGCGGCCGGCTCTCATCGGCGTTGGAGGGGGTCGAGCGCGCTCACGACGGAGAGGCGCCGTGACGCGATTGACACAATCGTCACAACATGGTCCAATCGGCTGTCACGAGCGCCGCCGACTGCGGCGGCGCGCGGGCAAAGGAGGGAATCGAATGAAGGTCAAGATCGCTTTCGGGCTCGTCGTGCTGGCGGCGGTGGTGATGGTCGGGGTCTATGCCTCGGCTCAGGATCACGCCTATGTCGGCGCCGACAAGTGCAAGATGTGCCACAAGGTGCAGCACGCCTCCTGGGAGGCGACCACTCACGCCAAGGCGCTAGACGCCGCCAAGGCGTCCACCGAGCGTCCCTACGACGCGACCTGCGCGAAGTGCCACGCCACGAACGGTGACGAGGCGATGTCGGGTGTGCAGTGCGAGGCCTGCCACGGGCCGGGCAACGACTACCGCAAGATGAGCATCATGAAGGACCAGGCGGCGGCGATCGCGAACGGCCTCGTCATCCCGACCCAGGCGACCTGCGACGGCTGCCACACCGGCGCCGACCACGCCAAGAAGGTCTCGTTCGCGGACAACAAGACCAACAAGGCGGCGATCCACGAGTTCAAGCCCGCGGGCGCCACCGAGTAGCCACTCTGTCTTCTGTTCGTATCCGGCGCGGCTTCGGCCGCGCCTTTTGCCATCAACCGCCGGTGATATGCCCCGCGTACCGACGGTGGTTGATGGCAGTGGCAGAATCGCGCGATGCTCGAGACATCCACGCACGGTGAGATCACGCGCATCTGGATGGCCCGCAGCTTCGGGGGCCGATCGCTGCACTCGGTGTCGGCCTACCTGCTCGGCGACACCCTGGTCGACTCCGGCTGCCCGGCCACCGCGGACGAGCTCGCCGACTGGTGCCGCCACCGCGGTGTGCGGCGAGTCGTGCACACGCACCACCACGAGGACCACACCGGAGGCGATGCCGCGCTGGTCGCCCGGCTGGGCCTCGAGATCCGGGCGCCGGCGGACACCGTGCCGATCCTGGGCCGCTTCTACCGCCTGCCGTGGTACCGGCGGCTGGTGTGGGGGCAGCCGCAGAGCGCGGCCGCACGGCCGTTCGGGGACGTGGTCCAGGTCGGCGACGCCGCGTTCCAGGCGATCCCGACCCCGGGGCACGCCGCGGACCACCGCTGCCTCTATGACCCGCAGCGGCGTTGGCTGTTCAGCGGCGACCTCTACATCAGCCCCCGCGTCACCCACGTCCGGAGGTCGGAGGACGCCGCGACCATCCTGACGTCGCTGCGACGGCTCCTGGAGCTGGACCCCGTGCTCATGATCTGCTCGCACGCCGGCTTCGTCGCGGACGCGCGCGGCGCCCTCGCCCGTCGAATCGCGTTCTGGGAGGAGCTCGCCGCGAAGGCGGCCTCGCTCGCCGCTGCCGGCTGCTCGTCCCGCGCCATCCGGCGCCGGCTGCTCGGCCGGGAAGGCGCGATGAAGCTGCTCAGCTGCGGCGATTTCTCGAAGGCCAACCTGATCCGCTCGCTGCTGGCAATGGCCGGGGGAGGCGCCCGTGCACTCGTTTGAGGTCCTCGACTCGACGCCGGAGAGCTTCGTCCGTGCCGTCAACCAGGCGCTCGCGGCGCGCGGCCTCGAGGAGCATTGCAGCGTCAGCTATGGCGAAGGCGAGATCGTGGCGCGGATCAGCTGGCTCGGCACCTCGGAGCTCCGGTACCGGACGCGCACGGTCGCCGCCGGGTTCCTGGCGGAGCTCGAACGCCAGCAGGTGGCGGCGCTGCACGCCGCGTTCCAGGGTCGCTTCGAGGGGCGATTCGAGGACGTCCTCGCCGAGGTCGGTGCACGCCTGATCTGAGCGCGTCGTCCGGAAGAGCCGGTTGTCGTCAGCCTGCCGAGGGCCCACGCCCTGGCCGGCAACCTCGAGCGCTCACTCGCTCCCGGCGGTCGCCGTTCCAGCCGTCCCCTCCAGCTCGCCGAGGATCTCGAGCAGCTGCTGCACCCGGACGCTCGAGTCGCCGGCCGCCGGGTAACGGTAGCTGATGGTGAGCAGCCGGCTGGAGGCCGGATGCTGGAGGACGACCACCGTCTCCTCGACGAGGTCGGTCCCGGCGAGGAAGCGGCCGCGCGAGTAGAAGGCCTTGCCGTGCGGGGTCAGCAGCTCCTGGCCGCCCTTGTACTCGGCCCCCGGCATCCCCTCGACCTGGCTCTGGTGACGATGGACCGCCGCCACCAGGTTGACCTCCGGCTCCTCGTCACCGACGGCGAACACGATCCGTCCGCCGACCTTGGCCTCGGCCGGCACCAGCTCGAGCCCCCGGCTGTCGTTCACCGCGACCTCGAAGTCCGCCGGCAGCGACGCCAGGCGGATCGCGAGCACCTCGCTCGACACGCTGGGATCGGCGGGCGGCGGCGGCTCCTTGGCCGGCCCGCAGGCCGCGGCGAGGACGCTGGTGAGGACAACGAGAAGCAGGCGAGAGGTTCGCATCTGCGGCCTCCTTGGGGCTACTGGACGCTGGCCGGGACGGCGAGCGCCTCGCGCAGGTCGACCTGGTGGTCGGTGGCGCAGTGCATGCAACGGAAGCGGTTTCGGTCGCCCTCGAGCCGGAACTCGAGATCGCGGGCGCCGCACGCTCCGCACATGAAGTTGCGGGCGAACGCCCAGTCCATGACCACTTCCTTCGCGAACCCAGACTCCTTGTCCAGCTGCCAGGTCAGCGACTTGGCGGTGCCCTCGCCGCTCGGGATCGGCGCGCGGAACACGAGCTGCATCCTGACCCTTGTCTTTTTGGTGACCAGACCGCCCCCGAAGTTGACGTCCTCGATCATCTCGTAGGGGATCGACAGCGTCTGCCCCCGGTGGGTCGCGATCATCCGCCGCGACGTCAGCAGGACCGGGCCTTCCTCGGCGTTCAACCTCAGGAAGGGCAGCTCGCCCACGGCGATCGCCTCGTCGAACCCGGCAGCCGCGTTTGGCGGCAGCGGATGGGTGCTCAGGTAGTGGTTCGCCCGCTGGTACCACTCCTCCCGGGCCTTGATCGCCTTGCTCAGCGCGTCCTCGAGCCCGCGGTCCTGCTGCATCTGCTGGACCTGCTCGCGCTCGAACTTGGAGAAGATGAGGCCGCACTTGCCGCACTCGGTGCCGCCCGCAGGCTGGACATAGCCGCAGGACGGGCACGTGTCGGTCGGAGCCAGCTGGCCCGTGGTGCTGCGCGCCACCGTCGTCGACCGGCGGACCTCGATCAGGGCGCCGGCGTCGCCGAGCGTCCGTGCCACCATCTGCGCCGAGCCCTGGTCGAGCGCCGAGAACAGCGGCTCGTCGACGGACAGTCGGGGGTCCCGGAACTCGCGCTGCGGCTTGCCGGTCAATCGCGCCATGGCGTTCGCGTAGCGCGACCGGGCGGCCTCGCCGGGCTTTGTCAAAGCGAGCAGCATGATGTCGAATGAGACCATCTCGTACATCAGTCGACCCCCGGTTGTCTCGCGACCGTGCAGTCGGCGTCGCCCGAGGCCGGCGAGCCGTCCCCCTGCACGCCAAGTCTAGCACCGAGGCTTTGGCGAGCGTCGGCTGGACCGGCGTCCCATGGTCGCCGCCTGTGGGTGGGGAGGCCCGACGTGGATGACCATCGCGGCGCCGGCAACTGCAGCCGGGCGATGCGCGGTGACGAGGGGCAGCCGTGCGCCCGTCTCGAGCGAGGCCGGCCGCGGAGCGCGCGTAGAATAGGGGCCCAGGATGAGGGCTCGTCTTGTCGTCGTGGTGCTGGCCGTGGTGGCGCTCCTCGCGCATGCCGCGGGCGCCGTCGAGCCCTCCGGCGAGCAGCTCGCAGCGGTGCGGGCGCGGATCCGCTCGCTGGAGTCCCAGCTCCAGCGCCTTGAGGCGGAGACCTCCGCGGTGGCACGCGAGCAGGAGGTGCTGGCCGCCGAGCTCGACCTGGCCGAGGCCAGAGTCCGCGAGAACGAGCTGGTCCTCGGCCAGAGCCGCAGCGAGGCCGACCGGCTGCGGGCGGAGACCGCTGCGCTGGCCGAGGAGCTCGTCGCCAGGCGGGCGCTGGTCGCGAAGCACCTCGAGATGACCGCGCTGCTCGGGGCACCCGGGCCGCTCCAGCTGCTGTTCGACGCGGCGCGCGGCGGCGACCTCGAGGAAGCGGTGTCGACCGTCGCGATGCTGACCGCCGGCCAGGTCCGCCTGCTCGAGGAGTACGACCGGCTGTCGGTGCGCCACGCCGAGCGGCTGGCCGAGCTGAGCGTGATCCTGGAGCGTGCCGAGGAGGAGGCCCGTGCCCTCGAGGAGCGGCGCGGCGAGCTCGAGGCCGTGCAGTCGCGGGTCGACGCGCGGCTGCGGCAGCTGGAGCGAAGCCAGCGCGTGACCGGGGACCGGCTCGACGAGCTGCGGCAGCGCGAGCAGGCTCTCGGCCGGCTGATGGAGGTGCTCGCGAGCCGCGAGCGGCTCACCGGCAAGGAGGACGTGCGCCGGTACCGCGGGGCGCTACCCTGGCCGGTCGAGGGCGAGGTGGTGCAGGCGTTCGGCCGCCACTACCTGCCCAAGTACGCCACCTACACCGTCTGCAACGGCCTGCGCTTCGAGGCGCCGAGCGGCGCGCCGGTGCTGGCGGTGTTCCCGGGGATCGTGGCATACGCACAGCACTTCAAGGGTTATGGCAACATGGTGGTGATCGACCACGGCAACGAGGTGTACTCGCTGGCCGCGGGGCTGGCGGCCATCCACGTCCGGGTCGACCAGCGCGTGTCGATGGGCACCCGGGTCGGCCTGGCGACGCCGGCCGATGGCGAGGGGAACGTCTACTTCGAGATACGCGCCGCCGGGGCCCCCCAGGACCCGCGGCGCTGGCTGCAGCTCGCGGAGGATCGATGAGGAAGCTCCGGATCGCCCTGATGGCGCTGTCGCTGCTGACCGTGCTGGCGTTCAGCGGCATGCTGGCGGCCGGCCGGGACGACTCCGAGGGCCTCTATCGCGCCCTCGGCAACCTGGCCGAGGTGGTCCACCTGATCCGCACCGAGTATGTCGACGAGCTCAACGACGAGGCGCTGTCGCTGTCGCTGGATGCCGGCATCGTCGAGTCGGTCGACCGCTGGGCGGCGGTGCTGCCGGCGGGCTCGGCCGACCGCTACCGGGAGCTCGTGGGCGCGGCGCCCGCGTACGGGCTGGTGCTCGGGGCGCGCCTCGGCTCGGCCGCGGTCCGGCAGGCGATCCCCGGCTCGCCGGCAGCCGCCGCGGCCCTCGAGGCCTGGGAGGTGATCGAGCGCGTCGATGGCGTCAACACCCGCGGCCGCCCGCTGTGGCAGCTCCGGCTCGAGCTGCGCGACAAGGAGGCGGCCGGGGCCGCGGTCGAGCTGACGGTCGTCGACAAGCGGGTCGACCAGCGGCGCGAGGTCGTGCTGCAGCCCGCGACGTGGTCGCCGAGGGCGGGCTCGCTCGAGCTGACCGGCGGCGTTGCCGTCATTCGCGTCGACAGCCTGCCGGCGGGCGCCGCGGACCAGATCCGCGAGCTCGTTCCGGGTGCGGGACCGGTCGTGCTCGACCTGCGAAACCTGGCGTGGGGCTTCGAGGAGCAGGCGATCGCGGTCGCGGACCTGTTCGTGGACCAGGGAGCGCTCGGCGGCTGGAGCGGCCGCCGGGCCGGCGCGCAGGCCTTCGCGGCCACGACAGGCTCGCTGACCGCCCGCTCGCCGGTGGTGATGATCGGTCCGGAGACCGAGGGCGTGGGTGAGATCCTGGCGGCGGCCCTTCAGCGAGGAGCCGAAAGCCCCCTCGTCGGCGGTCGCACCGCTGGCCATGCGCCGCACATGCAGTTCGTCGAGGACGGCGACGTCACCCTGTGGCTGCCGGTCGGCAAGTGGCAGCGGGCGGACGGCGAGCCGATCAACGACAACGGTGTCGAGCCGGACGAGGCGGTGGAGGCCGCTGGCGAGGACGAGGGCGGCGATCCGGTCCTCGAGCGCGCGCTCGAGCTGGCGGCGGAGCCGGTCGAGCAGGCTGCTTGAGGGCGCTCGGCACGGCGCGGAAACGGAGTGCACAGGTGCGATCTCGCCATCGACAGGTGCTGCTGGGGGTGATCGGCGCCGGCATCGCCGGGGCGATCGTGCTGCTCGTTTTCGTGCGCGGCCGGCAGGCGCCGGCGCCGCCGTCCGACTTCGGCGCGGTGCTCCTCGAGCTGGCCGCCGCGCGCGGCGCGGACCCCGAGCGGATCGCGGCCGACGAGCCGATCCGCAAGGTCGGCGGCGTGTTCGTGCGCTCGTGGCAGATCGCGGTGCCGAATCGGTCCGCGATGGCGGCGCTCGCTGACGACATCGCCGCCGCGGCCGCCGCGCATGGCGCCACGGCGAGCTCGCCCGCCCCCGCGTCGGCGGACACGGCGCGGGTGCGCGTGGATCGCGGCGCCGAGGCGTTCGACGTCCTGCTGGTCATCGCCAGGCCGGTGCGGGTGGCGGCGGCCGCCCCCACCGCCACGCCGACGCCCCGTGCCGCGCCCACGGCAACGCCGCGGGCTCGTCCGGCGCCGGGGGCCCGTGGACGGCTCGCGATCCTGCTCGACGATGCCGGCCAGTCGGTGGACTCGCTAGCGGCGGCGGCCGGCCTCCCGCCCGAGGTCGGGGTCGCGGTGCTGCCCTTCCTGCCGCACTCGGCCGAGATCGCCGAGGCGATGCACGCGCGGGGCCACGAGGTCTGGCTGCACCTGCCGATGGAGCCCGAAGGCTATCCCGCCAACGACCCCGGCCCCGGGGCGGTGTTCGTGGGCATGAACGACGACGAGATCCGGTCGGCCGTCCACGCCGCGATCAACAACGTCCCGCACGCGGTGGGCGTGAACAACCACATGGGATCGCGCGCGTCGGCCGACCTGCGGGTGATGACGTGGGTGATGCAGGAGCTCAAGGCCCGCGGCCTGGCGTTCATCGACTCGCGAACGACCCGGGAGACGGTCGCCGAGGAGGCGGCCCGCGCCCTCGGCGTGCCCGCCGCCCGCCGCCACGTCTTCCTCGACAACAACCGGTCGGGCGCCGCCATCCGCGCCCAGCTCGAGGAGGCGGTGGAACGGTGCCGGCTCGACAAGTCCGCGATCGCCATCGGGCACCTCGACCCGATCACCGTGCAGACGCTCGCGGAGGAGCTGCCGGGGCTGTCGAAGCGGGGGGCCGACCTGGTCCGGCCGGGTGCTCTCGTGAGGTAGCCTCGCCCGGCCGCCGTGTCGGCTCGAGCGGCTGCGGTTACAATCCTCGCCGGAGACTCGAATGACCTCGCAGCTGCATCTCTACAACACCCTCACCCGCAGGCTCGAGCCGTTTGCGAGCCTCGAGCCGGGTCACGCCCGCGTCTACACCTGCGGGCCGACCATCTACGACTACTCCCACATCGGGAACTTCCGGACCTTCCTGTTCGAGGACATCCTGCGCCGCACGCTGCGCCTGTTCGGCTACCGCGTCACCCAGGTCATGAACCTGACCGACGTCGACGACAAGACGATCCGCGGCGCCAGCGCGGAGGGTGTGTCCCTGCGCGAGTACACCGACCGCTACGCCGCGGCGTTCTTCCAGGACCTCGACACGCTGCGCGTCGAGCGCGCCGAGCGCTACCCGCGAGCCACCGATCACATCCCTGGAATGGTGGAGCTGGTCAGGCGGCTCGAGGCCGCGGGCCACACCTATCGGTCCGAGGGGTCCGTGTACTTCCGCATCGCGTCGTTCCCGGGCTACGGCAAGCTGTCGGGGGTGCGGCCAGGCTCGAACCTCGCGGGCGCCCGGGTGGACGCCGACGAGTACGAGAAGGAGGACGCTCGCGACTTCGTGCTGTGGAAGGCGGCCAAGCCCGGGGAGCCGGCGTGGGAGACGGCGCTCGGCCCGGGTCGCCCGGGCTGGCACCTGGAGTGCTCGGCGATGTCGATGGAGGCGCTCGGCGAGAGCTTCGACATCCACTGCGGGGGCGTCGACAACATCTTTCCGCACCACGAGAACGAGATCGCGCAGTCGGAGGGCGCCACCGGCCGGCCTTTCGCCAGGTACTGGCTGCACGCCGAGCACCTGACGGTCGAGGGCGAGAAGATGGCCAAGTCGCTCGGCAACTTCTTCACGCTGCGCGACCTGCTCGAGCGCGGCCACGACCCGCTCGCGATCCGCTACCTGCTGATCTCGGTGCCCTACCGGCAGAAGCTGAACTTCACCTTCGACGGGCTGCACGCGGCCGGGCAGGCGCTCGAGCGGGTCGCCAACACCCTGCGCCGTCTCGAGCACTCACCGGCCGCGGCGAGCGCCGGAGCGCTGGCGGCGGACGACGTGGCGGGCTTCCGGCTGCGGTTCCGGGCCGCCCTCGCCGACGACCTCAACACCGCGCGGGCCCTGGCCGAGCTCCACGACCTGCTGCGGGCGGTCAACACGGCGCTCGACGGCGGCGGCATCTCGGGTCTGGTGCGCGAGGAGCTGGCGCGAGCGATGGCAGAGGCGGACTCGGTGCTCGGCGTGCTGCCGGCGCGGGCCGGCGCGGCCGCCGACGGGGATGCCGAGGTCGCCGGCCTGGTCGAGGAACGAACCGCCGCCCGCGCCGCCCGCGACTTCGCGCGCGCCGACGCGATCCGCGCCCGGCTCGCCGAGATCGGGGTGGTCATCGAGGACACGCCCCACGGGACGGTCTGGCACCGCAAGCCGTCCAGGGGCTGAGGCCCGCGGGGCGGGGGCCCGCCCGGCAGCGGCCGGCGCGCCTACTCGAGGAGGTTCTCGCGGATGTAGGTGAACTTGCCCTTGTTCACCAGGCCGAATCCCTCCTCGAACTCGTTGATCAGGCGCGAGACGGTCTCGCGGCTGGTGCCGATCGAGTGGGCGATGTCGGAGTGGGTCGGCCGGCGGACCACGATCCAGCCCTTGCCCATCTTCTGGCCGTGGTCGCGGGCGAGGTCGAGCAGGTAGCGGGCGAGCCGGCCGGCGACGTCCATGTAGGCCAGCGACTCCATCTTCGAGTTCGCCCGGCGCAGCCGGCGCGACAAGATGCCGAGCAGGCTGCGCGAGATCCCGGGCGACGTGGCCAGCAGGTGGTGGAAGTCCTCGCGCTTGATCGCCATCAGCTCGACCGCGGTCAGGGTGACCACCGAGGCCGAGCGCGGCGCCTCCTCGACCAGCGCCATCTCGCCGAACACCTGCCCGGCGCCGAGCACGGTCAGGATGAACTCCTTGCCTTCGGTTGACGTGGTCACCACCTTGACCTTGCCCGAGCCGATCACGTACACGGCGTCGGCGACGTCGCCGCCGTGGAAGATCACGGTGTCCTTGGCGATCGAGCGCGTGCTCGCCACGCTGGCGACGGTGGCCAGCTCATCGGCGTTGAGCTCCGAGAACAGCTCGACCTTGGCGAGCAGCTGGTGCAGTTCTTCGGTCATGGGACCTCCCCGGGGGCAGTTCGGAGAACCACCGCCGCCACCGCGCGGCCGCCGACCGGCGACGTCAGCTCGACGCAGCCGGAGGCCTCCGGAACCCCCTGCGCACACCACTGCGGTCGCTGCCGGCCGAGCAGCGCGCACAGCTTGTCGATGGCGGCGCGGGCCTCGGCTGGTTCGACCTTCCGGTGCGGGTAGAAGCGGTGCTCGATCCGGTCGGCCGGCATCAGCCCGATCCGGACCGCCGTCAGGATCTCCCGCTGCGCATCGAGATCGACGATGTCCGACAGCAGCGGCACCTGACCGCCGCCGATCGCGTGCGCCTCGGGCACGAGCCCCACGATCACCGTCGCCAGCCCGGCCCGGTCGAGATCGTCGTCGGCGAGCGCCGCCTGCACGTGGCCGGAGAGGTTCTGCCGGCGCCACTCGAGCTGCACGCGGGAGAGGGCCTCGTCGCGCCCGGCGGACCCGGCCGGCACGGCGCTCCAGAGCGCCATCGCGGAGGCGATGTCCCCCCGGTCCTCGGCGAGCCGCGCGCGCCTGGCCAGCACCTCCGGGTCATCGCCCAACCCACGGAGGACCGCCTCGGCGTCACCGGCGCGACCGAGCTCGGCGAGCAGCTCGGACTTGATCAGCAGGGCATCGCGGTCTGCCGGTGCGAGGAGGAGCGCCGACTCCACGCTTTCGAGCGCGGCCTCGGCCTGGCCCTCGGCGGCCTGCGCCCTCGCCCGGGCGATGCGGTCGCCGAAGATGCTGCGCTCGAGCTCGCCGGCGCGCCCCGCCCACGGCGACTGCGGCCACAGCTCGGCACTCCGGCGCGCGGCGGCGAGCGCCAGGTCCTGGTCTTTGCTGCGGGTGGCGGCCTCGCTCAGGGTCACCCATGCCGCCGCGTACGCCGGGTTGTCGGCGCACAGGCGCTCGAGCTCCTGCACGGGCGGCTCCGCTGCGGCCATCTCGATCTGCAGCTCGAGCAGCCGGCGAGCGGCGGTGTCTCCGGCCTTGGCCACCCCGTTGCTCGCAGCCTCGAGGTCACCGTGCTCGAGCCTGGCGGCGGCCTTCGCGATGCGCTTGGCGTCGCGCCGCGCCAGCTCCGGGTGCCCTGGCCCGTCGAGCGGACCGGGGAGGCCGGGCGCCGCCGCCGCGGCCGGCCCGGCGGCCAGCACGAGCGCGGCCAGGGCCGCCGCCAGCCAGGAGATCGGCGGCGAGAGGCGCGAACGAATCGGGCTGCGGGAGCGGCGACGGGTGCACCCGCCGCGCCGGATCGACGACCGACCTTCCGGCCACGCCCCCCGGTCACGCTCGATCTTCATCGGGACCGCTGGCCGGGATCGCCGGAGCCACGCTCGCGATCGCGTGCTTGTAGACGAGCTGCTCCTGGCCGTGGCTTTCCAGAATGACCGCATAACGATCGAAGCGGCGGAGAGTGCCGGTCAAGCGCTTTCCGCTCACCAGGTAGATGTGAACGCTGCGGGCCTCTTTGCGGAGCTGGTAGAAAAACGGATCCTGGATGTTGATGGTGCTGCTCGCCGGCTTGTTCATGGTTCGCAGGCCTCCCCGGTATGACCCAACCACCTCGCAACGACCGCCGCCGCGCCCCCCCGCTCGACCGGTGCCACCCACTCCAGCGCGCCCTCGCGGAGCGACCTCAGCCACGTGAGCTGACGTTTGGCGAGCCGGCGGCTCGCCCGTTTCGTGAGCTCGATTGCCGTTGATCGATCTTCTCGCCCGGTGAGCATCTGGACGACCTGGGCGTAGCCGATCGCCTTCAGCGCGTGGGCGCTGGCGGGGACACCCGAGGCGAGAATCCGCGTGACCTCCTCCTCCAGACCACGAGAGAACATGTCATCGACGCGCAAGTCGATTCTAGCATAGAGGTCGCGCCGGTCCCGATGCGGCGCGGCGATCAGTGCGCGGTAGGAAGGACGCGGTTCGTGCCGCCGCCAGTGCTCCGAGATCGGCACCCCGGTCGCCTCCCACACCTCGAGCGCGCGGAGCACGCGCTGGCGGTCACCGGCCCCGATCCGGGCCGCCGCGGCGGGGTCGACTGCGCGCAACCGTCCTGCCGTGCCGGCGGGGTCAGCGTCCCACTCGGCGGCGAGCCGGGCCTGCAGCGCCGGGTCGCCGGGCGGCGAGTCGAACAGGCCGAGCAGCAGCGCGCGGACGTAGAAGTGGGTGCCGCCGGCGACCACCGGGACGGCGCCGCGCGACCGGATGTCGTCGATCGCCGCGGCGGCTGCGGCGGCGAAGTGGCCCGCCGAGAAGCGCTGGTGCGGATCGGCGATGTCGATCAGATGGTGGCGCACCCGGCGCCGCGCCTCGGCCGACGGCTTGTCGGTGCCGATGTCGAGGCCGAGGTAGACCGCGAAGGCATCGGCCGACACGATCTCGCCGCCGATCGCCTCCGCGACCTCGAGCGCGAGCTCGCTCTTGCCCGAGCCGGTCGGGCCGACGATCACGAGCAGGGGCGGTCGGTCCGTCGCGACGTCCATGACGAGCGGAGCTTAGCGCGACTCGCGCCGGGACCGCATTCGACCTGCTGCAGCAGAGCCGAGCCAGCCGGGCGCGGATCCGGCTCCGCCTCTGGCTTCCGGCTCCGCCTGGGGCTTCGCCGTCGACTCCGCCGCGACAGGAGCGGGCGCGGAAGCGGAAGCGGGGGCGGCAGCGTGTGGGTATCGGGAACGGGAACGGGAACAGCAACGCGCCCACCTGAACGAGAGCGTCCGATCAGCGGCAGCCGCGGCCGGTGCGCTAGGGAGTCGTGGTCGACCAGCGCAGGGTGCCCCCCGACTCCAACCCGTCGACGAACAGCGGGCAGATCGCCCAGCGCAACATCGGCCCGAGCAGGTCGGCGCGGCCCTCGACCGAGCGCACCCACTCGACCGGGAAGCCCATGAACATGGTCCGGAAGTGGCCGCCGTCGTAGCGGGTCGCGGCCGGCGCCGGGATCCCTCCCGTCGGGTAGAAGAGCGGCTCGAACCCACCCGAGCGCGCGGCAGGGGCGTCGTCAAAGAGGCTCCCGGGCCAGTACTCGCCCCAGTACACCGGCTCCTCGAGCGGCCGTTCGGCGACCCCCGCGTAGAGCGGGTCGGCGGCGTTCCCTGCGACGCTGTCGAGCTGGACGTCTTGCGTCACCGAGGCGACCCACAGGTAGTCGGTGAGCAGCGGCGTCAGCCCGTGGGCGTAGTACTGGTCCTCGGCGGACAGCAGCAGGCTGCCGCCGCCGTCGAGGTAGGCGATCAGCGCCGCCTGCTCGGCGTCGTTGACCGCGTCGCTGTAGTCGTAGCCGGTGAACCAGATCACCGTGTGGTACGGGGCGAGGTCCGCGACCGAGGGCGAGCCCATGGCCAGCACGTCCCACACCTCATAGGTCACGCCGAGCTCGTCGAGCGCCGTGAGGTAGTAGGGCAGGCCGCCGCCGCCCCCCGGAGTCGGGTAGGGATCGTCGTTGACCAGCAGCACCGAGCACAGCGACGGCTCGAGCTCGTAGACCTCGGAGCTCGTGAGCACGTTCGAGTCGCTGTCCTGGCGGCCGCCCCAGACCCAGATCGCGGGCATCCCGGGGGCGAGCTCGCCGCCGGTCGGCGGGATGTACTCGGCGGCGTTGTCGCGGCGGTCGGTGAGCAGGAACGGGAACTCCTCCCAGGTGTCGGTGTGGGTGTCGTAGAGGTAGACGTGGTCGTTCTCGTCAGACCAGAAGCCGCAGGTGGTGATGATGGTGCCGGCGAGCGGCCGGCCGAAGGCGGACAGGTTGCTGTCGCTGTCGAAGCCCCAGGCGCGTCCCGACGAGCACGGCTCGGGCAGCGGCGCGACCGTGACCCAGCTCCCGGGAGCCGACGGGTCCAGCCGCTGCACGATGTCGACGTTTTCCAGGCTGCCTCCACCGTCGGGCGTATACGCGCCGCCGATGGCGTAGACAAGGTCGTCGACCACTGCGCTCATGATGTACGCCCGGCCCGGCGCCAGCTCCACCCCCATCCCGAGGGCCCAGGCGGTGCCGCCGGAGTTGACCTGATCGGCATCGAAGAGCCAGGTCTCGGTCGGGTGGTAGGGCGGCGTCAGACTGTCGAAGCCGCCGGCGACGATGACCTTGTTGTGCCAGACCGCCTGGAGGCCGGCCATGCAGGTCAGGCTGCCCGGGTAGTCGAACTGGGCCGGGAGCTGGCCGGCGAGCTGCAGCGCCACGTTGTAGAACTGGACGCTGTCGGTGACCGTGCCGTCCGCCATCCGGCCGCAGATGGCCAGCAGCATCGGACCCTCCGGGTGCTCGTAGAGGCTCACCTGGTAGTTGGAGATGGGGGTCGTCATGTCGTCGCCGGTGTCGGTCCAGACCCCGGACCGCGGGTCGAAGGACCAGACGCTGCCGTCGGTAGACAGGTCGGCGAGGCGGCCGCCGAGGAAGTAGATCTTGCCGTCGAACGGGCTGTAGCCGCCGTCGAAGCGGGTGAAGGCGAACGGCGTTTCGGGACCGTAGGTCCAGGCTCCGCCAACGGCTTCCGGGATTGCTCCGGGCACGATGACCGGCGGCGAGGAAGCCACTCCACTCCCCGGATCGCTCCACGGCGACCCACCCTCCTCGGCCGCCGCCACGGCCAGCATGACGATCAGCAGCCCCAGCGCGACTTCCCCACGACGCAGCGAACGCTCGAGCATGGTCCCCTCCCGGCACCCGACGTCACGCTGCCGCCGGCACCCTGCCGGCCGACCGGGCTCTCGCCCCTTCTTGGGGCTGGCACTGTGAATCTGGCCGGGTTGCCTGACCGGGAATCTACGCCTTCACGTCGGGGATGACAACCTCAGAGCGTTCAGGGGAAGGGCGCCCAGCGGCCGTCCACCAGGCGGGCGCCGCAGCGGCCGTCCCGCAGCGGAAAGCGGACCGGCGCACCGCACCGCGCCACCCGGTCGAGAACCTCACGGCTCGGGTGGTGGTGGCGATTGAGGGGGCCGGCCGGGACCAGCACCACCTCCGGGTTGACGGCGTCGAGCAGCGCGTCGGAGCACGACTCGCGGCTGCCGTGGTGCGGCACCACGAGCACCGCCGCGCGGAGGTGTCCCGAGCGGGCGAGACGGCGCTCGACGGTGCGATCGATGTCGGCGGTCACCAGCACCGCGCCGGCCTCGGTCGTGACCAGCACCACCAGCGAGCGATCGTTGTCGGCGCCGCCGGAGGCGCGGGCCGGGGGCCACAGCACCCGCATCTCGGTTTCTCCGACTCTCACCACCGAGCCGCGCGCGGCCGGGACGATGGCGGTCCCGCGGCGGCGGGCGGTGCGCAGCAGGGGCGCCATGGCCTCGCTGGAGCGGGCCCACGCCGGCAGCACCAGCCGCTCGACCGTGACCACCTCGAGCACCCGGGCGAGGCCGCCGAGGTGGTCCTCGTCCGGGTGGGAGGCGACCACGGCGGCAAGCCGACGGACCCGGTCGTCGGCGAGCAGCTCGGCGGCCTGGTCGTGCCAGCGGCCGCCGTCGACCAGGATCACGCCGTCCCGCGTCGCCACGGTCGCGGCCAGGCCGTCGGCGATCTCGAGCAGCGCGACCCGGGGCGGCGCCGGCGGCGGCCGCAGCGCCCACCACCCCGCGAGCGCGCCGCTGAGGGCGCACCAGGCGGCGGCACCAACAACGCCGCCGCGGCCCGGTCGCAGCGCCAGCCAGCCGGCGATGGCAAGGGCCGCCACGACTACAGGCGGCGTGCCCGGGACCACCAGCTCGAGCGCCCGCCCCGGCCCACCGCCCAGCCACAGCAGGCGCTCGGTGATGCCGACCAGGTCGAGCACGACCGCGGCGCCGCCCGGCCACAGGGGGGAGAGCAGCACGGCGAGCAGCGACAGGCCGAGGCTCGGAGCGAGCAACGGCGGCACCAGCAGGTTGGCGACCAGCCCGCCGGGGACCACGTTGTGGAAGTGGGCGGCGACGATCGGTGCGGCCGCCAGCTGGGCGACGATCGGCACCGCCGCGACGGCCGCCAGGCGGCGTGGGACAGGCAGGCGGTCGACGGTCGGCGGGACCCAGCGCACCAGGGCGGCGGTCACCAGCACGGTGAGCTGGAACCCGGGATCGGCGACCAGCAGCGGCTCGGCGAGGACCAGCACCGTGGCCGCCAGCAGCAGGCTCGACATCGGGATCACGGCGCGGCCGAGCTGGCGTCCGCCGAGGTAGAGCGCCGCCATCAGCGCCGCGCGCACCGCGGACGGCGCGGCTCCGGCGAGCACGGTGTACGCCGGCACGGCGGCGAGCATCAGCCAGCGCACGCGCCGGGGGCGCAGCCGCAGCGCGGTCAGGGCGAGCCAGATCCCGCCGGCCACCATCCCGACGTTGAGGCCGCTGACCGCGAGCAGGTGGGCGAGGCCCGAGCGGCGCCAGCCGTCTCGGCGCTCGCGCGCCAGCAGGTCGCGTCGGCCGAGCGCCAGCGCCGCCGCCATCTCGGCAGCGCGGATCCGGCCGAGGTCGGTCCCGGCGGCCGCGAGCGTTGACCGTGCGAGGTGGTCGCGCAGGGCGGGCAGGCCGGCCGGCCCGGCCCTGGTTTCGAGCAGGCGTGGCGAGTCGACGACCAGCATCGGGCGGTCGTCGTCGCCGCGGATGGTCGCCATCGCGGCGACCACCGAGCCCGGCGCCGGCAGGTTGGGGCCGGCTGCCGCGCCGCGCGCCTCGAGCCGCCACTGGCCGCGCAGGCGAAGCTGCTGCTCGCGGTGGTGGGCGGCACTGACCGTGACCGTGGTCCGCCAGCCCCAGCGGCTGGGCTCCCAGCCTTCCTGGATGGTGACCTCGAGCCGGAGCGCCGCGGCGGGGCCCGCGGCCGCCAGCTCTGCGAGGCGGAGGCGCTCGGTGATGGCGGCGGTGCCGCGGCCGCCGCCGAGGGCGAGCCCGGCGAGGAGCCACAGCGGCCACCACCGCGGGACGGCGAGCGCCGCGGCGGCCACCGCCGCGCCAGCCAGGACCAGGAGCCGCCCGACCGTGGACGGGACGGGGAGGCCGGCCGCCAGGGCGGCCACCGCGCCGAGGGCAGCCCCGGTCGCGAGCCACCACAGCGGACGCAGCGCCCGGCGCTCCGCGCCGGCCGGGCTCACCCGCTCTCCAGAACCGCCAGGATCTCCACGTGGTGGGTCGAGGGGAACAGATCCACCAGCTCGAGGTGGGAAAGCTGGTAGCCCCGATCGACCAGGTAGGAGGTGTCGCGGCCCCAGGTTGCCGGGTCGCAGGCCAGCATCAGGATCCGCTCGGGATGCCAGCCGGCGAGTCGCCGTCGAAGCTCGGGGGTCATGCCGGCGCGCGGCGGGTCGGTGAGCACCAGGGACTCGGTGGGGAGGCCTCGCGATCGGGCCAGCGCGGTCTCGGCGGTGCCGACGTCGACGCGGGCCGCCGGGAGGTTGCGCTGCGCCGCGCCGGCCGACGGCCGCGACGGCTCGACCAGATGGAGCTCGCGCGCCGCCGCGTGCCATGCCGCCGCGGCGAGGAATCCGACGCCAGCGTGCAGGTCCCAGGTCGGCACAGGTCGTCCTCCAGCCAACTCGACCACCCGTTCGAACAGCCGCCCGGCGAGGTGGCGGTTCCCCTGGAAGAAGGAGCCGATCGGCACGAAAAGGGAAACCGGGAGGGCCATGGTGACGCCCCGGTCGCCCCAGCCGGCGCGGATCTCGCCCGCCGGCGACAGGGCGTGCATCCCCTCGACCACGCCGGCGAGCGCGTCCTGCGGCGGGAGCCAGGCGGGGTCGACCGCCGACGGGTCGTGCCGAGACGACTGCAGCGCGGCCACCGCCCGGCCGCCGCCGAGGTCCTCCAACCACTCGACGTCGACGGCCGTGGGGCAGCGCGCGGCGAGGGCGAGCTCGAGCGGCCCGATCGCCTCCGCGAGCCGGCTCGACACCACCCGGCAGCCGGGGATCTCGTGGACCTTCCGGCTGCGCTGCTCGTAGAAGCCGAGAGTGCGCCGGCCAGGGTCCCAGTGCAGCCGGGCGCGCAGCCGGTAGGCGAGGGGCGAGCTGGTGATCGGCGCACCGCGCAGCCGCTCGGCCAGCGCCGGGGCGCCGCGCACCGCCTCGGCCGCGGCCGCAGCCTTGAGCTCGGCGCCGCGGTTGGGCTCGACGTGCGGCCAGTCGCACCCGCCGCATCGCGGTGCGTGCCGGCACGGCGCGATCTCCCGCGCCGCGTGCGGCGGACCGAGCAGCTCGACGGTCCGGCCCTCGACGACCCCGGCCCGGCGCGAGGTGGGGACCGCGGCGACCTCCTCGCCCGGCAGGGCGCCGGCCACCAGCCAGGTCTCGCCGCCGGCGTGGGCGAGGGCGCGGCCGCCGCCGACGAGCTTGTCGGCCGTCAGCGCGACCGGGGAGTGGCTGGGCGCGGCGGTTGGCGGCGGCTGGCTCACCCGAGCTCCAGGCGCGGCAGGCCGAGCGAGCGGCGCAGCTCACGGTCACGCATCGCGCGCCGGGTCCGCGCGAGCGCTTCGCCGGTGGCACCCGAGGCCGCCGCGGCCGCCGTGCTGGCCTGGTCGATGTGGTCGCGGATCGACTCGGGAAGCGCCCGCCAGCAGCCGGCGAGCAGAACCGACTCGAGCGCGCTCAGGCGCTCCTCGAGAATCGGCGGCGGCAGCCCTGCGTCCGCCTCGACGCGATCCGCGACGGTGTGGACGACCGCCGCGACCGGGAGCATTCCGCCGCTCATCCCGGCGGCGATGGACCGCATCTCAGCGACGAGCGCGGCGGGGGAGCGCCGGGGCACCTCGGTGACGACGCCGCGGCCCTGCTGGGGCTCGCCGACCCGCATCTCGGCGAGACGCTTGGCGTGCCGGGCCACGGCGTGGCGGCAGTAGGCGAGGCTGACCACCGGCTCCTCGTCACCGCGGTCGCGGCGGCGGGCGAAGACCTCGGAGATGCCGCCGGTGACCGCTGCCAACGGCACCCCGCTCTGCCACCATCCGCGCAGCAGCTGAAAGTCCTTCGGCGACAGCAGGTGCGGCACCCCGCGGACCGCGGCGAAGAAGTCCTCCACCGCCCGGTAGAAGGCGAGCTCCTCGTCGGCCTCGATCACCCCTCGAGTGTAGCGTGGCGATCGGTCACACACCCATCGGCGCGAGCCGGCCCGCCGCCGGGCCTGACGCGTCCCGGAGCCGTCCCGACCCGATCGCCGACTGGGTACAATGAGAGGTGTTGCTCATCGCCGCCTCGCGAGACCGCCGCTCGAGGCTGGTGACGGCCGCCGTCGCCGGCGTGGCCGCCGCGTGCCTCGCCGTGCCCGCCGCAGCCAACACCTGGAGCGCGCTGCCCGACGCCGTCGCCACGCTGCAGCGCGACCCCGGCAACCGGGCCGCCGATGAAGCGATCGCGGCCGCCGAGGCGTCGGTTCTCGCCGAGGCGAGCGCGGGCCATCTCGCCGCCACAGCCGCGCTGATGGACGCCTTCGAGGCCCTCGTCCTGAGGCTCGACGACGGCGAGGCCCGGCTGTCCCGGCTGCAGGGCCGGCTCGCAGCGGCCCTGGTCGCGTTCGGAGACGGAGCCCTCGCCCGGGATCGCGAGCTGGCCGGCGCCGCATGGGCCCTGGCGGCCCACCACGCGCGGACGACGGCCGCGATCGAGCGCCTCGCGTCACAGCTCCTGCCGCCGGCCGATGCCCCGCCAGGCTCGGTGTGGAAGGCCCCGCTCGACGGTGCGGAGCTGGTGTACGTGCCCGACGCCACGCTCGTCATCGGCTGCGTCTGGGGCGACAACGACTGCCGGCCGGGCGAGGAGGGCCCGGAGGTCCGGGTGCCCGGTTTCTGGGTGGACCGCACCGAGGTGACCAATCGCCAGTACCGTCGCTGCGTGGACGCCGGGGCGTGCGAGCCGCCGGCCGAGCCGGGCGCCTTCGAGGATCCGGCTCGCGCCGACGAGCCGGTGGTCGGGGTCAGCTGGCAGCAGGCGGCCGCCTTCAGCGACTGGGCTGCACGCCGCCTGCCGTCGGAAGCGGAGTGGCAGCGCGCCGCCCGAGACGACGCCGTTGACGGCCGATTCCCGTGGGGCCGCAACCGGGCCCAGGCTGCAGCCAACATTCACGGCACCTCGCCGGCCGACCCCTTCCCCGGGATCGCGCCGGTGGCCTCATTCCCGGCGACGGGGTGGGGCGTCTTCGACGCCGGGGGCAACGTCTGGGAGTGGTGCTCCGACCGCTACCACCGTGACCTCGCGGGCATGCCGCGGGACGGCAGGCCATGGCTGGCAGGCGGCTGGGGCCGCTCGCTGCGCGGCGGCTCGTGGCGGCGGACCGTCGATTTCGCGCGGGTCGCGAGCCGGAGCTGGCAGGAGGAGGGCGACGCCGCGGACGACGTCGGTTTGCGCTGCGTCGCCGATCCGCCGCAGCGGGTGGCCGAGGACCGGCTGGTGGAGCTCGCCGAGCGGGCGTTCCCGCTGCGCAGCCCGGCCGGAACGGAGCTCGAGCAGGCCGCTCTGTCGGGCTCCGACCGGCGCTACCTGGAGCGGCGCGCCCTGACCTGGTTGGTCGTCGAGGGCCGTGTGGCGGAGGCGGTGCCGCGGGTCGTCGCGCTGCTCCGCCAGGACCCCGGCGACCGGGTGCTGCACGACCTGCTGGCCCAGCTCGAGAACGAGATGCAGGCCGGGGTCCGCCGGGGCGACGTGGTGACGGTGCGCGCCGCCATCACCGGGTACCGGGCGGCGGTGGACGGGGACGGCAGGCTGCGCGGCCGCCTCGCCGATTACGAGCGGCGCCTGATCGAGGAGGTGCAGGCGACCGGCAGGACGTTCGCCGGCCGCGGCGAGTACCGGCTTGCCGATCTGACCTTCGACCTGGCTCGCACGCTCGGGCCCGACCGGGCGGCGTTCCGCGAGCTCGCGCGCGCCGCCGAGCCGGCGCCAGGGCTGCGCAGGATCTCGGGCCGCGACGGCAAGCTGATGGTGTGGGTGCCGACGGGCAGCTACCGCATGGGGGCGACGCCGGACGACGGCGCCGCGGCCTACGACGAGCACCCGTCGCACGACGTGACGATTGGGGGATTCTGGCTCGACTCGACCGAGGTGACGAACGCGGAGTACCGCCGTTGCGTGGAGGCCGAGGCCTGCACCCCGCCGCAGCGCACCTCGTCGTTCGACGATCCCGAGCTCGCCGACCACCCGGTGGTGTGGGTGACCTGGTTCCAGGCCTCCGCCTATGCCCGCTGGGCGGGCAAGCGCCTGCCGACCGAGGCCGAGTGGGAGCGTGCCGCCCGCGGGGGGACCTCGACGCGCTACCCGTGGGGCGGCGACTGGGAGCCGGGCATCGCCAACGCCATCGAGACCGCCGGCCGCGACCAGTTCGGCGAGACGGCGCCGGTCGGCACCTTCCCGGCCAACCCGTGGGGCCTGCTCGACATGATCGGGAACGCGGCGGAGTGGGTCGCCGACCGCTACCACCGCAACTACTGGGAGGCGCCTGGCGACGGCCGCGCCTGGAACCAGCTCACCGGCGAGTGGGCCGACGAGCAGCGGGTGGTGCGCGGCGGCTCGTGTGCGGCCCCGGCGAGCCGCTTGCGGGTGTCGTTCCGCGAGCAGCGATCTCCCTACGTGGCCGCGCGCACCGTCGGGTTCCGCTGCGCCGCTGAGAAGTAGCGCCCCCGTCCACCCGGGGCATAGGGGATAGGGGTTGACCCCCACACCCGATCCCGTTCCCGCTCCCGATCCCGTTCCCGCTCAGGCCCGCTACCGCGGCCGCTTCCGATCCGACTTCCGAAAGGGATGTGGAGATCCGCTCGGACGTCCGGACGCGGAAGCGGAAGCGGAAGGGGGCGGGGAGACGGAGACAAAGACGGGCACGGGCAGGGCGCGCGGGGGCGCTATCATGCTCCGATGACGTTCGAGCTGCGGCGCTGGCTTCCCGAGTTCCCGATCCGCGAGCACTGCCTGTACCTCGATCATGCCGCGGCCTGCCCGCTGCCGAGACCGGTCGCGGAGGCGATGCGGCAGCGGATCGCCGACCAGGAGCGCAGCGGCTTCGACAACTATCAGGACTGGCGCAACCACCACCTCACCTGCCGTCACCTCGGCAGCCAGCTCATCGGATGCGGACCCGAGGACATCTCGATCGTCCGCTCGACCTCCGAGGGGCTGTCGCTGGTGGCGGAAGGCCTGACCTGGAAGAAGGCCGACCAGGTGCTGGTGGGCGAAGAGGAGTTCGCCGCCAACGCCGCACCGTGGCTTCACCTTGCCCGCAAGGGCGTCAAGGTGGTGCGCTACCCCCAGGCGGACGGCCGCGTCGACCCGGACCAGATCGCGCGCCACCTCACGGCGAGGACTCGCCTGGTGGCGGTGTCGTGGGCCGCATTCCACACCGGGTGGATCGCCCCGCTCGCCGAGCTCGGCCGGCGCTGCCGCGACCACGGCTGCCTGCTCGTGGTCGATGCCATCCAGGGGCTCGGGGTGCTGCCGATGGACATGCGCGCGCTGGCGATCGACGCGGTGGTGGCGGACGGGCACAAGTGGCTGCTCGGTCCCGAGGGGGCGGGGCTGATGGCGACCACCCCCGAGCTGCGCAGCCAGCTCCAGCCGGTGGTGAGCGGCTGGCGCAACATCGACCGCCAGCCGGCCGACTACTTCCTCGACCGGCTCGTCTTCCGTGAGGATGGCCGGCGCTTCGAGCCCGGGGCGAGCAACGGGGTCGGGATCGCTGGGCTCGCCGCCGCTCTCGACATCATCGCCAGCGTCGAGCGCGAGAACATCCAGGCGCGGGTCGAGATGCTCGCCAGGATGCTCACCCGCATTCTGATCGCCCACGGCTGGGAGGTCTTCTCTCCCGGCTCCGGGCAGCCGGTTGCCGGCATCGTGGCGGCGCGGCCACGCGGCGCCACCTCCCGGGAGGCGCACCGCCGGCTGTTCGAGCGCAGGGTGGTGTGCTCGGTCCGGCAGGGGCTGGTGCGGTTCTCGCCGCACTTCTACGTCACCCGCGGCGAGCTCGAGGCGCTCGACCGGATCCTCGAGAAGGTCGGCCTCTAGCCCGCCTTTCTCACCGCCCTCCTGAATCGAAGCGAAGGCCGCCGGTTGGCGGTGTCACAGGAGGTCGATGAGAAACGCGGGCCGTGGGGAGAACCGGGTGTATGGCCGCAAGCGGCTTCACTGGTCAACAAGGTCACGAGAGTGCTCGTCGCGAGCAGATCGACTGGCTTCCAGAAGGCCGGTGCGGACCGACATCCTAGGGAACGACGCTGCTCCAGGCCGCGAGGTCGCCGCTCTCGAACCCGTCCTGGAAGATGCCGCAGAGCTCCATCGCGTCAGTCACGTCGAAGATGACCACCGTGGGCCAGCCTGAAACTGGGGACGCTGTGGACATCACGTACACCCGGTCGCCGATCACGGCCACGCCGTCGCCGTAGCCGTGGCCCCACTCGCTCGGACCCGCGAAGTTCTCGATCTCGGCGAAGTTCAAGTCGTAGTGGCGCACCGTGTCGGTGCCGCTGTCGTACAGCCAGTAGGAGCATCGCTCGGGGTCGAAGGCGATTCCGTCATGCGATGAGCCGTTGAGGGTGTCGAAGTCCTGCACCCAGTTCCCGTTGAGCTCAAACTCCGACACGCGGCCCAGGTCTTGCCCGTCGACCACGTAGAGGTGCCCGGTGATCCGGCTGTAGGTGAGCCCCCTCGGCCAGGAGGTGTGGGGCTGGACCGAGAAGCTGCCGAGGTACCCGCCCGCGAGGTCGTAGACGTCAACCTGGGCTGGGATGACGTCGACGATGTAGACGTGGTCTGCGACCGTCGTGATGCCGGAGGGACTCCCGGTGTGGGTCTGCACGTCGACAGGGCCGTCGATCAGCTGCGCCGTGGGCTCGTCGGGGGTGACGGCGAAGAACTGCTTCGCCAGTGGATTCTCCGTCCAGTCGGTGCAGTAGAGATTGCCATCGCCGTCGTGCTCGAGGCCGGTCAGGCTGTGATACGGAGGGACCGGCGGGATCGGCGGATCGGGGAAGTCGAAGCTGCCGATTTTCTGGCCGAGCTGCTCGGTCACGGGCGGCTGGCCCGCGGTGACCGGGGCCAGGTTGACCGGGTTGTCGATTGGACCCGCCGCTGACGCGGCCGCGAGCCCGACCAGGACGCCGGCGCTGAGGGTGAGAAGGGTGAGCGCACGCATGGCGGCCTCCTCTCGGCTCGAGTTGTCCGGACTGTAGCTGCTGACAGGAAGGCTAGTCGTCGTCGCCGCCGCTGTCAACGGTCGCGGCGAGAGCCGTGGCCGCGCGCTCGGAGAGCTGCCGCGCGAGCTCGCTCCGGCACGAGCTCCTGAGGATGCGCGCAGCGCATCCCGAGGAGCGTGCGGGCAGAGGCCGACAACAGCGACCACGTGAGGAGCGCGCTCAGGGGCCTATGCCCGACACGCTCCTCTAGTACCGGTACCGCTCCGGCTTGTACGGACCTCCGGCCGGCACGCCGATGTAGTCGGCCTGCTCCTCGGTGAGCGTCGTGAGCTTCGCGCCGAGCTTGGCGAGGTGGAGGCGGGCAACCTCCTCGTCGAGGTGCTTGGGCAGGGTGGTGACGCCGATCTCGTGGGGGTTCTGCCAGAGGTCGATCTGGGCCAGCACCTGGTTGGTGAACGAGGCCGACATGACGAAGCTGGGGTGGCCGGTGGCGCAGCCGAGGTTGATCAGCCGGCCCTCCGCGAGCAGGTAGATGGTGTGGCCGTCCGGGAAGCGGTAGGCGTCGACCTGCGGCTTGATGTTGAACCTGGTGACGCCCGGCGTCGCGTTGAGGGCGTCGACCTGGATCTCGTGGTCGAAGTGGCCGATGTTGCAGACGATCGCCTGGTCCTTCATCCGGCTCATGTGGTCGGCGGTGATGACGTCGCGGTTGCCGGTCGCGGTGACGTAGATGTCGGCGTGCGGCAGCGCGTCCTCGACCGTCACCACCCGGTAGCCCGCCATGCAGGCCTGGAGCGCGCAGATCGGGTCGATCTCGGTCACCCAGACCTGGGCGCGATGCGCGTGCAGGATCTCGGCCGAGCCCTTGCCGACCTCGCCGAAGCCGCAGACCAGCGCGACCTTGCCGGCCACCATCACGTCGGTGGCGCGCTTGATCCCGTCGACCAGCGACTCGCGGCAGCCGTAGACGTTGTCGTACTTGGACTTGGTCACCGAGTCGTTGACGTTGATCGCGGGCACCAGGAGCTCGCCCCGCTCGGCCATCCGGTAGAGGCGGTGGACGCCGGTCGTGGTCTCCTCGGAGACCCCCCTGAGCGATGCCACCACCTGGTGCCAGAAGCGCGGGGCGCCGCCCTGGATCTCCCGGAGCATCCGGTTGACGATCGCCAGGTCCTTGTCGGCGGTGGGCCCGGTGATGAGCTCGGGCTCGTCCTCGGCCCGGAAGCCGCGGTGGACGACCAGGGTCGCATCGCCGCCGTCGTCGACGATCAGCTGCGGGCCGTTGCCGCCGGGCCAGGTCAGCGCCTGCAGCGTGCACCACCAGTACTCCTCGAGGGTCTCGCCCTTCCAGGCGAAGACCGGGATGCCGCGCTCGGCGATCGCGGCCGCGGCGTGGTCTTGGGTCGAGAAGATGTTGCACGATGCCCAGCGCACGTCGGCGCCGAGTGCGACCAGGGTCTCGATGAGCACCGCGGTCTGGATCGTCATGTGCAGAGAGCCGGTGATGCGGGCGCCGGCCAGCGGCCTGGCCGGCCCGTACTTCGCCCGGGTCGCCATCAGGCCGGGCATCTCCTTCTCGGCGATCTCGATCTCGCGCCGGCCCCAGGCCGCGAGGCCGATGTCCTTGACCTTGAAGTCGGCGCTCACCGTGGTGCTCATGTTCCGTCCCCTGCAGTCGGTCCGGGGCGGCGCCCGCCGCCGGAGCCACGATACTACCGCACTCCGCCCCCGTTCCTCTTCCCGCTTGCCACGGCGAAGCCCGAGGCGAAGCCGGGTTCCCGTCCCCGTTCCCGCATGCCTGCACGCGAGCGAGTGGGCTCCTCCCGACTGGACCCGCTCAGGGTGTCAGCCGGGCCGCCTCCTCCTGGGCAGTGAGCCGCTCGAGGATGGCGGCGCCGCTGCTGTTCCCGGGGTTGAGCCGGAGGGAGCTGCGGTAGCACTCGATGGCGCGCGCCCGGTCGCCCCGGGTCATGTAGGCTTCCCCGAGGCTGTCCCACACGTTCCACGATTCAGGAAAGGCGTCCGCGTTCATCGAGAGGACGGCGATCGCCTCGTCGACGCCGCCCGTCTGGAGCAGCCGGTAGCCGAGAGCGTTGAGCTGGTTCTCGTCGATGAAGATCGCCTCCGTCGGGTCGAGCCTCGCCCTCTCATAGACCGCTCGCGCCGCCTCGATCCCACCGGCTCTGAGGGCTTCTTCCACGGCCGCGGCCGCGGAGGTCTGAAGCTGGCGCCGGAAGACCGCGACCATCTCCGCTTGCTGCGCCTCGAGCCGGGCGGTCAGGCGTTCATCGCGGGGCACGCCGGGGCAGGTCGACTCCAGGGGGAGCCGCTGCAGGGTCGCCTCCGAGCCGAGGCCCTCGGACCGAGCCTCGCGCACCCCGTCCCACACCGCCCGGGCGCAGTCGACGCGGGCCTCGAGCGCCTCTCGTGGCCAGATGTCTCGGTGGCCGAGGATGACCCGGCGGACACGGGCATCGGGGGCCAGGACGGCGTCCAGGAGGTGCAGGCTGCGCGGCACATCGAGGTTCTGCGCCTCGCCGACGTTGAAACCCGGCACCGCCTCGCTGAACAGGTCGCCCGTCATCAGCAGCCCTTCCTCCGGCACGTGCACCAGGGTGTCGCTGCGCGAGTGGGCGCTGCCAAAGAACACGAGGTTCACCGTCAGGTCTCCGAGATCCAGGGACATCCTGTCGCTGAAGGTCAAGACCGGCGGTGTGAAGTCGACACCCTCGGCCATCAGCTCGATCAGGGCCTCGGAGCGGGCGATCGAGCGCCTCGCCTCGATTGCTTCGTCCGAGCCCGGCGCCATCGTCTCGAGCCGCTGGACGGTGCCGGCGAGGTGCTGCCGCTGCCAGGCGACGCGGTCCTCGATGACCGCCTCGGACCTCGCCTTGAAACCCTCGAGGGCGGCGCGGCAGCGCTCGTGGCCGACCAGGGTCGCGTCGGTGAAGACCTGGTTGCCGCTGACGTGGTCGAAGTCCTCGTGGGTGTTGACGACGACAGCGAAGTCCCTGCGGCCGAAGGCCCCCTCGATCTCGGCGCGCATCCTGGCCGCGATTGCGGGTGCGCCCGAGGTGTCGACGACCACGAGCCCACGGGTTGAGGCCAGGGCGACCACGTTGTTGCCGCCGAGCGTCGGGTCGGTCAGCACCACCACCCGGTCACTCAGCCGACGCACCTCGATGGGAATCTCCCGCTCCGGGCCGGCTGCGATCGGCGCGGCGGAGAGCGCGAGCGCGAGAACGCCGGATGCCACGTCACTTGGCCGCATGTCGTGCCTCCCTGCTTCCCCGGTCGCAGGGCTGGACACACCGGCCGGCGTCCCGGAGAGCTGCGAGGGAGGTACGCGATTCGGGTGCCCCAGTTCTTGCGCCAGGGCGCGCGCTTGGGCGCCAGTGGCAGCCTGCCGGCCGGGACTCGGTACAATACTGGACGATGGCGGCCAACCTCCCGATCCTGGTCACCGGCGTCGCCGGGTTCATCGGCTTCCACGTGGCCCGGCGCCTGCTCGACGACGGGCTCGCGGTGCTCGGCCTCGACAACCTCAACGACTACTACGACGTGTCGCTCAAGGAGGCGCGGCTCGCGCAGCTGTACCGCCGCCCGCGCTTCGAGTTCGTCAAGCTGGACCTCGGCAACCGGCTGGCCATGGACAGCCTGTTCGCCGGCAACCGCTTCCAGCGAGTGGTCCACCTCGCGGCCCAGGCCGGCGTCCGCTACTCCCTGGTCAACCCGCACGCCTATGTCGACTCCAACCTGGTCGGCTTCCTCCACATCCTCGAGGGCTGCCGCGCCCGCTCGGTCCCGCACCTGCTCTACGCCTCGTCGAGCTCGGTCTACGGCGCCAACACCGCGCTGCCGTTCTCGGTCCACCACAACGTCGACCACCCACTGTCGCTGTACGCCGCCACCAAGAAGGCCAACGAGCTGATGGCCCACACCTACGCCCATCTCTACGGGCTGCCGTGCACGGGCCTGCGCTTCTTCACGGTCTACGGGCCGTGGGGCAGGCCCGACATGGCGCTGTTCACCTTCACCCGCCAGATCCTGGCCGGTGAGCCGATCGACGTCTACAACTACGGCCGGCACCGGCGCGACTTCACCTACATCGACGACATCGTCGAGGGCGTGGTGCGCATCATGGACCGGATCCCGGGGCCCGATCCCGCCTGGAACGCCGAGCGCCCCAACCCGGGCACCAGCGCCGCGCCGTGGCGGGTCTACAACATCGGCCACCACACGGCGGTCGAGCTCGAGCGCTACATCGAGGTCCTCGAGCAGTGTCTCGGCCGCACGGCCGAGCGCCGGCTGCTGCCGATGCAGCCCGGCGACGTGCCCGACACCTGGGCGGACGTGTCGGCGCTGGAGGCCGATGTGGGCTACGCCCCCAGCACTCCGATCGAGACCGGCGTCAAGCGCTTCGTCGAGTGGTACCGCGAGTACTACAGGGTCTGAAGGTCCGCGGCACGTGATCATCAGCTGCCGGGGAGGCGATCAACGTGGAGCACGAACGTGAGGAGCAGCGCCCAGTGCCGCCGCGGAGGAGCCCGATCGATGGCCGTGCTTCGACCTGACTCTCGAGTGTTCGTTGCGGGCCACGGTGGCCTGGTCGGATCGGCGGTCCTGCGCCGGCTCGACGCCGAGGGTTGCAGCTGCGTCCTGACGGCGACCCGCGAGCAGCTCGATCTCCGCGACCAGGCGGCGGTCAACTACTGGTTCCGCGCCAACCGGCCGGAGCTCGTGTTCCTGGTTGCCGGGACGGTCGGCGGCATTCTCGCCAACTCGACGCGCCCGGCCGAGTTCATCTACGACAACATGATGATCCACGCCACCGTGGTCCACGCCGCGCACCTGTTCGGGGTGGCCAAGCTGCTCTACCTGGGCTCGTCGTGCATCTACCCACGGGAGTGCCCCCAGCCGATGCGTGAGGAGCACCTGTTGTCCGGGTACCTGGAGCCGACCAACGAGCCGTACGCGATCGCGAAGATCGCCGGCATCAAGCTCTGCCAGGCCTATCGGCGCCAGTACGGATCCAACTTCATCTCGGCGATGCCGACCAACCTCTACGGACCGAACGACAACTTCGACCTCGAAAGCTCGCACGTCCTGCCGGCGCTGATCCGCAAGTTCATCGACGCCCGCGAGGCCGGCCAGCAGGAGGTTGTGGTCTGGGGCACCGGCAGCCCTCGGCGCGAGTTCCTGCATGTCGACGACCTGGCCGATGCCTGCGTCTTCCTGATGGACCGCTACGAGGAGGACCGCCACATCAACGTCGGCACGGGCGAGGACCTGTCGATCCGCGAGCTGGCCGAGTTGGTGCGCGACGTCGTCCATCCCGGCGCGAGGCTCGCCTTCGACACCTCGAAACCGGATGGCATGCTGCGCAAGCTGCTCGACGTGTCGAGGCTCCACGAGCTGGGCTGGAGGCACCGCATCGAGCTGCGCGAGGGCATCGAGTCGAGCTACCGCTGGTACCTCGAACACCGCGGGGAGCTGTCCGCCGCGCGCGGGGGAGGTGACGCGTGAAGCCCGAGTTCTACTTCAAGCCGCCGTGGCCCGCCCGCAACGGCAAGCGGGCGCTGATCACGGGCATCACCGGCCAGGACGGCTCCTACCTCGCCGAGCTCCTGCTGTCGAAGGGGTACGAGGTGTGGGGCGTCGTCCGGCGCTCGTCGTCGATCAACACCTGGCGCATCGACCACATCTACGAGCCGCCCTGGGTGACCGATCGCCGCCTCAGCCTGGTCTACGGCGATCTCAACGACGCGTCGTCGCTGAACCGGATCCTGAAGACCGTGCGGCCCGACGAGATCTACAACCTCGGCGCCCAGTCCCACGTCATGGTGTCGTTCGAGGTGCCGGAGTACACGGCCGAGGTCAGCGGGGTCGGCGCGGTGCGAATGCTCGAGGCGATGCGCGAGCTCGGGCTCGACGCGCGCTTCTACCAGGCCTCGTCGTCCGAGCTCTACGGCAAGGCCGACGCCTCCCCCCAGTCGGAGACGACCCCGTTCCATCCGCGCAGCCCGTACGCGGCGGCCAAGGCCTACGCCTTCTTCATCACCCGCAACTACCGCGAGGCCTACGGCATGTTCGCGGTGAACGGCATCCTGTTCAACCACGAGTCCCCGCGCCGCGGCGAGACCTTCGTCACCCGCAAGATCACGATGGCGGCGGCCAGCATCGCCGCCGGGCGCCAGGACTGCCTGTACCTCGGCAACCTCGACGCCGAGCGTGACTGGGGCTTCGCCGGCGACTACGTCGACGCGATGTGGAGGATGCTCCAGGCGGACCGCCCGGACGACTACGTCGTCGCCACCGGGGAGACCCACAGCGTCCGGGAGTTCTGCGACCACGCCTTCGCGCAGCTCGCGATGCCCCTGACGTGGCGGGGCGAGGGCCTCGACGAGCAGGGCGTCGGCCCGGACGGGCGGGTGCTGGTCGCGGTGAGCCCGCGGTACTTCCGGCCGTCCGAGGTCGATCACCTGCTCGGCGACGCGAGCAAGGCCAGGCAGGCGCTCGGCTGGTCCCCGACCGTCACCTTCGAGGGACTGGTCGAGATGATGACCGACGCCGACCGCGCCGCCGCCGGCTGAGGTCTCGTCTACAATCGGACGGGCATGGACACGGTCCACTACTTCGCCGACCGCCTGCCGCGGTACCTCGAGGAGCTCCGCGCGCTGGTGGCGATCGAGACTCCGACCGGCGACGTGGCGCGCGCCGAGCGGGCCGCCGACCTGATCGCGGCGCTGTTCTCCGGGCTCGGGACCAGCGACCGCGAGGACCTGGCCGGCCTCGGGCCGATGCTGCGGATCCGCCGGCCCGGGACGGGCAGCCGGGTCCTGCTGCTGGCGCACTACGACACGGTCTGGCCCGCCGGCTCGTGGGAGGTCCCGTGGCTCGAGCGCGACGGGCGGATCTGGGGGCCCGGGGTCTACGACATGAAGGCCGGCCTGCTGTTCCTGCCGTGGCTGCTGCGCTGGCTTCGGGACGCCGGCCGCGATCACCCCGAGCTCGAGATCCTGCTCACCCCCGACGAGGAGAAAGGGTCGCCGGGCTCGCGATCGCGGATCGGCGAGGCGGCGGCGCGGGCCGACTTCGCGCTCGTCCTCGAGCCGGCCACCCCGCTCGGCCACCTCAAGCTCGCGCGCAAGGGGTCCGGCGAGTTTCAAGTCGACGTGGCGGGACGCACCGCCCACCAGGGCGCCGCCCCCGAGGAGGGCGTCAACGCGGTGGTCGAGGCCGCCCACCAGGTGCTGCGGATGCTCGAGCTGCAGGATGCGGCCGCCGGCACGACGGTCGGGCCGAACATCATCTCCGGGGGCTCGGCGAGCAACACGATCGCCGACCGGGTCCGGATCGTGGTCGATGTGCGCGCCTGGACCGAGGGGGAGCGGCTGCGGCTCGACGAGGGCCTGCGCGCCCTGACACCGGTCAATGAGGGGGCCCGGGTCGAGGTCCGCGGCGCCTGGAACCGGCCGCCGATGGAGCCCTCCCCGGCGGCGGTCGAGCTGTTCGAGCGGGCCCGCGGGATCGGCTCGGCGCTCGGCATGTTGCTGGAGTCGGCGGCGTGGGGCGGCTCGTCCGACGGGTGCCTGACCGCGGCCGCCGGCGCGCCGACGCTGGACGGGCTCGGGCCGGTCGGCGACGAGGCGCACACGCGCAGCGAGAACATCGTCGTCGCCGAGCTGCCGCGACGGATGGCGCTGCTCGGCGAGCTGGTGGCGTCGCTCGCCGTGGCCCCGGAGGAGTGGCTGAGCACAGGGGCCTGCGCTTTCCTGCGGTCGCGCTCACGCGGCTGACGGCGGGCGGCCGTAGGGTCGCGGTCGAGGACCTGAGCGCGTGAAGCAGATATCCGGCGGAAGCGGGAAGTCCGACCTCCCACTCCCGGGCCCATGATCTGAGGACTCAATCCAGCTCTTCGAACCGCAGAGGTCGCGGAGAGCGCAGAGATCATCGGGGAAGAACTCCTCCGGCCGTGCTCCGCGTTCTCTGCGGCCTCCGCGGTTCAGACGGCGAAACGCCCACCCGGTGAACATGTCGGGTCGCGGCGACGCAAACGGGAAGGAACCCGGAAGCGGGCGGGGCCCTATCCCCCAGATCTAGGATCCTGTCCCCTGGCCGCAAGGCCCCCAATGCCCTCCGACGTCACCGGGTGCGTCTCAGCTGCCCCGCAGCGTCACTGCCGCTGGACGCCCGCCGGCCACTGGACGAACATCCCCGACGCAAACAGGATGTCCGCATCGAAGGTGGTGGTGGCGCCCAGCGGGTGGGAGCCGTCCGGGACGCCATCGCTGCCGTACGACGTCAGCGTGTAGGAGTCGCCGCTGGCGCTGTACCAGAAGGTTCGGTTCCAGCCGTCGTTGGGATCGAACGGGCGAACGTACAAGGCGAGATCGCCCGCCAGCGCGGACACTGGCGCCGCGCTGTGGGCCGGGAAGAACCCCCAGTCCTGCTCGTACATCTCGATGCCCTCCGACAGCCCTCGCATCGCCGACATCGTCTTCTTCTGGCGCGCGTTGTGGAGGGAGTGGAGGAGGTTGGGCAGCACGATCGCGGCGAGGGCGCCGATAATCGCGACCACGATCAGCAGCTCGAGCAGTGTGAACCCGCGCTGGCGCCGGCCGAGAGCCCTCATGGTCGGACTGCCATGCAAGGACCGGGCCAGGGCGGCCCACATTGCGCCGGTATGCGTCCGTCGATTGCGCGGTTTTCGGATCGTGTGCTAGAGTGAGGCTCCGCTCGGGCGGGCATAACTCAGCTGGTAGAGTATCAGCTTCCCAAGCTGAGAGTCGCGGGTTCGAATCCCGTTGCCCGCTCCATCCCGAGCGATCCGCTCCGGAGAGGTTTCGACCCATGGGGATCTTCGGCCGCGACGAGCACCCGACCTCGAGCAAGACGTCCGCCCAGGGCTCGGCCGGAGGCCGTTCCCACGGCCCGTCGGCCGCCCAGCCCGGCGGGTCGACCGTGATCGCGCGCGGGAACCGCATCGAGGGCACGATCTCGGGGTCCAGCGACATCCAGGTCGACGGCGAGCTCCAGGGCTCGATCGAGGGCTCCGGCGTCGTGCGCGTGGCCCCTCAGGGGCGAGTCGAGGGGACGGTCGCGGGGCGCGTGGTGGTGGTGGCGGGCACCGTGCGCGGGGACATCTCGGCGGCCGAAACCGCCGAGCTCGAGAGCTCGGCCAAGGTCACCGGCAACATCACCGCGCCGCGGATCCGGATCGCCGACGGCGCGTCCTTCGACGGCCAGGTCCTCATGAAGGAGGCCGCCACCAAGGCGCACCCTCCTGCCTCCACGGCCCGGCGGGAACCTACCTGAGGCGGTCGCCCGTCGCGGGCGCCTGCGCCGGAGGATCGGCGGGCCGTCTCGATTCGGCGCCCGGGGCGGCAGCGCCGGCGGCGGACTGCTCGCCGGCCTGGGCCGGGGGGCTCGCCGGGGTCGCCGGCAACAGGAACGGCTGGTAGCGGTCGCGGTAGATCTCGACCAGGGTCAGGAACACCGTCATCATCATCGGCCCGACGATCAGCCCGACCGGGCCGAAGGCGTCGAAGCCGCCGAGCAGGGCGAAGAACACGAGCAGCGTGGGCAGCTCGCTGCGGCGGCCGACCAGGACCGGTTTCAGGATCGACTCGGAAACCGTCGCCAGGACCATCAGCGGGATCAGCAGCGCGAACGCCCGCCCCGGCTCGCCGGCGAGCATCAGGATCACCCACGCCGGGACGTACACCGCGGAGATCCCGATCACCGGGATCCAGCCGAGGATCGCCATCACCACGCCCCACAGCACCGGGCCCTGGAGGCCAAGAAGGTAGAACACGAGGCCGCCGCCGATGCCCTGGATGACGCCCGCGATGCCATTGCCGATGACCAGCGAGCCCGCCATGTCCACGAACCGGGCTCGCACCAAGTCCTGCTCGTCGGCCGCCAGCGGGATGACCGCGCGGAACCAGTGGCGCAGGGCCCGCCCGTCGACGAACAGGAAGTAGAGGGTCAGCACCCAGACCAGGAACCCGATCACGAACCGCACCAGGCCGGTCGCGATGGACACCCCCTGCCGATAGAAGAAGCGGCCGACGCCGGCGGCTGCTGACGACACCCGCTGCACGATCTCCTCCGGAGTGAGCGACACTCCGAGCGGGGAGAGCAGCTGGTTGAGCCGGTCGAGATCACCCTGGCGGGCGGCGATCGCGTCGAGCAGCGTCCGCTCGTTCAGCTGCTCGGTGCTGAGCTGGTAGAACCCGATCGTCTCCCGCGAGACCTCGACCGCGAGCCAGGCCGACGGCACCATCAGCCCCAGCACCAGCGCCAGGCAGATCAGCCCGGCCGCGATCCGGCGCCGGCCGTTGAGCAGGGCGGCCAGCTTGCGGAACGGGTGGTAGAGCAGGCTGGCCGCGACCAGCGCCATGAAGATGACCGACACGAAGACCGCGAGGATGCGCAGCACGACCAGCGCGGCCAGCACGAGCGCGACGATCAGCGCGATCCAGGCAAGCCTGGGCGGCTGCCGCCACGGGGCCCGGACATACTCGACCATACCGCCCCATCCTCGCTGCCGCGCCGGGAGCCGTCAAGAGGTCCGTGCTACCATCTCGCCGCGCCTCGTGATGATCGGACTCGACGGCTCGACGCGACCACAGGAGCGGCAGCCCGGGCGGGCTGCCAGCCGGGGATTGTGACGCCGGTGCGGCCGCTGCGGACCGGGCCCGGGCGGGAACGCTGCGCGCGCCGCGCTCCCTGGGGCCTGCTGCTGGTCGTGGCGGCCGCCGCGCTGGCGGCCGTGGCGGTGGCCCAGGAGGACGCGCCGAGCGGCATCGACATCGAGTTCGACCCGCACGGCGAGCTGCGCTGGGACCGCGGCCGGCACCCGCTGCTGGTAGTCGCGCCGCAGCGAGGCGACGGCTGGCTCGCCCTCGCCCAGCGCTACTGCGGGTCGGCGGAGCACTGGCAGCGGATCCGCGCCGCCAACCCGGCCCTCCGACAGCCGATGCAGGACCGCACCGTCGGGATCCCGGTCGAGACCCTGCGCGGCGAGCTCCGGCTGGAGGCGGTGCAGCGGCTGTTCCCGGTCGACCGGCGGGTGGCCGGCGGCTGGGAGCACTGGGTGCTCGACCCGTTCGACGGCGAGGAGGAGAGCTGGGACTGGCTCGCCGAGCTGTTCACCGGCTCGGCCGCCGCCGCCGCCGCGCTGCGCGAGGCCAACCCCGAGCTTCCGGCCGACGATCTGGTGCGCGGGCCGCCGCTGCTGGTGCCGGAGCGTCGCCTGCTGGCGGCCTTCCGCGACCAGCCGCTGCCTGCCGAGCCGACCCCGACGCCGGTGGCTCCGGTGGCTGCGCGGCCGACCCCTCCGGCGGCGGTCGCGGACGCCGCGGCGGCGCCCCTGGCGTACGGCGCCGACGATCGCGGGCCTTATGCCGAGTACCGGCTGCAGCGTGGCGAGGCGCTGTACTCGGCGGTGGTGGTCCGCTTCACCGGCCAGCTCGCCGCCAAGGAGGTCACTGCGACCGCCCTCGAGATCGCCAAGCGGTCCGGAATCGTCGACGTGACCACGATCCCGGTCGGCTATCCGGTGAGGATCCCCCTCGACCTCCTGCTGCCGAGGTACCTGCCGGCCGACCACCCGCGGCGCGTGGCGTACGAGGAGGGACAGCGCGAGCTGGCGGGCTTCCTGGAGGTCGTGCGGGCGATCGATCTGTCCGGCGTCCACGTCATCCTGGACGCCGGGCACGGCGGCGCCGATCCCGGCTCGGCGATCGACGGCCTGTGGGAGGCGAGCTACGTCTATGACATCGTCTGCCGGATCAAGGCGAACTTCGAGCGCCACACCCGCGCGACCGTCTGGGTGACGCGGATGGACTCGAGCCAGGGGCTCGCGGTCCCGCAGCGCGACCGGCTGGAGCAGGACCGCGACCAGTACCTGCTGACGACGCCCCGCTACGGGCTCCAGGACGCGACGCTCGGGGTCAACCTGCGCTGGTACCTGAGCAACGACATCATCCTCAACCGGCTCGGACCGACCGTGCCCCGGTCGAAGACGGTCTTCCTGTCGGTGCACGCCGACTCGCTCCACCCCAGCGTGCGCGGCGCCATGGTCTACGTGCCCTCGCGGGAGCTGCGCCCGAGCAGCTACACCGTCGGGCGATCCGACATCCGGCAGTTCGCCGAGTACCGCAACCACCCCACGATCCGCCTGGGGGCCGACTTCAAGGCGCGGGTCGAGGCGTCGTCGCGCCACCTCGCCGCGAACCTGATCGCGGGCCTCGACCGCAACGACATCACCCTGCACCCCGCGGATCCGGTCCGCGATCGAGTGCTGCGCGGCCGCAGGACGTGGGTGCCGGCGGTGCTTCGCTACTCGGCCGCCCAGCATGCCGTGCTGCTCGAGTGCTGCAACATGGCCAACGCGGAGGATCGACGCAACCTCGTCGACCGGAGCTGGCGCGAGCGGCTCGCGCTCGCGGTGGTCGAGGGGACCGCGGCGGCGTTCGGCGCGAAACCCTGAGCGCGCCGGCCGCCGGTGGCCGTTCAAGGCCGGCGAATGAGCTCCCAGAAGTCGAGCCCGCAGCGCGCGAACAGCTCGGGCAGCCGTTGGATCGGCAGCCCGACGACCGTGCTCGGCGAGCCCTCGACCCCCTCGACGAGCAGCCCGCCGCTGCCCTGGACGGCGTAGGCCCCGGCCTTGTCCAGCGGCTCGCCGGTCCCGACGTACCAGCGGATCGTGGCGTCGTCGAGCGCGAGGAAACGGACCGCCGCGGTGTCGACCAGCGCCTCGCAGCGGCTGCCGATCGCCAGCGCGACGCCGGTGTGGACGTGGTGGGTGCGGCCGGCCAGACGCCGCAGCATGGCGAACGCCTCGTCGGCGTCGCGAGGCTTGCCGAGCGCGACGCCGTCGACCTCGACCACGGTGTCGGCGCCGAGCACCGGCAGGTCGCAGCCGCCGCCGGCGACCGCGAGGGCCTTGTCGCGCGAGGCCCGGAGCGCGAAGTCGGCGGCGGCCTCGTCCGGGAGCTGCCGCTCGTCGAGCCCGGACGCGACCACCCGGCAGGGGATCCCGAGGATCTCGAGCAGCTGCCGGCGCCGGGGTGAGCCGCTGGCGAGGACGAGGCGGGGCTCCTGCCGCTCCGGCCCGGCGCCTGCCCGTGCCCGAGGGCCCGTCATTGCGCTTTTCGGAGCAGCCACACCGCCCCTTCCAGCTGGTCCATGATCACCCGGCATTCCTCCGCCTGCCCGTCAAGGTAGGCGATGATGTCCGTCGACAGCTCCGGATGCATTGCCATCAGCTCGCGCCCCCGTTCTTCGATGAGCCGCTGGAACTCGTCGTTGATTCTCGAGCTCGCGTCGGTAGTGCTCGCTTCCCGGAGCAGCACATCACCGAAGACGGTCAGCTCGGCGACGGTCTCATCGTGATCTCGATAGTGTGCATAGCCCCTGCGGCTCATCCGGCCGCCATGCTTGAGGTAGCCATCGTCGATCAGCATGTAGCCGCCGGGCCGAACCTGGCTCCGCAGTCGAGCCGCGGTGTCTGCGAAGGAGCCGAAGATGCCGCCAACCGAAGCCAGAATGACCAGGTCGAAGTCGTGCTCCCGGGACACGAACTCGAGAGCATCGAGATGCCTGAAGTCGCACAGGTCGGACACCCGGTGCTCGCTCGCCTTGCGCTCGGCATCGGCCAGGAATGAGGCCATGGCGTCGATGCCGACCACCTCCAGTCTGAGCTCGGATGCGAGCCGCACTGCCACTGCACCCTTGCCGCATCCGAGATCGAGGGCCCGGCTCTTGGGCGGGAGGCCGAGCGAGCCGGCCAGAGCGATGATCTCGTCGATCGCGCTGCCCAGAGCCCAGAGATCCTGGAGCAGGTAGGGCATGTACGGAAGCAGACGCTCGTCGACCTCGAGCGACTCGGCGACGGACGCTGGGTTCAGGTCGGGCGTGGTCAAGGGCAGGGTCTCCGTGAGCTGCGGGTCGAGTGTACCCCCGGCAGGGCGTGGCGGGCCAGGCTGCGGCCGCGGTTGAACCGCTATCCGGGAGCTCGGTAATTGCCGCCGCGGCCCGACGTTCCCACCCCTGCCTCCAGGTAGGGCGCGAAGTCGGCGGGCGGCGGGCTTTCGATGCGCAGCCGGCGGCCGTCCCCGGGGTGGGGCAGCTCGAGGCCGGCCGCGTGGAGCAGGGGCCGCGCGGCCGCGGGGCGCGGCGGCGCTCCGTACAGCCGGTCCCCGACCACCGGCAGGCCGACCGCGGCGAGGTGGACGCGGACCTGGTGGGTGCGACCGGTGAGCAGCCGGCACTCGACCAGCGCCGTGCCGGCGGCGTGGCGGACCAGGACGCGAATCGTGGTCCGCGCGGGCCGTCCGGCCGGGTCGACCTGGAACCGCCAGCGGTGGGCACGGTCGCGGCCGATCGGCCGATCCACCTCGAGCTGGTCGAGCTCGGGATCGCCGGCGACCACCGCCAGGTAGCGCCGGTCGACCTCGCCGGACCGCCACGACGCGGCGAGGCGCGGCAGCGCCTGCTCCTTGCGCGCGAACAGCACGGCCCCGCTGGTCGCGCGGTCCAGCCGGTGCACCAGGCGCAGGAAGGGGCGCCGGCCCTCGCGTGCGGCCAGGGCGAGCAGCAATTGCTGCTCGATCGCGAGCTCGCCCTCATCGGCGGTCTCGGCGGGCTGCGACAGCACCCATGCCGGCTTGTCCACGACCAGCAGCCAGGCGTCCTCGAACAGGATGACCGGGAGCGGGAGCGACGGCCGGGCCGGAACGCCGAGCTCGTCCGCCGGGCGCAGGACATCGATGACGTCTCCGGCCACCACGGTCCTCGACTGGACGCGGAGCACCTCGCCGTTGCGCAGCACGGCGCCGGCGGCGACCAGCGACCGGCATGCGCGGCGCGACAGCGCGGTGGCGGCGGCGAGAAACTGATCGATCCGAGCCCCGTCCTGCTCCGGCGGCGCCACCAGGCGGACCGCGGGCGGGGTGGGGGGCCGCGACATGGCCGGCGCCCGCCCGGCGTCAGGGCCCGGCCGCCGGCGGCGAGGCCGGCAGCACCAGGCGGGCGGTCGTGCCGGCCCCCGGCTCGCTCGAGATCTCGACGTACCCGCCGAGGGCGTGGGCGAGCTTGGCCGCCACCGTTAGCCCGAGGCCGGGCCGGCCCCGGTGCTGGGGGAAGAACGGCAGGAAGATCTTGTCGAGGAGCTCGGGAGCGATGCCTTCTCCGCGGTCGCGGACCGCCAGCACTGCGCCGCCGCCCTCGCCGCCCGTGACCTCGAGGTCGACGACCTGCGCCGCCTGCGAGTGCTGGGCCGCATTGCGCACCAGGCGCTCGAGGATGGCCCGGACCGCATCCGGGTCGCACATCAGCGGCAGCGTCGCAGCGCCGCGGACCTCGACGGCGGCCCGGTCGCCCGTTGGGCCGCTGCAGAAGCTCCGGGCCACCTCTACGGCGATGCCCGCGAGGTCGGCCATGCGCACGCTCAGACGCGCCGGCCGGCCGAGCAGCAGCATCTCGTCGAGGTCGTCGGCGAGGCGCTTGAGCTGGCCCTGGATCATGGTGGCTGACCTGGCCAGCGCGTCCTGGCCACCCACCTTGAGCAGCAGCGCCTCGGCCTGGACGGTGGCCGCGAAGATCGGGTTGCGCAGGGCGTGAGCGATCTGGTTGATGAGCCACTCCGGGTCGGGCGGGGATGTGGCCTGCGACGATCGGACGGTGGCAGTCACGGCGTCACATCTCGGGTTTGGCGACGGTGGTGGCGGGCAGCGCCCGGTTGCGCGCCCACGACCGGATCGCCTTGAGCTGGTCCTCCATGGTGCGGGACAGCGGGATGATCTTGCCGAACGCGGCCAGCATGTCGTTCTGTGAGACGTTGGTGCCCCTGGCATGGCCGGTGATCCTGGCCGACATCACCGCCTGCTCGATCTCCGCCCCGTTCCAGTTGCGGGTCGCCGAGGCGAGCAGGATGAGGTCGAAGGCGGCCGGGTCGAGACCGTTCCGCAGCATGTGGATGGTGAGGATCTCCTTGCGCTCCTCCTCGTTCGGGAGGTCGACGAACCACACCTGGTCGAACCGCCCCTTGCGGATCACCTCGGCCGGCAGCAGGTTGATGCGGTTGGCGGTGGCGGCGACGAACACCTCGGCGCGGTGCTCTTGCATCCAGGTCAGGAAGGTCGAGAAGATCCGGGTCAGCGAGCCGGACTCCCCCTCGTGGTAGCCGGCGACGCCCATCTCGATCTCGTCGATCCACAGCACCGCCGGCGCGACTGACTCGACCGCCTCCAGCGCGCGGCTGAAGACCCACTCCGCGGTGCCCTGGACGCCGGCGAACACCATGTTCATGTCGAGCCGGAACAGCGGCAGCTGCCACTCGCGTGCGATCACCTTGACCGCCAGGCTCTTGCCGCAGCCCGAGATTCCCATCAGCAGCACGCCCTTGGGGACCGGCATGCCCTTCCGGCGCGCCTCCGGGGTGAACAGCGTCCGCCGCTCGCGCACCCAGGTCTTGAGCTGGTCGAGGCCGCCGAGCTGCTCCAGGTTCTCGTCCGGCGGCACGAACTCCAGGATGCCCTCCTTGCGGGTGATCTGCTCCTTCTCGTCGAGGACCGCCCGGAAGAACTCCTCATCGATCGTGGCGTGCCGGTCGAGCAGGCGCCGCAGCAGGTGCTCGACCTCGGTCAGGCTCATGCCCTTCAAGGAGTTGGTCAGGCGCTCGAGATCAGCCTCGGAGGCGCTCCGCGACTTGGTCATGCTGCGGACCAGCCCGTCCAGCTCGCTCGAGTCCGGGAACAGCGACACCACCACGTAGCTGAGCGGCTTCAGCGGGTTGGGTAGGGTGGCGTCCTGCTTGAGGAGAAACAGGAACCTGCCGGTGTTGCGGATCTTCATCGCGGTGTCGCGCAGCCGGCGTAGCACGCGGCGATCGTCGAGGTACTCCCCGAGGTCCTTGAACAGGTAGATGCCGCGCGGCGCATCCCCGGCGACCCAGTCGAGGGCCGCCATCGGCTCGGTCAGGGTGGGCTGACCGTTGGACGGGAAGCCGTCGACGCAGTTCCAGACCGTGACCGGGAGCGGTTCCGGCTTGGCGGCAGCGGCGAAACGGCCCAGCAGGCGCTCGAGCCGTTCCTCCTCGAGGCTCACCAGCACGGTCAAGGGATAGGCGGAGGCAAGGGCGGTGCGGATCTGGTCGATGGTGGTCTGCATCTCGACACCATTGTAGGGGCAAACCAGGGATGAGGGACATTGCAGTGGCGTTCAGCCGAGCCGGCCGCACTTCGTTCCCCTTCCCGTACCCGTCCCCGTTTCCGAAAAAACCTGCCCGCGGTTTCCTTTTCAGCGACTACGTTTCGTTGATGGGTCTGAGTCGCGCCGGCCCTACGCTCGAACGCGGGAACGGGAACGGGAACGGGAGCGGGCGCGGGTGAGGAAGCGGGCCTGGAAGCGGGAACGGGAACAGGAACGGGAACGGGCGCGGAAGCGGGCGCGGAAGCGGGAACGGGAACGGGAACGGATGGACGGGGCCCCTGTCCCCTATATCGCAGATCCTGGATCCTGGCCGGGCGGGGGTCGCTTCAGCCCCGCCACCAGCCGAGCTGGCGGATCGAGCGGCCGAGCCGGCGGGCCACCTCCGCCGTGGCGGGCTGCCAGCGAGGCCGGCTGCGCATCACCAGCAGCGTCGGCACCGCCGCGATCGCGGCCACGATCATCGCGGCGCCGATCCAGCCGCCGACGGCAGCGGTGGACTCGAGGCGGGCGAGGTCGCCGGCCAGCCACCAGCCGAGGCCGGACCAGACCACGACGTGGGCGGCCACCGCCACCACGTCCCAGGCCAGGAAGCGGCGCCAGCGAACGCCAGCGATCCCGGCGGCCGCGAGCCAGGCCGCCCTGCCGCAGGGCAGCACGCGCGCCGGCACCAGCGCTGCCAGCGCCGACGGCGACTCGTCGAGGCGGGCCGCGACGCCGGCCAGCCGCCGCTCGATGCCGGGGAAACGGTTGAGGCGCGGGTGGAGCCAGCGCCCGCCGCCGAACACCAGCTGGTCGGTGACCACGTGGCTGACGGCGAGCGCAACGAGCAGCACTGCGGCTTGGGAAGGGGAGGTCGCGCGCGCGGCGAGCACGCCCATCGCGACCATGAACAGCTCCTCGGGGATGACGTGACCGAAGACCCTGATCACCGGCGGCATCGCGACCGCGAGCACCAAGGCCCGCGGACCGAGCCACGCCAGGGCGTCGGCGAGCGCTCCCCCCTCCACGGAGTAGGAGTATAGCCGAAAACGGCGATTGAGGGCCAGGGAGGCCGGGCGCACAGGGCCCGTCACCGCCCTCCGCTTCCGCGCCCGGTTGGTGAGGCAGTGGGGTAGTGGGGCCATGAGGCAATGGAAGGTCGTTCATGGCCCCGGGGCCCTACATCGGGAACGGAGACGGGAACGGGAACGGGGACGCGAACGGGAATGGGAGCGGGCGCGGAAGCGGAAGCGGGCGGGGGGCCTATCCCCTATTCCCCAACCCCTGACCCCTCGGTGGTCGGGTGGGGAAACCAGCACCGCACCCGGCGATCCGGACCGAGGCCTTCGAGCTCCGGCTCGCGGGCGCAGGCCCCGGCCGCGTGCGGGCAGCGCGGCGCGAAGCGGCAGGCGGTCGCGGGCCAGCTGGAGTTTGCCGGAGCCGGCGTCGGCGGCGGCCGCCACGCCGGGTCGGGCGCGGGCGCAGCCGCCCGCAGCATCGCGGTGTAGGGGTGGGCGGGACGTGCGAGCACCTCGGTCACGGGCCCCTCCTCGACCACCACGCCGCGGTAGAGCACGGCGACGCGGTCGCACAGGCGCCGGACCACCGCGAGGTCGTGGGCGATCAGCACGAGGGCCAGTCGGCGGCCGGCGCGCAGCCTGCCGATCAGCGCCAGGACCTGTCCCCGGACCCCGGCATCCAGCGCCGATACCGGCTCGTCGAGCACGAGCAGCTCCGGGTCGCTGGCGAGGGCGCGGGCGATCGCCACCCGCTGGCGCTCGCCACCGGAAAAGGCGCCGGGCCGGCGCCGAGCGGCGTCCTCCGGAAGCCCGACCGCGGCCAGCAGCTCCGTCACCCGCCGGCGCCGCTGCGCCGCATCCCCGATGGCGAACGCGACCAGCGGCTCCGCGATGCTGGTGCCGACCGCCAGCCTCGGGTTGAGCGAGGCGAGCGGGTCCTGGAAGACGGCCTGGAAGCGACGGCGCAGCGGCCGTACCCGGGCCGCGCGCATCGCGCTGATCTCCCGGCCGTCGAAGGTCACGACTCCGGCGTCGGGCCGCTCGAGTGCGAGCAGCAGCCGCGCCAGGGTGGACTTGCCGGCTCCGGACTCGCCGACCACGCCGAGCGAGCCGCCCCGCTCGAGCCAGAGATCGACGCCGTCGAGCGCCACCAGCCGGCCCGAGCCGGCGCTGCGCGCCGGATAGGTGCGGCACAAGCCGGAGGCCGTGAGCAGCGGCTCAGCCATCGCCGCGCCCCCCGAGGGACCGGCCGGCCCGCGCCGCGTCGCCGGCCACCGGGCAGCGCACGGTGCGCGCCCCCCCGGCCGGCTCGAGCGCCGGCCGCCGCTCGCGACAGGCGGGCTGGACGAGCTCGCAGCGGTGGGCGAACCGGCAGCCCGCCGCCGGCGGAGCACCGCCGCTGCCGGGCCCGGCCTCCGGACGGTCGCCACCGAGCTCCCGCGCGACCTCGAGCAGCCAGCGGGTGTACGGGTGGAGCGGCCGGGCGAACAGCTCGGCAGCCGGCGCCACCTCGACGACCTCGCCCGCGAACAGCACCACCACCCGGTCGACCAGACCGGCGACCACCGCGAGGTCGTGGCTGATGAGGAGCAGCGCGCGGCCCTCCTCCGCGAGCCCGCGCAGCAGGTCCAGGATCCGCGCCTGCGTTTCCAGGTCGAGGGCCGTGGTCGGCTCGTCGGCGATCAGGAGCCCCGGATCGCCGGCGAGGGCGAGGGCGATCATCGCCCGCTGCAGCTGGCCCCCCGACAGCTGGTGCGGGTGGGACCGCCAGGCGCCGGCCGAGTCGTCGAGGGCTGTCCTCTCGAGCAGCCGGCGGGCGATGGCGCGCGCGTTGGCGCGGCCGACCCGGCGGTGGGCGCGCACCGCCTCGGCGAGCTGGAAGCCGATCGTGAACACCGGGTTGAAGGCACCGGCAGGCTCCTGAAACACGAGGCCGATCGCGCCGCCGCGCAGCGCGCGCAGCCGCTCCGGCGTCGCCTCGCTGAGGTCGGTGCCGGCCACCAGCACCTTGCCCCCGGCGATCCGCCCCGGCGCCGAGACCAGGCCAAGGGCGGCGAGCGCCAGCACGCTCTTGCCGCTGCCCGACTCGCCGACCAGCGCCACCCGTTCCCCGGCCGCGACCGCGAGCGAGACGCCGCGCAGCGCCGGCCGCCAGCCGCCGTCCGCACCCGGGAACTCGACCGTCAGGTCGCGGACGTCGAGCACGGTCTCATGGGCCATGGCGGACGAGCCGGGCCTCGGTTGGCGAGCTCGGCAGGACGGCCCCGAGCCTGGTCATCGCCGGCGGCCGGCGCCAGCAGTGGACCACGACGTCCGCCGCTCCGAGCGTGCCGTCCCCGTCGTCGGCCACCAGCACGGTGTAGTGGCTGCCGTCGATCACGATGTCGCCCGGGCGGACGTCCTCGCCCCAGCGCAGCGCACGGCCGCCGGCCGAAACGGTGCCGCCGGCGAGGGTCACCGGGACCTCCAGCCCGGGCCCGCCGGGAGCGAAGTCCGGCGTGCCGGTGGCAGCGACCGCCGCGAACGCCCTCGACGACACCGCGAGCCGGCGCTCGACCGCCTCGGTGAAGCGGAGGCCGAACGCCGCCGCCGCGACCTCGTCCCAGGCAGGCTGGCCGTCCTCGACCTCCCAGCCGGAAAGGTTGAAGAGCTCGCCCACCTCCGGGTGCAGCCCGTCAGCCAGCCGGGCCGAGCGGTGGATCGCGGGGAAGCCGGGCTCGAGGATGTGGTCGGCGCCGGCGCTGGACGCCGCCTGGAGCGTGCGGGCCTCGCGCTCCGGGTCGAACACCTCGACCCGGGCGTAGAGCCGGAGCGTCCCGGCGTCGACCGGGATCCGTTCCGGCTGGGGCCCGAGGATGTCGTCGTTGTGCGCCTCGGGCAGGGACGCGGCGCGCAGCGCGTGGCCCATCTCGCCAGCCAGGAAGGTCCGATAGCGGAGCAGGCGGGCGGCCCGCTCGGGCGTCACGGAGCCGCCGACATTGCTGCACTCGACGGTGAACCAGAACACCCGGACGCGGCGGTCCCGCTCCGGCCAGCGGTCGGCCACCTCGTGGTCGACGGGGGCGCCGTCGAGCTGCAGGCTGTCGGTCGGTGCCAGCCAGCGCGCGCGGCCAAACGGGCGGGCGACCCGCAGCGCCACTGCGATCGCCGGCGCCTCGCCGGGGCCGATCTGGCGCGGGCCGTCCCGGTAGACCGGGTCGGCGTCGGTCGCGGTGACGATCCGCACCTCGACCAGCTTCGGCCGCAGCCCATCGTGGACGCGGTAGAATGCCCACGGCATCGCGATCAAGAGCACGAGGCCCGCGAAGATGGCGAGCAGCAGCGAGCGCTCGGATTTCACGCCCCGATTGTAGCCCGGACTCCCCGATCCAACGCGAACCGGGCACACCCGGAGCCCGCGCCCGGAGCGTTGACCTTTCACCGCGAGCTTCTACCATGGACTGCCGATGGCGGAACGGCTGAGCATCCTGATCGTGGCCACCAAGTCGCCGTGGCCGCCGGTGGACGGCGGTCGGGTGGTGGTGCTCAACACCGTCGACGCGCTCGCCGCGGCCGGCCACCTGGTCACGCTGGTGGCCCCGGTCGATGCCGCGGCCGGCAGCGCCGCGGTGCAGGCGGCGCTCGGCGGCCGCTGCCGCGCCGAGCTGGTTCCGGTGCGGGCCCGCGCCGTGCCGGCGGCGGCGCTGTCCTCGGTGCTGCGCGGCCGTCCGCTCACCGTCGAGCGTCACCGCCTGTGGGAGGTCGAGGAGCGGGTGCGCCGGCTCCTCGCCGCCGAGAGCTTCGACGTGGTCCAGGCGGAGCAGGTGCAGGCGGTCGCCCAGGCGGCGCCGGCCGGTCGCGCCGGGGTCCCCCTGGTCTACCGTGCCCACAACGTCGAGAGCGCGCTGTGGACCTACGCGGCCGCCTTCGCCCGACCGCTGGCGGCGATGCTGCTCCGGCTGGAGGCGCGGCGACTGGCGGCGGCCGAGCGGGCGGCCGTCCGCCGTGCCGACGCGACCATCGTGCTCACCGAGCTCGACGCGGCGCCGATGCGCCGTGCGGTGGGCCCCGGCCCGCGAATCGAGCGCCTGCCGGTGCCGCACGCGGCCCGGCTGCCCGCAGCCGATGCCGCCCTCGCGGGGCGGCCGGCGGTGGTGACGCTGGCCAGCCCGAGCTGGATGCCCAGCCGCGAGACCGCCCTCCAGGTCGCCGCGCAGTGGTGGCCGGTGGTTCGCCGCCGGCTGCCGGGCGCGATCCTGCACTGCTTCGGCGGCGTCGACGGCGGCCCGCTGGAGGGCGTCGAGTGGCACGGAGCGCCGGCGGACAGCGCCGCGGCCTTCCCGCGCGACGCCGTGCTCGCGATCCCCGCCCGCCACCCGACCGGGGTGCCGGTGAAGGCGCTCGAGGCATGGGCGCGCGGGCTGCCTGTGGTCGCGTCCTCCGAGACGGCGGCAGCGCTCGAGGCCACGGCCGGCCGCGAGCTCGTGGTGGCGGACGGCCCGGAGGCCCTTGCCGAGGGCCTCGAGCGGCTGGTGGGCGACCCGGCGCTGCGCGCGAGGCTGGTCGAGGGCGGCCGCGCCCGTCTGCGCTCGCACCACGACCCGGCCATCGTCGCCGGGCGGCTCGCCGAGCTCTACCGGAGCCTCTGAAGCGCCTGCAGCCCGGCGGCAAAGGCCGCGGTGTCACGCTGCCACTGGCCGCGGCGGGCACGGGCGACTAGCGGCGCGGCGAGCGCCCGGCCGAGCAGCCGCAGCCGGGCGCCCGCGCGCAGCGCGGCCGTGGCCCGGCGGGCGGCGGCCGGTCCGCGGCGTTTGTCGGCGAAGCGCACCAGATCGGTCCACATCAGCTCCGGGTGGTAGGGAGCCGCCGAGCCGCCGCCGGCGCTGATGGTGGCGCCGTGGTGGTGGACGACCACGAAGCCGGCGACCACGGCCACCCGCCAGCCGAGATCGCGGGCGGCGAGGCACAGGTCGAGGTCCTGGCAGTAGAAGCGGTAGCGCTCGTCGAGCGGCCCGACCGCCTCCCAGACCGACCGCCGCATCGCCATCGCCGCGCCGGAAACCCAGTCGACCCGCGCCTCGGGGCCGCGGCCGGGCGGCCGCAGCCGCCGGTAGCCGGGGAGGCGGCCGAGCAGCGCCGGCAGGCCCGAGGCCTGGGCGAAGAGCCAGCCCGGCGTCGGCTCGAGGCCGGCGCCCCACTGCGGAGCGCCGTCCGGGAAGCGCAGCTCGGCGCCGGCGACCCCGAGCTGCGAGTCGCGTGCGAAGGCGGACTCGAGGGCTGAAAGCGACCCGTCGGTGATCTCGGTGTCGCTGTTGAGCAGCAGCAGCAGCTCGCCGGCGGCGGCGGCAAGGCCCCGGTTGGCGGCCCGTGAGAAGCCCTCTCGCCGCTCGTTGACGAGCACCTCGACCGCCGGACGGGCGCGCGCGATCGCTGCGGCCGTGCCGTCACCGGAGCCGTCGTCGACCACGATCACCTGGCAGCCCGGTGCACCCGCCACCACTGATTGGAGGCAGCGCAGCGTCAGCTCGCGAGTGTCGCAGGTCGGGATGACGACCGACAGGCGAGGGGCGCTCCCGGCGCTCGCGAGCGGTGGGCCGCTCACTGTCGATCCTCGCCTGCGCCAACCACCCTGGCGATCTCGTCGGCGATCAGGCGGTAGCCGGCGCGGGCGACGTGGCAGCAGTCGTCGGTGTAGACCGGGCGGCGAACCTCGGAGAAGACCATCGTCAGGTCGGTGAACCGGACGCCGGCGGCCGAGAGCTCGGCGCCATGGCGCCGCAGCCAGGGGTAGCCTCGGACCACGCTGGCCCGGTATGGGTGATTGGGGCGGAGGGCCACCGCCCGCTCCTGGCGCCCCATCGGTTTGGCACCCGCGAGGTACTGGTTCGGCTGCAGGAAGTGGTAGTAGCGGATGCCGTTGGCCTCGCAGAGCCGGTGCATCTGGAGCGAGCAGCTGTGCCAGTAGCCGGCGAGGCTGTCATACAGCGCGTCCTCGTCGCCCGGGAACTCGACGGCCGGCCCGCGCGCCAGAAAGCCTGACATGGCCTTCGAGTGGGCCTCCTCGAAGCGTTGCGCGAGCCGCCCGCGCTCGCGCTCCAGCGCGAGGTCGCGGGCCCGCCAGAGGACGCACATCACGATCGACCGGTCGAGCCGCAGGGCGAGGAAGCGCCGCGCCCACGCGCTTCGAGCGCCGTCGGCGGCGGCGATGGCGGCGACGATCCTGGCCTCCTCCGGGGCGAAGAAGCCGGCGACCCGCTGGTCCCATGCGCGTGGGTAGAAGGGGTAGACGCCGCGGGGGAGATTGTCGACGGCCGGCAGCACGACCTCGTTGAAGCCGTCGATGTTGATGACGAGGTCGAACTGCGACCCCAGCGACAGGGCCCACGTCAGCGCCAGCAGCTGCTGCGGCTGCTTGTAGCCGCCGGCGGCGAGGTTGACGATCACCACCTCCCTGCCGAGCGGCGCGAGCGCGTCGACCAGCAGGTCACGGGCGTCGAGCGAGAACCCGGCCGCGAAGGAACCCCCGAAAACGGCAACGACGAGGCGTCCCGGTGCGCGCGACACCGGCAGCGGATCGTCCATCGGGAAGCCCTGCGGCGAGGTGGCGGGGTTGAGGTCGGGGTGTACGACGAAGCCGAGATAGGGATGCACCACCTCCACCGCCTCGGCGACCTCTCCGGTTCGCCACAGACCGCGGCTGTGGCCGCGATCGTCGGTGGCCGTCTGGCCTGCGTCGGCGGCGCGCGCCATCGAAGCGCGGTAGGAGGCCCGTGGGAAGGGCTGGCGACGCACGACGAGGTAGCCGAGGAAGACCAGCAGCTCGGCGGCGAGCAGCCCGAGCAGCACGGCGGCGACGGCGAACGCTCCGCGCTTGAGGAACCCGAGCCTCGGTTTGGTGCCAGCCACCCGCACTCCTAAGCCGTACGACGCGGAAGCCGCTGCGCCTGCCCGGCTGCCGTGGTCAGCTGCAGGCTAGCACACGGAACCTGCTAGACTTCCCGCGATGTCGACATCCGCCGTCCCGATTCTGTACAACACCGCGACGCAGCGCCTGAACCCGATCCGCGACATCCGCGAGCTCCTGCAGTACTGGAACCTGATCGCCAACCTGGTGCAGCGCGACCTGACGGTGCGCTACAAGCGGTCGGTCTTCGGGTTTCTGTGGACGATGCTCAACCCGCTGCTGCTGATGATCATCCTGACCGTGGTGTTCTCGTCGGTGTTCCGATTCGAGGGCATCGAGCACTACCCGATCTACTTCCTGTCCGAGTACCTGGTGTTCGGGTTCTTCGCGCAGACCACGGTCCAGTCGATGACCACGCTGGCGTGGCACGGCTCGCTGATGAAGCGGGTCCGGGTGCCGAAGTCGATCTTCGCCGTCTCGACCACCCTGTCGGGGCTGGTCAACCTCTGCCTGGCCTACATCCCGCTGTTCCTGATCATGCTCTTGACCGGGTCGCCGGTCGGCTGGGCGGTGCTGTTCCTGCCGGTGGCCCTCCTGATCATCGCCGCCTTCACCCTCGGGATATCCCTGATGCTGTCCGCGCTCGCGATCTACTTCGAGGACGTGTCCCACATGTACCAGGTCGCCACGGTCGGCCTGATGTACATGACGCCTATCATCTACCCGATCTCGATCGTCCCCTACAAGTGGCTCTGGGTGATCCGCGTCAACCCACTGACTCACCTCTTCAAGCTCGCCCGCGACCCCATCTATCAATGCTCGCTGCCCGGCCTCCACGTGGTCGGCGCCTCGGTGGCCTCGGCGGTCGTGGCGCTGGTGGTGGGGTGGGTGGTGTTCCACCGCCTCGCTCGAGGCTTCTACCTCCACCTGTGATGGACACGCCGGCGATCGAGTTCCGCGACGTCTCCCTGCGCTACCGGCTGCTGGCCGAGCGCGGCATCGTGACCCTCAAGGAGTGGGTGATCCGCCGCCTGACGACGGTGATGACCTACCAGGAGCTGGCGGCCCTGTCGGCCGTCAGCTTCTCGCTGCAGAGCGGGCGGGCTCTCGGCATCGTCGGCCACAACGGCGCCGGCAAGTCGACGCTGCTGCGGGTCGCCGGCGGCATCCTGGTCCCCACCGAGGGCGAGGCGGTCATCCGCGGCCGGATCGCGCCCATCATCGAGCTCGGCCTCGGCTTCGAGGCGGAGCTGTCCGGCCGCGAGAACATCTTCTTCAACGGGGCGCTGCTCGGCCGCTCGCGCAGCGAGATGCAGGAGCGCTTCGACGAGATCGTCGACTTCTCGGAGCTCGGCGAGTTCATCGACCAGCCGATCCGGACCTACTCGACCGGGATGGTCGCCCGCCTGGCGTTCGCGATCGCGACCACGGTCGACGCGCACATCCTGCTGCTCGACGAGGTGCTGTCGGTGGGTGACGAGCACTTCCGCCGCAAGAGCAAGGACCGGATCGACAGCTTCCGCCGCGCCGGGGTGACGATCCTGGTGGTGTCGCACGACCTCGACGCGGTCGAGAAGATGTGCGACGACGTGCTGTGGCTCGAGCACGGCGTCATCCGGCGCTCCGGCCCGGCGAAGGAGGTCGTGACGGCCTACCGGACGTCGATGAACCCGGGGCAGGCCGAGCCGGGCGTCGGCGGGACGGTGCGGCCGGCGGCGACATGAGCGGCGGCCCGTGCCTGTCGGTGGTCATCCCGACCCGCGACCGGCGCCGGCTCCTGGAGCAGACCCTCGCGGCCCTCGACCGACAGCGCGAGCTGCCGTGCCCATTCGAGGTCGTGGTGGTCGACGACGGCTCGACCGATGGCACCGGCGAGTGGCTCCAGCTCGCCCAGTTCGGCGGCTTCACCCTCCAGCAGATCGCCACCCGTCCGGGCGGGCCGGCTCGGGCGCGCAACCTCGCGATCCGGCGCGCGGCGGCGCCGCGGGTGCTCCTGCTCGGCGACGACACCGTCCCGGCGAAGGACCTGCTCGCCGCCCACCTCGCGGCGGCCGCGGGCCGCGACGTCGCGGTGCAGGGCCGGATCGACTGGGACCCGGCGCGCCCGGTCACCGAGGTCATGCGCTTCCTGGCGCCGGCCGGCCCGCAGTTCTGGTTCGAGGGCCTGGGCGACGGCGGTCCAGTGCCGTTCAGCGCGGTGCTCGCCTCCAACCTGTCGGCGCCGACGAGGTGGTTCCGTGAGGAGCCCTTCGACGAGCGCTTCACCGAGGCCTGCCTCGAGGACACCGAGCTGGCGTGGCGCTGGCAGCAGCGCGGCTGGCCGGCGGTCTACAGCGCGACCGCGGTCTGCTGGCACCGCCACCACTACGACCGCATCGAGCCCTTCCTCGATCGCCAGCGCCGGGCCGGCCGGTGGGCCCGGCTGGCAGCGGCGATCCACCCGGCCCTGCGGTGGCGGGTGGCGCTGCAGCCGATCGCGTTCGCCGCGGTGTCCGCCCTGCGGGTCGCGCTGCGCTGGCGGCGCCGGGACCTGTGGGACCTGAGGTGCCGGCTGGCGTTCGCGAAGGGATACCTCTCGCGCCCCCGCCCCGGCGTCGACGGCGAGGGTTGACGGCCGCTTCTGCGGGCGCGGGCCGCGGGCGGTCCGCACCGACGGCCGGCCACGGCTACTCGAGGTAGCCGAGCGCCCGGAGCTGCTCGGTCACGGCGCCGTCAGGTGCGCTCGCCGACTCGGGCGGTCCGCCCTCCCACCAGACCAGGAAACCGGTGCCCGGTGGCGCGGCCGGGCCTTCGATCCGGCGCCAGTCGCCGTCCTCCCCGAGCTCGACCGCCAGCGGCCGCTCAAGGGCCGACAGGTCGAGCCACTCCGCGACCGGTGAGCCGCGCCGGCCGTCCGGCGCCACCAGATGGGCGATGATCCCTGCCCGGTCGCGGTCCGGCGAGCTGAGCAGCAGGGTCAACTCCTGCCCGGGGCCCACGGCGAAGGTCGGGGGCGCCGGTCCCCGCCAGCGCACGGTGCCGCCTCCGGCCGCGCTCGCCTTGAGCCGGTCATGGGCGTTGAACGCGCCCTCGAGCCGTCCCCTCAGCTGGTGCGGTCCCCGGTTGCGGATCGCCAGCCGGGGGCCGCGATGCTGGGCGAGCAAGGTGGCGCCGGTGAGCGCCCGGAGCTCGGCGGCGCGCGGGTCGCGGGCCGCCAGGTTGACTCGCTCGGCAGGGTCCCGCTCCAGGTCCACCAGCCGTTCCTCGCCGTGAATCTGCCGCCACGCGGCGTCGTTGAAGGTGTACTTCAGCCGGTCGTCGACCCGCAGCGCGAGGCCCCGGTTCGACGACGCTGCGTAGGTCCACGCCGCCGCGGGCACCTCGGGCGGGGCGCCGTCGACGAGGTGGAGGAGCGAGACGCCGTCCGCCGGCGCCGCGGCCACGCCGGCCGCGTCGAGGATGGTCGGGGCGAGGTCGGTCAGGCGGACCTGCCGGTCGATCCTGCGGCCGCCGCCCCGGCCGTCCGGGAGGCCGACCAGCAGCGGCACCAGCACGTTGTAGTCCTCCAGGTAGGAGTGGCCGGCACGCCCGTCCTCGCCGAGCGCCTCGCCGTGGTCCGAGGTGACGATCAGCACGGTGCGGCCGGCGGGGCCCAGCGCGTCGATGCGATCGATCAGCCGTCCGACCTGAGCATCGGCATACGCGACCCCGCTGTCGTACAGCAGGCTGACCAGGGCGACCTCGGCGGGGGTGAGAGGCGTCCGCCAGTCCCGCTCGCCCGGCCGCTGCGCCACGAAGTAGTCGCCCGGAGCGCGCAGCCTGCGCCAGCCGTGCGGCCTCATCTCGATGCGCGAGGACGGGGGGGCGCCACCCGCCGCGGCGGCGAGCCGGTCGAAGTAGGGCTGCCGGTGCAAGTGGGGGTAGTGCACCTCGTAGGTGTGGAAGAAGAGGAAGAAAGGCTCGGCGGCCCGGTTCTCGAGATAGTCGATGGCGAGCCGCATGCCGTGAGCGAGCTCGCGCTCGGCGTCGTGGCGGGGCCAGTAGACGAAGCGATCGAAGCCCTGGGCGAGGCCGAACTGGGGCCGGAGGTAGCCGCCGCCCGTGATCGCCGCGGTCGCATAGCCGGCCTCGCGCAGCCGCTCGGCGAGCATCTCGAGCGAGGCCGGCGCGGCCCGGTAGTGGTTGACGCCGTGGCGCACCGCATCGAGGCCGGTGAACATCGACACGTGCGACGGCAGGGTCCACGGCGAGGTGGCGACGACGGTGCTGAAGAGCGCTGCGCGCCCGGCCGCCCAGGCATCGATCCGGGGCGACGTCGGCAGGGCGTGGCCGTAGCACGACAGCCGGTCGGCGCGCAGGGTGTCCAGGCACACCACCACGACGTTGGGGCGATCGGCCGCAGCGCCGCCGACGATCTCGGGGTTGGCCCACGCCGGCAGCCCGCGCGTCGGGTCGAAGCCCGGGCCGGCGCGAGTTGACAGGCGGACTGCGACCTGGCGACCGCCGAGCCCGGCCAGCGACACCTCTGCCTCGTGCCAGCGGCGACCGTCGCCGCGACGCGCGTCGAGACGGCGCGCGAACACCCGCTGCGGGTCGCCGCCGTCCGTGGTCACCGTGACCTCGAACTGAACGGGCACGCGGACGCCGCGCTGCAGCCCGTAGCCGAAGCGGAGGCGAGCCCCGTCTGGGAGCTGGAGCCGGCGCTCCGCCGGCAGGCCCGGCGGGACGAGCAGCGCGTTGCGGGCGTCGTGATCGAGCTCGACCTTCCAGGGCCGGGAGGCGGCAGCCGCGAGCCGGTCAGGGTCGACCACAAAGCGCGAGCCGGTCACGGCGATGACGGGCAGGCGGGTCTGGGCTGCGAACGGCCCGAACCGCACCCGCGTCATCCGCCCGGTCCACCAGGGATGGCCCTGCAGATCGAAGCCGCAGCTGTAGCCGCTGCCGTCGCTCAGCTCGTGCGCTTCGGCCTCGGTCGACCTCTCGGTCGAATAGCGCCGCAGTGTGCCGGCCCAGGAGAGCGCCACCGCACCGGGTGGTCGTCCCGCGAACCGCAGCTCGATCCGGTCGACTGCGTCGGCCTCGATGTGCAGCGGGCGCTCCCAGACGGTGGTCGAGCCGGTGGCCTCGCCGCGCCCGGGGCGGCCGTCGGGCGCGGGCGCCGAGGGCACCTCGCGAGGCCGCCAGCGCGCGGCCTCGTCCTGGCTTGCCGCACTCCAGCTGAACACCGGGGCGCTGTCGTAGAGGAGCTCGGGCCGCGGAGCTTCGGGCGATTCCTCCACGATAAAACGCGCGGCAAGGCCGGCTGGCGGTTGCCGCTCGGGAGCCGGAGCACAGGCGAGGATGCCCAGCAGGCCGGCCACGGCCAGGGCAGTGCGCGACCGAGGCATGGCGGATTGTAGCTCGCCTGGAATCCCAGCACTTCCTGGTGTGGCTGTCAGCCTGATTGGGGTTGCCGTCGGTTCGTCCCCGTGCCCGTACCCGTACCCGTTCCCGAACGGGCGGGTATCCCATTCCGTCGGTCGGTCGCGCCGAGAGCTGGTGGTGGACAGCAATCATCTCTGAGCGAACAATCGGGAACGGGAGCGGGAACGGGGACGGGGGCGGATCCTGCCGGCAGCGGCTCGCGAATAACGCCAGTGCGCTGTTGTCTCGGCGGGGCTTCGTCGCGACTGCCTGGTGTACCCTGTGGCCGTGGTTCAGGATCGCGAGCTCGAAGGCCCGGCCCCCGAGCGGCAGGCGCGCGCGAGGGAGCGGGTTCTGCAGGAGGCGGTCGACGACCTGAAGGCGGAGGTCCGCGACCTCCGGGCGCAGCTGGACGCCGTCACCGCGGCCTGCGAGCGCCTGCGGACCGGGGGCGCCGCCGTGCCTGCAGCCTCGAGCGGCATCGTCATTCCGCCGTCCCAGGGGACCGGGCCGGCCGCGGCGCTGCGCGAAGGCGGGAAGCGCGCGATCCGCGGCACGCTGGGGGCCGTGCGCCGGCTGTGGCGGGTCGCCGACCCGGCCCAACGCTACGTGGTGGCAACCCGGTTGTCGCCGGTGCCGGCGGCGACGCCACCCGTGGTGACGGTGGTGGTGGCCGCGGAGACGGCCGCCGGCGCCGGGGCCGATCGCCTCCAGGAGCTCGAGCGCCAGTCGGCCGGGCGGCTGGAGGTGGCGGTCTGGGACCGCCGGCGGGGAACCGCGGAGCTGCGCGGCGCGGGTGGCGGCGAGAGGCGGCGCGTCGCTGCCGGCTCCCGCGACGAGCTGCTCGCGGTGGTCAGCGGCAGCTACCTGGCGACCCTGTCCGGGGGCGGCGGCAGCTTGCCCTCGACCCTCCTCGAGACCCTGCAGTGGCTGATCAGCTCGGAGGACCTCGCCTACGTGCGGGTGCTCGCGGGCCCGACCGAGGACGACGGTGACCGGTGGCCGGAGATGCTGCTGTGCCGGCGTGAGCTCTGGCAGCCTGAAGGCATCGATTTGGACGCGCTCGCCGGACTCGCTCCGCGGCAGCCGGTGGTCGGCAAGGCGGTCGGGCTCGCCGGGCGGCTCGACGCCGCGGTGCCGAGGCTCGCCACGCTCGGGCCCGGGAGCGGCCGCGTGGTCTGCCGGACCGGCCGCTACGACGTGTGGGCCGGCAATCGCTCCGGGCCGGTCCTTCACCCCCTCCGCCCGCTGCCCCGCGACGCCGGCCCTGTCGAGTCGGAACCTCCTGCGGTGATGGTCGTGGCTGTGTCCCCGGTCGAGGGTGGGGCGGCCGCGGTGCTCGCGGCGGCGGTGCGGGAGCTGCGCGGTTCGGCGCGGGTGGTGGTGGCGGCAACCGCGGCCGAGCGGGCTCGCAGCGTCCGCAGGGCGCTCCTGCTCGAGCGGCTCGGGGCGACGGTCTACGAGCTCGGGTCCGCGCTTGAGCCCGAGGTGTGGCCGTCCGCGATCGAGCGCATTGCGGCGCGGTCGGCGCCGGGGACGGTGCTCGTCGTCGGCCGCGACCGGCGGCTCGACGAGGCGATCGCCCGCCTCCGGGCGGGAGGGGCGAGGATCGTCGCCCTGCCTGCCGGCGGGGGCGCGGCCTTCCCCAGGGCCGACGTCAGGCTGGTGGCCGATGCGCCGCCGGAGGCGCTGGAGGCGGCGGTCGGCGGGCCGGCGCGACCCACGCCGGTGCCGGCCGGATGGCTCCACCCCGGCGCGCCACCCGAGGTGCCGGCGCCGCTGCGCGAGCGGGTCCGCAGCGAGCTCGGGGTGGCGGCGAACCGCTTCCTGGTGGTGACGGCGGGGGACCTGGTGGCCGACGCTCGCCCCGAGGACGTGGTGATGGTCGCGGACCGGCTGCGGCGGGAGCCCATCGCCTTGGCCCTGGTCGGCGACGGCCCGCTGGCCGGCAGCGTCAGGGACCTCGCGAGCTTCCTGGGCGTCGAGGCGCTGCGGATCCGGGTGCCGCAGCATCCCCTCGAGGAGCTCGTGGCGGCGGCCGACCTGGTGCTCGACCCGTCGTTCGAGCCGGTGGTCCGCCCCTCGGTGGCCGCCGCGCTCGCGGCCGGCGTCCCGGTGGTGACCGCTCCCGGCGGCGGCGCCGAGCGGCTGATCGCCGAGATCGGCGGCGGAGCGGTGGCCGGCTCCCTGGGCGACCCCGATCAGCTCGCGGAGGCGGTGCTCCGGCTGCGGGCGTCCGGCGTGCGGCCGTCTCCGGAGCGCGCGTTGGCGGTCCTGGCCGGCCAGCGCCAGGCCGGCGCGGGCGCGATCCGGCGGGCGTTGCTCGGGGGCGCCGGACCTCCGGGCTCCGCAGGTTGAGCAGATGGCGGGGCCGCTGTTCTCGGTGGTGATCCCCACCTGCAACCGGGCGGACGCGCTGGGCCGGGCGCTCGCGGCCTGGGACCGGCAGCTTCCGCCCGAGCTGCCCTTCGAGCTGGTGGTGGTGGACGACGGATCGACCGACCGCACTGCGGCCCTGCTCGAGGGGTGGCACTCGGAGCGCTGCCGGCTGCGCGCCCTTCGCCAGGACAACGCGGGGCCGGCCGCGGCCCGCAACCGCGCGCTCGCCGCGGTCGAGGGCGAGCTGGTGCTGTTCACCGGCGACGACATCGTGCCCCGCCCGGACCTGCTCGCCGAGCATCTCGCCGGGCACCGCGAGCACGACGACCCGGGCGTCGCGATCCTCGGGCGGACCGGCTGGCCTGACGGCGCCGACCTCACCGCCACGATGCGCCACATCGACGGCGTCGGCGCGCAGCAGTTCAGCTACCACTACTTCCGCGATGGCGCCGAGTACGATTTCCGGCACCTCTACACCTCCAACGTGTCGCTGCGCCGCCGGCTGCTCGAGCTCGAGCCCGACGGGTTCTGCACCGACTTCCCGGCGGCGGCCTTCGAGGACGCGGAGTTTGCCTACCGCCTGTCGATGCACGGCCTCTCCATCCGCTATCGCGCCGCGGCCCGCGCCGACCACCACCACCGCTACGACGCCGCCTCGTTCTTCGCGCGGCAGCGGCGCTGCGGGGAGATGGCCGCCGTGCTCTACCGCGTCCAGCCGGCCCTCAAGAAGTGGCTCGACATCCGGCGGCTGGAGTGGCGCCGCCTCGAGCGGCTGACCGCGGCGCCTGGCGACCCGGCCGCGGCCGTGGCGCGCGAGCTCGAGCTCTGGGAGCGGCGGGCGCTGAACATCGCCCTCGTCTTCGACTGCGCTCCGTCCGACGGCGTCGTCGATGCGCTGCTGCACCGCCTGTTCGAGTACGGCTACCTGGCAGGCCTGGCGGATGCGCTGTTCGCGCCCGGCCCCGCGCGCGCCGTGCGGGCTGCCGAGTACCTCCGGCTGCTGCCGCCGGCGGTCCGCGAGCTCGAGCGGCGGGCGACGAGCGCCGGCGTTCCCGTGCCGCGCTGCGATGCGGAGGCGATTTCCCGTCTAGCGGCGAGTTGAGGGGCGCCGAACACCGCAACCGCCCGGCCGTGAAGTGTGACGCCCGCCACCTCGCCTCGCGCGTGTCCGAAATACGCTGGTGAAGGACACAGACGGACGGGGAAGCTGTTGCTCGGGAGGACGCAAGGAGTGAGCAGGCGAGTCGCCGCGGTGTTGATCGTCATGGCAGCGGCGCTGCCCGCGTTCGCCGGCGACCTGATCCGCGTCCCGGGCGACGCGGCGAACCTGTCCATCGCGATCGACGAGATCGACGACGGCGGCGTCATCGAGATGGCGTCGGGAACCTACCCCGCGCCGAGCGGTGGCTACATCATCGCCAACCCCGGCAAGAGCTTCACCATTCGCCCGGCGCCCGGGGCGTCGGTCACCCTCAGCGGGTCCTCCTCGCGGCAGGTGATCCGCTTCATCAACTCGACGCCCGACACCGAGAGCACCGTCGTATTCGAGGACCTGGTGTTTGCCGATGGCTACTCGACGCTGAACGGTGCGGCCGGCGGCGTCACCCTCGAGGGGGCGGCCGCCACCTTCGTCCGCTGCACCTTCCGCGACAACCAGTCCCAGGCCAGCATCACCGGCGGCGGCGGGACCGCGGTCTTTCTGGACTCGGTGGCCCACTTCGAGGACTGCGAGTGGATCGACAACATCGCGAAGAACGAGGGCGCCGGCCTGCGCGTCGGCGAGGGCTCGGCGGCGTTCGTCCACCGCGGGCGGTTCATCGGCAACCGGGCCAACCCACCCAACCACCGCAGCTCGGCCGCCGGCGGCGGCCTCCACGTCACCGACTCGGTGGTCTGGGTCACCAACAGCCGCTTCGAGGGCAATCAGGCCGGGTACGCCGGCGGTGGCGCCTACGCACTCGGGACGTGGCAGAGCCCCTACACGTCGCCGCACGCCGAGCTGGTGCTCGCCAACTGCACCTTCGAGGACAACCGTTCGGCGAGGCACGACTCGGTGCCGCCGGCCGGGCCGACCGAGGGCGGCGCCGTCAACGTCGAGGACCAGACCTGGGCGGCCATCCTCAACTCGAGGTTCATCGAGAACTCGGCGGACCTCGGGGGCTGCATGAGCGTCTACCGGGCCGACGTCGACGTCGTCGACTCGGTGTTCCTCGGCAACCGGGCGGTCGGGGACGGCCAGAGCAACGGCTTCGGCGGCTGCTTCAAGGTGTCGGCCGCCGACCTGCCTTCGAACCCGGTCAACTACCCCTCGGCCGACTTCTCGCTCGCCGACTCGTTCGTCCAGTGCCGGCACGGCTCGACGGCCACCGCGGCGCAGGTGGCGGGCGGCCTGTGGGCCGGCGGCGACATCTGCCGCGCCTACGGCATCGGCGGCTGCGCGACGGGCGGCACCCTGGCCTTCAACCGCACCATCGCCGAAATCGACCACGTGGTGATCGCGGACTGCGACGTCGACTGGGGGGGCGTCTCCCAGCAGGGCCTCGCCGGCGCGATCGCAGCCACCCTGGTCGACCTCGAGCTCACCGACTCGCTGGTCACGGCGTGCGACGCGACGGGGACGAACTCGAGCGGCGGCGCGCTGTGGTTCGCATTCCAGTCGGAGGCCCGGGTGGCGGGAACCACCCTGGCCGGCAACACGGCCGAAGGCTTCGGCGGCGCCGTCTACGCCACCGGCTGCGATCTCGACCTCGACGGGCTGCAGCTCTTCGACAACGAGCTGAGCCCGGGCGACAGCGAGCCCGAGGCCGAGAGCTACGGTGCTGCGGTCTTCGCGGCGCCGTTCGCGGGGACCTACGGGAACACCGGCAACCTCGCGGTGACCGGCACGATGTCGAGCTCGGTGCTGAGCCGCAACGTCGGCATGCCGCTGTTCGACGACGACCGCAACCCGCAGCCGATCAACAGCGTCCGCTACCTCGACAACGAGTTCCACAACACGAGCTTCGCAGACCGCATCTACCGCCACAGCCTCGCCCAGTCCAAGACCGCCGCCGAGCTCAACAGCCTGGTGATCACCCACAGCGGGGTGGACAAGGGCTCCGGCAACAGCTGGCTGTCGAGCGCCCCGGTGCTCGGCTCGCTGCTGGCGGCGCCGAGCCGCGTGCTGCCGGTGACCGCGGCCGGCGACAGCGAGCCGTCGACGCGGTCCTACCTCGGCTACGCGTGGGACGGCGGCAGCGCGACCCTCGACGGCGTCACCGTCACCGGGGGGCGAGGCTGGGGCCCGACCGGCACCGGGACCCACACGCTGGAGGTGGCGGGGACCGACTTCCTGGCGACCGTGGGCGTCGGCCCGGCGCCCAGCGCGGCGCTGACGGCCAACCCCACCACCATCGCCGGCGGACAGACGGCGACTCTGACCTGGGCGACGCCGGCCGGCAGCTTCCTCGGCGCCTTCATCGACCACGGCGTCGGCCGCCGCACGACCGCCTCCGGCCAGGTGGTGGTGTCCCCGTCGGCGACCACCACCTACCGGTTGCACGTCACCACCGCCGAGGGCGGCGCCACTGCCCAGGTCACGGTCTGGGTCGACGAGCAGCCGGCCGCGATCTTCGCCGACGGCTTCGAGTCGGGCGACGTGTCGGCATGGTCGGCCGCGGCCGGCGACTGAGTACAATCGCCGGCGATGGATCGTGCTCGGCGCCGGGAGCGGCGCTTCGTCGGGCTGTGGCTGCTGGCGATGGTCCTGCAGCTCCTGCTCTGGTTCCCGTGGCAGCCCAAGGTGCTCCGACCCGGGCTCGACATGCCCTACTACTACGCCATCAATGAGCTGTTCCTGCACCATGCCCAGTTCGCCGACATCGTCCATCCCCACGGCCCCTACGGGTTCCTGAAGAACGACCTCTACCACCCGCGGACGTTCTCCCTCGTCGTCGGGGTCCGCCTGCTGGTGTTCGCCGTGTTCGCCCTGCTGGCGGCGCGGACCGCCTCCCGATGGGCTTCCACCTCGCGCGGCGGGGCGCTGTGGGTCGCGCTGCTGGTCGCCGTGGCCTGGTACGGTGACGCGTACTTCATCTGCCTGTCGGTGCTCGCGTTCCTGGCGTTCTGGTCGGCGCTCGACGCGGCGGATCGCGCCCGCTGGTCGGCGGTCGCCCTCGCGCTGGCGCTGGTCAGCCTCATGAAGTTCACCTACGGCCTGATGGTGGTCGCGCTGGTCGGCCTGATGGTGCTCGCGGCCGCGCTGGAGTGGGTGGCCCGCCGGCCGGAGGCGCGGACGAGGTGGACGGCCGCCTCGATCGCCGCCGCCGCGGCGTGGCCGGCGCTGTTCGCCCTCGGGGTGCTGGTGCTGTGGGTGGCCGCCGGGCAGGAGCCGGCGGGCCTGATCGACTACGTGGCGAGCCGGCTCGAGTTCAGCGCCGGCTACAGCGAGAGCCACGCGCTGGCCGGGCCGACCTATCGGATCGTCGCGTTCCTGGCCGCCGGCACGGTGTTTTGGCTCGTGTTCCTGCTGCGGGAGGCGCGCCGCTTGGGCGTGCTCGCGCTCCCACCCGCGGCCGCCCTCGGGCTGTGGCTCGCGCTCGCGGCCAAGCACTCGTTTCTGCGCCACGATGCCGACCACGCCGTCCACGGCGCCTTCCAGGGCCTGTGCATGGCCGCGGTCTTCGGCCTCCTGACGCTGCGCAGGAGCGGGCCGGGAGAGCGGCCCGGACGGCGCGCAGCGGCGATCGTGGCGATCGCGGCAATGGCCGCGGCCAGCCTGTCGCTGATCACATTCGACCGTGCCCACGGTTTCGGCGCCGGCTTCTTCCGCCACCTCGACCCGCGGCGGATGGTGGTCGAGGCCGGTCAGACCGTCGCCGACCCGTCACGCAATCACGACCGGCACCTCCGGGCACTGGCCAGGATCCGCCGCGCCCAACCCCTGCCGGCGCTCGACGGCACCGTTGACGTCTACCCGTGGGACCTGTCGCCGGCCTTCGCCCACGGCCTCGCCCTCGACTCGCGTCCGTCCCTCGGCAGCCACATGGCCGACCGGCCGGACATCGCGCTGGCCAACGCCCGCCACCTCGCCGCGCCGGGCGGCCCGGACCACGTGCTGTTCCGGGTCGACGCGCTCGACCACCGCTTCCCCGCGATGGACGACGGACCGTCCTGGCCGGTCCTGCTCGCTGGCTTCCGGCTCCGGTCGGCTGCCGCGGATCTGCTCGTGCTCGACCGGGCGGCGACCGGGCGCCGGCTCGAGTGGGGCGAGACGGACGTACGCGAGGTCGCCTTCGGACAGCGTGTGGAGGTCACGCACGACGACGACCGGCTGCTGTGGCTGCGGGTCGACCTGGTCCGGACGAGGCGCGGCGGGCTCCTCGCCGCCGCCTGGCGAGGCCCGATCGCTTACCTGTCGGTCGAGTGCGCCACCGGCGGCGAGCGCTGGTACCGGCTGGTGCCGGGCGCGGCGCGCGCCGGCTTCCTGCTGTCGCCGCTGGTGACGGACAACGCCGGCTTCGTCGCCCTGCTCGAGGGCAGCTGGCCTCGGGAGCTGGCCGCGGAGCGGGTGCGGGCGCTGACGCTCCACACCGAGTTTGGCGACGGCTGGTACTGGGAGCCCGGGATCCGCGTCGAGCTCCGCGGGCTGACGGTTCACTAGGCCGCGATCCGGCCTTTCGCCCGCTTCCGCGCCCGCTTCCGACGGAGGGATAGGTGATAAGTGATAGGTGACACGGCCCTCGCCCGACCGTTCCCGTTCCCGTTCCGGTTCCCGCGTTCTGACGCCGCACCCTGTCGAATTGTTTCCAGTCGAACCGCGGAGCGCGCAGAGAACGCAGAGGATGGCGAAGAGTACCTCCGCGCTGGTCTCTGCGGTCTCTGCGGCCTCTGCGGTCTGATGATCGAGCCGGGGTCCGTGCCCGCGCCCGCTTCCGGGCCGTGAGGCAGTGGAGCAGTACGGCAGTGGACCGCGCGCCCGCCCTTGTCACAGCGCAGCTGAAGGCGAAGCCGGAAGGCTTCTACGGCATCGCAGCGAGCGCCGCGACCGCCGCGCGCCGGAACGGGTGCCCCGGCTCGAGCAGGGCGTCGTAGGAGGCCGGCGGGACGGCGTCGAGCCCACGCACCGCGAGCAGCTCGGCAAGCAGTCCCTCACAGCCGAAGCGCGGCAGCGAGCGCCACATCCGGCGCACCAGGTCGTGCTCGTGGTGGCCGCGGGCGGCGGCATCGCCGCAGGTGGCCCGGGCGTGACGGCACACCGTCCACATCACCTCGAACCGCATCTCGCCAGCAGCCTGAGCCGCCCCCTCGCGGATCGTGTTCGAGCCATGGACGCGGTAGAAGACCAGCGGCTCCTCGACCAGCGCGAGCCGGCCGTGGCGGCAGGCCGCCAGGATGAACTCCCAGTCGTGGGTGTAGCGCAGCGGCAGGAAGTCGAGCCCCGCCTCGTCGAGCAGCGAGCGCCGGAAGGCGATGTTGGAGGTGGTGGAGATGAAGTTGGTCTCGAGCAGCGCCAGCTCGGGCTCGCCGAGCGCGGACAGCAGCGGGCCGGCGCTGGCCGGCGGCCAGGGCGGCATATTGAGGTGGCCGCGCTTGACGCCGAGCGAACGGTCCTCGGCGTCCACGACCTCGATCCACGAGGCGGCCAGCACGATCGCGGGGTCGTCGCGGAAGCGCTCGACGAGCCGCTGGATGCGCTCCGGGTGATAGGCATCGTCCGAGTTGAGCACGAAAAGGAGCCGGCCCCGGGCCAGCGACAGCCCGAGGTTGAGTGCGGCGTGGGCGCCCCGGTTCTCCTGGGTCCGGATCGTCACCTGCCTATGGGCGCGGTAGGGGCGCAGGACTTGCAGCGTGTCGTCGCTCGAGCCGTCATCCACGATCAGCAGCTCGAGGTCGGTGAACGACGACGAGAGCACGCTGTCGACCGCCCGGGCGATGAACCGGCCGTGGTTGTAGGACGGGATCACGACGCTGACGGCCGGGGGCGACATCTCGCCATGACCATACCAGACTCGAGTTCCGGAATCCGAGGTCGCGGGTCGCCTCGCATGGGTGGTGGACACCGGAACTCTGCTCCGCCGGCATCGGGGATTGCCGAGCCTGTGAGCTCGGACTCCGGAAGAGAGTCGACCGCTCAGGAAGCGTTCGACTCGGGGAAGATGGCGGCCTCGTACTCGCGGACGTAGCGGTCGAGGCCGAAGTGCGAGACCACCCGGGCGTGGGCGCGCTCGCCCTCGTCGGCGCGCCGGCGGTCGTCGATGAGTGCCTCGACCGCGCGCTCGAGGCCGGCGAGGTCGCCCGGCGGGCCCGACGCGATGCCGCCGCCGTCCTGCAGCAGGTAGGGCACGTCGCCGACCGCCGTGGCGACGCACGGCAGGCCGCGCGCCATGCCCTCGAGCAGGAACACCGGCAGGCCCTCGTACTCCGAGGCGAGCAGGCAGATGTCGACGGCCTCGAACAACTCGTCGGTGTCGTGGCGGAAGGGCAGCCGGGTCAGGTTGTGGAGCGGCCGGCGCGCCAGCTCGCGGTCGATGGCGTGATCCAGCGGTCCGCCGCCGACCAGCAGGAAGTGGACGCTCCGGTTGGCCATCCGGCGGGCCAGCCGGATGACGTCGAAGGGCCGCTTCTGGGGGTGCATGCGGGCGAAGGTGGCGACCACCACCGACTCCAGTGGGATGCCGAGCTGGCGGCGGCGCGCCCGCCGCCGGCGCTCGACCTCGGTCCGGCTCGGCTGGTCGGGCACCTCGACCGCGTGATAGATGGTCGCGATGCGGTCGCGGGGCACGCCACGCTCGCATTCGAGCGCTTCGGCGATCCGGCTGTTGACCGCGAGGTGGAGGTCCACCGCCTCGACCAGGGCCGGAGTGGTGCGGTCGATCCACGCGCCGCGGTGGTTGTAGAGCTGGCTCGCGATCCGCAGCCCCGGGAACTCGGCCTTGAGCGCCGGGGCGTAGTCGAAGAACGAGACCGTGCCGTTCCAGCTCACCAGGGCCTCGACCCGCCAGCGCCGGATCAGGTGGCGCAGCGCGCCGAGGTGGGCCGCCCGCGGCAGCCAGTCGCCCAGGGTGTAGCAGTGCGGGGTCAGGTCCCGGCACAGGTCGACGGTCTGGCCGAGCGGCTCGACGTGCGGCTCCAGGGTCACCACCAGGGACCGGTAGCCGCCGAGTCCCCACAGCAGGTCGTAGAGCAACCGTTCGGCGCCGCCGACCGCCAGGTAGGGGAGGAGAAAGAGGACGGTCCGCGGCCCGGCCTCGGCGGGGACGCCGGCGAGGCTCTCGGCGAGCGGCCGCACGCCGTGCCGGACCACGGCGCCGCGGCCAACGTCGCCGCGCAGCAGGTGGGGGCCGGAGCACACACCCGGAAAGCCCAGCGGCACGGTGCCGGCGAGATCGTGCGGCGAGCAGATGTGGGCCACCGTCCGGCCGACCAGCGCGCCGCCTCCGGGCCGCAGGGAGTCAGGGCGGCGGAGCAGCAGGTGCGAGGCGGGATCGGCCGTCGACGCGCGGTGCACCGCGCCGGAGGGCGCCGCCCGGCCGGCCGCCGGCGCGGCCCATCCGGACACGACGAGCTCGAGGTCGCCCGCCTCCGCGGCCAGCACCATGGACTCGAGGTGGGTCGGCGGCAGGTCGTCGAGGTTGCCCGACGGCGCCAGCACGAACGCTGCCTCGGCCACCGCGTCGGTGGTCACCGAGCGCTCGGTCTGGCGGGCGAGGAAGCGGTCCAGGGACGCCCGGTCACAGCCGTCGGGAGCCACGGCCACCAGCGGCAGCGACACCCGTGGCGCGGCCGGCGCCTCGTGCTCGACCACTCGCGGCAGGGTCGTCGCCGGCCGCAGCAGCCGCCGCAGCCGGTGCGCCGCCAGCGAGGCCGCCAGGCGCAGCCGGCGCAGCGGCCGGCGCCACGCCTGGCTGTGCCCCCAGAGCGCCGCCTGCACCCGGGCGCGCGCTCTCGGGGCGCTCATCGCGCGACCCCGAGGAGGACGTCGGCGTAAGCGGCGGCGCAGGCCGCGGGGTCGAACCGGGCGCCCGCCGCCGCCGCCCGGGCGGCCAGCCGCGCCCGCTCGCCGCCGTCAGCGAGCCGGCGGACCGCGGCCTCGAGCGCGGGCAGGTCGCCCGGCGCTTCGACGACAATGCCGGCCCCGGTCCGGCGCAGCAGGTCGCCCATGTCGCCGACGTCGGTGCCGAGGAACGGGCGGCCGGCCTGCAGGCACTCGAGCAGAAACACCGGCAGGCCCTCGAAGTCCGACACCAGGCAGCCGGCGTCGCAGGCCACGATCAGGTCCGGGACGTCGTCCCGGAACGGCAGCCGCCGAACCCGGGCGCCGGTCGCGGCGATCGCCCGGTCGACCTCGGCCTCGAGGTCGCCACCGCCGACCACCAGGAAGCTCAGCCGGTCGAGGTCGCCAACCCGACGCGCGAGCTCGACCAGGTCGAGCGGCCGCTTCTGCGGGTGCATCCGGGCGGCGGTCAGGATCACCACGTCGTCGTCCGCGAAACCGAGCTCGGCGCGGATTCTCCGCCGCACCTCCCCCTCGGTGCCGGGCGCCGGGAAGGCCTGCCGCGACCGGCCGCACGGCCAGATCACCGGGACCCTCGCCGCCGGCCATCCCCGTCCCGCGGTCAGGGCCTCGGCGATGCGGTGGTTCTCGGCGACGCAGGCGTCGATCCAGTCGAGCGCCTGCGGCGTGTAGCGCTCGATGTAGCCGACCCGGTGGTCGTAGAGGTGGTCGACGATGCGCAGCGCCGGCCGCTCCCGCTTGAGGCGCGGGCCGAACTCGTAGAACAGGGTGGTCGAGTTGGCGTTGTAGAGGACCTCGGCGCCCAGCGAGTCGATGAGCGCGAGCAGCATCCCGCACATCGCGGCCGGATGGACCAGGTCGCCGAGGCAGTAGATCCGGTCGGTGAGGGCGCGGAAGTCAGGGCGCCGGTCGCCGAGCTCCGGGCGGTGCGGCGCCAGCGTCGCGATCGCGAAGTCGAAGCGGCCGGCGAGCTCGCGCATGGTCTCATGGAGGGTGTGCTCGGCCCCTCCCCGGGCGAGGAACGGCGCCGTCACCAGCACCGTCGGCCGCTCGCGCCGCCGGCTCGTGCGGCCGAGCGCCGCGGCGTCGCGCACGCCGACATGGAGTGCCGGCCCGAGTTGGAAGCTCGCGAGGTAGGGGCCGCGGCGGGTGCCGGTGGCGGGCGACGGCGGCCGGCCGAGGTCGCCGACGCCATGGCGGCCGACCAGCTTGACCAGCAGCCGGTCGTGGGTGGAGGCCACGCGGTCGGCGGCGGGGTCCCAGCGCCACGCCGAGCCGGCGTACAGCGTCAGCGCCCGCAGCGGCGCCTCCGCGACGTCGGCCGCCCGGACCACGTCGAGCGAGAGCGGTGCGTCCGGGCCGTCGTCCAGCACCACCGCGTCCACGGCCTCGGCCGCGGCCGTCAGCAGGCAGCTCTCGAGGTGCGCCGGATCAAGCTCGGGCAGGCCGCCCGGCGCGGCGAACCACGCCGCCGGCGTCGCGGCGTCGATGAGCTCGGGCTCGATGCGCCAGCGCTCGCCGCCGTCGGCCGCGACGCCCACCACCCTGAGCTCGGGCAGGGTCTGGCGCTGCCGCCAGGCGAGCGCAGCGGCGCGGCCGATCCCCGCCGGCAGCCGCAGCTCGATCAGCGGCGGCGGCGGCGGCGCGGGGTCGAAGGTCCAGTCGAGCTCGCCGGCAGGCTCGCCGCGAGCGAGCGCCCGCCGGTAACGGCCCCGGTCGAGGAAGCCGCGAAGGCTCCGCAGCGCTCGCGAGGCGACCCGGCGCAGGGCAGCGGCTGGAGGCGCCATCGGCTCAGCGCCCGAGCAGCCGGCGCAGGGCGCGGAAGGCCCGCACCGCCGGCCGGCGCTCGAAGGCCTGCCGGGCGCCGCGCCACATCTCGTTCTCCGCGCGGGCGGCGGCGAGCTCGGTCCGGTGCGCCTCGAGCTCGCGCAGCGTGCCCGCCAGCTGCTCGCTGGACAGCCCCAGGTCGCCGTGCAGCCGCTGCGCCACCTCCCGCGCCTCGCCGAGCAGCTGGTCGAGCTCGCGTTCGCGCCCGCGGCTGCTCCGGGTGAGCGCCTCCAGCCGCTGCCCGAGCGAGCTGATCTGCTGGCGCAGGACCCGGAACGGCAGCCCGGCGGCGACCTCCGCGCTCGCCCGCGACTGGCCACCGAGCCAGTGCAGGTCGCGGGCGATCGCGTCGCCGGCACGGCCGGTGACGATGTGCTGCAGCTCGGCCTCGGCCGCCCGCATCCGGTCGAGCAGGCCCGAGCCGACGTCGAGGCCGCACAGGCCGGCGAGCCTCTCGGCCAGCGAGTCGACGGTGGCGTCGTCGCACCACGACCAGGCGACGCCGCTGCGGACGAGGTCCCCGGCGAACAGCCAGAGCGCCCGCGCCATCACCAGGCTGCGGTCGACGCCCCCCTCCGCTTGCCACTCTCGGTCGATGAAGTGGAGGCCGTCGTCGCCCAGGACGAAGTTCGACAGGGCGGCGTCCAGGTACTCGCCGGGCAGCCGGCGCTCGCCGCCGGCGGGCGCGAAGGGATGGGCCGCGCCGCCGCCGGCGGCCGGCGGCAGCAGCTGCTGGTCGAGGAAGCCGCGCCAGCTCCGGAGGGCCTCGCCCAGCGCGGCCGCGTCACCTCGGTAGCACGCCTCGAGGGCGTGCTGCTCGAGGGTCAGGCCGCGCACGTAGGGCTCGTCCTTGGCCGGGTGATGGAAGAGCCAGCCCCGGCGTGCCGGGGCCGCGCGGCGCCCGCCGGAGGCAGTCGTGATGGCGAGCCCGCCCGAGGATGGGCGCAGCTCGAGGTGCCGCCGCCAATCGCGCCGGCGGTCGTCGCCGAGGCGCCACGCCAGCACGCCGGGGTCGGGCAGGAACGCCGGCGCCGCGCCGCCGGCGGTCGCGATCACCAGGAACGAGTTGGCGACGTCGCGGCCGAGGCCGGCCTCGAGCATCACCCGGTGTGCCCGGCGGTCGTCGCACAGCAGCTCCCTGGCCGAGCCGGCGACCACCGGGCGGCGGACCAGCTGGTCGACCAGGTCGGGCGCGCCCGCCAGGTCGTAGAGCGCATCGCTGAGCACCACCGACGGCAGCTTGTAGTCCGGAAACGGGTACAACCAGGTCTGCGCGGGCAGCCCCGCCCCGGCCAGCAGGCGGGACAGGACGCGGCGGCTGAAGGTGCGGATCCCGTGCCTGCCCGGGTAGCCCTCGACGCCGATCCACGGCAGGGCCAGGTGGTCCTCGTGGTGGCCGACCAGGTACTTGACGCCGAGCTGGTTCTCGATCGCCACCAGCAGCGCGCCGCCGGGCCGCCGCAGCGCCGCGGCGCGCGCCAGGAACTCCGGGTGGGCGGTCGACCCGCCGACCCCGGACGCGGCGTACTCGAGCACCCCGACGATGCAGACCAGGTCGAAGCCTTCCGGGTCGTCGAAGCTGCCGAGCGACCCACACACGACCTCGACGGTGGGCAGGCCGGCGCAGCGCAGCGCGGCGGCGCGGGCGCGCTCGATGCTGCCCTCCAGTGCGACCACCCGGGCGCCGGTCTCGCCGAGGTAGCGCGACAGCACGCCGGTGCCGGCGCCGATCTCGAGGACCCTCATCCCCGGCCCGAGCCGCAGCGGCCGCAGCAGGTTGGCGCGCTGCCGGGACAGGTGGTAGCGCGACGGCCAGTCGGTGATCGCGGCGGCGAGCTCGTCCGAGTCCGACGACCGGTCGGCGGCCCCGGCCAGGATCTGCAGGATCCTCTCCTCGGACCCGTCGCTGTAGGTGACGCCGCCCTCGAGGAGTCGGATCGAGATTGGATCAGGTCCGGTCAACCCATCAGCTCCGTCATCGGAGGCGCCGGCCGTGCATGAGGATGTGGAGCCCCGTCAGGCAGGCATTATAGCCGGGGCCGAACTGCAGCCAGGGCAGGCGGTTGCCGCCGAACAGGGCCGGCGGCCGGAGCCGGCGGTAGCGCTGGTGGTCGGGCGTGAGGATCTCGGCCGGAGCGGCGGCAGCCTCGCCGGAGGCGTCCCCGGCTCCTGCGACCAGCCGCAGGTCGTCGATCAGGTCGGCGACCCGGTACCGCACGCCGAGCCGCCGCCATGCCCTGCCCTCCAGCCAGCAGGCCTCGCGCACCGCGGCATTCGAGGCGAGCGGCTGCAGCCAGTGGACCGCCGCCGCCCAGCACGGCAGGATCAGCTCGCCGCTGGCCGCGAGTGCGCGCTGCCAGTGGCGGTCCGGCAGGCCGACCGACGGCATCGCCGGCAGCCGCTCCCAGACGTCGCGGCGCACCGCGGCGTTGGCGAGCGAGAAGGCGAAGCCGCCCATCTGCTGCCGCCAGCGCCGGGTCTCGGCGGTGAAGTAGGGGTCGTGGGGAGGGCCGCCGGCGACGAGCTGGACCTGGAGACCGCCCTGCACCGCCGCGGGCGCGACGCCGCTTGCGAACGGCTCGAGCAGCCGGCGCAGCCACTCGTCGTCCGCAGGAACAGCATCCTCGGCGAGCAGGACCAGCACCCTGCCGCGCGCCGCCCGCGCGCCGGCGTTGACCGCGGCGCCGAGGCCGGCATCGGCGTCGACCGGGCGCACCAGCCGGGCGCCGTGGCGCGCGGCCAGCTCGCGGTCGCCGTCGCTCATGCCCCGGTCGATGCACAGCACCTCGGCCTCGCCGCCCTGCCGGGAGACCCCCTCCAGGCACCGGCGCAGGGGGTCGCCGCCCTGCCGCACCGGGATCAGGATCGAGGCCGGCGGCGGCGCTCCGGCCACGGGGGCGGCCGCACCGCCGCGGCGCGGGCCCTCCGGGACCAGCTCGGCGATCGCCTCCACCAGCCGGCCGGCGATCCGGTCCCAATCGTAGCGTTCGAGCACCAGCGCGCGGCCCTTCTCGGCGAGCCGGGCGGCCGCGCCGTCGCGATCGGTGAGCAGCCTGACGATGGCCTCCGCGAACAAGGACGGGTCATCGGCCACCACCAGGTGCTCGCCCGGACGGCCCTCGATCCCCTCGGCGCCGATCGTCGTCGACACCACGGGCAGGCCGCAGGCCATCGCCTCGAGGATCTTGAGCCGGGTCCCCGAGCCGGCGCGCAGCGGCACCGCGAGCAGGCGGTGGTGCTGGTACAGCGGGGCGAGGTCCGGGACCTCGCCCGCGACCTCGATGCCGTCGCGGCCGTCCAGCTCGAGCACCCGCTGCGGCGGCCGTGCGCCGGCGACGGTGAGGCGGGCGCCGGGCAGCTGGCGCCGCACCTCGGGCCACACCTTGGCCAGGAGATGGTCGAGGGCGTCCAGGTTGGGCAGGTGCGGGAAGCTGCCGACGAACAGCACGCCGCTGCGCTGCGCGTCCGGGGACGGCGGCCGGAAGTGCTCGGTGTCGACGCCGTTGGGGATCAACCGGATGCGGCGCTCGCCGTCCGGGAGGAGCCTCGCCAGCAGCGCGCGGTCTGCGGCCGACATCACGTGGATCTGGTCTACGCGACCGCAGGCGGCGAGCTCGAAGTGGAGCCGGCGCAGCCAGTCGCCGGCGCCGCGGCCGAGCACCTCGCCGGCGGCGTAGCGGCGGTCGATGCCCACCCGGCGCTGGCGGGCGTGGGTGCGGAAGCCGAGATCGTGCTCAACGAGCACCGTCCGCGCGCCAGCGTAGGGCCCGGCAAACCGGCCCATCTCGGAGTACTCCAGGACGACGACGTCGATGCCGTGGGCATCCACCAGGGAGGCGATGCGGTCGGCCACCGCCGGCGACCAGATGCGGGCGACCGACGGCGGCAGCAGGCGCCACCGGTCGAGGCCGGGATCGGGCAGCCGCTGGAACAGGACGCGACGGCAGAAGCTCGCCAGCGCGGCCCGCTGCGGCGGGTCGTCGGTGCCGCCGCCGAGGATCAGCATCGTCACCTCGGCGTGATCGGCCAGCCGCCGCGTGAGGTTGAAGATCCGCACCGCTCCGCCGTGGATGGTGGGGACGATCGAGTAGGGGGAGACGACGAGGACGGCGGGCCGGCGGCCGGCCGCCGGCGGGCGAGCGGACGGCCGGCTCCCCCGGCGCGCGGCGGCGCCGGCGGCGAGGGCTCCCAACCGTCCCCCGGCGACGCACAGCGCGGTGTCGACCGCGAGCCAGCCGAGGCCGACCAGCCGCCTCATCGCCCGACCGCCGGATCGGGACGGGCGCACGGGTCAGCCCGCGGAGGAGCGCTGTCCATGGCGAATCGCGACCGCGGCGACCACGTAGCTCATCAGCCTCCCCGGACCCTGAGCTGCCCGGTCGGCGCGAGAGTTGCGGTCAGCAGGAACGGCCGGCGGCCGTCCATGTCGCGCACCCCCGCTCCTTTCCATCGGCCCATGTGCTCGAGCTGGAGCTCGCAGCCGGTGACGTCGACGCCCTGGCTGGTGCCGGAGCCGCCGTGGAGCTGCACCCGGCAGGGCGTCGGCAGGTGGACCGAGTAGACGACGTCGTCCGGCACCTTCAGGCTGAGCGAGCGGTCCGACGCGTCGCGCAGGTCCAGCTCGACCTCGCTGCGGCGGGCGCTGAGCTTGGTCAGGCGCCTGATGCCGGCCGCGGTCACCCGCGAGTCGTCGGCCGAAAGGCTGAGCTCGCGGGTGTTCGCGATCTCGAGGCTCGACTCGAAGAGCGCGGCGGTGACGGTCCCCGTCGCCTCGCTGACCTCGCCCGAGGACTCGCCGCGCAGCGTCAGGTCCAGCTGTCCGTCGGAGTCCTGGACGACGAGCCGGCTGGAGCGAGTGCCCGCGATCTTCGCCGATCCCGACAGGCCGTCGGCCGACAGCTGGCCACCGTTGAGCTCGATGACCAGGCTGGCATTCATGGCATCGAGCGTGACGTCCGAGTCCTCGACAGTGATCCTGGCCTGGCCGCGGGACCCATCGCGCAGCACGACGGTCGCCTCGCTGCCGCTGACGCTGACGTTGCCGCGCCAGCCGGTCGCGGACACCATGCCGCCGTCGGTCGTGCCCTCGAGCCGGCCCTCGCCGCCGCGGACGTCGAGGCTGCCCCCGGTCAGGCGGTAGACGATGTTGCCCTCGAGGTCCTCGACCGCGCACTCGCTGTCAGTCGAGGTGAGCTGCAGCACGCCCTGCTGGCCGCGCAGGGTCAGCGACCCGAGCGTGAGCACGGCCACCACGCTCCCCACGCCGCTGTCGCCGTACAGCACCGTGTTCTCGGCGGTCACGCTGATGCCGGGCGCCCCCCACAGCTGGACCTCCGAGTCGATGAGCTCGTAGCGGTGGCCGACGGCGCCGGCCGGCTGAGCGGGGTCAGTCGGGCTCGGCTCCTGGCCCGGCGCGGCCGCCGGAATCGTCTGGCCGGGCCCTGCGGCATCGCGGACCGCGAGCCCGAGCCGGCTGCCCAGCACCGTCAGGGCCTGCGTCCGGTCGAGCACCAGCTCGAGCGAGAGCGTCGGCAGGGCGGCAACATCGCCGGACTCGACCCGCGCGATTCGGAACCGGCCGCCGCTCTCGCTGGCCTCGAGCGTGGCAGCGAGCCCGGTCTCGGCGCCGGGCGTGACCCGGGCCTTGAGGGACGGCACCACGTCCGCCTCCAGCCGGACGTCGATCCAGCAGTCGTCGAGCTCGATCTCGACCGGCGCCACCGGCAGCTCGAGCTCGAGCGGCAGGGGCCGCTCGGCGGCGCACGCCGGCAGCGCCGCGACGATCGCCCCCCAGGCGAGCAGGATGGCCGCCAGCGTCCGCAATCGTCGGCTCATGGCCGCGATACTAGCGCGGTATCCGGGAAACCCCAATGCCGGGCCGCGCCGGCGCCGCTCCCGAGCTTCCCCCGGGGAGGGCGCTCACCGTACTATCATCGCCGTGATGACCGAGAGTCCGCCCCGCGCCAGCGCCGTCATCTGCACCCGCAACCGGTCCTCGCTGCTCGGGCAGGCGTGCGCCGCGGCGCTCGCCGTCGCTCCGCCGCCCGGCGGATGGGAGCTGATCATCGTCGACAACGCGTCGACCGACGACACGCGGGAGGTCGCCGAGGCGGTGGCGCGGCGGGCTCCGGAGTTGGTGCGGGTCGTCGAGGAGCCGGCGGTGGGGCTGTCGGCTGCCCGCAACCGCGGCATCGCCGAGGCGCGGGGCGAGCACCTCGCGTTCCTCGACGACGACGCGTTCCCGGCGCCGGGCTGGCTGACGGCGCTGTCGGCCGCCCTCGACGGCGAGGCGGTGATGGCCGCCGGCGGCCCCGTCGAGCCGATCTTCGACGGCCCGCTGCCGGGCTGGTTCCGGGGCTCCTACCTGCCCTACCTGACGGTGTGGGACCTCGGCGATGCCGCCGTCGACCTGCGCTACAACGAGTACCCGCGCGGCGCCAACATGGCCTTTCGCCGGGAGGCGTTCACCCGCTTCGGCGGCTTCAGCCCCCACCTCGGCCGCACCGGCCGCAGCCTGCTGTCGTGCGAGGAGACGGAGCTGTGCCTGCGCCTCGAGCGGGGCGGCTTGCGCACCGTCTACGCGCCGGGCGCCAGGGTCCGCCATGCGACGCCGGTCGAGCGCCTCACCCCCGAGTGGATGGAGCGCCGGTTCGCGGCCCAGGGCCGCTCCGAGGCGGTGATCGCCTGGGTCCACGGCGGGCTGCGCGCGCTCGCCCGCGGGCTCGGCGCGCATCGGTGCCGGGTCGCCGGCGCTCGAGCGAGCCAGGAGGCGGACGCCGGCCTCGACCTGCGCTGCCACCGCCGGGCGCTGCGCGGCTACCTGCGGGGGATGGCGACGGCGCCGCTCCGGGTGCCGCGCTACCGGCCGCCGGATCCCGCGGTCACGCTGGCGCCGTGGCTGCCGTAGCCGCGGACAACGTCCCCGCCACGGAGACGGAGGCGGGCAGCCTGCTCCGCCCTGCGGACCGCGTCATGACGAGGGGCGGCGGCGACGGCGCTCAGAGCGCGACGCCGCCCGCCCAGCGGTTGCCCCACCACAGCGCGAGCGGCCGCAGGCAGGGGAAGAGGAGCTCGGCCGGGGTCCGCACCCGGCCGCGGGCGAGGCCGCCGAGCAGGGTGCGCCAGACGCCCGGCTTGAGCATGTCCCGGGCGGCGTCCCACAGCGAGTAGCGCATTCCGAGCGAGCGCCAGCCCCAGCCCTCGCTGCGGCAGCGCCGGGTCAGCGACCTCAGGTCATAGGCGTGGGTGTGGTGGACCGTGGCGTCGGGGCGGTCGACGATCCGGAGGCCGGCGTCGACCGCCTCGCGCTGCCACTTCTTGTCCTCCATGATCGCCGCCCAGCCGAAGTTGTGGCGCTCCCAGGCCGATCGGCGCAGCGCGCAGTTGACGGTCGAGAACCCGATGCCCTGGTAGGCGTCGAGCCAGCGCGCGGTCTCGCGGGTGAAGTAGAAGCGGTCGCCGCACGACTCCCAGAAGAAGCGCCGGCCGACCTCCGGGACCTCGCGGATGCCGCCCTGCACGGCCGCGATCGAGCCGTCGCCGGAGAGCAGCGGCTCGACCAGCCGGCGCAGCCACTCGGCGTCGGCCGGCACCGCGTCCTGGTTGAGGAAGGCCAGCACCTCGCCGCGGGCGTGGCGCGCCGCCAGGTCGCGGGTCTGGCCGTGGTTGAAGCGGCTGCGGTCGATGCGCAGGACCCTGGCGCCGTGGCGGCGCATGGCCTCGAGGTCGGCGGCGGCGGAGCCGGAGTCGACGCAGACCAGCTCGAACGAGGGGCAGCCGCGCTGCGCCGCGATCGCGTCCAGGCAGCGGGCGAGGTCGGCGCCGCCGTCGAGGGTCGGGATCAGGACCGAGACCTGCGGCGGCGCGGCCGCGGCGTCCCCCGGCGGCTCGATCGCCTCGACCACCTCCGGCGTGGCGGCGCGGTGCCGCGGCTGGGCGCCGGCGAGCAGCTCCCGCCAGCAGGCGAGGAGCCGATCGGCGACCAGGCCCCAGTCGTAGCGCTCGCGGGCGAGGCCCACGGCCTCGGCGGCGAGTCGGTCGGCCAGCCGATCGTCGGCCAGCACCTGCTCGACCGCGGCGGCGAAGTCGACCGCCGAGTCGGCGATCAGCAGGTGGCGGCCGGGCTCGGCCTCGATGCCCTCGGCGCCGAGGGTGGTCGACACCACCGGGATGCCGGCGGCGAAGGCCTCGAGGATCTTGAGCCGGGTCCCCGAGCCGGCCCGGATCGGCGCCACCATCACCCGGTGGCCGTGGTAGGCGGGCCGCAGGTCGTCGACCTCGCCGACCACGGTGATGCCGTCGCGGCCGTCGAGCGCGGTGACCCGCTCCGGCGGGTTGGCGCCGACCACGGAGAGGCGCGCACCGGGGCGCCGCAGCCGGAGCAGCGGCCAGACATCGGCGACGAAGTAGTCGAGGGCGTCGACGTTGGGGAGGTTCTGGAAGTTGCCGACGTAGAGCACGTCCCGGCGCGGGGCCAGCCCACCGGGCGGCGCGTAGGCGTTGCAGTCGACGCCGTTCGGCACCACCCGGATCCGGCGCGCGCCGTCGGGCAGGTGGCGGGCCAGGAAGCGGGCGTCGTCCTGCGACATGGCGTGGACCTGGCTCGCGGCGCGGTCGCAGGCGAGCTCATGGCGCATCAGCCGGCGCAGGTCGTGGCGGGAGGTCCCGTAGGCGCGGCTCTCCGGGAAGCGCTGCCGGAAGCCGAGCCGCTGCCGGCGGGCGAAGGAGCGGAAGGCGATGTCGTGCTCGGTCAGGATCACCGGCACCCCGTCGGGGACCGCCGCGGCGTGCTGGCCGAGCTCGGTGTACTCGAGCTGGACGAGGTCGATGCGGTGACCGAGCACCAGGTCGCGGATCTTCGAGGCCGCGATGTCCGAGGCGAACAGCTGGGCGCTCGGCGGCTGCAGGCCGAGCCGGTCCGGCCTGAGCTGGGGCCGCCAGCGGTGGAAGTCGACCCGGGCGCAGAACGGCTCGAGGGCGGCGCGCTGGGCGGCGTCCTCGCCCTGCTGGCTGAAGATCAGCAGGTGGAGCCGGGAGCGCTCGCCGAGCCGGCGGACCAGGTTGTAGAGGCGGACGGCGCCGCCGTGGTGGGGCGGGAAGATCGAGTAGGGGGTGACGAGCAGCACCCGCGGCCGCAGCTCGGGGTCGGGCGCCGGCGGCAGCGGGGGCGGGTCCGGGATCGCGGCCGGCTCGGCGCGCCGCGCCGCCCGCAGCCGGGCCAGCGCCGCCCACGCCACCAGCCACGCCCGCGCGAGCGCGCCCGGCAGCGCGCCGATCGCGGCGAGCGGCAGCGCCAGGATCGCGCGCACGACCCGCCACAGCAGCCACAGCGGCCACACCGGCGAGCGCCGGACCGCGTCGAGCTGGTTCTTGGCGTGGCGCCACTCGCCGTAGTAGCCGTCGCGCTCGAAGGTCAGGCGCTCGATCCGGGCCTCGAAGTCGGCCTCCCGCGCCCGCAGCCGCTCCAGCTCGCGCTGAACTTCAGGCCCCGGTGGTTCGACTTGCCTCTGCATCGTCCGGGATCTGCCGCGCCAGTGGATTCGCGGCACCCGGGTGTCATTATGGCTCACGATGACGGCCGGGGCGAGCGCGATGGGCCGGTGATAGACTCCAGATCACTGCGTCCCGTGCGGCGTCGTGTCCTGCTCGGCGCAGCTCGATCGACACCGTGACCGATCACGAGGTATTGCGTATGCTCAGGGCTCGAACGGTGGGGCAGTCAGTTGCCGCGGCCTGCTGTGTGCTCGCTCTCGGCGGGTGCTCGCGCGGCACGTCGGCCTCCCTCTCGTTTCCCGATGCGCCCGTGATCATCATCGACATTGACACTCTCCGTGCGGACCACCTTGGCTGCTACGGCTATGAACGACCAACAAGCCCGAACATTGACGAGTGGTCGCGCGAGGCCATCCGCTTCGAGTGGGCCTTCGCTCAGGGCCCCAACACTCCCCCTTCACAGTCATCGATCCTCACCGGGCTGTACCCATCGATCCACGGCCGACTTCGCAAGGAGCAGCTGCTCCGAAACGACGTGCTGACCCTGGCCGAACTGATGTCAGAGCAGGGATACGCCACCGCTGCCTTTGTCGATGGCGGCAACATGTCGGCGACCTTCGGCATGGGGCAGGGGTTCGACCTCTACGACGATGCCGGCGGCGGGGTCGAAGCGTTCGGGGCGAAGGCCGCGGACTGGCTCCGCGACCACTCGGAGGGGAGATTCCTGCTCCTGCTGCACACCTTCGACGTCCACTCTCCCTACGACGTCTCGCCCGAACCGTTCAACTCGGCGTTCCGCGACGAGGTCGAGCTCCCGTCCCAGTCGTTTCGTTCGAACATGTCCGAGTACATGCACGCTCGGCGGGTGTCCCGGAACACGAAGACCCCCTTTCGGCTCACGCCGGTGGAGGTTGACTACGCCCGTGCCTTCTACGACGGGGGCATCCTCCACGTCGACGACTGGTTCGGGCGGTTGTGGAGGGTGCTGCGCGGCCTCGGGCTCGATGAGCGCGCGATCGTGGTTGTCATCTCCGACCACGGCGACGAGTTCGAGGAGCACGACTCCGTGTTTCACGAACGAATCTACGCCACGATTACCCATGTGCCGCTCCTGATCCGTCTTCCCGGCGGCGTTGCGGCGCGGTCGGTCGGGGAGGCTGTCGAGACAATCGACATGCTGCCCACGCTGCTCGACCTGACCGACGTCGCGGTCCCGCGGTTCCTGCACGGGCGCAGTCTCGTGCCCTTCCTCACCGGCGATGACACCTGGGTTGAGTCTGCGATGAGTGAGTCGCGATTCTATGGAGGCCGGCTCGCGGTGGCAGATCACACGTTCAGGCTGGTGTTCTCGCGTCGCGACGGAATGATGGAGCTGTACCGCTATCGCGAGGATCCGCTGGAGCAGCATGACCTCTTCTCGGCCCATGGCTCGGAGGCCCGTCGGCTGTTGGACACGCTCAAGCGATGGGAGTTTACCGTGACGGCCGGCGCCACGTCAGCGCCGACGGTCGACCAGATTGACGACCGGACCTTCCAGCAGCTCGAAGCCCTCGGCTATGTCGAGCACGCGGCTGAGGGTGCGCCCGCCGTGCCCTCTGATGATGAATGACCTCCTCCCCACGGGAGCATTCATTGCTTGTCGCTAGACTCGGCCACTCAGACAGAACCGGTCCTGACCAGCGATGAAACCGCGCTAGTGTGGTGCGTCAAGTGTTTTCACCGATATGTGGAGTCGTTCGTTCTCGATATTCTGGAGGGACGAACGATGTGAGTTGCGCCCTCGATCACGCTGACCGGAGCCAGTCGGGGCCAGCTGGAGAGGTATGCCCCGGGGCTACAAGACATCGGCAAGGTCACGCGCGCACGACGCACCCTCGACTAGGCCACGTCTGTTTGACGCGCTACACTCCGTGGTAGTCCGCAACCCCCTGTAGATCAAGCGCGACGAGGAGAAGCGCCGGCAGGTCATCAGGCGCCTCGAGGCCGAGCTGGCGAGCCTTCCGGATGGTGAAGACCACGTCGAGGCGGTGTGCCGGCTGGTGGCGCACCCGACGCTGGGTCGGTATCTGAAGCAGGCAGCCAAGGGGGTGGGCTCTGCTGGTTGGCCCTGCTGCTGGTCGCACCGTCGAGGTCACCTGCCGACGAAGCTGGAGGTCGGTGCGTCAGGTGATGGACCGCGTGTACCGAGGGACCTTCGAGAACGCCGCCGGCCGCTTCGTCCAGTGCACCGAACCGACGCAGCTCCACCGTCAGTCCGTGATGGCGCTCGAGATTACCCTGCCGGCTCGCCTCGAAGCTATCTCACTCAATCCTCAACAGAAACCAAAGCCGGCCGCGTAGAGCAACACCTTCCTGAAGCGCCAATCCTTGTGTAACTACGCCAAATCCGCGAGAATCGCTGAACTGGCAGCATTGTCTACGAATTGAATCACACCCGCATGTCTGTGCTTGTGGAACGCGGGTGATACTATCGCAGAAGGCGGTCGACCTCCGGGAGAGGCCGGGGGACGCGCGGATCGTGTGCCTCCGGACCCGGCGGCCTGGCACTAACCGGAAGAGGAGGACCAGAATGATGCGAGCCCGACGATCCCAAACGCACGACCCCGCTCACTCCCCTGGGGGCCGAACCTGGAGGCGAGCCGCCTGCCTGGTCGCGGTCCAGGCGACGCTGCTCGCCTTCCCCGCCGGTGCCGAGCCCAGCGGCGATCTCCAGGCCATCCCCAACCCCTGCACCAACCTCCCGGGCCAGGACTACTGCACTCCGCTCCTGCAGTGGTACACCTCGGGCCTGCGGACGGACACCCCAAAAGTCCAGGTGCGGCTGGGTGACGTCAGGGTCGTGTGCGGCAACGGAAACACCTTGGGGAGCCACCAGCTGGCGGGCATCCACGTCAAGAAGGCGGGCAAGCTCTTTTCCCTCTGGGCCACCTCGGATTGCAGCGACTTCCCCTTCGTGAAGATCCTGCTCGACGAGGAGCTGGTCCGCAACAATGAGCCCCAGGGCCGGATCTGGGCAACGCCCAACCCCTGCGTGATCCCGGACGGCGAGCCCGGCTGCAAGCCGCTCATCGAATGGGACAGCCTCAATCTCTCATACCCCAAAGTGGTGGTCGCCGTGAACGGCACCAAGCTCACCTGCCAAAACGCCAACGTTTACGGCAGCCACCAGATCGTCGGCTTCCACGTGGGCACCGTCGCCAAGACCTTCACCCTCCACGAGGCGGACAACTGCCAAAACTGGGTCCCGACCCCACTGGCCACGGTGGTGGCGACGAGCCACCCCGCGGGGACACCCGTCTGCTCGCTCGACGACCAGGCGCTCGCCGGCTCGGTTGCCCCCGACTTCTTCGGGATCATCGAGAACCACAAGGGCTTCCCGGGCGGCGGCCCGATCGACGTGATCGCCGACCTGCTCGACGACGCCCAAGTCCATTACCTGCGGCGCACGCTCCGGTGGAATGTCGTCCAGCCGGTCATGCCGGAACCGGGCGGCGGTGGCGACTTCGACTGGAGCTTCTACGACAACTTCCTGGGCAACTTCACCGCCGTGGGCATCGAGCCCTGGATCACCCTCTCCCACACCCCTGCCTGGGCGGTGGATCCCGAGGTCGAGTGCGGCGCGGTGGGAAATGAATGCTGGCGCTACCCGGGGAACGACGTCGACTGGCGGACCTTCGTGCGCGAGGCGGTCGGGCGCTACGGCCCTGGCACTTCCTACGACGTCCACAACTGGGAGGTGTGGCAGGAGCCGGACTACAACTTCAACGGCAGCCCCGACGAGTACGTCGATCTCCTCAACGCCGCCTACGAGGAGATCAAGGACCTCGAGGTGACCATGGGGCCGATGACCGTGTGGGCCCCCAACACCTGCTTCCACCCGGACAATCCCGACCGTAGGGAGCGGTTCCACGCCATCGCCGACCCGGTGCTGGCCGACGGTTACTTCGACGGCTTCGCGGTCCACACCTTCCACCGCGAGAGCTACCAGAACCGCTACGCCGTCGAGTACACCCGCCACCTGCTCGACAGCAACGGTTTCACCTCGACGCCGCTGGCGGTGACGGCGGTTGGTCCGCCGGCCTGGAACGAGTGGACGGGCGAGCAGCAGGCGGTCCATCTGCGTGACGCCTACGTCTGCCTGGCCAACGCCGGCGCCTCGCAGGTGATGTGGTTCAACGCCACTGACACGGGCCCCCTGCGGTGCGACCCCGAGTGCGACCCCGAGGATCCGGATTGCGGAGAGGAGGGCGTCATGGAGATGATCTGCCTCGACCCCTATGACCCGGATCCCTGGATCACCGACTTCGAGCCGGATGATTTCCTCTACCCCGTGGTTGACGAGATCGGCGCCTACGTCAACATCCCGTAGGAGCCATGCCGGGGCGCCGGTCCTCGGCCGGCGCCCCGGCAACCCCCCGTTTCCTTCCCCGGAGCGTCCATGATGGCTCGCCGGGAGGCCACTGATGGGGTTCAAGAGGTTGCGATTGGCATCGGAACTGCTGCGGCGCGCGGTGGAGCCGGACTTTCTCTGGAGTTACCCCGGTTGGGGGACAGGTTGACGCTTTCGCCGGCCGGTTGGAGGAGGGGCGACCTTTCGAAGTTGACGGGTGAGAGCTGGCCGAGGGCTGGCTGGCGCGACGCCACTCGCCGTGGTAGCCGGGTTCGAAGGTGAACGTTCGATCCGCGCGTCATGATAGGCATGTTGCGTCCGCGGCCGACCCAGCTCGGCCCGAACGTTCTCTTCTCGTGCTTTCTGGAGTCTCGTCATCGAATTCTGCCACGACCCCAATCTGCCGCACGGTTCAATGCGCGATACCCCTGCGCCGTTGTGGCGCGGCCGTCACGACCGACGTTGGATTGCGGTTCGCTCCCCGGGATGTGCTCTCTGCGGAGTTTGTCACGCCTACTCCGTGTAGCCGAGGGCCCGGAGTCGGGCCCTGAGCTCGTCCCCCACGGCTGCCTCCGCGCTCGGCTCCAGGAACTTCGTGCCCGCCCACCGCAGCGAGATGCTTGGGAGCCGTTGATCGATGCCGCCCTCGGAGCGGAGCCACTCGGTGCCGGTCCATTCGAGGGTCAGCCGTGCCTGCACATCGCGCGTGAGATCCACGACCGCCCGCCGTCGTTCGTCCGAGGGATCGTCACCGCCGGCTGTGATCTCCAGCGGCAGGCTGGTCGTGTGGGCGTTCTCGAGAATCAGCGTGAAGGCCGCCCCGGAAGGTACCGTTATCTCGGCCTTGCCGCCACCCCGCCAGTGAACGCGGTCGCGGACGAGGTCCACGGCCTTCAGGTTGTTCTGTTCGACCACGTTGCGGATCGTCAGCGCGAATTCGTCGCTGCTCGGGTTGTCGAGCTCCAGGCGGACGCCGGGCGTCGCCTCGCTGTACGCATGGGCCAGCTCCCGGCGCAGAGTCGAGAGCTCCGGGGCATCGGAGAGGTTCTGCGATTCCGTTGGATCGAGGTCAATTCGGTAGTACTCGGTGTCTCCCGCGACCGGCGCCCACGCGGCGTTGTTGAGGATCAGCTTGGCACGATTGCCGATGCGCAGCGACATTCCGTAGTTGCTCGATGGGACGTAGCTCGCTGCGGGGCGACGGCGGTCCTCCTGGCCGCGGCGCATCAGGGCGGCCAGGGAATCGCCCTCGACCTCGGGCTCCGACTGGATCCCGAGCAGGTCCAGCACCGTCGGCACAATATCGATCGACCGCACCTGAGCGTCGATGATGGGGTGCCCTCGGGAGCCCCCCGGCAGGCCGACGATGAGAGGAATCATCAGGTTCTCGTCGTGGAGGTAGACATGGCCGTAGACACCGTGCTCGCCGAGCAGCTCCCCGTGATCCGAGGTGAAGATCACGAGAGTGCGGTCACTCAGACCGAGGGCATCCAGCTCGTCGAACAGCACGGGGAGCTGGCTGTCGAGGTAGGCAATCCGGCTGTCGTAGATATCGGCGGGTAGCGCGGACAGGGACTGCGGGAGGGGGATCTCTCCATCGGCCGTCCGTAGGACGCGGTACTTGGCCCGCTTGTAGCCGTTCTCGGCTGTCGATGCCGCCGTCCGCCAGAACATTCTGCCGGTGAAGTCGAGATCGCTGAACTGCGTGAAGAAAGGCTCGCGGCGCCGTGCTCGATAGTGGATGTCGTAGGTGTGCAGAAACAAGAAGAACGGCTCGTGGGCATGCTCCCTCAGCAACGCCGTCGCCGACTCCAGGATGACGCTGAGCTCGTGATCGGCGCCGTTGATCGGAGCTCCGGTGTCGGGGTCAGTCCCGGACCAGTACCGGAAGCGGTCGAAACCCTGGCCGAGGTGATACGCCGGGTGGACCCAGCCTCCACCGGTCACCGCAAGAGTCGCGTATCCAGCCTCTCGCAGATACTCGGACAGCAGCTTGAGAGATCCCGGCGCCGGGCTCGAGTAGTTGACGCCGTGCCGGAGCGCACCGACGCCGCTCAGCATCGAGGTGTGCGATGGCAGCGTCCAAGGGGCTGCGGCGACGACGTTTCGGAACACCGTCCCGCGCCGGCTCGCCCAGGCTGCGAGGTTCGGCGTCGTCGGCCGATCGTGGCCGTACAGCGACATCCGATCGGCGCGCAGGGTGTCGATGGAGATAAGCACGACGTTGGTCCGGGGCCGCCGGGTCGCCGTCGCGATGATCTCCGGGTTCGCCCAAGCCGGGAGCCCGAGGAGCTCTTGGCCGGCAGATTCGGTGCTTGTCTCGAGGGTCAGCTCGACGTCTTCCCCTGCCCACGGTGCGAGGTCAACCTGGACCGGGGTCCAGGCTGTCGTCGGCGTCTCGTCGGGATGGAGGGTGCGGCTGAAAACTTGCTCGCGCCGACCGTGGTGGGTGACCGCCACGCTGTAACGCACCGGCATCCGGCTGCGCTCCAGGTGGGCGAAGGAGAGCCGCAGCTCGCCGCCCCGGGGTGGCACCGTGCAGCGTGAGCGCAAGGCAGTGCCGGGGACGGTCACGAATCCGTTTCGGACGTCACTGCCGACGTCGATCTTCCAGGGCCGGTCGAGGATCTCGGGGAGGCCTTTGCTGTCAACGCGCGACGAGTAACCGGCGATTTCCCGGATTCTGGTCGCGGCTGCGGCAGCGGCGCGAACGCCGAGCCGTGCGACGTCGCCCCGCCACTCCGGGTGGCTTGCCACCGAGAAGCGATGCTCGGAGGAGCTTCGATTCCGCGGGATGCGGTCGGCCACTTGGAGCGTCCGCTGGTCGGTGAAGCCCTGATTCGGCGGGGCCCAGCAAAGTCGGAGCTTGAGATAGCTGGCGCCGGGGTGCTCAACCTGGACGACGATCTCGCGGACGTCCGAGGCGTTCAAGCTCACGGGTTCCTCGATTGCGGACACGCCGTTCTGCGCCATTTCCGTACCGTTTCGCCGGATCTCGGATGGCGGAGCGGGGGCCGCGAGACGCAAACGGAACGACTCCGTCTTGACCTGGTGCGCCGAGAGGTCAAAGACCTCGGGCCGATCGGTCTCGATCCACCGCCAGACGAGCTCGCGGTCGGCGACCGGGCTTTGAGCGCAGGCGCAGAAGCCGCCGAGAATCAGCAACAGGCGCCACACGGCACTGGCGTCAGGGCGCCCGGATCGCCGTCGGGCCGCAGCCGGCTGGGCAATGAGCGGCGGCTTGGCAGCGGTCGTCATTGCACGTACCCCAGCGCCCGCAGCTGCTCGAGCGTCTCCTCGTCGAGCTGTTGCCCGGTCTCGGCCGTCTCGACCGGGGACGAGGCGACCATCGCCTCCCACGCCTCGAGTAGCTGCCGCCGCGGCTCGATGCCGGCCGGCTGCGCCCCTGCCAGATCGGACTGCTCGAGCGGGTCGGCACGGTAGTCGTAGAGCTCCACCGCCCCGGTCTTCTGGGTGAAGATCATCCTCTGCCCGCCGAGCGTGACGGCGCGCTGGCGGCCGAAGAAGGGCGACTCCGAGAAGGCGACGTGCGGGCCCTCGGCCGGCCGGCCGAGCAGGAGCGGCAGCAGGCTCGAGCCCTGGACGCCGGTGGGGATCGGCGCGCCGGCGAGCTCGAGCAGAGTCGGCATCAGGTCCACCGACTCCACGACCTCGTCCACCGCCCGTGCCAGCCGGCCGCCGGGCAGCCGGATCATCAGCGGGATCCGGGTGACCGTGGCGTACAGCTTCTCGTGCATGACCGAGCCGTGCTCCTGGAACTCCTCGCCGTGGTCCGACAGGAAGACCACGGTGGCGCGGCGGTCGAGGCCGAGCTCCTCGATCAGCTTCCAGAAGCGGCCGAACCAATCGTCGACGAAGCGGATCTCGCCGTCGTAGAGCGCCATGGCGTAGGCGAGATCGTTGGGCGGCAGGGTGAGGGGCTCCTTGGTGAACTTGGACAGCCGGACGTCGTTCATCTGCTTGGTGGTCGGCTCGAAGCCGGGCGTTGGGGCGGCGACGCCGTCCATGAACGCCCGGTCGAATGGCGGGGGCGGCGCGTAGGGCGTGTGGGGGTCGTAGGTGTGGATCAGGAGCAGGAAGCTCTCGCCGGCGTGGTCGCGCAGCCACGGCTCCACCTTCGGCCCGATCGCCGCCAGCCCCTGGCCGCGGCTGTCGTCGTAGAGCGCGAAGCCCTGGCCGATCCCGAACACCTCGCGCATGTAGCCGCCGTCGTGGAAGCCGGCCGTCCGGTAGCCGCGGGCCGCGAGCACCTCGGCCAGGGTCACCACCTGTTCGGGGACGCGGTCCTCGTCGAACACCATGCCGTGGGTCGACGGGTAGAGGCCGGTCAGGATCGAGGTCTGCGACGGCGGCGTGTTGGGGGCCTGGCTGAAGGCCCACTCGAAGCGCACCGTCTCTGCTGCGAACGCGTCGATGTTCGGGCTGGTCGGGCGCTGGTAGCCGTAGCAGCCGAGGTGGTCGGCGCGCAGCGTGTCGATGTCGACAATGATGATCGGGTGCGGCCGCCGCGGCAGCGGATCGGAGATGGAGCAGGCGGCAACGGCCAGGCTGGCTGCCGCAAGCAGAGCCAGCCGAGGGAGTCGTCGGCAGCCTCTGCAGCGGGCGGGTCCGGGGGCAGGCGATGACGCTCGAAGGCAGTCCACTGTCACTCCACGTAGCCGATCGCGCGGAGCTTCTCGGCGTCGTCGTCGCTCAGGATGTCGCCTCGCACCGGCTCGGCGGCGATGGTCGACTTGAGCTTGCGATTGGCTCTCACGATCCTGAGCAGTGCGGTACGCATCGCCTCGACCCGCTCGATCTGCTGGGCGGCGACGTCTCTCTGTTCGGTCGGGTCGTCGAGGCGGTCATACAGCTCGGAGCTTCCAGTGTCGCGGTGGTGGATCAGTGTCCACTGCCCCAGGCGGAGCGTGAAGCACTGTCGATCGAGCTTGTCCCGGCCAAAAGCCGCCCTTGCTTCGGGAGCGACCTCGCCGCGGACGAGCGGCAACAGGCTCTTCCCCTGGAGGTGGGATGGCGGCGGCTCGCCGGCGGCCTCGAGCAGGGTTGGAAGGTAGTCGACGGTCTCGACGGTGGTCTCGACTCGCGCTCCCCCGCGCCGCGCTCGCGGCAGCTTGACCAGCAGCGGCACGGCGAGGTCCTCGACGTAGGGCTGGACGTGAAGAAACCTGCCGTGCTCGCGGAACTCCTCCCCGTGGTCCGACGTGATGAGCACCAGCGAGTCGTCCCAACGCGAGCGGCTGCGCAGCCCGTCCACCAGGGCTCCGATCTCGCGGTCGACGTAGGCCACCCCTCTCCCGTAGAGAGCGGCTATGCGACTGACGGTCTCCCGGTCGACCGGTCGAAGCTCGCGGTCGGCGGCGGCCAGGAACTCGCTCGCGCAGTGATCGGCCTCGTCGCAGAAATCGGTGCTTCCTGCGGACACCCCCAGACCCTCGAGGAACCGCGGCGGCGCGTAGTAGGGAAGGGCGTTTTCACCGGCCTTGAAGTGGTCACAGTGTGGGTCGATGTAGTGCAGGAACAGGAACAGGGGCCGGACGTCGCTGTCCAGCGCATCGAGGAGCTCGAAGGCGCGCCGGTTGACCCGGTCCGCGTACACCAGGCCATATTCGAGGACCTCATAGTGGTCGAAACCGCGCGCGAAACCGAACTCTCCCTGCATCCACAGGTTGCTGGCCACGCCGATGGTGTGGTAGCCGGCCGCTTTGAGCTGCTCCGGCAGGGTCGGAAGCGTGTCGGCGAGTCGCGCCGTGCTGCGGTCCACCCCGTGCACATCAGGATACAGGCCCGTGAACATCGAGATGTGGGATGGGAGGGTGAACGGCACGGGCGCCCAGGCGTCGTCAAAGACCACCGCCTCCGGCGCGAGGGCGTCGATCTCCGGGGTCAGGCTCGCCCGCCCGCCGCAATAGAGGCCGACGTGGTCGCGCCGCAGGTTGTCGAGGGAGACCAGCACGATGTCGGGAGGGGCCGGCGGGGCGGCGCATGACGCAAACGCCGCGACGGCTGCCGCGAGCACGACGGACCGCCGTGCCGAGCGAGCGACGGCGCTGTCGCCGGCGAGCCTCCTCGCGGCCTGCTCCGGCCGCCGGCCTGCTTGACCCAAAGCTGTGGCCACCGACCCTCCGGCGGGCATTGTCCGCCACCCGTCTGACCCGGTCAAACTGAGAAGCCGTTCGCTTTTCTGCCGGCCCCCGGGGCGGTTGGCGCTCGGACAGGTTCTCCTGCCGGGCGCCGAAAGGCCCGGCGCACTGCCGGCGGCACCGCGCCCGGAGAAATCCGGAAACCTGGCGTTACCGATTGCGGTTTCGAACGTCCTGATTTACGATGAGAGCCCGGGAGGCTCGGGGATTCCTTCAGGAACGGTGGTCGGAACCGCCGGCGTCCCGATCGGATGCAACAAAGTAACCGAGGAGGTATGGAATGAGAAAGCTCCTAGCAGTCATCGTGGTCGGGCTGGGCGTCCTCACCCTCGCCGGGGTCGCCATGGCCGAAAACACCCTCGAGGTCCTGCCCGAGGCGGCGATGAACGGAACCAACTACGGGCTCAAGGTGAACATCGACCAGGGATCGCTGGATGAGGCCTACGTCCAGAGCGATCATCCCCAGACCGAGAGCCACTTCCGGGTCGGCTTCTGGCTGGATGCCACGGGTCTCAGCCTCCCGGTCACGCCCCCGGTTAACAAGAAGTTCGTGTTCATGAAGCTGTACAGCGACAGCCAGACCAAGCAGCACACCTTCGTCTACATCATGCGCAACAACGAAGACACCGCGTGGCGGATTGGCCTGAACACCAAGCGGGACAACAACACCTTCTTCTGGGTCGGTGGCACCTTCCTGAGCAACTCCAATAGCCCCAACCCCCACTACATCGAGGTCGAGTGGCAGCAGGCGGATCCGGGAATGAGCAACGGCTATGCGCGCCTGTACCGGGACGGTGTCCTCAAGCGTGAGGTCACGGACCTCGACAACGACACCTGGAACGTGGACCGGGTCCGGGTCGGCATTCCACCCCTGCCCAGGCTCGGCCCGCTGGCCAGCGGGTACTTCTACTTCGACGAGTACGTCTCGACCCGCTGACGATCGATCGTTCGAGCTCACAGGCCACCGGGCTTCGGCCCGGTGGCCTTTTTCGCTTTGAGGACGCTCCCGCAGTGATCGCCCCCCGCGAGGGGCAAGCCCCGGCTCAGGCTGTCCCGATCGTTCGCAACCACCCCTCGTCGCGCTCGTAGCCGAGGTCGAGCAGCAGCTTGCCGTACCGCTCGTTGAAGCGCGCGGCCAGGCTGGGAGTGAAGTGGTTGCGCCAGTCCCCCGCCTCGCCGCGCCGGTAGTGGCTGCGCGAGTCTTCCTGGCCGACGTGGCGCCCCCCCGCCTTCTTGGAGAAGCGATGGCTGTGGATGACATGGAGGAGCTCGACCCGCTGCAGGCGGCGGGTGGGTGTTGGCGTGGTCCGCGGGGGCTCAACCGCAGCTTTCGCTCGCGCGGCGATCCGCTGCAGCTCCTCAGCCAGCGAAACCTCTTCCGGGTCGACGAGACCGAGGTGCAGAAAGACCTCGATGAGACCCTCGTACGAGTCGCGGACCAGGTCCTCCATCTTGAGCTCGAGCATCTGCGGCCGCTGGTAGTTCCACCGCGCCAGCGCCGAGAACACGTCCTCGATGAAGTCCAGCTCGAGGTTGAGCCCCTCCTCCTCGGAGCCGTCCTTGAGCCTCTGGCGGTGCTGCTCCAGGGCCGACCAGCCATCCGTCGGGTGCGAGTGGAGGTGGGAGAAGTAGGCCGAGACCAGCAAGTCGCGGGGATCGCGGATCACGTGGAAGCCTCGGTAGTCGTCGATGGGGTCGATGAACTCGTGCCGCGCGTTGGTGTAGGCGAGGAGGCCGACCGGCCGCTGCGCCAGGAAGGTGGCGAGGTCACGGCCGAACATGCCCGCGTTGTGCGCCTCGAAGAACTCCAGGTCGGCCAGTCTGCAGGCGTCGGACAGGATGTCCACCAGCCAACGCGTCGCGCACTTGTGGTGGCCGCAGTACATGAGCAGGGTCATCGCGATCCCTCCCTCTGCGTCGGGGAGCCCGGCGCCCCGGCCGCGGGTCAGACGAAATGGTACACGGTATGGTGGCTCAGAACGAGAACACGGAGTGGTAGGGGAGGAGCACCGTTGCGACCCGAGGATCGGCGAAGAAACCGGATCGGCGCAGGTGCGCGAGAAGATCCGGCTGCCACATCTTGGTGCCGAGATCCCAGACGTGGAAGACGACAGCTCGCTCGAGGCGGGGCGCTAAGTACTTCGAGACAAAAGGATATGCGCGCGCATCGAAGGAAACCGCAGCGAACGCCCCAGCCGACGCCCGGCGGGCGATCGTGTCGGCGAGGGCGACCGACGCCGCGGCATCGCTGCGCTCGATGACGGTCAGCATGTCACTGGTCGGGAGGTAGTACGACGTGTGGAAACCGGCGGCGCGAAGGGCCCCGAGGTCGACGGACGGGTTGGAGGTCTCGACGATCGTCCGATCCTTGAGGCCGTGACGTCGATCAAGGTCGAGGATCTCCTGCTGCAGGAAATCCACGTTCCGGGGAGTCAGGTTCTTCAGGTCGAGCCACAGCTTCTCGAGCGTGCCGGCCGCCGGTGAGCTGAGCAGCTCTTCGAGCGTGCCGTCCGTGAGCGACTCGAGGTCGTGACCCACCCGGATCGTCCCCAGGCTCTCGTCAATCCAGACATCGGCCTCCGCGCCCTTCGCCCCGTCCCAGACGATCTGGGCAAGCTTGCCGAGGGTGTTCACCCTGTGCGGGACGTAGCGCGTGGCAAGACCACTTGCGCGCAGCAGCTGCAGGTTCTTGCGCTGGTGGTATTCGATGTTCCGTGAGTCTGCAAACCGCCGTCTCCCGCTGAGGGTGAGAGCCTCGTCCTCACCGAGCCGATAGTTTGCCGACGACAGGTCCCACCTGGCGTCGTACTCGTCGGTCGCGATGCCCATCAACCCGACCATCGTGTCGTAGACGAAGTCGTTGGGGTAAAGCTCGTCGAGGTGTTCTGCAAGCTGTTCCCGCTTTTCCGGATACGCTCCTTCGTACTGGTGCGAAAGCCAGAAGAACGTCGGGATGCTGGTCATCGGATATGTGAACTGCGAGGACGCGTGGCGCAGTCCCCCGAGCACGTCATCTGCGTGGTCTGCAAAGTACATCAGGGCGGCAGGGCGGCCGGATTCCCGCAGGACCCCTATGATGTCCTGAACCACGGCGTCGTTGTACAGCATGCTATTGTCATAGCAGTTCAGCGTACGGTCGAATCTCCCAGACAATCCGCCGAATACTGAGTTCCTCAAACTCCTTGAGTACACTGCGAATTCCTGTGGATATCTGTCGCAGTAATTCCCATGGTTGCCCATGAGGTGAATGATCGCAAGCTTGTTCCCGCCGCCATTGTTGACGAACTCCCTGAGAATCGGCACCACGGCCGCATCCAGCTTCCGGGTCCGAGTCGATGTTCCGACGCTCGTATTGAGGCGATGAATGACGTCAGTATTGGCTGCCAACGCCGACACGACGTTATCCCATGGGCCATACATGGCCTGGTTTGATATCCAGCATGTCTCGAATCCTGCTGCGCGAGCGATATCCACCAGGGAAGCCGACGAGAAAAAGTCCCTCTTGTTCTGTTGATTGGCGGAGGTTAAGGCAAGCGACAGGGTCTCGGTGGTGTGGGTGTGGGAGGAGAACGCGTTGCGGCAAACCAGCAGGTCGCCATCAGCTGCCAGGCGGCTGAGATGGGGTGTCGTCGGACGCACGTAGCCGTAAAGACCCATGTTGCTTCTGTTCTGCGACTCGCCGATGACTAGGATGTGGACCTGGTCGGCCGCCTTGGTATCCGCCCGGAAGTGGAGGCCGGCGGCGGCGCGCGTTTCGAGGGTGCGCTCGAAGGCGGCGATCTCGCTCGAGTAGTTTTGGTAAGCAGATCGGAAATGTTCCAGTATCCTGAGGTCATGGAAATTGGAAATGACGAGAAGAAGCAGCACCGAGCAGCACACCGCTGTGAATGGAGAAGGGGGTGCCGGACGCAAGAAGCGTGTTTCGAAATAGCCGAGAACGATCACGGCCAATACCATGAGGAATACAGCTGCCAAGGACAGGAATCCGAATTGATAAAAAAGAAACTCGATAGCCTCCGCAAAATTCGTTTGGAAGATCGCATTGAGAATATCAGTGTCTATAGCTTGATCGAAAGAAAGAGAATACGCGAAGTAGATCGTAGGAAGCGCGAGAAAAATGAGCGAGAAGATGGATGTCATCAGCGACGAAATGAGAGGTTTGAGAAAGCGCTGATTGGTGAAGAATGCTGCGAGAATGAACGACGAGTACACGAGGCCGGAGTAGGCGGCCAGGCTGGGGAACGACAGCGGGCCGAAGGTGCGGGTCTCGGCTGCGGTCGTCAATGAGAGCACGGTGATTGCGAGGACGACGAGCAACGGCCTCCTGAGGCGTTGCAGGGCGACTAGCAGAGCGGCCCAGGTCAGGACGACAGGAATGTAGAGCGTGGGGCGAACCTGGCTGGCCAGGGCAATTCGTGCCAGAGTTCCGGTGTCGGCTTCCGGGTCACGAGCCGCTAGCGCGACAGTGAGCTGGTCACCTTTCACGACCGGAAGATCGGCCGCAACGGTTCCGCCGGGCACGAGGGTGAGCTCCTCCGGCCGGGCGTCGTTCTTCCTCACCTCGACGGGCAGCGGAGGGGCGCCGGCCGGGGGGGGGGTCAGCTGGATCCGGAGGCGAACGTTGAGCGAACGATGAAACAGCAGCGAGAGCCTGCTCTTCCTGCCGACGAGGGGTTGAAGAAGATGGGGTGCAGGCGGCTCAGTGGGACCTTCACCGGCAGTCAGCTGCTCCCCTTCGGTGACGGTGTAGGCGGCCGCTGTGAGCGGGACCGCTCCGCTGCCGAGAGGCCGCAGCGCGAGCACCAAGAGCGAGGCGGTCGCGAGGCTCAACAAGAGCTGGAGCCACAGCCGAGCGGGCGGCCGATCTTGCGGATGCGGTGTGGCTGGCCGGCCGGTGCTCACGGACAACCCCCGCTGGCTGCACTTGGGAACGTCGCGCGATGGCGCGGCGAAGGGCCTTGTGAGGGGAATCGCTCCCGCGTGGGGCTCGCACCTCCTGCGGCGCCGGTGCGGCCGCCCCGTGCATGCCGTTGGTGGGCGCGCGGCGCTCGGCTCATCGCAGGCGCTGGCCCCTGGTGTCTGGAGTGCGCCGTGATCGAACTCGTCATGGACACATCATGCCAGAGGATGCGCCCGAGGGCTGCCGCTCAGGGCGTGACCTGCCAGAGGGAGCTGCCGCCGGTCTCGAAGCCGTTGCGGAAGACGATGTGGTCGAAGGCCGGGCAGAGCGGGCTGCCAGTGGCCACGGTCGCCGACAGCACCTGGTCGATGCCGCCGTTGGCGGGGCTGTAGGTCGTCGGGCCGCAGGCGTCGGCGAAGGACAGCGGGAAGGCGGGCTCACTGCGCAGGGCGAGCGCGCTCTGGCCGCTCGCGATCACGTTGAAGGCGAGGCTGGCGACCCAGCCCGCCTGGTCGAGCTTGAGCATGGCGCAGGGGTCGGCCAGCGTCCCGCCGGTGTCGGCGTTCGGGGTCCAGTCCCCGGCCAGCGCCCAGCCGAGCCGGCCGGCGGCGAGGTTCTGGGCCTGGAGCAGGCCGTCGATGGCGGCGAAGGCCGGGTCGGGGTTGTTGGCCGCCTGGTGGTACTCCAGGCGCGCCCCGTCGAAGGAGATGTCGACCACGGCCGCGGCGAGGTTGGCCGGGCCGCCGGCGGCGGAGCCGCAGGGCAGGGTGCAGGTGAACGAGGTTCCGGGGCCGGACGCCGGCCGGACGTAGAGGCGGGCGGCGATGGTGTCGCCGGGCGCGCCGCAGATCAGGTTGCTGCCGTCGGCCGGGTTGACGATCTCGACGTCGATGGCGGGGCCTGGCGACGAGGTCTGGGCAGCCGCCAGGCCGGCCAGCGAGGCCAGGGGGATCGCGACCAGCAGGCTCAGGCAGCGGTGCATGCTCACACCTCCGGGCGCGGTGGTCGGCGCCCGCCGGCGGCCGACGTCCGCTCCACGACTATTCTTGACGATACATGTGTGCGAGTACAGGCGGTTTTCGCCCCGGCCGTGGTTTCAGCGGGCCGTCGTGACCCCGGCTGTGGCCTGTGTCACTCCGGCTGGCGCGTTCGATCTCGCAGCGCGCCGATCACGAAGTACAGCCCGGCGGCGACCACCAGCGCTGGCCACCAGTCGCGGAAGAACCGGTCGACGTCGAGGCCGAGGCCGGCGAGCAGCAGCAGGCAGCCGCCGACCACCAGGAACGACCCGAACAGCAGGTCGCCGCCGCGCCGGGGCGCCCCGGCGGCGCGCTCGGTCTCGCCGAGGTTGAACAGCTGCGCCTCGCGGAAGGCGTCGAGCATGCCGAAGAACCACAGGAAGGCGCAGACAAAGACGAACGGCCACGACACGAAGATGATGAGCAGGATCGCGAGCGCGAAGCTGGCGAACAGCATCCCTGCCCGCTGCCGGGAGTCGGCGTAGAGGTGGCCGAGGCCGGGCAGGATGAACGACAGGACCGCGGCGAGCGGCGGCGACTTCTGGGGCTCCCCAGGCGGCGAGGGCGTGATCGGGCCTCCGCCCGGGGGCTCCGGGAGCGGCGGCAGCAGTGGCGGCGGCAGCGGCGGCGTCGGTCGGTCGTGGCGGTCGTTGCTGTCGACGTCGGTCATGCGTGCTCTCCTTGGTCGGCGGCGGGGGCGTCATCGGGGGCATCCGGCTGCACGAGGTCGACGATCGCGGACGCCTGGCGCTCGGCCCACTGCCAGGCCCGCCAGAGCATGACGCGGATCTCGCCCCGCCCGTGCTCGGCGGCCTGGCCGACCTCGCTGGTGACGGCGGTCGTGACCCGCTGCACCACCGGGCTGCGCGCGATCGACACCGGGTTGCCCACCATCAGTGAAACCAGCACCGCCATCAGGTAGGCGGCGGCGGTGGCGGCACGCCGGCTCAGGATCGGGCGGCGGAAGACGCGGCGCGGGGCCTCGATGCAGCGCTCGAGGAGGCTCGGCGGAGGCTCGATGGCGTCGCTCACCTGGCGGATCAGCGAGAGGTCGTTCCACGCCTGCCGGCAGGTCGGGCAGCGGTCGAGGTGGGCGAGCAGCCGCTCGAGGCCGCGCTGGTCGATCTCGTGGTCGACCGCCTGGTGGAGCAGGCCGAGCCAGCGCCGGCACGGGGATGCGGCGAGGTCATTCGCGAGCTGCGGCGGCGGCTCGAGCCCGGCCAGCGACGGCAACGCGGCCGCGATCAGCTCGAGGGCCTCCCGGGTCTCGCGGCACTCGGCGCAGCCGGCGAGATGCTGCTCGAGGGCGGCTCGCTCCTCGTCGGGCAGCGCTCCCTCGAGGAGCTGCCCGAGAAGCTCGCGAACCTGCTCGCAGGTCAACATCACGCACCCTCCTCAGCGGCGCTTCCCGCCGGAGGAACCACCCTCATCTGCATTCGCCGCCGGACGACGGTCGCGAGCTCGAGCCGGGCGCGGTTGAGCCGCGACTTGACGGTGCCCACCGGGAGGTCGAGCGCTTCGGCGATCTCGGAGTAGCTCCAGCCGGCGAGATCGCGCATCAGGACCAGGCTCGCGAGCTCCTCCGGGAGCTGGCGCAGCCCGGTGGCGACGATCCGCAGCCGCTGCCGGCGGAGCGACTCCTCGTGGGGGTCGTCCGCCGCCGGGAGCCGCTCGATGATCTCGGGGTCGAGCCACGCCGCGGAGCGCTCGCGGTGACAGCGGCGGTACGAGTCGATGAGCAGATTCCGGGCGACCCGCCACGCCCAGGCCATGAAGTTGGACCCCGCGCCGTACTGGTGCAGGTTCTCCCAGAGCTTGAAGTAGACCTCCTGCGTCAGCTCCTCCGCCTCGGCCGCCGACGGCGCATAGCTCGCGCAGAGGCGGTAGATCGGTCGCAGCGTGGCGTTGACCAGGGCGGCCCATGCGGTCTCGTCTCCCTCCCGGCAGCGTTCGACGACGGCTTCCAGCTCCAGCGGTTCCATGCTCCACCCCAGCTAACGACGCGGCAGCGGAAAAAGTTCGCGGCCGGCGTGGGGAGAGAAATAACGGTTGCCCGTGGGAGGTTGCGGCTGCAGAAGCTCGGATGCCGTCTGCGCCGACTGCGCCGTGGGGGCCGATCGAAGGAGTGGTTGGCGTCCGTTGGGGGGGCTCGTGGCTGTCGATCTCGGGAGGGCGCAGTGAAGCCGTCGCCGTGGCCGACCGGCACGCTCGAGGAGCGGGTGCTGGCGGCGATCGACGAGGTCCGCCCCGCGATCCGTATGGACGGCGGTGATGTCGAGCTGCTGCGGGTCGAGGCGGACGTCGCGTTCGTGCGCCTGGTCGGTGCCTGCCACGGGTGCCCGATGGCGGCCTCGACCCTGGCCGACTTCGTGGGAGAGCGGGTGAAGCTGTACGCGCCCGAGATCTCGCGGGTCGTGGCGGAGTGACCGCGGCCGACGGGGCCGACGCCGGGTCGTGACGGCGGCCCGGTGCGGCCTCAGCTCGGGTCCTCGCATCGGTGCCGACACGTGGCGCAGACTCCGGCGAACTCGATGCGCAGCTCCGTGACCTCGCATCCGACGAGCTCCTTGAGGGTGCGCCACTCGTACTCCGGAATGCCGTGAAGGTCGGTGATCGCACCGCACTCCGAGCAGATGAAGTGGGCATGCTGCCTGGTGTTCGCGTCGTAGTGGGCGCGGCGGTCGGTGCCGAAGATCTCCCTGACCAGGCCCTCGTCCCTGAGGACGGAGAGGTTGCGGTAGACCGTGCCGAGCGAGATCTTCGGCATGGTGACGCGGACCCGATCAAAGATCCAGTCGGCGGTGGGATGGCTCGTCGTCGCTCGGATCGCCTCGTACACCAGCCGGCGCTGCCGAGTGTCCCTGGTCCGCGGTCGTTGAGCCATGACTCCCTCCCATCCGCCCGTGCGGGCTCGACGCCCACTTGTAGCACACCCTCGGCCGGGGTGTCGAGGTTGCTCTCGCCGCGCCGCGCAACGGTCCTTGAGAGAGGGTGAGATCGTCGCAGGACGCCCTCCGCTGGGGAAACGGCGCGCATCGCGGCCTGCGGCGTCAGCGGGGGTGGGCATGGCGTCGACGATGCGCGAGATGGAGCCGTCGCAGCGGCCGCGCGAGCGGCTGCTCGCCTCGGGGCCGACGGTGCTGTCGGACGCCGAGCTGATCGCGGTGCTGCTGCGCTCGGGCCGCCGCGGCCACGGCGCGGTCGACGAGGCCCACCGGCTGCTGCACGATGCCGGCGGGCTGATCCACGTCGCCCGGATGGACGTCCGCGAGCTGACGCGGCGCCGCGGCCTCGGTCCGGCCAAGGCGTCGACCCTGGTGGCGGCGATTGAGCTCGGCCAGCGGGTGCTGCGGGACCGGCTGCGCGACGGCCGCCGCCTCGACACGCCCGATGCCGCCGGCGACTTCCTGGCGACCCGGCTCGCGCGCGAGCGCCGCGAGGTGTTCGGCTTCCTGAGCCTGGACGGCCGCCACCGAGTGATCCGCGTCCACGAGGTGACGCTGGGAACGCGGACCCAGGCGCCGGTCGACCCGGCCGAGGTCTTCCGGCGCGCCCTGCTCGACGACGCCGCCGCCCTGGTCGTCTTCCACAACCACCCGTCGGGCGACCTCGAGCCGAGCCGGGATGACCTCGGCCTGACCCGGCGGCTGGTCGACGGCGGCACCGTGCTCGGCGTCTCGGTCCACGACCACCTGATCGTGGCCGGCAGCCGCTGGCTCTCGCTGCGCGCGGTGCGGCCCCGCCTGTTCGAGCCCGCCGCCTGCCGTCACGATTGACAGCCTCGCGTTCGGCAGGCAGGATACGTCGAGCGGCAGCCGAGGCTGGCCGCCTGGGGAGGAACCGATGAGGCGTACCGTTGGAGCACTCGTGGTCATGATCGCGGTGGTCGGGCTCGCCAGCGCCGGCGACATCCAGGGGACGATCTACGGCGCGGGCGTGACGATTTCAGAACCGACGCCGATCGCGACCCTGCTGTCCAAGCCCGGTGACTTCGTCGGTCAGAAGGTGAGGGTCGACGGTGTGATCACCGGCGTCTGCGAGAAGCGTGGCTGCTGGATGCAGGTGACCGACCCCGAGTCCGGGCAGGGCGTCCGCATCAAGGTCGAGGACGGGGTCATCGTCTTCCCGTACGAGTCGATGGGCCACCGCGCCGCGGCCGAGGGGACCTTCGAGGCCGTCAAGCTGACCCCCGAGCAGGTGGCGGCGCGCGCCGAGGCCGCGAAGCAGGCGGCTGCGGGCGCGGCGGCAGCGGCCGGCGAGCCGTGCGACAAGGCCGAGGCGCCGGCGGCGAAGGCGGGATGCGACGCCCCGGTCCAGAACGACACCATCTACCTGCTTCGCGGCACCGGGGCAGTGATCCAGTCGTGACCGGATCCGGCTCCGTCGCACCGACTGCGCCGGGAGCGGTGCGGCTGCGGCGGCTGGTCATCGCGACCCATCGTGACGTCGGCTACTTCATCGCCGGCCTGACGGTCATCTACGCGGTCTCGGGGATCGCCGTCAACCACATCGACGACTGGAACCCGAGCTACGTCGTGCGCAGCGAGGTGGTCGAGCTCGGCCCCCTGCCCGACGCGCCCACCGAGGAGCTGGCGGCCGAGGTCCTGCGCCGGCTCGGGATCGACGAGCGGCCGAGGTCGGTGGTGCGGATGGCGCCGCTCCAGCTCAAGGTCTTCCTCGACAACCGCAACCTCACGGTGGGCCTGCCCGTCGGCACGGTCACCGACGAGCGGTCGCGCCGGCGGATCGCCTTCTTCGAGGCGAACTACCTCCACCTCAACCACGGGAAGGGGCTGTGGACCTGGTTTGCCGACGCCTACGCGGTCGGGCTCCTGCTCCTGGCCTGCACCGGGATCTTCATCGTCCCGGGCAAGAAGGGGCTCGGCGGCCGCGGCCGCTGGCTCCTGCTCGCGGGCCTCGCGGTCCCGCTCGCCTACCTGGTCTGGAAGGCGTGGTAGCGCGCTGACTGTGCGCATCGCACCGCCACCGTGCCCGTTCCCGTGCCCGTTCCCGATCGTGCGCTCCGTCCCCGAGTGGGCTTCGCGCCGATCTTCTTCCGGCGCTCCCCGACGGAGCCGACTTCGGCGATTTCGGGTTTCCGCCGGTTGTTCGAAAGGCACGCCGCCCCCGGAACCGCCAAAGATGGCACGCCCGCAGAACGCGCTTTCCGCGCACTCGCCTCGCTTGCCGGGAACGGGAGCGGGAACGGGGACGGGTACGGGCGGGGACCCTTCCCCCTCACCCCTCACCCCTGTACCCCGAGATCCCAGATCCCAGATCCTAGATCCTAGATCCTAGATCCTAGATCCTGCCCCGTGACCCTCCCGTGACCCTCCACTTGACCGCGGTCAATGCAGCACGGGCGCGGCTGCGGCAGAGTGGGGATCGTGGCACGGCGCAGCTCGCTCCCGAAGGTCCTCCCGGCCCGCCGCATCATCCAGTGGGCGGCGGCAGCCATCGTCATCCTGATCGGGGTCCGGTTCACGCAGTGGGTGGTGCCGCACCTCGCCGGCCGCTGGCCGACCGTCGAGCGGCCGCCGGGGGTCGAGGCGTTCCTGCCGATCGGCGGCATGATGTCGGCGCGCCACCTGCTCGAAACCGGGGTCGTCGACGCGATCCACCCCGCCGGCCTCGCGATTTTCCTCGGCATCTGCCTGATGTCGGTAGTGGTCGCCAAGTCGTTCTGCTCGCACCTGTGCCCGGTCGGGCTGCTGTCGGAGCTGCTGGGGCGGCTCGGCCTCCGGCTGGTCGGTCGCACCCTGCGCGCCCCGCGCTGGCTCGACCTGCCGCTGCGCTCGCTCAAGTTCCTGCTGCTCGGCTTCTTCGCGTGGGCGATCTGGGCCGCGATGGACGCGCAGGCGGTGGCGGCGTTTCTCGAGAGCCCGTACAACGTGGTGGTCGACGCCAAGATGTGGCTGTTCTTCGCCGATCCGTCGCGGCTGACGGTGGCGGTGCTCGGCGTGCTGGTGGTCGGCTCGGTCTTCGTGCGCGACCTGTGGTGCCGCTACCTGTGCCCGTACGGCGCGCTCGTGGGGGTCCTCGGCCTCCTCGCGCCGCTGAAGGTGGCTCGCGACGAGGCCACCTGCACCTCCTGCCAGGCCTGCACGCGGGTCTGCCCCGCGGCGCTGCCGGTGCACCGACTGCAGCGGGTGGCGTCGATCGAGTGCACGAGCTGCCAGGACTGCGTGGTCGCGTGCCCGGTCAAGGGCTGCCTCGCGGTGCGCCCGCCCCGGCCGGCACGGTCGAGCTGGTGGCTGCGGCCGGTGGCCGCGGCGCTGGTCGCGGTCGCGATCTACGGCTCGGTGGTGGTCGGCTTCCGGGCTGCCGGTCACTGGCAGACCCGGCTGACCGAGGCCGAGTACCACGTCCGGCTCCAGGAGATCGACTCGCCGGCCTACGTGCACCCGGGCGGGTCGCGTTGAGGCGCGACGCGTCTGGGTCGGCGAGCCCGATCCCCGTCGTGCCCGTTCCCGCCCCGTCCGCGTTCCCGTGCCCGTTCCCGTTCCCGGATTTCCGCACCGGCGAGGCGAGTACCCGGAGAGCGCGTCGTGCGGGCGTGCCATCTTTGGCGATTTCGGACGACCTTCCTCGTGGCAAGGTGTTCGACACTCGAAATCGCCAAAGTTGGCTCCCTCGGGGAGCGCCAGAAGATGATCGGCGCGACGTGTCCTCGAGGACGGAGCGAACGAGCGGGAACGGGGACGGTAACGGGATCGGGAACGGGTGCGGCGTGGCCGCACCGGCCGTCAGCCGGCCGCCGGCATTCCCGGCAGCAGCTGGATCCGCTGGATCTGCAGGATCCCGGCCTTGGTCAGGGTGTCGACGTTCTGGAAGGCGAGCGGCACCAGGTCCGCCTCCGGGATCCCGGTCTCGGCCAGGTTCGGCCCGCGCAGCAGGCCGAACCCGCAGGCGCCGGCGGTGGTGCGGCCACGCTCGCTCATGTGGCGCGCCAGGTCGAGGAGCAGGCGCCAGCGCTCGACCGGCAGGTTCGGCTGCGGCGACAGCGGGTAGATGACGTAGCCGACCCGCGCGATCAGCCCGGCCTCCCGCAGCTCGCCGGACTCCCCGGCCGAGGTCAGGAAGCGCTGCGCCACCACGTAGGCCCGCTGCGGGTCGACGTCGCGCAGCACGGCCAGGAACTCCCAGTCCGACATCACCGCCGGGATGTCGGAGTCCCGCAGCACGTGTCGAAGCAGCGCCATCGTGTGCTCGGAGACCGACCGCCCCACGGTGCCCCACGGCGGAGCCTCGACGCCCGCGACCGGCTCCAGGCGGACCAGGTAGAGGCCGACGTAGGCGTTGGGCTGGAGGTCGGGCGCCTCGGTGCCCCAGACCAAGGCGCGCCGCTGCGCGAGTCGCAGCTCGTACGGCATGAAGACGTCGAGGAAGTCGTTGTCAACCACCTTCAGGTGGTCGAGCCCGATCCCGACTCCGATGGTCATACCTCGATGTTTGCAGAACTTGCGTCACCCGTCAATTGCTTCCCCACCCACCCAGGGGATAGGGGATAGGGGAAAGGGGATGGGACCTGCACTCGTTCCCGTTCCCGTCCCCGTACCCGTTCCCCTACGTCCGTGCTCGTGAGGCGAGGCGAGTGCGCGGACCGCGCGTCCTGTGGGCGTGCCATCTTTGGCGACTTCGGGACCACGTTCTTCCTCGAGACGCACCCGCGACCCGAAATCGCCAGAGGTGGAGCCCTCGGGGAGCGCCTTCGGAGAATCGGCGCGCGGTGCTCTCGGGGACGGAGCGAATGAGCGGGTACGGGAACGGGAAGGGGAACGGGAACGGGTTGAATCCCCAATCCCCAGCCCTGAGCCCTTTCCCTCTACCTCGTCCGCAGCACGTTCAGCGCGCTGCCCGCCTTGAACCAGCCGACCTGCTCGGCGTTGAAGCTGTGGTTGAGCCGGATGCGCTCCTCGCTGCCGTCGGCGTGGTGGATCACCGCCTCGAGCGGCTTGCCGGGCGCGAGCGCGGCCAGGCCGACGATCGAGATCCGGTCGTCGGCGTGGATCTTCTCGTAGTCCGCCGGGTCGGCGAAGGTCAGCGGCAGCAAGCCCTGCTTCTTCAAGTTGGTCTCGTGGATCCGGGCGAAGGAGCGCGAGATCACCGCCACCCCGGCGAGGTGGCGCGGCTCCATGGCGGCGTGCTCGCGCGACGAGCCCTCGCCGTAGTTCTCGTCGCCGACCGCGATCCAGCGGATGCCGCGCTGCTTGTAGGAGCGAGCGAGCTCCGGCAGGGACTTGGTCTCTCCGGTCTCGACATCGACGCCGTGGCCGGGCTCCTCCGCGAAGGCGTTGATCGCGCCCAGGAACATGTTGTCCGAGATGTTGTCGAGGTGGCCGCGGAAGCGCAGCCACGGCCCGGCCTGCGAGATGTGGTCGGTGGTGCACTTGCCGCGCGCCTTGAGCAGCACCGGCAGCTTCTCGTAGTCGCTGCCGTCCCAGGCCGGGAAGGGCTGCAGCAGCTGCAGCCGCTTGGAGTCGTCGCGGACCTTGACCTCGAGGCCGCTCGGGTCGGCCGGCGGCGCGACGAAGCCCTCGGCCTTGAACACGAACCCATCGGGCGGGATCTCCGGCGCCGGCTTGGGTGGCGCGAGCCGGAAGGCGCCGCCCTTGCCGTCCTCGATCGGGTCGGTGAGCGGGTTGAACGACAGCCGGCCGGCGAGCGCGTAGGCGACCACGATCTCCGGGCTGCCGATGAAGGAGTTGGTCTGCGGGTTGCCGTCGTTTCTCTTGGCGAAGTTGCGGTTGAACGACGAGATGATCGAGTTGACCTCGCCGGCGGCGATGTCGTCGCGCTTCCACTGGCCGATGCACGGCCCGCAGGCGTTGGCGAGCACGGTCGCGCCGAGCTTCGCGAGCGTCGCCATCTGGCCGTCGCGGCCGATGGTGGCCTCGATCTGCTCCGAGCCCGGGGTCACCAGCAGCGGCGAGCGGACGGCCGCGCCGTGCGCCAGCGCCTGCTCGGCGACGTCGGCGGCGCGGGCGATGTCCTCGTACGAGGAGTTGGTGCAGGAGCCGATGAGGGCCGACGTCAGCCGGTCCGGGTAGCCGTTGGCGGCGACGTCGGAGGCCATCCGCGACACCGGCCGCGCGAGGTCCGGGCTGTGCGGGCCGACGATGTGCGGCTCGAGCGCGTCGAGGTCGATCTCGACGATCTCGTCGAAGAACTTGTCCGGCGCCGCCTCGACCTCGGGGTCGGCGGTCAGCAGGTCGCGGTTGGCCTCGGCCAGGGTCGCGATGCGGGCCCGCCGGGTGGCGTCGAGGTAGGTCTTCATGCGGCGGTCGTAGGGGAAGATCGAGGTCGTCGCGCCGAGCTCGGCGCCCATGTTGGTGATGGTCCCCTTGCCGGTGGCCGAGATGGAGGCCGCGCCCGGCCCGAAGTACTCGACGATCCGGTTGGTGCCGCCCTTGACGGTCAGGATGCCGAGGAGCTTGAGGATCACGTCCTTGGGCGAGGCCCAGCCCTTGAGGGCGCCGGTCAGCCGCACCCCGACCAGCTTGGGCTGCAGCACCTCCCAGTTGAAGCCGGCCATGACGTCGACCGCGTCCGCGCCGCCGACGCCGACCGCGATCATGCCGAGGCCGCCGGCATTGGGGGTGTGCGAGTCGGTGCCGATCATCATGCCGCCCGGGAAGGCGTAGTTCTCGAACACGACCTGGTGGATGATGCCGGAGCCGGGCCTCCAGAAGCCGATGCCGTAGCGCGCCGACGCCGACTGCAGGAAGTCGTAGACCTCGCGGTTGAGCTCGATCGAGGCCTTGATGTCGGCATCGGCGCCGGAGCGGGCCAGGATCAGGTGGTCGCAGTGGATCGTCGTCGGCACCGCGGTGGTCGGCCGGCCGGACAGCATGAACTGCAGCACCGCCATCTGCGCCGTCGCGTCCTGCATGGCGACCCGGTCGGGCTGGAGCTCTATGTACGCCGTGCCGCGCGCGAGCTGCTCGCCCTCGGGGTCGGCGAGGTGGCCGAAGACCACCTTCTCGGCGAGGGTCAGCGGCCGGCCGAGGCGCTTGCGCACGGCCTCGAGGCGGCGTCGGCTGGTGTCGTAGACCTTCTGGACGAGCTCGGGGGTGGTTTCGATGGCCGGCATGGGGCCCTCCCTTTCGGGCGCGCGGACGGTTCGAGCCGCAGCATGATGGCCCGGCTCGCGGGCGCGGACGGTATTCTAGTACAGCGACGTGAGCGCGTTGAGAGGCTTCCGAAGCGGGCTGGTGTGGCTGATCGCGGCGGTCAGCCTGCTCCCGCTCTGGGTGGCGCTGCGGACCGACCACCGCCTGCTGGGAGAGGATCCACTGATCACGCTCACCTTCGCCAAGAACCTGGCGCGCGGCGACGGCTTCGTGTTCAACCACCCGCCGCCGGTGCTGGGCACGACCACCCCGCTCTTCGCCCTGCTCGCCGGCGCCCTCGATCGGCTGCTGCCAGGCGCGGAGCCGACCGCGATCGCGGTCTGGCTGTCGGCCGCGTGCTGGGTCGCAGTGCTGTGGCTCATCCTCTGGTTCGCGGGTGACCTCAGGCTGTCGAGCTGGCAGGTGGCCGCGATCGCCGGCACGGTGACCGCCACCGGCTGGGTGACCCGGCTCGAGTTCGAGGCCTACCTGTTCGCGGCCCTCCTGGTGCTGGCGATCGGCCTTTATGCCCGGGGCCGTCCGGCGGCGGCCGGCGCGGTGGCCGGGCTGCTGTTCCTGACGCGGGGCGAGGGGCTGCTGCTGTTCGGGCTGCTGGCGGCCGCCACGGTGCTGTCCGAGCTGCGGGGACGCACCCCGCGACCGGCCGGGCCCCTCGGCTCGGCCACCGCGCGGCTGGCGGCCGGGTTCGGCGTCCCGGTGCTGGCCTGGACCGCCTACGCGCTGCCGACCTTCGGTGGCGTGCTGCCGAACACCCTCGCCGCGAAGATCGCCCAGGGCTCCTCCGGGCTCTGGCAGCCGTTCCTCGGCCAGCTCGCCACGGTCTGGGTCCCGGCCTGGGGCCGGCCGCTCGCGCTGGGATCGGCCCCGCTCCTCAGCCTCGCCTGGGCGCTGGTCGCGGTGGGCCTGGTGGTGATGGTGCGCAGGGGCTCGCGGCTGCTGCTGCTCGTGGCCTGGACCGCCGCCTACGTCGCCGGCTACGCGGCGCTCGGCGTCGCCGGCTACCCGTGGTACGCCTGCCCGGTCTACCTGGCCCTCGCGGTGCTGCTGGGCGTCGGGCTCGGCAGCGTCGCGGGCGGGCTGGCGGCGAGGGTCCGGCCGCGGGCGGTTGGCGCAGCGTTGGCCGGCGCCTGCCTGGCGGCCGTGCTGCTGCCCCTCGGGGCGCCCACCGCGCTCGCGGTCGTCCGCCGCACGCCGTCGCAGCGCCACCTCGCCTACTACGAGATGGCGCGCTGGTTCCGCGACCACGTCCCGGCCGACGCGAGCATCGCCTACCACGAGGTCGGCTACCTCGGCTACTACACCGACAACCGGATCGTCGACCTGCTCGGCCTGGTCACGCCGGGCCTGACCGAGCACGTCGCGGCCGGCGACTTCGCCTGGGGGTTCTGGCGAGAGCGGCCGGACTACCTGGTCTACCTCGAGGGCAGCCGTTTCTTCGAGGGCATCCTCCGCGACCCGCGCTTCGCGGCCGGCTACCGCCCGGTCGTGACGCTCGCCGGCTATGACGGCAAGTCGTTGACGATCTTCGGGAGAGCCGCCGGACCGTGAGCGGCGCGAGCTACGATGGGCGGGTGCCGACCTTCCTGTGCGACGCGATGCTCGGCTCGCTGGCGCGGTGGCTGCGCTTCTTCGGCTACGACACCGGCTTCCTGGGCCCCGAGGTCGCCGACAGCGAGGTCGCCGAGCGGGCGCGTGGCGAGGGCCGGTGGCTGCTCACCCGCGACCACGAGCTGGCCGCCGTCGGCCCGCGGACCCTGCTGGTGCGGTCGGAGGACGTGGAGTCACAGCTGGTCGAGGTGTTCGGCCGTCTCGGCCTCGCCCCGAGGGCAGGCCTCGAGGGCTCGCGGTGCAGCGGGTGCAACGGCGAGCTGGAGCCGGCGGAGCGGGCCGAGCTGCGGGAGCAGGTCCCGCCCTACGTGCTGGCGACGGCCGAGCGCTTCCGGCGGTGCCCCGGCTGCGGCCGCGTCTACTGGCCCGGCACCCACACCGAGCGCATCGTGCGGACCATGGCCGCGGTGGTGGAGAGGCTCGAAGCTGAGGGCGGACCGCCCTGAGCGATCGAGCCGAGCCCGCGCCCGCTGTGGACCGTCCGCCGCTCGACGGTATGATGGCGGCATGATGGGCGAGGGCCGCGACCCGCTGGATGAGCTCGAGGAGCTGCTCGGCCATCGGTTCGCGGACCGGGATCTGCTGCGCCAGGCGGTGCGCCACTCGTCCGCGGCGAGCGCCGCCGCCGCCGGCTCCTACCAGCGCCTGGAGTTCCTCGGCGACGCGGTCCTCAACCACGCGATGGCCGAGATCCTGTACCTCGCCTTCCCGGACCGCGATCAGGGCGAGCTGACGCGGATGCGGGCCCACGTCGCGCAGTCGGACTCGCTCGCGACCAAGGCCGCGGAGCTGGGGATCGATCGCTTCGTGGAGCTCGGGCCGAGCGAGGAGGCGGCGCTCGGCTGGCGGCGCCAGGCGCTGCTCGAGGACGTTCTCGAGGCGCTGGTCGGCGCGCTCGCGCTCGACGCCGGCTGGCAGGCGGCCCTCGACTTCGTGTCCGGGCTGTTCGGCGAGGAGCTCGAGGACCTGGACGAGCGCACTCTGGCACTGGCCAACCCCAAGACGACGCTGCAGGAGGCGGCGCAGGGCCGCGGCCTCCCGCTGCCGTCCTACCGCCAGATCGCGGTCTCGGGCCCCGAGCACGACCGGCAGTGGGCCTTCACCGTGAGCTGGGACGGCGAGGAGATCGCGCGCGGCGAGGGGCGGAGCAAGCGCGAGGCCCAGCAGCGCGCCGCCCGGCGAGCCCTGGTCCGGCTCGGGCTGGTCCCGGAGGAGGAGTGACCGCGGTCCGGGGCCCGGCTTTGGACCGCGCACCGTTTTGCCGCTAGCATCGCAGGGATGACGAGCGACCATCCGCTGCTCGAGCGCGCCCGCCAGGCCCCGGACTCGCCGGGCGTCTACCGCTTCCAGGACCGGACGGGCAAGGACATCTACGTCGGCAAGGCGCGCAGCCTGCGGCGGCGGGTGCTGTCCTACTTCGGACGGAGCGACCTGCCGGAGCGGACCGCCGCGATGCTCGAGCGGGCCCACCGCCTCGACTACACCGTGACCGCGAGCGAGGTCGAGGCGTTCATCCTCGAGAACACCCTGATCAAGCGCCTGCGGCCGCGCTTCAACGTGCTGCTGCGCGACGACAAGACCTACCCGTACATCAAGCTCACCACCGGCGAGGAGTGGCCGCGGGTCGAGTTCGTGCGCCGGGTCCGCGACGACGGGCACAGCTACTTCGGGCCGTTCATGGGCCAGTACATGGCGCGGCGCCTGATGGACCTGGCGCGCACGCACTTCCAGGTCCGGACCTGCCAGATCGAGATCGACGGCCGGCTGCCGCGGCCCTGCCTCTACTACCACATGAAGGCCTGCCTGGGGCCGTGCGTCGCCGGCCTGACCACCGCCGGGGACTACGCGGCCGCGGTCGAGGACGTCCGGCTGTTCCTGTCGGGCCGCCACCGCGAGCTCGAGCCACGGCTCGAGGCCAGCATGTGGGCGGCCTCGGAGCGCGAGGACTATGAGCTGGCGAGCCGTTACCGCGACCTGACGGCGATCGTCCGCCGGCTCGGCGAGCGCCAGGACGTCGACCAGCCGGGCCGCGGCGACGCCGACGTGCTCGCGGTCCACGGCGACGGCGAGAGCGCGACCGTGTGCGTGCTGCCGTACCGCGACGGCAAGCTCGTCGACAAGCGGGAGTTCCACTTCGAGGGCATCGGCGACGTCGCCTCGAGCGAGCTCGTGGTCTCGTTCGCGGCCCAGTACTACGAGGCGAACCCGGCGGTGCCGGCGCTGCTCGAGACCGCCCAGCCGATCGAGGACGAGGACCGGCAGCTCCTCCAAGCCTTCCTCGGCCACCTGCGCGGCCGGCCAGTGCGGGTGGCCTCGCCGCGGCGGGGCCCGCGCGCGCGCCGGATCGCGCTCGCCGCCGACAACGCCCGCGCGGCGTTCGAGCTGCGTTTTCGCGCCGCGCTGTCGCAGTCCCAGCACCTCGAGCGGCGGCTCGGCGAGGCGCTCGGCCTCCCCGGCCCGGTCCGCCTGCTCGAGTGCTTCGACGTCTCCCACGCCTCGGGCAAGCAGACGACTGCCTCGTGCGTGGTCTGGCGCAGCGGCCGCATGGACCGCCGCAGCTACCGCTCGTTCAACCTGCGCGGCGTCGCCGGCGTGGACGACTTCGCGTCGATCGCCGAGGCGGTCGGCCGCCGCTACCGGCGGCAGCGCGACGAGGGCCGGCCGCTGCCCGACCTGGTGCTGATCGACGGCGGCGTCGGCCAGCTCAACGCCGCCATGGCGGCGCTCGACGAGCTCGGGGTCGGGCTGCCGATGGCCGCCCTCGCCAAGCGCGAGGAGCTGATCTGGCTGCCCGGCTCGAGCGAGCCGCTGTCGCTCGACCGCTCTGACCCGGCCCACCTCGTCCTGCGCCAGGCCCGCGACGAGGCCCACCGCTTCGCGGTCAGCCGGCACCAGCGCCGCCGGCGCAAGACCACGCTGTCGAGCGAGCTGCTCAACGTTCCGGGGATCGGACCCGGCCGCACGGCCGCCCTGCTCAAGCGCTTCGGCTCGGTGCGTGGCGTCCAGTCGGCGTCGCTCGAAGAGCTGCAGCGGGCGCTCGGCGCGCGGGTCGGGGAGCACCTGTGGCAGCAGCTCCACGCCGGCGAGGCGGGCACGAGCTCGCCACGCTGACCCTTCGCGGCGGCCGGCGCGACGCGCTACCCTGGTGGCGATGTACGTGGCCGAGACCTTCGCGAGCCTGCAGGGAGAGGGGACCCTCGCCGGCACGCCGTCCTTCTTCATCCGCAGCTCGGGCTGCAACCTGCGCTGCCGGTGGTGCGACACGCCCTACACCTCGTGGCTGCCGGAGGGGGTGCGGCGCGACGTCGAGGAGCTGGTCGCCGAGGCGGTCGCGTCGGGCCTGCGCCACGCCGTCGTCACCGGCGGCGAGCCCCTGCTCCAGCGCGAGATCGCGCCACTGACCGAGGGTCTGCGAGGGGAGGGGCTCCACGTCACGGTCGAGACTGCCGGCACCGTCGACCCGCCCTTCTCCTGCGACCTGCTGTCGGTGTCGCCCAAGACCTCGAGCTCGGACCCGCCCGGCGCGTGGCGGCAGCGGCACGTTCAGGCACGCTCCGAGTTCGCTGCGCTGCGCCGCCTGCTCGGCCGCTTCGCCGAGCACCAGCTCAAGTTCGTGGTCGTCGACGCCGACGACCTGCCCGAGATCCTGGCGCTCCTCGAGTCCGTCGGCGGCGTCGACCGCGGCCGGGTGCTGCTGATGCCGGAGGGCCGCACCTCCGCCGAGGTCGCGGGCCGCGCGGCCGAGGTCGCGGCCTTGTGCATGGCGCACGGCTTTCGCTACACTCCGCGGCTCCAGCTCGACCTGTTCGGGGGCGGGCGGGGGGTCTGAGCGCATGGGGTTCTTCCGGATCGCCAAGGTCTTCGAGGTCGAGTACGGCCACCGGCTGTGCAAGCACCCGGAGAAGTGCCGATTCCCGCATGGTCACAGCCTGAGGATCGAGATCGTGGCCCGCGGCCGCGCCCTCGACGGCAACGACATGGTCTGCGACTACAAGGCGCTCAAGGTGCTGGTGACCGAAGTGGTGGGCCGGCTCGACCACGCGATGGCGCTCAACTCCGAGGACCCCCATCTCGACGCGCTGCGCGGCGTCGGCGAGCGGCTGCTGCTCTTCGAAGGCCAGGACCCGACCACCGAGGTGCTCGCCAAGTGGATCTTCGACGGCGTGGCCGAGCGGCTGGCGACGGCGGAGTCCGTGACCTCGGACGCCGGCGTTTCATACCCGGTCCCCCGCGATCTCGAGCTCGAGCGGGTCCGGGTCTGGGAGACCCGCACCTCGTGGGCGGAGTATGTCGGTCTCTCCGACTGACCCGTCGGCGCCCTTCGTGCCCCCGCTTCCGCGCCCGCGTCCGCTTCCGCGCCCGTGCGGGCAGTGGGGCAGTGGGGCAGTGAGGCAGTGAAGTCGTTGTCCTCTCCCGCGCTTCCGCTTCCGCGCCCGTTCCCGTTCCCGTTCCCGATGAGGGTGGGGAACAGGGGTTGGGAGTCAGTAGATGGGGCGCCCTCCCGCCCGCTTCGGAAGAACAGGATCTGGGATCTAGGGGATAGGATCTGGTTCCCGGTCCCGATGAAGGTGGGGGTCAGGGGTTGGGGGTTGGGGGATGGGGCGCCCTCTTTTTCGCTTCGGAAGAACAGGATCTGGGATCTGGGGGCTAGGATCTGGTCCTCCCTTCCGCGTCCGTGCCCGTGCCCGTCTCCGTTTCCGACTCTGACGATCGCCTCAACCTTCAGCCTCCTCCTCGAGTCGACTCCATGACCACCTCACCCCTTGTCCCGCCCGACTCCGTCGCGCGCTTCATCGAGCGGCTGCCGACCCCGATCGCGGTGACGGGCGGCACCGGCTTCGTCGGCTCGCACCTCGTCGACACCCTGTGCGCGGCCGGGCTCAAGCCCAGGGTGCTCGTGCGCGATCCGGCGGCGCCGCGCTGGATCTCCGGCCAGCCGATCGAGGCGGTGCCCGGCACCCTCGAGGACCGCGCCGCCCTCGACCGGCTGGTCGGCGGCGCCGGCACCGTCTTCCACCTCGCCGGCCTCCTCACCGCGGACCGCGCCGAGGACTTCAACCGGGTCAACCGCGACGGGACCGCGCGCCTGGTCGAGGCCGCAGATGCAGCAGCGGTCGCCCGGTTCGTCTACGTGTCGTCGCAAGCCGCGGCCGGCCCGTCCAGGGATCCGGCCGGGGTCGGTCCCGAGGCGGCGCCGTCGCCGATCTCCGACTACGGCCGCTCGAAGCTGTGCGGCGAGCGCGCGGTCGCGGCGCTCGGCGACGAGGCGTGGTGGGCGGTCGTGCGGCCGCCGGCGATCTACGGCCCCCGCGACACCGACGTGCTGGAGTTCTTCAAGATGGCGAGCCGCGGCCTCGCGGTGGTCCCGGCCGGCGAGCGCTGGCTCACGGTCGCTCATGTCGCCGACGTGGTGCGGGGCCTGCTTGCCGCCGCGGCTGGTGGTGCGAGCGGCCGCATCTACCACCTCGGCGAGCCCGCACCCCGCCGCCTCGATCAGATGCTCCGCGAGCTGGCGGCCGCCGGCGGGAAGAAGGTGCGGGTCATCCCGCTTCCCGTGGGTGCGGTCGGAATTGTCGGCGCGGCAGCCGGGCTGCTGCGGCGGGCGGGCCTCGTCGACACCGCCCTGACCCGCGACAAGGCGCGCGAGGTCGTTGCGCGCCACTGGACCCTGCGCACCGCCGACTCGCTCGCCGCCCTCGGCCTCGACGCGCCGATCCCGTTCCCCGACGGCGCCCGGGAGACGTGGGCCTGGTACCGCGCGCAGGGTTGGTTGCGATAGTATGCGCGCGTCGCGGCGGAGGGGCCTGCCTTGGACGTCTTCCAGAAGTGCTTTGATTTCAAGGACGCGGAGTACGTGCGCGGGCTCGGCCTGTACCCGTACTTCCGGATGATCGCCTCCGGCCAGGACCCGGTGGTCACCATGAACGGTTCGTTGGTGATCATGCTGGGCTCGAACAACTACCTCGGCCTCACCAACCATCCCGAGATCAAGGCCGCCGCCGCCTCCGCGCTCGCCGCCTACGGGACCGGCACCGCCGGCTCGCGGTTCCTGAACGGCACCCTCGACATCCACGTCGAGCTCGAGGAGCGGCTGGCCGCGTTCATGCAGCGGGAAGCGGCGCTGACCTTCTCGACCGGCTTCCAGGTCAACCTCGGCGTGATCTCGAGCCTGATCGACCGCACGGACACGGTGGTCCTCGACAACCTCGACCACGCCTGCATCCTCGACGGGGCGCGCCTGTCGTTCGGCCGGGTCCTCAAGTTCAAGCACAACGACATGGCCTCGCTCGAGGAGCGGCTGCGCAGCATCGACTCCGGCCGCGGCAGCCTGATCGTCATCGACGGGGTGTTCTCGATGGAGGGCGACGTCGCCGACCTGCCCGGCATCGTCGAGCTCGCCAAGCGCCACCACGCCCGGGTGATGGTCGACGACGCCCACGGCGTCGGCGTGATGGGCGAGCACGGGCGGGGCACCGCCGAGCACTTCGGCCTCGAGGACGACGTCGACCTGGTGATGGGCACCTTCTCGAAGTCGCTGGCCGCGGTCGGCGGCTTCGTGGCCGGCGACCGGCCGGTGGTCGAGTGGATCAAGCACCACGCGCGGACGCTGATCTTCTCGGCGGCGCCGCCGCCGGCGTCGGTGGCGTCCGTGATCAAGGCGCTCGAGATCATCGAGCGCGAGCCGGAGCGGCGCGCCCACCTCTGGGACATCACCCGCTACATGAAGCGCGAGCTCGAGGGCCTCGGCTACGACACCGGCGCCTCGGCGTCGCCCGTGATCCCCCTGGTCGTGGGGGAGGACATGACGGCCTTCCGGATGACCGTGCGGCTCCAGGAGGAGGGCGTGTTCGTGAACCCGGTGATCACGCCGGCGGTGCCGCCGGACCGGGCGATGATCCGCACCTCCTACATGGCCACGCACACCCGGGACCACCTCGACCGGGCGCTCGAGGCGATCGCGAAGGTCGGGCGCGAGCTGGGAGTGATCCAATGACCGTGAGTCCGGTGCGGGGCCGACGGGAGCTGGCGGAGTTCATCGACCTGCCGTGGCGGATCTACCGCGGCAACCCCAACTGGATCCCGCCGCTCAAGGCCTCGGTGCGCTCCATGCTCGACCCGCGCCGCCATCCCTTCTACGGCGGCGGCCGCGAGGCCGAGATCGAGCTCTTCCTCGCCCGCAAGGGGCGCGAGGTGGTCGGCCGGGTGGCGGCCATCCTCTACCACCGCCACAACCAGGTCCACCACGAGAGCATCGCCTTCTTCGGGTTCTTCGAGAGCGTCGACGACCCGGCGGTCGCGGCCGAGCTGCTCGGCGCCGTCGAGGGGTGGGCGCGCAGCCGCGGCGCGACCGCGGTTCGCGGTCCCGCCAACCCTTCGCAGAACTACGAGTGCGGCCTGCTCGTGGAGGGCTTCGATCGCCCGCCCGTGCTGATGATGACCTACAACCCGCCCGGCTACGTCGGCCTGATCGAGAGCGCGGGCTACGCCAAGGCCAAGGACCTCTACGCCTACCTCTCGCCGGTGCACGGGGCCAGCCTGGAGCGACTGGAGCGGCTCGCCCAGCGGACCCGGCGACGCAACCCCGGCTTGATGACCCGCGGCGCCAACCTCAAGGACTTCGCGGGCGAGGTTCGCCTCGCCAAGCAGATCTACAACTCGGCCTGGGAGGACAACTGGGGGTTCGTGGCGGTCACCGACGGCGAGTTCGACTGGCTGGCCAAGGAGCTCAAGCCGATCGTGCTGCCCGAGCTGGTGCGGTTCGCGTTCGTCGACGGCGATCCGGTCGGCCTGCTGCTCTGCGTGCCGGACTGGAACCCCGTGATGGGCGACCTCGACGGCTCCCCGATGCGCCACCCTCTGCGCACCCTCAAGCACCTGCTGCGGAGCAAGGCCTCCAACCAGGAAGGCCTCCGGCTGGTGCTGCTCGGCGTCAAGGAGGGATTTCGCGACCGCGGCATCGAGGGCGTGCTGCTCGGCGAGGGCCTGCGGGTGGCCCTGGACACCGGCTACAAGTGGTGCGAGTACTCGTGGATCCTCGAGGACAACGAGCTCACCAAGCGCGCGGTCCGCCTGATGGGCGGCGAGCTGTACAAGGTCTACCGGATGTACCAGAAGGCGCTGTAGGAGCCCGCGAGGCCGGGACGCCCGGTGCCAGGGCCGACACTTTGGCAGTTTGCAGGTGACGCCGACCTCCCCTGGCACCTGATTCACCATCCGGGCGCGGAAGCGGGCGCGGAAGCGGATCCGCCATCGTCATCGAACGTGCAGCGCAACCCGAAAAGCGTGTGGGCAGAGGCGAACCACAACAACCACGTCGGGAGCGCGCACAGGGTCCCATACCCGACGTGCTCCAAGAGGCGGGGGAGATCCGGACCTTCTGCTTTCAGCTCGAGTTGGGCTTGCAGAGGGGCTCGGGCGGGTCGCCGGGGTTGCCCGTCATCTTGATGAACCGCCGGACAAGGCTGCGGACCAGGCGCCGGACCTCGGGGCCCGGGCCGGCCCCCGGCGGCAGCGGGATCTGGGCCGCGGCCAGCGACTGGTGGCCCCCGCCGAAGCCGCGCCGGCCGCCGAGGTGCCGCGCAACCTTGCCGGCGTCCGCCTCGCGGTCGAAGGTGCGCAGGCTGAGGTGGAGCCAGCCGTCGATCAGGCCGATGCACATCGACCACCGCATGCCCTCCACGCGCAGCAGCAGGTCCGCGGCCTCGGCCACCATCTCGGGGCTGTCGAGGCGTCCGAGGAATGAGACGACGCAGCTGCCGTGGATCATGGCGTTGCCGATCGCCTGCTTCAGGTTCGAGAAGTAGGTGCGCGGCAGCGGCGCCGAGACGATCCGCCCGAGCGCCCTGAGGTTGGCGAGCGGGTAGAGATCGAGGTAGGCGTCGATGTCGGCGCGCGTGCTCTCGCGGCCGAGATCCTGGGTGTCGGAGCGGATGCCGTAGACCATGGCTGTGGCGAGCGGGACCGGCAGCTCGATGCCGGCCTCGTGCAGGTACTCGTAGAGGATGGTCGACGTCGCCCCGTAGCGGCTGCGGACGTCGGTGAAGCGCGCCGACCGCGTCTCGCGCCGGATCGGGTGGTGGTCGATCACCACGTCGAGGCGGACCGTCGGGTCGAAGGTCACGTTGCCGGCGCCGGGCTGGGCGTCGACCATGCCGATGCGATCGAACCGCTCGTGCTCGAGCTCGCCGAGTGAGCGGGCCTTCAAGCCCAGGTAGCGCAGGAGCTCCTGGTTCTCGGCCCGGCCGATCGTGCCCGCGTGCGCCACCGAGCAGGCGATGCCGTGGCGGTCGTTCGCGATCTCCCGCAGCCCGGCGGCCGCGGCGATGGCGTCCGGGTCGGGGCTGTTCTGCATCACGATGAGCATGGTCTTGGCGCCGTCGAGCACCGAGGACAGCTTGGCGAGCCGGCTCGGCGCCTCCGTGGACCGTGACACGGGTCCTCCTTGGTGCGGCGGCGCACGTACGGTGCGCGCCGCTGCGCAGGCTGCGACCGGCGCCAGTATAGCGGTTCGCGTTCCTCTCGATGTTGAGCTCCCGACCCGCGGGATTGCGTAGAATCTGCGCTGGGGTTGCGAGTGGCACGCAAGCTCTGGTTCCTCGCGCTGTGCGGAGTCGTGGCGGTGCTGGTGGTGACGGCGCTGATCGTGGTCAACCTGCGCCTGCGCAGCGCGTCGAGCCGGCTGCCGGAACGGGGCTCGGTGGTCGAGAGCGTTGACGGCTGCCCGAGCCCGGCCGAGATCCTGTTCGACGACCGGGGGGTCGCCCACGTCCGCGCGCCGGACGAGCCCACGCTGTGGTTCGCCCTCGGCTACCTCCACGCGCGGGACCGCTTCTTCCAGATGGACATGGCGCGGAGGACGGCGTCGGGGAGGCTGTCCGAGCTGGTCGGACCCCGCGGCCTCCCGGTCGACCGCGCGATGAGGACCTGGCGGGTCGCGGAGGCGGCGGCCTCCCAGGCCTCGCGCCTGGCGGCGGGCGAGCGCGCGGCCGTCGAGGCCTACACCGACGGCGTCAACGCGGCGCTCCGGCGTCACGGCCGATGGATCTCGCCCGAGACCTGGCTGACCGGATTGGACCCCGCGCCGTGGGCGGTCGAGCACTCGCTGGGCCTCGGCCTGCTCTATCACCTGGCGATGTCGCCGGCGATGGGCGAGGAGCTGGGGCGGGCGGTCGAGCTGGCGAGGCTCGGCCAGGACCGGGCGGTCGATCTGTGGGGCTGGAGCGCGCAGGAAGCCGATCGGTGGATCCCCCCGGCACCCCCGATCTCCACCCCGCGCCAGCCCGATGAGCCGATCACACCCGAAATCTCCTTCATCGGATCGAACGCCTGGGCGGTCTCGCCGTCGCGCAGCGCCACCGGCCGGCCGCTGCTCGCCAACGACCCCCACCTCGGAGTGACGATGCCCGGGGCGTTCTACGCGGTGCACCTCGCGGCGCCGCAGCTCCACGTCGCCGGGCTGACGCTGCCGGGCGCGCCGGGCGTGGTGGCCGGGCACAACGAGCGGGTGGCGTGGGGCGTCACCAACGCCCAGCTGGACGACCAGGACCTCTACGTGCTGACCCTCGACGAGGCCCGCGGCGCCGAGCTCATCGACGGCCGGCTCCAGGATCTCCGCACCGTGACCGAGCAGATCCCGGTGCGCTGGCGCGATGAGCCGGAGGTGCTGAAGATCCTGGTCTCGGAGCGGGGGCCGGTGGTCCGCGACCGCGGGCGCGAGGTGCTGGCGCTCGAGTGGACCGGCCTGCGTGCGCCGAGCCCGCTGGAGGCGGTGCTGCGCACCAACCGGGCGCGTACCGTTCGCGACGTCGCGGAGGCGTGGCGGGAGACGGCGGGACCCTACCTCCACCTGGTGGCGGCGGACAGCGACGGTCACATCCTGCAGTGCCTCAGCGGCCTGGTGCCGGCGCGGCCGCGCGGCGCCGGGCGGCTGCCGGCGCCCGGCCTCGACTCGCACTGGGCCTGGGGCGGGCTGGTGGAAATGCCGGACTCGCTGCGCCGGCTCGACCCGGCCGAGGGTTTCGTCGTTGCGGCCAACCACGATCCCTTCGCCGAGGGCGACTACGATACGCCGCACCCGGTGCTGGGCGAGTTCGCGGAACCCTGGCGGGTGCGAAGGATCCGCAGCGTGCTCGCCTCCCGCGGCAACTGGCGGGCCGCCGACTTCCTGGCGCTGCAGGGCGACGTCAAGTCGGGTCTCGCGGTCGCGCTGCTGCACCAGCTCCGGCCGGAGCTCGCGTCCCACCGGGGAAGGACGGCTGCTGCGCTCGAGGCCTGGGATGGCCGGATGGCGGTGGACGCCGTCGCGCCCCACCTCTACGCCCGGCTCCGGATCGAGCTCGCACAGGCGATCGGCGGCGACGAGGCGGCGAGCACCGGTCTGCCGTCGTCGCCCATCACCACCGCGCAGGTGCTGCGGCTGCTGGCGGGCGGGATGGAGGACTCGTGGTGGGACGACAGCCGGACAAGCGCCGTCGAGGACCGGGCCGCGGTAGTCGCCCGCGTGCTGGATCGGCTCGACCGGGAGGCGATCGGCGAGCCCTGGGGGCAGGTCCACCGGGTGACCTTCCACCATCCGCTCGCAGACGTGCCGGTGGTGGGCCACTGGCTCGGCCGCTCGTGGAGCCGGGGTCCGTACCCGATCGGCGGAGACGGCACCACGGTCAACGCGAGCTACTGGAGCCCGCGCCGGCCCTTCGAGACGGTCGGCGTCGCCGCGGCGCGGTTCATCGTCGACGTCGGGAGCTGGGACGACACCATCCTGGCGCTCCCGGTCGGCCAGTCGGGCAGGCCGTGGTCGGCGCACTACGGCGATCAGCTCGAGCCATGGTTCCGCGCCGAGCCGATCGCCTTCCCGTTCTCCCGTGAGGCGGTCGACGCGGCGGCCAGGGCGCGCCTGACATTGCTGCCGGCGTCGGCCGGCGACTGAGGCACGGGCGGGCTTTCCTGTGTAGACTGCGACCATGGGCGCGACCCTCGCGATCTCCACCTGCGGACCGCAGCTCGAGGTGGCGCTGCGGCTCGAGCTCGATGCGGCCCCGTCGGTGGTCCGGCTGGCCGGCGGCTCCCCGCGGTCGACCCTGCTGCTCGCGGCCATCGACCTGCTTGCCGAGGACGCCGGGTGTGTGCCATCGGCGATCGTGCGGGTGGTGGTCAGCCGCGGTCCGGGCTCCTTCACCGGGATCCGCGCCGGGCTCGCCACCGCCGCCGGGCTCCAGACAGCGACCGGCAGCTCACCGCTGGCGTACGACTCGTTGACCGTGCAGGCGGCTCGCTGCAGCCACAGCGGGACGGTGTGGGCCGCGCAGCCGGGCCGCCGCGGCGAGGTCTATGCGCGGGCGTTCCGGGTCGAGCCCCAGCGGCCGCCGGTGGCGGACGGCGAGATCGAGATCCTGGCGATCGCCAAGCTGGCGGAGCGGGGACCGTGGGTGGCGGCGGAGAGCCTGGACCTCGGGCCTGCCAAGCGGCTGGCGCCGTCGCGCGGGGCCGCCGAGGCGCTGCTGGAGCTCGAGCGGCTCGGCGTGCCCTCCGACCCGGTGGAGCCGCTGTTCGTCGAGGGGCCGCCGTTCCACGGAGGGGGCGGCCGTGGCTGAGCCGCGAGCCTTCCCGCGCTTTAGCATCCGGCCGCCGCAGGCCGCCGACCTGCGGACGATCGAGCGCGCCGAGCGCACCTGCTTCCCGGACCCGTGGCCGGGGCATTACTTCGCCTCGGAGCTGTTCGCTCCCGGCCGCTTCCACCGGCTGGTCCTGGACGCGGCGGGCGAGCTCGTCGCCTACCTGTTCGCGGCCTGGCAGTACCTCGACCTGCACGTGCTGAAGGTGGCGACGCTGCCCCCCTACCGCCGGATGGGCCTCGCCACCGAGCTGTTGGCGCTCGCCGAGCGCCATGCCCTCGAGACCGGGGGCGACGCCGTCACCCTCGAGGTCCGGACCTCCAACCTGGCCGCGATCGCGATGTACGAGGGGCTGGGCTACCACCGGGCCGGGCTTCGTCGCGGCTACTACCACGACGGCGAGGACGCCCTGGTGATGACCAAGGACCTGGAGCGGTAGCTCCGCGTCGGGGTCATTGCGACGCGCTCCACCCGCGTCCGCGCCCGCTTCCGCGCCCGAGCCCGAGTCCTTGATCGTGCCCGTCTTCGTGCCCGTGCCCACGCGTTCGCTCCGTTCTCGAGGGCGCTTCGCGCCGATTCTCTCGAGGCGCTACCCGAGGGAGCCACCTTTGGCGATTTCGGGCCGCGAGCACGTCTCCAGGAAGAACGTGGTCCCGAAATCGCCAAAGATGGCACGCCCGCAGGACGCGCTTTCCGCCTACTCGCCTCGAAGCTCGCGAACGGGAACGGGAATCCGGCTTCGCGTTCCGCTTCGCCGTGACGAGCGGGAGTGGGAACGGGGGTGAGGCGCGGGTTCCCTAGATCCTAGATCCTAGACCCTGTTCATGACTGTTTCGGCACCAGCATCCCCTCCACCTTCACCCACTCGTCGAACTGCGCTTCGGTGACGAGCCCGAGCTCGAGCGCCGCCTGGCGGAGGGTCAGTCCACCCTCGTGGGCCCGCTTCGCGATCCGGGCGGCGTCGTCGTAGCCGACGCGGGGGGCGAGCGCGGTGACCAGCATCAGGCTGCGCTCGACCAGCTCTGCGATCCGCTCGCGGTCGGCGCGGATGTCGGCCACGCAGCGGTCCGCGAAGCTGCGGCAGGCGTCACCGAGGAGCCGGATCGACTGCAGCAGGGCGTGGATCAGTAGCGGCTTGGCGGTGTTGAGCTGGAGGTGCCCGGAGGCGCCGCCGATCGTGACCGCCACGTGGTTGCCCATCACCTGGGCGGCGACCATGGCCAGCGCCTCGCACTGGGTCGGGTTGACCTTGCCCGGCATGATCGACGAGCCGGGCTCGTTGGCCGGCAGCACCAGCTCGCCGAGGCCGCAGCGGGGCCCGGAGCCGAGCAGCCGGATGTCATTGGCGATCTTGGTGAGCGATCCGGCGAGGGTGTTCAGCGTGCCCGATGCCTGCACCACGGCATCGTGGGCGGCGATCGCCTCGAACCGGTTGGCGGCGGCGACGAACGGCAGCCCGGTCAGCCGCGCGATGTGGCCGATCGCGCTGGCGGCGAAGTCCGGGGGGGCGTTGAGGCCGGTTCCGACCGCGGTGCCGCCGAGCGCCAGCTCGTAGAGATCGGCGAGGGCCCCGTCGATCCGCGCGAGGTCCTTGTCGAGCTGGTGGGACCACGCCCCGAACTCCTGGCCGAGGGTCAGCGGCACCGCGTCCATGAGGTGTGTCCGTCCGATCTTCACGACCCCGGCGAAGTCGTCGCGCTTCGCCGCGAGCGCGTCGCGGAGGTGGCCGACCGCCGGCCTGAGGTGGTGGACGATCCGCTCCGCCGCCGCGATGTGCATGGCGGTGGGGAAAGCGTCGTTCGAGGACTGTGACAGGTTGACGTGGTCGTTGGGGTGGATCGGGTCCTTGCTGCCGAGGACGCCGCCGGCGAGCGCGATGGCGCGGTTGGCGATGACCTCGTTGGCGTTCATGTTGGTCTGGGTGCCGCTGCCGGTCTGCCACACCGACAGCGGGAAGTGGTCGTCGAGCCGGCCGGAGATGACCTCGTCGGCGGCGCGTACGATCAGGCCGGCGCGCGCCTGGTCGAGCACGCCGAGCTCGGCGTTGGCGAGCGCGGCCGCCTTCTTGACGATGCCGAGCGCCCGGATCATCTCCCGCGGCATGCGTTCGGTCCCGATCCGGAAGTTCTCGATGCTGCGCGCGGTCTGGGCGCCCCAGTACCGGTCAGCCGGGACCTCGACCGTCCCCAGCGTGTCGCGCTCGGTCCGAGTCGCCATCGTGCTCCTCCCTCCGGCGTCCGTTGCCGGCCGCCCTCCATCGCAACACCGCCGCCCCCGGCTGCGTTCCCGCACCCCCTCCCGACCAGGGGATAGGATCTGGGATCTAGGGTATAGGGCCGTCGCCCGTGCCTCTCCGTGCTCGAAGGGTGGACCCAAGATCCTAGATCCTAGATCCTCTGCACAGTCCGGGCGCACGGAGGCAGTGCCGGCTGCGAGGTCGCTCCGGCAGTATGATAGTGGGCGAGAGTCATGAAACGCCTGGGCGAGATCCTGATCGAGCGCGGGGTGCTCACGCTGTCCGAGCTCCACACCGGGCTCGAGGCGTGCCGGCGCAGCGGCGGCCGGCTCGGCACCCAGCTGCTCAGGTTCGGATTCGTGGACGAGGCCGACCTGCTGCGGGCGCTCGCCGAGCAGTACGGGGTGCGCGCGGTGGCTTCGGCGGGGCTGCGCAAGGCCCCGATCGAGGTGCTGTCGCTGGTCCCCCCGGCGCTGGCGCGCCGGCTGCGCGCGGTGGCCTTCGAGCGGCTGCCGCACCACCTCAAGGTGGCGATGGTCAACCCGCGCGACTCGCTGGCGGTGGAGGAGATCGCCGAGCTGACCCGGCTCGAGGTGGTGCCCTTCGTCGCCACCGAGGCCGCGGTGCTGGAGGCGATCGCGCGGCTCGGAAGCGACCGCGCCGAGCCCGCGGTGGAGGCCGCTCCGGCCGAGGCGCCGGGCGACTGGGAGGCGCTCTGGCAGCCGCCGAGGGCGCGGCCGCAGCAGCTGCTCGCGCCGCGCCGGCCGCGGGCCGAGCCCGCCTCCCCGGTGCACCGCGAGACGGCCACCTTCCCCGGGCTCGCGTCCGTGCACGGGCCGGCCGCGATCGAGGCCGACCACCCGATCGAGGAGGCGACGTTGCGCGCCCGCCTGGCTGGGGCGGCCCACCGTGACGAGATCGCGAGCCTCGCGCTGCGCTACGCCGCCGGCTTCTTCAGCCGGGCCTGCCTGTTCGCGGTCCACCGGGGGGCCGTGATCGGATGGACGGGGCGCGGGGTGGTGGTCGACGACCTGCAGAGCTTCACGGCGCCGCTCGAGGGCGAGACCCTGTTCAGCGAGTTTCGTTCCGGCGCCGGGTACCACCTGGGGCCCATCCCGGACGACGAGCCCAACCAGGGCCTGCTGCGGGTGCTCGGCGACCCGAAGCCGGTGTCCGCGCTGCTGCTGCCGATCCGGGTCCGGGAGCGCGCCGTCGCCTACCTGCTCGCCGACAACCCGGACGAGCCGGTGGTCGTGCCGGTCGAGCAAATCGCGTCGGCGCTGGCCGCGGTCGGCCTCGCCATCGAGGTCCTGATCCTGCGCAAGAAGATCGCGGGCTGACCCAGCGAGCGCGCTGCCCGTCTCCGTGCCCGTGTCCGCTCGTTCGCTCCGTCCTCGAGATCGCTTCGCGCCGATTCTCTCGATGCGCTTCCCGAGCGAGCCACCTTTGGCGATCTCGGGTCTCGAGCACTTCGTCACGAGGATCGCGGTCCCGAAATCGCCAAAGGTGGCACGCCCGCCGGACGCGTTTTCCGCGTACTCGCCTCGGCCCGCGGGATCGGAAGCGGATCCGGCTTCCTCCTGCGGACGACACCGTGACGGCGGCGGGCGGGGGAACCAGATCCTATCCCCCAGATCCTAGATCCTCTTGGGGAGCGGGCGGGGGCTATCCCCCGACCCCTTCTCCCTGACCCCTGGCCGGCGGTCGCCCGACCACCGGCCGCGCGAATCGGGGTATGATCCGGCTACCGAAATGGAGGGGCCCATGGCTGAGCAACCGAGCCGAGTGGAGACGTTCGTGGAGCTCATCCGGAGGGCGGCGGTCGACCTGCCGGCGGACGTCGAGGGCGCGCTCGCGGCCGGGCGCCAGGCCGAGGCCGCGGGCAGCCTGGCCGAGCGGGCGCTCGGCACGATCCTCGACAACGTCGCCTTGGCGCGGGAGATCTCGTCGCCGATCTGCCAGGACACCGGGACGCCGGTGGTGTGGGTCCACCACCCCGCGGGCGTCAGCACCCGGAAGCTCGAGGCCGACTTCGTCGAGGCGGTGCGGCAGGCGACCGGCCGCAGCTACCTGCGGCCCAACGCGGTCGACACCCTGACCGGCAAGAACACCGGCCACGGCACCGGCCGCGGCATCCCCTACCTGCACTTCGAGGAGTGGGACGAGGACCGGGTCGAGGTGCGGATGATCTTGAAGGGTGGGGGCAGCGAGAACTGCGGGACCCAGTACAAGCTGCCCGACGGCAAGCTGAAGGCGGGCCGCGACCTCGAGGGCGTGCGCCGGGCGGTGCTCGACGCCGCCTTTCAGGCCCAGGGCAAGGGCTGCGCACCGGGCGTGCTCGGGGTGTGCATCGGCGGCGACCGCGTGTCGGCCTACAACGAGACCAAGCGGCAGCTGCTGCGGCCGCTCGAGGACGTCAACCCGAACCCCGAGCTGGCCGCGCTCGAGGCGCGGATCCTCGACGAGGCCAACACCCTCGGCATCGGGCCGATGGGCTTCGGCGGCCGGACCACGCTGCTCGGCGTGAAGATCGGCGTGCTCGACCGGCTGCCGGCGTGCTACTTCGTGACCGTGTCCTACATGTGCTGGGCCGACCGCAGGGCCGGCGTGAGCATCGACTCCGGAGGTCAGGCGACATGGCTGAGCTGAAGCTCCCTGCGGACGAGAAGACCATCCGCGGCCTCAAGGTCGGCGACTTCGTCGAGCTGAGCGGCCGCATGATCACGGGCCGCGACGCCGCCCACAAGTGGCTGGTCGAGGCCCACCGCGACGAGGTCGCGCCTTACCTCAAGGGCTCGGTCATCTACCACTGCGGGCCGGTGGTGGCCAAGACCGAGGACGGCGGCTGGAGGTTCGTCGCCGCCGGCCCCACCACCTCGATCCGCGAGGAGCCCTACCAGGCCGACGTGATCTGCGGCTACGGCGTGCGCGGGGTGATCGGCAAGGGCGGGATGGGCAAGAAGACGCTCGACGGCCTGGCCCGCGGCGGCGCGGTCTACCTGCACGCGATCGGCGGCGCCGCGCAGGTCCTGGCGGCGGCTGTCACCAGGGTCGAGCGGGTGTTCATGCTCGAGGAGTTCGGGGTGCCGGAGGCGCTGTGGGTGATCCAGGTCGAGCGCTTCCCGGTGGTGGTGAGCATGGACTCGCACGGCGGCTCGCTGCACGACGAGGTCGAGACGGCGTCGAAGGGCAGGCTCGAGGAGCTGCTGGCGAAGAAATAGGATCTGGGATCTGGGGGATGGGATCTAGGCCCGCCCCCGCTTCCGAAGAGGATCTAGGTGTAGCGTCTCACAAGGTTGTTCAGTAAAGGGAGTGGTCCATCCGGGCCTCTTCCGGCATGCTGTGGGTGGTGAAACCTACGATGCGGAGGAGGGGGATGGACCTACACAAGA